>ENA-OOWN01000556-OOWN01000556.1-human-gut-metagenome-genome-assembly--contig:-NODE-556-length-31506-cov-5.375060_pt1 | contig 31506 bp, 27 predicted proteins | sample MGYA00241406_ERZ501319 | MGnify/ENA primary metagenome ERZ501319 (study PRJEB25962, sample SAMEA2042734) | human gut metagenome | biome: human gut; feature: human-associated habitat; material: faeces... | reverse complement strand
GGTATGCAGCCAATAATATCGTCCTCGAAGAGGGCGAACTACATTTTGGGTTATGGGGTATTGAGGTCTTGCGGTTATACGGTATGACTGTAAAGCCTCATAACCTCACAACCGTAAAACATCATAACCGTAAACGCTGTTCGCCCCCTTCGGGGACGGGGTTGGCACCTATACGTTATACACCTAAACTGCGGATGAACCCTAACGACGGTATTTTAGCTTGTAAAAGACGGCAAATGGCAAGCTAAAAAGCCATCTTTTACAGGCTAAAAGACGGCATATCAGAAAACATCTGACAGTCAACGCCTTACACAGCCGCACAAAACATCCGAACAATACCTGAACACATGGAAATCACTAAATAAACGACAATGCTATCGGTTTTTTCAACTAAATTCACGTAAAACACCAAAATATCGTTTTTTTGCACTATCTTTGCAATGACAATAGCCATGATTGAAAAAATCACCGTGGCATATCAGCTAACTTAATACAAAACACAAGATGAGAAAAACATTCATCCTGACGGCCGCTTTCTTTTTGGCCGTAATGTTCGCGACATCATGCGGCGGCAACCAAGGTAAAGCCGACGGCGGCGACAGCCTTAAGTTTGACAGTGTAAAAATTGACTCGACTCTATCTTTGACAAGCGACACTGCAGGCCCGAGATGCCATGTCAGCCTGTCGCTGACATACGCAGAAGGCAAAAACGCAGACTTGATAAACGACTCAATAATACGCTCCGGGGTGTTAAGTCCTGACTATTTTTCAATAACGACCCAGAAAATAACTCCACGTGAAGCGGTCGACTCGTTCGTCACAAGATATTTGTCCGAATACAAGCAGACTTATGGTGAAATATACAAAGCAGACAAAGGGCACGGTGCTTCGTACAACTGCGAATATCTGTTGAAAACATACGTAATGCAAGAAAATGACAAATATTACGCATACGTAGCTAACGTATACATGTACGGAGGAGGAGCTCACGGCAATTCTGTAACCATAGTAAGAAATATTGATGCTGCTACAGGTAAAATAGTATCCCTCCCAGATCTTTTCGTTCCGGGTTACGAACAAGAACTTAACAACTTGATATTAAAGGCTTTATGTGATAAATACGAGGTTGCCGACCTGAAAGGGCTCCAAGACAAGACCGTGTTCATGGGTATTGACGTATACGCCCCGGACAATTTCATCATAGGCGACGGCGACATAACGTTCATCTACTCGCCTGACGAAATAGCAAGCCACGCCGAAGGCGAAATAAGAGTCACATTGAAGAACAGCGACATGGAACGTCTGATGAAAAAATAGCCAACGAGGCCCCGGCCTTACAAAAGCCGGGGTCTTTTGTCTACATCAAAAATTAAACAAAATTTCTTTTTAACGACAAAATAAAAAAAGCCCACAACCGGCACAAATCACACATTGCGCAGATTTCTAAACGCCAATTGCCGGACAAATTTCGAATATGGACATAATTCTCAAATATTTTCCTGAACTTACCGAGACTCAACGTACACAGTTTGCGGCTCTTGACAGTCTTTACCATGACTGGAACAGCAAAATTAACGTAATCTCGCGAAAGGACATTGATTTTCTATATGAACACCATGTACTTCATTCACTTGCCATTGCCAAGGCTATAAGATTCCGGCCAGACACACGCGTGCTAGACCTCGGTACAGGAGGCGGATTTCCTGGCATACCACTCGCCATCATGTTCCCTGATGTTCACTTCAAGCTGATTGACGGTACTGGGAAAAAGATTTTTGTTGTAAAAGAAGTGACAAAAGCCATCGGCCTGAAAAATTGCGAAGTCGAACAACTGCGTGGGGAAAACGAATACGGAAATTTCGATTTCGTTGTAAGCCGGGCTGTGATGCCGCTGCCCGATCTCGTAAGACTGGTAAAGAAAAACATTACAAAAACAGGACGTAACTCACTACCTAACGGGCTGCTGTGTCTCAAAGGCGGCAACATTAACGAGGAAATAAAACCATTCAAACATATCACCGACGTGACTGAAATCAACCAAATGTTCAATGAGGAATGGTTCAAGCAGAAATATTTGATTTATCTTCCACTATAAATTACTATTGATGCCAAATTCTAAATAAACGATTCATTTTATGAAGATAGAAAGGTTTGTGTGTAATATGTTCCAAGAAAACTGTTACGTTGTCAGTGATGACACAAAAGAATGTATCGTAATTGACTGCGGCGCGTTTTTCAACGAAGAGAAAGAAGCCATAACTAGATACATCTCAGACAACAGACTGACACCCAAACGTCTGCTATGCACACACGGACATGTAGACCACAATTTCGGGAATAAATTCATATCCGACAAATTCGGGCTTCGCCCGGAAATATGCAAAGCTGATGAACCGCTAATGCAAAAACTTCCAGAACAAGCAAAAGCATTCACCGGTGTTGCATGCTGCAACGACATGCCAAGTCCTGCTGCCTATTTATCTGAAAGTGACACCATAATCTTCGGTAATCATTCACTCCGCGTAATACACACTCCGGGGCACTCGCCCGGCTCAATATTCTTTTACTGCGAAGAAGAAGAAACAGCCTTTTCTGGCGACACCCTCTTTCAAATGAGTGTCGGTAGAACAGACCTTGCCCTAGGAGACTACAACACACTGATGACCAGTCTGCAGCGCATTGCAAAAGAACTGCCTGCCAACACTGTGATACTACCCGGCCACGGGCCACATACAACAATGGCACAGGAGAAGGCATACAATCCATATTTGAGAATGTAAAACAGCATGGCATGACTGAGAAGATTATAATGGGCATCGACCCTGGTACCAACGTGATGGGATACGGGCTGCTGAAAACGCGCGGCAACAAGGCCGAGATGATGGCCATGGGGGTAATCGACATGCGTAAAATACACGACCCCTATCTCAGACTTGGGCGCATATTTGAACGCGTAACAGGACTGATAGAAGAGTTCCTGCCCGATGAAATGGCTATTGAAGCCCCGTTTTTCGGAAAAAACATACAATCAATGCTCAAACTAGGAAGAGCACAAGGCGTAGCCATAGCCGCCGCCATACACCACGATGTGCCTATACATGAATATGCTCCGATGAAAATCAAGATGGCCATTACCGGTCAAGGAGCAGCATCAAAGGAACAGGTCGCCGGAATGTTGAAACGACTGCTCAACCTGAAAGACGAAGACATAACGCCATTTATGGACGCAACCGACGCGCTGGCCGCCGCCTACTGTCACTTCATGCAGGCCGGAACACCGGTCAACGACATAAAATATGGTAGTTGGAAAGACTTTGCCAACAGAAATAAAAACCGCATAAAATGCAACGGTTTTTAATACGCTGGTATCTATACGCAAATACAAAACAATGCAAACCGTAATTGTCTTCATTGTCATAGCCTGCGCTGCCGCATACGCCTCTTGGCGTATGTACAAAACACTCACAACAAAAAGTGGCAAGTGTGATGGTTGCCCGCTAAAAGAAGCCTGCAAAAAAGACAAACGCAAAAAATAAAGACAGTCCTAAGTCAGCCTATAACTTTAAACCTTGCAAACTTCACAAGCAACTGTTTCACTCCGACATTGGAAAACTGTACAGTTGCTTTCATATTCTCACCCGAACCTTCAAGCCTTATAACCCTACCTTGCCCAAAACGTTCGTGCTCAATAATGCAATCCTCTCTCAAACCGTTCACTCCTGTATCGTCAGCCGAAACTTGCGGCCGTCTACGACTTTCCACCGATGCAACAGATATCATACGTTTGAAGCTGGGCGAAAATGTTTCAACCGACGGGGTGTCATCACGATGTGAAACAACGCGCGGTATCGGGTCTGCCATGAACTGCGTTGCCACCGGACGACTGTTCTGCCAACGGTCGGATTTACTAAAACGCAAGGCAAAACTTGAATGAATATCAGACTGAGAACCTATCATCGAAGTATCAATTTTAAGTAATGTAGGGTCTATGTCACGCAAAAAACGGCTTGGAGATTCACTTTCCATACGGCCATAGCGGTAACGACTCTTAGCATATGTTAATATACAATGCCGTTCAGCACGTGTTATCGCAACATAAAGCAGACGTCGTTCTTCCTCTAGTTCACGCCTGCTACCTTGCGACAACAAACTCGGAAATATATTTTCTTCAAGCCCAACAATAAATACTATCGGAAACTCCAAACCTTTCGCACTATGCACGGTCATCAATGAAACACGGCTCTCATTGTCATCAGCAACCTCACCTTCCATATCAGTTTGCAACGACACCTCTCTCAAATAATCAGCCAATCCAATTTCATGTTCCAATCCTTCCTCTTGCCGACTCTCTACAAACTCCTGCATACTGCCAAGCAATTCCTCAAGATTTTCTTGTCGCGACAAATTTTCAGGTAATCGGTCGGCATAAATGTCATCCGAAATACCACTAGCCTTAACTATTTCCAAGCCAATTGAATAAGCATCAGTAGTTGCCAACTTCTCAACAAAGTTAAATATAAGCTGTCTGAATTCATCGATTTTGGTCATCGTACCCTTACTTACAGATAAGCCATAATGCTGAGGCTCACATATCACATGCCAAAGACTAGTTTCACCGACAGAAGCCAATCCTGCAATCTTAGCTACAGTGGAATTGCCAATACCTCGTTTCGGATAATTTATAATACGTTTGAAAGCTTCCTCATCATTCGGATTGACAACCAAACGAAAGTAAGCTATAACATCTTTTATCTCTTTACGTTGGTAAAAACTCAGTCCTCCATATATTTTATAAGGTATACCAGCCTTACGCATCGCTTCCTCAAAACTACGGCTTTGAGCATTTGTACGGTAGAGTATAGCAAATTCGTCATACTCACAATGCTCGTTACGGCGTATACGCTTAATCTCATTACACACTATGAGAGCTTCCTCCCTATCACTATATGCTTCTTTCAGCACCAAATTCTCACCCTCATCATTACGGCTGTACACATCCTTGGGTATCTGCCGCTCATTGTGTCGTATCAAACTATTGGCTGCCTGCACTATACGCTGTGTGCTACGATAATTTTGTTCAAGCTTAAACTGTCGAGTACCAACAAATTGTTTCTCAAAATCGAATATATTATCAATATTTGCACCACGGAAAGCGTAAATACTTTGGGCATCATCACCGACTGCACAAACGCACAAATGCTCCTTTGACAATTGCCACACTATTTTTTGCTGTACAGCATTAGTGTCCTGATATTCATCAACAAGTATGTATTTAAACTTATCAACATATTTTAAACGGGCATCATCATACTTATCAAAAAGGACGAAAGTATTAGTTAGCAAATCATCAAAATCCATTGCATTAGCAGCCTTGCACCGTGCGCAGTAAGCCGAATAAATAAAAGAAAACGCAGGAATACGTTGTTCTTTATCTCGCTCTACGAGATTCTGAGTTATGGCATATACCTCTGGCATTATAAGATGATTTTTTGCCATACTAATGCGCGAATGCACCATTGCCGGTTTATACACCTTGTCATCTAAATGCATTTCCTTAATAATCGCTTTGACAAGGCTACGTGAATCAGCCTCATCGTATATCGTAAAATTCGGCTCATATTCTATCAACTGTGCCTCGACACGCAATATGCGCGAGAAAACACTGTGGAACGTGCCCATATTAAGTTTTCGTGCCATGTCAACGCCGACGAGCGCACCGATGCGCTGTTTCATTTCATTGGCGGCCTTGTTAGTGAAAGTAAGAGCGAGGATGTTCCACGGCTTCATTCCACGACTAAGCAAATAAGCTATTTTATAAGTAAGCACACGCGTTTTGCCTGACCCTGCCCCGGCTATAACCAAAGACGGGCCGTCACAATATTCCACAGCTGCACGTTGATTCGCATTCAAATCATTTAGAAAATCCATTCAACTATTATATTTTTATATAGTTCACCATAATTCAAGCGCACAAAGATACTCAAAAAATCATATCAATAAGCCGCTCTCCTAAAAAAAGCACATGGCAAACAGACCGAACAACCAACTTATCATCTAAATACATAAACCAAAACGATAAAAAGCCTGATGTTTTGCACCATAATTTGGCCATTCGGTTGGAATGTTGTAATTTTGCACGCAATTTATAATATTAAGGTTAAACGAGCGATGATAACAGTCACAAATCTTGCAATCCAATTCGGGAAAAGAGTGCTTTACAAGGATGTAAACATCAAGTTTACCAACGGCAACATCTACGGCGTAATAGGTGCAAACGGTGCCGGCAAGTCTACCCTACTTAAGGCCATTAGCGGCGAACTTGAACCCAACAAAGGCAGCATCGAGCTGGGGCCGGGCGAACGCCTATCTGTATTGGATCAAGACCACTTTAAATATGATCAGTACAGCGTAATGGACACCGTGCTTATGGGACACCAACCATTATGGCAGAACATGAAGGAACGTGAGACTCTATACATGAAAGAGGATTTCAACGACGAGGATGGCAACAGGGTGGCCGAACTTGAAGAAAAGTTTGCCGAAATGGGAGGTTGGAATGCCGAGAGCGACGCTGCACAAATGCTATCCAACCTCGGAGTAAAGGAAGATTTGCACCAAAAACAGATGAGCGAACTGTCAAACAACGAGAAAGTGCGCGTAATGCTGGCAAAGGCTTTGTTCGGAAACCCAGACAACTTGCTGCTGGACGAGCCGACCAATGACCTTGACCTAGACACTGTGCAATGGCTGGAGGAATACTTAAGTAACGTGGAGCAAACTGTACTCGTAGTAAGCCACGACCGTCACTTCCTTGATGCCGTGAGCACACAGACTGTTGATATCGACTTCGGCAAAGTAACCGTATTCGCCGGGAACTACTCATTTTGGTATGAAAGCTCACAATTAGCATTACGTCAAGCGCAAAACCAACGACAAAAAGCAGAGGAGAAACGCAAGGAATTGGAGGAATTCATACGCCGTTTTTCGGCAAATGTGGCAAAAAGCAAACAGACGACCAGCCGCAAAAAGATGCTTGCAAAGTTGACTGTAGACGAAATCAGACCTTCATCACGCAAATATCCTGGTATCATATTCCAGATGGAACGCGAACCGGGCAACCAAATATTAGAAGTTGAGGGATTGAAAGCTGTTGATGCTGACGGCACAGTATTATTCGATAATGTAAACTTTAATATAGAAAAAGGTGAAAAGGTTGTATTCCTCAGCCATAATCCAAAGGCAATGACGGCATTATTTGAAATCATCAACGGGAACCGCCAAGCCGATGCCGGCACGTATAAATGGGGTATAACCATAACTACAGCCTATCTGCCATTGGATAACACTGAATTCTTCAAGAGCGACATGAACTTAGTTGAGTGGCTTAGTCAGTTTGGCACGGGCAACGAAGTGGTCATGAAAGGCTATTTAGGCCGCATGTTATTCAGTGGTGAAGAAGTGATGAAAAAAGTAAACGTACTGAGTGGAGGCGAAAAGATGCGCTGTATGATTGCACGCATGCAACTGAAAAACGCCAATTGCCTAATACTTGATACGCCAACAAACCATCTAGACTTGGAAAGCATACAAGCGTTTAACAATAATCTTGTAGGTTTCAAGGGTAACATCCTATTCAGCAGTCACGACCACGAATTCATACAAACCGTAGCCAACCGCATAATAGAGCTTACGCCCAAAGGTACAATTGACAAACTAATGCAGTATGATGACTACATTTATGACGAAAAGTTGAAAGAACAACGTGCCAAGATGTATGAATAAAAACCGTGAATGCACGCATTGGCAAGATTTTTGCTGAAGAACAAATAAAAAAGGACAAACATTATGAAAGAAGATAAGGAAGAAATAAAGAAAAAAGATTGTGCAGAAATGGCACAAGAAAATAATGCGGCTGACCCTGAAACCGACAAAACATCATCAACAACTGACGAAAACGGGAATATAAATACCGATGACAATACTGAAGAAAAAAAAGATCCATTGACCTCCGCACTTGATGAAATTGCACAGTTAAAAGACAAATATCTACGTTCTGTGGCCGAGTTTGACAATTACCGCAAACGAACACTGAAGGAGAAAGCCGAACTAATACTTAACGGTTCGGAAAAAGCCGTAGTAGCCATGTTACCTGTTATTGACGACATGGAACGCGCATTGATAAGTGCCGAGAATACAACTGATACCGAAGCTTTGAAAGAAGGGATGAGACTGATATACCAGAAAACAAACAAAATAATGGAAAGTCTCGGTGTAAAAAAAATAGAAACAACTGACGCAGACTTTGATACGAACTTCCATGAAGCAGTAGCAATGGTACCCGGTATGGGAGATGACAAGAAAGGGAAAGTACTTGATTGCGTACAAACTGGCTACACACTCAACGACAAAGTAATAAGGCATGCTAAAGTAGCTGTTGGACAATGAAAGATAAAAAGGTGAGAAAATAACAAGATAAAACAATTATCAACTCCCTTAACTACTGAATAACTATGGCGAAAAGAGATTATTATGAGGTTCTCGGCGTAAGTCGTGATGCCTCGGAAGATGAAATAAAAAAGGCTTATAGAAAAATAGCTATAAAATATCACCCCGACCGCAACCCCGGTAATAAAGAAGCCGAAGAAAAATTTAAAGAAGCAGCCGAGGCTTATGATGTTTTGCATGATCCGCAGAAACGACAGCGTTACGACCAGTTCGGTTTTAATGCTCCTGGAGGAGAAAGTGGCTTCGGTAACAGTGGCGGCTTCAGCATGGACGATATATTTTCCATGTTCGGTGACATCTTCGGCGGACGTGGAGGGTTCGGTGGTTTCGGAAGTTTTGGTGGTGGAGGTTTTAGCGGCACTAGTGGTCGACGTCCAGCCCAGCAACGTGGCTCTGACTTACGGCTAAAAGTGAAACTCACTTTGCAAGAAATATCAACAGGTGTTACAAAAAAATTCAAGGTAAAGAAAGATGTAACGTGTAACCATTGCCACGGCAGTGGTGCCGAAGGCAACAGTTCAAAGGAAACATGTCCGACATGTCATGGCAGTGGAGTGGTTACACACACCACACAGAGTTTTCTCGGCATGATGCAAACGCAAAGCGTATGCCCCACCTGCGGAGGCGAAGGTGTGGTAATAAAAAATAAATGCCGAGCGTGCGGAGGTTCTGGTGTCGTTAAAGGTGAAGAAGTTGTAGAAATCAATATACCGGCAGGAGTGTCAGAAGGAATGATCGTCAACGTACCCGGCAAAGGTAACGCTGGACGGCACAACGGCGTATCAGGCAATATCCAAGTATATATTGAAGAAGAACCTAATGATACCTTCGTTCGTGATGACAATGATATCATATATAACCTGCTTTTAGATTTTCCTACAGCAGCACTCGGCGGTAACGTTGAAATACCGACTATAGATGGAGGTAAAGTACGCATAAAGATAGAACCGGGAACCCAACCAGGCAAAGCCCTGCGCCTAAGAGGCAAGGGGTTACCTGCCGTACAAGGATATGGGAGAGGTATGGGCGACATGGTGGTGAACATCAGCGTATACGTACCGAAAACCCTTAACAGCAGTGAAAGAACTGCACTAGAACAAATGCGAACAAGCGACAACTTCAAGGGGGACTCATCAACAAAACGTACAATATTTCAACGGTTCAAAAACTATTTTGACTGAATTATTGACGACTATTCCCAATGACTTATAAAGAAACTATTGAATACCTGTATGACAGCGTCCCCATGTTCCAAAAGGTGGGCGCTGTCGCTTATAAAGAGGGGCTGCACAACACAATGCAGCTTGACAGAAACTTTGGCCATCCACACACGAAATATAATACAATCCACGTAGCTGGAACCAACGGCAAAGGCTCTTGTTCACACACGATTGCAGCCATACTCCAAGCCCAAGGATATAAAGTGGGGCTATACACATCACCACACCTTAAAGACTTCCGGGAACGTATTAAGGTCAACGGTCAATGCTTAAACAAGGATTATGTGATAGATTTTGTCCAAAACGAACGCACGTTCTTTGAACCACTTCACCCTAGCTTTTTTGAGCTTACGACAGCCATGGCTTTCAAATATTTCGCCGAATGTGATGTAGATATAGCTATAATCGAAGTTGGTCTCGGCGGAAGACTTGACTGCACCAATATTATCACACCAAAACTTTCAATCATAACGAATATCAGTTTTGATCACACGCAATTCTTAGGAAATACATTAGCAAAAATCGCAGGAGAAAAAGCCGGCATCATAAAACCTTACGTACCTGTCGTAATTGGCGAAAGCAAGTTGGAAACACGCCCTGTTTTCACAGCAAATGCCATGAAAAAAAATAGTCAGATAATATTTGCTGAAGACAACCCGGAAATAATAAATTACGAATCCAAATCATACAAAGGCATAATATACACAACAAAAAGTTTCGATACTATATATGGGGAACTTGGTGGTGCATACCAAATAAAAAACACAGAAACAATACTTTGCGCGATAAAAGAACTGCAGCAATTGGACTTCAATATAAGCGATAACGCTATAAAAACCGGTTTCGCCAATGTTGTGGAAATGACAGGATTAGCTGGCAGGTGGCAAAAAATAAAAGAACATCCTACTGTTATATGTGACACAGGGCACAACGTAGGCGGATGGGAATATTTAGTCAAACAATTAAAAGCACAGAAATGCAGACAGATGAGGATAGTTTTCGGCATGGTTGACGACAAAGATGTAAATACGATAATGGGCATGTTGCCAACCGATGCCATATACTATTTCACAAAAGCCAACAACAAACGGGCTATAGATGAAAAAACATTATTAAATATCGGCAAACAATTTAATCTAAAATCAAATTGTTATTACAACATAAAAGAGGCGTACAATAGAGCTATAAACGACGCTAAAGATGATGATTTTATATTCATCGGCGGAAGTAGCTACATTGTTGCAGATTTTCTAAATGATTGTGTTTAATCGTTTTTAACAATAAACTGAAATATTTTCATACGTTTCATTTGTGTTTCTCAACTATTTTAAGTTACTTTGCAAAATAAGTTTTCCAACTAAAAAAATAATATTATGAACACAAATGAGACACAATGTCTGTGTGGTTTGAAACAAGAAGACTTTCAAACCACGATAAACGGAAAGAAGACAGACTTATATATTTTGAAAAACAAGTGTGGCAACGAAGTCGCTATAACAAACTATGGTGGAGCGATAGTCGCTATTATGGTGCCCGATAAAGACGGGAATTACGCAAACGTAATACAAGGACATGATAATATCCAAGATGTAATAAACAGTCCGGAACCATATCTGTCAACGCTTATCGGGCGTTACGGCAATAGGATATGTAAAGGCAAATTTCAATTAAATGGAAAAGAATACCAATTAGCAGTAAACAACGGCCCCAATTCACTGCACGGTGGAAAACACGGATTCAACACAAAAGTATGGGAAGCGTTGAGGATGAATGACGAAACACTGATTCTCAGTTATGTGTCTTCTTACGGAGAAGAAGGATACACAGGAGAAGTTAAAGTAACTGTAGCATATATTTTCAACGACGATAACGAATTGATTATCGAATACATGGCTACGACAAATAAAAAAACAATCATCAATCTTACAAGCCATGGTTATTTCAGTTTGGCAGGAATAGCCAATCCTACACCAGCAATAGACAACCTTATATGTGAAATAAATGCAGATTACTATCTACCGATAGACGAAACAGCCATTCCTACTGGCGAAATAAGATTCGTAAAAGACACACCTTTCGATTTCCGTACTCCAAAATCAATAGGACAAGACATCAACGCAAACAACGAGCAGATAAAAAATGGCGCAGGATATGACCATTGCTTTGTACTCAACAAAAAAGAAGAAAGCGAACTGAGCTTTGCAGCCCGCATAAAAGAACCGATAAGCGGCCGAGTCATGGAAGTCTATACCACAGAACCTGGAATACAATTCTATACAGACAACTGGGCAGACGGATACAAAGGCCAACATGGCGCAACATTCCCAAGACGTAGTGCTGTCTGTTTCGAAGCACAGCACTTCCCCGACTCCCCCAACCATCCTTATTTCCCATCGGTAATACTCAAACCGGGAGAACAGTACAAACAAAAAACCATTTATAAATTCGATGTCGAGAAATAATCACATTACATACAACTTAATACTCTAAAACAATGGAAATAGATTTTGTTAGAAGCCGTTTCATCAAACATTTCGACGGAAAAACAGGAAACATATATACCTCGCCGGGACGCATTAATCTAATAGGTGAACACACTGATTACAACGGAGGGTTTGTATTCCCGGGAGCAATAGATAAAGGTATAATGTGCGAAATACGCCCCAACGGAACAAATACGGTAATGGCATACGCCATTGACTTGAAAGACCGTGTGGAATTTAAAGTTGATGACCCGCAAGGACCGCGTGCAAGCTGGGCCCGTTACATATATGGCATCATACAAGAAATGAAAAAATTAGGCGTTGACATCAAGGGGTTCAATATAGCTTTTGCCGGTGATGTTCCTCTCGGCGCTGGCATGTCATCGTCAGCGGCAATGGAAAGTTGTTTCGCATACGCAATAAATGACCTTTTCGGAGAAAATAAAGTGGCAAAATGGGATATGGTATTGGCCGGACAAGCAACAGAACATAATTACTGTGGAGTGAACTGTGGTATAATGGATCAATTTGCCAGCATCTTCGGTAAAAAAGGTAAACTGATGCGTCTCGATTGCAGAAGCCGTGAGTTTGAATACTATCCGTTCGAGCCTAAAGGCTACAAATTGGTTCTGCTCGACTCTGTCGTAAAACATGAACTTGCATCCTCTGCATATAATGACAGGCGAAAAAGCTGTGAAAACGTTGTTAAAGCGTTAAAAGAAAAATATCCAGACAGAGACATTGAAACATTACGTGATGCTAATTGGAATATGTTAGAAAATGTAAAAGACAATGTCTGTGAAGAAGATATGAAAAGAGCTACATACGTTTTAGGTGAAAAAGACAGAGTCCTTGCCGTATGTGAAGCATTAAACAGAGGAGACTACGAAACAGTTGGACAAAAGATGTACGAGACACACGAAGGCTTAAGTAAAGATTACGAAGTATCTTGTGAAGAGCTTGACTTCTTAGTAGACATAGCACGTAAACATGGAGTTACCGGCAGCCGAATAATGGGCGGAGGCTTTGGTGGATGCACAATCAATCTTGTAAAAGACGAACTTTACGACAAATTCATTGCAGACGCTACTACCGAATACAAAAATAAATTCAATAAACAACCAAAGGTATACAATGTCGTAATAAGCGACGGAGCACGTAAAATTTGCTAATGAACATTTATTCATACCTAAAAGCGATCGTCCTACACAGTTGACCGGTCGCTTTTTTTATTCTATTTTTTTACATTCGTAAAACTATTTTTCTCCGGAAACCCGTTAAGAACACGATAAGAAGCGTGTAACTATACACAGCTATGATTATTTCAGCAGCCACAGCGAACATATCGCTTAAAGTATAAATACACTGTTGCTTTTTACAATGTCAAGAAAAGCCGACCTATTCATATAGCCAATGCATTAAATACACAATGGCAACGATAGTAGTCATTTTACTTACATATTGATTTTAGCTTGTACTCCATTATGCTGTTATTCTAAAATGAAGAAGGATTTTACGGAAATATCACAAAAGAATATGTGCAAACACAAATAATTGATACAGCACTAGTTATAATAATATGTCGCAAAGTGTGCAATGAATGTATCTCGTACAGATACGAAGATGTCTTTTCCCAAGCAATAAAAACCATCAAAAACAATCTGTGAAAATCACCCATACGCTCTAAACAAACGACTCATTGTCACACAAAAGGTGGCCTTTTACTTCACCAAAGGTTACATCTTATCACCACAATAGCCATAAACAATAATATAAATGGCGACTTATACAATCTTTAAAAATCTATTTCACTTATTTTTCCATACATTTCCGTTATAACATTTTGACCATTATCACCTTAATCCAATTACTTTATGACATTGAAACACATCCTTATTACAATGTGTAAAAGTTGCAAAAAAATATTTTAATAGCATAAAACACGTTGCTTGAAAGCATAAAATAGCAAATTAAGTAGTACTTTTACACCTATATAACTAATACTTCAATCAACTAATACTTAACACCTAAGCGAAATGAAGGGCACAATATCATTCATCGCAGGCATGGCAATAATTGCAATGTCGTCATGCACAACTGAAGCAGGCGGTAACCTTACCATATCTGGACTTGACCCCGCCGCATTTGACACAATCATTAACCAGAAAGCCGTAAAGCTCTACACACTAAAGAACTCAAACGGAATGGAAACATGTATCACAAATTTCGGCGGGCGGGTAGTTTCCATTATGGTACCCGACAAAAACGGAAAACCGACAGATGTCGTACTAGGCTACGATAACATAGCACAATACGCTGATACCGTAAATAGTCCAAGTGATTACGGTTCTTCAGTAGGCAGATATGCAAACAGAATAAACAAAGGGCAGCTTACTATTGACGGCAAAAAATACCAACTGCCGACAAACAACTTCGGCCACTGCTTGCATGGAGGGCCTTCCGGCTGGATGTATCAAGTTTATGATGCAACTCAGCCAAACGATTCAACACTGCAACTTTCAATAACATCTCCCGATGGAGACAACGGCTTCCCCGGAACAGTAAAAGCAACTACAACATACAAACTATTGAGTAACAATACTCTTGACATTGTATTTGAAGCGACGACAGATAAGGAAACAGTTGTAAATATGACAAACCATAGCTATTTCAACTTAAATGGCGATCCATCAAGAGAAGGCACAGACATGGTGCTATACGTAAACGCGGACAGCTACACACCGGCCGATTCCACATATATGACCACAGGCGAAATAAAACCTGTAGAAAATACGCCTATGGATTTCCGCAAAGCCCATGCTATAGGCGAAACGATTAAAGATACAACATTTAATCAGATAAAAAACGCGGAAGGATATGACCACAACTGGTGCCTAAACACATATAAGGACGGTAAAGGGGACGACAAAACCGTTGCAGCTTCATTATACTCTCCACAAACAGGCATATTCCTTGAAATGTACACTAATGAACCGGGAGTGCAAGTGTACACTGGTAATTTCCAAGGTACAGGCATAAGCTGTAAACACGGAATAAAGTATCCTAAACATGTGTCAGTATGTCTTGAAAGCCAAAAATACCCAGACTCTCCTAATAAAAAAGACTGGCCGTCGCCATATCTAAAACCGGGTGAAAAATACTACAGCCATGTAGCTTACAAGTTCAGCGTTAAATAACCAGTTGTCAAACTATAAAAACATCAAACATGAATTGGAATACAAACGAATTTATTTGGCTGGATTGGGCCGTCTTAGGCATAGGTGTAATTGCAATAATATGGGCCATTTACCGTGCCATTAAAAAAAACAAAGAAAAGATGAAAGGAGCCGACAGCCAAGATTATCTTTTCGGCAAAGGAGAACCATGGTATATCATCGGAGCAGCAATCTTCGCAGCCAACATCGGTTCTGAACACTTGGTAGGTCTTGCTGGTACCGGCGCAAAAGACGGTGTAGGCATGGCGCACTGGGAGATGCAAGGTTGGATGATTCTTATCCTAGGTTGGCTCTTCGTACCATTTTACCAACTGTTGAACAATAAAATGGGGAAAATCATCACAATGCCTGATTTTCTCAAATTCCGTTATACACAAAGAACAGGCTCATGGTTATCAATAATAACTCTGATTGCATACGTATTGACCAAAGTTTCCGTAACGGCGTTTACCGGCGGCATCTTCTTCGAATATCTTCTTGGTTTACCTTTCTGGTATGGCGCAATCGGACTAATTGCCATCACTGCCGTCTTCACTGTTTTCGGAGGAATGAAAGGAGTCATGACACTGTCTGCCATTCAAACCCCCATTCTTATTATAGGTTCATTCCTTGTTCTATTCCTTGGCTTAAGTATGCTTGGAAATGGGAGCATAACTGAAGGTTGGACGCAAATGATGGCCGTATGCAACGCAGCACACGACGGTTTTGGAACAACCCACATGTTCCACACAGATCCGGCAGACCCAATGTATCCACAATTCCCCGGATATGTAGTATTTCTAGGGGCTTCAATAATTGGTTTCTGGTATTGGTGCACCGACCAACACATTGTACAACGTGTTCTCGGACAGACCAAAGGTGAAAGCAATACCGAAGTTATGAAACGGGCTCGTCGTGGTACTATCGCTGCCGGATATTTCAAATTACTGCCTGTATTCATGTTCTTAATTCCGGGAATGGTGGCTTATGCCCTTTCCATGAAAACAGGCAGCGGTATAGAAATGGACATAACAAACACACATGATACCGACGGAGCCTTCGCCATGATGGTCAAAAACATTCTGCCTGCCGGCGTGAAAGGACTCGTAACCATTGGTTTCATTTGCGCCCTTGTGGCTTCATTGGCGGCTTTCTTCAATAGTTGCGCCACATTGTTTACCGAAGATTTTTACAAGCCCATGAGAAAAGGCATGAGCGAAAGCCACTATGTTTTTGTAGGACGTATGGCTACTGTTGTCGTTGTACTTCTCGGCCTTGCATGGATGCCGATAATGATGAACATGGGCAATTTGTATTCTTATCTTCAAGATATCCAGTCTCTTATAGCTCCTGCTATGGTAGCGGTATTCACCCTTGGAATATTCTCCAAGAGAATTACGCCTAAAGCCGGAGAATGGGGACTTATCGGAGGATTCTTGATTGGAATGTTACGACTGCTTACCAATGTAATTACAAACTCTGGTAAAGCAACTATGGACGGTGCCTTTTGGGATTACACAACATGGTTCTGGCAAACCAACTGGTTGATATTTGAGGTATGGTTACTTGTATTTATTATCATCCTCATGGTTGTCGTATCAATGTTTACTCCGAAACCAAATGCGGCACAAATAGAAGCCATTACATTCACAAAAGAATATAAAACTTCAATCCGCGAAAGTTGGAACATTTGGGATGTTGTCGCAACATTAGGCGTTATTGCCTTATGTGCTGCATTCTACGCATATTTCTGGTAAAAGAAAAGCATTATACCCATGTGCATAAAAATTCATGCACATGGGTATAAAATACAAACAATCGCAAACGATGACAACATATTACAATGAACATTCCAAAGTTTTCGTCTCTGTTGATTGCATAATCTTTGGCTTTGAGAACAAAAAGTTAAAACTGCTTCTCGGCAAAAGACAAATGGATCCAGGAAGGGATGAATGGTCTCTTTACGGAGGATTTGTAGAAGAAAAAGAAAGTCTTGATGACGCGGCCAACAGGGTTCTTTTCAATCTTACAGGTTTAAAGGACATCTACATGAAACAAGTAGGAGCATTTGGTGCAATAGACCGTGACCCGGGCGAAAGAGTCATATCCATCGCTTACTGCGCACTCATAAATGTTAAAGATTATGATGAAAAGCTATACAAAGAGCATCATGTAGAATGGGTAAACATTGATGAAATGCCAAAGCTATACTCTGACCATAACGATATGGTAAAAAAAGCATTAGCCTTACTGCGAAGACGGATATCATCTGAGCCGTTGAGTTTCAATCTCCTCCCCGACCTATTCACACTGACCCAATTACAACATGTATATGAAGCAATTCTTGAAGAGGACATAGATAAACGAAACTTTAGAAAAAGAATTAAAAGCATTGACTTCATAGAAAAGACAAACTTGATAGATAAAGCAACATCAAAACGTGGAGCTGCGCTTTACCGTTTCAACAAAGACGCTTACATTGAAGACCCTATTTTCAAATTATAATATTATGTTAGAAGAACTTAAAGAAAAAGTGTTCAAAGCCAACCTTGATTTGGTAAAACACAATTTGGTAATATTCACATGGGGTAACGTCTCCGGTATAGACCGCGAAAAAGGTCTTGTTGTGATTAAACCGTCTGGCGTAAGCTATGACACAATGAAAGCATCTGACATGGTTGTTGTCGACCTGAATACAGGCATGACAGTAGAAGGCAATCTCAACCCATCGTCAGACACGCCGACCCACCTCGTTCTCTACCGTGCATTCCCTGAAATCGGCGGCATTGTACACACTCATTCAACATACGCTACAGCGTGGGCTCAAGCCGGTAAAGACATTCCAAACATCGGAACAACTCATGCAGACTATTTTCATGACGCAATACCGTGTACTGCCGATATGACAGAAACGCAAATGGCAGAATACGAGAAAGAGACAGGCACTGTTATCGTGGAACGGTTCAAAGGAATAAATTACATACATACTCCGGGTGTCTTAGTTAAAAACCACGGTCCTTTTTCATGGGGTAAAGACCCTGACAATGCCGTATACAACGCAGTTGTAATGGAACAAGTAGCAAAAATGGCATTCGTATCATTCTGCGTAAATCCGGAGACGACAATGAACCCGTTACTTGTGGAGAAACATTTTAACCGCAAGCATGGTCCCAACGCATATTACGGACAAAAGAAATAACAAAGGCCAGATGGCATAAATAGGGATTTGATTATTTTTTATCATCTTCACTGTCCATGCCATCAACCAATAGAAATCTATATAAAATACTAACAAAATAAAAAACAACTATGGTAAAAGCATTTGAAAACTTTGAAGTTTGGTTCATCACAGGAGCACAACTTCTTTACGGAGGCGAAGCCGTGGCACAAGTAGACGGCCATTCAAAAGAGATGGTAGACGGACTGAACAATTCCGGCAGGTTGCCTGTCAAGGTGGTATATAAAGGAACGGCCAACAGTAGCAAGGAAGTAGCAGACCTTTTCGCTGCAGCAAACAACGATAAAAAGTGTATCGGCGTAATAACTTGGATGCATACATTCTCTCCTGCCAAGATGTGGATTCATGGCTTGCAAATCCTTCACAAGCCATTACTTCACCTGCATACACAATTCAACAAGGAAGTTCCATGGGATACTATAGATATGGACTTCATGAACCTCAACCAAAGTGCGCACGGCGACCGCGAATTCGGACATATTATCGCACGTATGCGTTTGCGCCGCAAACTTGTAGTAGGTTATTGGCAAGAAGCAAAAACACAAGACCACATCGCCGTATGGGAGCGTGTTTGCGCCGCATGGGCCGATGCTCAGGACATGCTTATAATACGTTTCGGCGACCAAATGAACAACGTTGCCGTAACTGATGGCGATAAAGTAGCCGCTGAACAAGTACTTGGTTACCATGTTGACTACTGCCCATTCAGTGAAGTTCTTGAATATTTCAAAGCTGTTAAAGACGCGGATATAGACGCTCTTGTAGACACTTACTTCAAGGAATACGAGCATAAAACCGAACTAGAGGACAAATCAACCGTCGCATATAAAAAGGTAAGAAACGCAGCCAAAGCCGAACTCGCCCTGCGCGCCATACTTAAAGCAAAGGGAGCTAAGGGCTTCACTACAAACTTTGACGATCTTGGCGATGTCGATGTTGAAGCGTCCGGTATGGGCTTCGACCAAATACCGGGTCTTGCCTCACAACGCCTTATGGCTGAAGGTTACGGTTTCGGGGCAGAAGGAGACTGGAAATCGGCCGCACTTTACCGCACCGTATGGTTCATGACACAAGGCATGGAGAACGGTTGCTCATTCCTTGAGGACTATACATTGAACTTTAATGGCGAACAAAGTGCCATTTTGCAATCACACATGCTTGAGGTTTGTCCTCTCATCGCCTCATCAAAACCGCGCTTGGAAGTCCATTTCCTTGGTATCGGCGTAAGAAAGAGCGAAACCGCCCGTCTCGTATTCACATCAAAAGTTGGTACCGGGGTTACTGCTACAGTCGTTGACATGGGCAACCGTTTCCGCATGATTGTAAATGACGTGAAATGCATCGAGCCGAAACCTTTACCAAAACTTCCTGTCGCATCAGCACTTTGGATACCACAACCCAATTTTGAAGTTGGTGCCGGTTGCTGGATTTATGCAGGTGGAACCCACCACAGCTGTTTCTCTTACGACCTGACCGATGAATACTGGCAGGACTATGCTGAAATTGCAGGCATTGAGTGCGTGTTTATTAACAGCGACACAAAAGTCGACGAATTCCGCAAGGAGTTACGCTTCAATGATGTTTACTATATGCTCAACAAGGCATTGAACTAATCAAGAATTAAGAGTTAAGAATTAAGAAAACCATTTTTAATGCAGTTGTTTTCCCATATATTGCATATATTCTTAATCCTTAACTCTTAGTCCTTTATTGAAAAACAATAATCTTATGAATAAATATGTTATCGGATTAGATTACGGCAGCGACTCAGCCAGAGCCTTAGTCGTCAATGCCGACACTGGTGAAATACTCGCCACAAGTGTTAAATACTATCCCCGTTGGAAAAAAGGCTTATACTGCAACCCTAAGATAAATCAATGGAGACAGCATCCGAAAGATTATCTTGAAGTGCTCGAAGCCACAATAACCGATGCTCTGAGCCAATGTGCTCAAGGTGTAGCCGAAAACGTTGTGGGTATAGCCTTCGACACCACTGGCTCAACACCGGCCTTTACTGACGAGAGCGGCACCCCATTAGCGATGCTACCTGAATTTGCCGAAAACCCTAACGCCATGTTCGTATTATGGAAAGACCACACTGCCGTAAAAGAAGCTGAGGAAATAAACGAAGCTTGCGCTAAATCTGACGTGAATTACGCAAAATACGAGGGAGGTATTTATTCAGCTGAATGGTTCTGGGCCAAAGCTCTGCACATACTCCGTGAGGATCAGGATGTGGCCCAAAAGGCTTATTCTATCGTGGAGTACTGCGAATGGTTGCCGGCCGTTCTCACAGGAGTAACGTCATCTAAAGATATCGTACGCAGCCGTTGTGCCTGTGGTCACAAGGCCATGTGGCACAATGAATGGGGCGGCCTGCCACCAGAAGATTTTCTTATTTCAATAGACCAAAAACTTGCCGGTTTCCGCAAGCGTCTGTTTACCAACACTGAGACTGCTGACAAACCAGTAGGACATCTTTGCAAAGAATGGGCACAAAGACTTGGACTAAGCGAGAATGTAGTCGTAGCCGGAGGAGCATACGACTGTCACATGGGCGCAGTAGGAGCAGGTGTTACGCCCCACACTTTAGTTCGTGTCATCGGAACATCAACATGCGATGTTATGGTAGCATCGTATGACGAAATCGGAACAAGATGTATCAAGGGTATTTGCGGCCAAGTTGACGGTAGCGTAATACCTGGCATGGTTGGCCTTGAAGCTGGACAATCAAGTTTCGGCGACGTGTACGCCATGTTCAGACGCATACTAGAATTCCCCGTACGTAACATTCTACCGCAGGTTCTTGATGAAAAACTGACAAAGGAAGATATAGAAAAAGCTGTGGTGGACACATGTGACAAAATAATAGTACGCCTGACGGAAGAAGCCGAAAAGATACCTGTAAACGAGAGCACGATGATAGCGACCGACTGGATCAACGGACGTCGTACCCCTGATGCTAACCAGTTGCTCAAGGGAACGATAGCCGGCTTCACGCTAGGCTCTACAGCGCCTCAAGTATTCCGTGCGCTTGTCGAGGCTACGGCATTTGGTACTAAAGCCATAGTCGACCGTTTTGAGAAAGAAGGTATTGTTATTGACAATGTCATCGGCATAGGCGGCATAGCCCTTAAGTCGCCGTTCGTCATGCAGACAATGTGTGACGTTATCAACAAGCCGATAAAAGTATGTAACACCGACCAAGCCTGCGCTCTAGGCGCAGCCATGTTCGCAGCTACCGCAGCCGGCATATACGCGAAGGTTGAAGATGCCATAGACAAAATGAACAGCGGTTTCTCTAAGGAATACAAGCCACAACCTGAAAAGGTTAAGGCTTATTCTGAGATTTACAAAGAATATTTGAAACTCGGCACTTTCACGGAAAAAGAACTATTCAACAAGTAAATACGGCACTACAAGACGGCATCAGCTGCCATACATGCCACAAATTACAATATAAAAGGCCGTCTTTTGCAATGCAATAGGCGGCCTTTTGGCATCTAAAAGACGGTCAAAGGCAACGCAAAAAGCCAGCTATTCGTAAATAGCTGACCAGCAGATAGTTCAACAGACGTATAAAACAACGAATTAATGATGAAAAATGCCGTACTTGAATGTTTTTATACGAACGTTCCTTTTGTTATTGACATAAAAATCTTATCTTTGCATTAAATAGAAATAGCGTCGCCATGACCGGCGCCCACGATACAAACATTTAACACAACAAACAATGAACGACAAAAACTTAATGAACAAAGCGGCCGACAACATCCGTATCTTGGCCGCTTCAATGGTTGAAAAAGCAAAGTCAGGTCATCCCGGCGGAGCCATGGGCGGCGCCGACTTTATCAATGTCCTGTTTTCTGAATTCTTAGTCTACGACCCAGAAAACCCGTCATGGACAGGGCGCGACCGTTTCTACCTCGACCCCGGCCACATGTCACCGATGCTCTACAGCGCACTCTGCCTGCAAGGTAAATTCACACTCGACGAGTTAAGTGAATTCCGCCAGTGGGGCTCTCCCACTCCGGGTCATCCCGAACGCGACATAAACCGCGGCATTGAAAACACCTCTGGACCTTTAGGACAAGGTCATACTTTCGCCGCGGGTGCCGCTGTAGCCGAAAAATTCCTTGAGGCGCGTCTTGGTAAGGAAGTAATGCAACACAAGATTTACGCCTATATTTCCGACGGAGGCGTTGAGGAGGAAATATCACAAGGTACAGGACGTATAGCCGGAATACTGGGACTCAACAACCTCATAATGTTCTATGACTCAAACGACATACAGCTGTCAACTGAATGTAAGGCTGTAATGGATGAAGATACTGAGGCAAAATACAAGGCATGGGGATGGAACGTAATCAAGATTAACGGCAACGATGCTGACGAGATACGCGCGGCTCTAACAGCGGCACAAAAGGAAGAACACCGCCCGACGCTTATCATCGGCAAAACAGTAATGGGCAAAGGCGCGCTCAAAGAGGACGGCACAAGCTATGAGCACAGCATCAAGACGCACGGCGCACCACTAGGAGGCGACGCTTATATTAACACAATAAAAAATCTCGGTGGCAATCCAGATGCTCCGTTCCAAATATTCCCTGAGGTAAAAGAACTTTACGCTAAACGTGCCGAGGAACTGAAAAAAATCGTAGCCGAACGCCGGACCGAAGAAGAAGCGTGGGCGAAAGCCAATCCTGAAAAAGCGGCACTGATGAAAGAATGGTTTAGCGGTAACGCCCCGAAAGTAGACTGGAACGTATTGACACAGAAAGAAGGCTCGGCCACACGTGCAGCCTCGGCAGCCTGTCTAGGTATACTGGCAGAGCAAGTACCCAACATGATATGCGCCTCAGCCGACCTGTCTAACAGCGACAAGACCGACGGATTCCTGAAGAAGACCACATCATTTACCAAAGATGACTTCACTGGCGCTTTCTTCCAAGCCGGAGTCAGCGAGCTAACCATGGCTTGCATGTGTATCGGTATGTACCTGCATGGTGGCGTGATACCCGCCTGTGGTACATTCTTCGTATTCTCAGACTACATGAAACCCGCCGTACGCATGGCAGCCCTGATGGAAGTTCCTATAAAATTCATTTGGACTCACGATGCCTTCCGCGTTGGCGAAGACGGCCCGACACACGAGCCTGTCGAGCAAGAAGCCCAAATACGCCTCATGGAAAAACTAAAAAATCATCATGGTAAAGACAGTGTACGCGTATTTCGCCCGGCTGATGCCGACGAAACCACAGTATGCTGGGCCATGGCTATGGAAAACATAGAGACCCCTACCGCACTTATCTTCTCGCGTCAAAACATAGCCAAACTGCCTGCTGGAAATGATTACGAACAAGCCCGCAAGGGTGCTTACGTAGTAGCCGGTTCTGACGAGGACTTCAACGTAATCCTATTAGCCGACGGCTCAGAGGTGTCAACGCTAGTAGCCGGTGCAGAACTGCTACGCAAGGACGGCATAAAGGTGCGCATTGTAAGCGTGCCAAGCGAGGGACTGTTCCGTTGCCAAAGCAAAGAGTATCAAGAGAATGTGCTGCCACATGGTTCTAAGATATTCGGTATGACAGCCGGGCTGCCGGTAACCCTCGAAGGACTTGTCGGTGCTAACGGCAAAGTGTACGGAATGCCAAGTTTCGGATTCTCGGCCCCATATAAAGTGCTCGACGAAAAACTAGGCTATACAGCAGAGAATGTATATAACCAAGTAAAATCATTCATGGAGGAATAAGCTATGGAAATAAAAACTGTAGGGCTGGCATGTGACCACGCCGGCTACCCATTGAAAAAGTTTGTGGAACAATACCTTGAACAACGTGGCTATGCCTATAAAGACTACGGCACGTACAGCGATTTGAGTTGTGACTATCCAGACTTCGCCCACGCACTGGCCGAAGGCATAGAAAGTGGCGAAGTATATCCCGGTATAGGTATCTGCGGCAGTGGCGAGGGCATGGCAATTACTCTAAACAAGCATCAGGGCGTGCGTGCAGGATTGGCGTGGACACCTGAGATAAGCGGATTGATACGCCAACATAACGATGCCAACGTGATTGTACTACCCGGACGCTTCATCGATAACAAGACGGCCGAAAAGATACTTGACACGTTCTTTAACACATCGTTCGAAGGCGGACGCCATCAGCGTCGCGTAGAAAAAATACCTGTAAAATAAAAACAGGACGCATCATCGTATAGAATAAAAAAACAGCCACGCCCTAATGTAGTGTGGCTGTTTTTTAGTATATATTACAGAATCTCTAGAAATATCGAACACCACCTTATTACTCGTACAATAAACTACTATAACAAGACTGACTGCCGTTATGAATAACATTGTCAACAACAATGGTCATCATAATAAAACAGGCGAACCAAGAAAACGGAACAAGACATCAGATGTAAATACACATGTAATAAATATCACATTAAAGGCTCAGTCTCAAACCTTTCGTCAAAATAGCAAAGGGCGGCACCTATGGCCGTACAAAACTCCGAATATTCAGGAATTATAATCTTTACGCCATAAAGTTTTTCAATAGGCGGAAATACCATACGGCATTGAGGCAGCAATGTCAAATTACCAATCATAACATATTCTCGGATATTGCTTCCTATGGATGCCAGCACTGCTGACTGACCTACTGACTGTAACACCGTCCATATCAGTCCAATGGCAATGTCTTCGCGCGAAGCGTCACTCTTTGCATTGCCAAACAAGGAAGCAACAGCTGTCATAGGAAGTCCCGGCAACGGTCGTGCGCTGATATCACCGATACGGAGGTTAATATTAGAAATATTGCCCATTACGGCCATTTCTGATACTGTACGAATGTCATCCGTCTTAAGCAGCAGACGGGACAATCCTTGTAACGTTCCTCCACCGATTCCAATGCCGCCGATATGCTCTATATTATCACCGTCACATCTCACAAGCGATGTACCTGTACCTAAACTTACTACAATTATCTTGTCACGCCCCGACTCATGACGCGCTCCAAGTCCGTCAGCTACAAACTCACCGGCCTTGCTTGTCGGAAGGCCATAAACAGGCTTGCTGATATAAGCCGCTCCAACTCCTGTAAGCATGACATGCTCTACGCCTGTAAGCTGTATCTTATTGTCATACAAATATTTACCAAACGCACCATAAAGCGATGTAACGGGGTCGGTAGCCTTAACCCTCATTGGCGAAATTACATGCCCATCGCTTATCCCTACAATTTTAGTCGTGCTTATGCCAACATCAATTCCTATCACCATGCCCATAATAAAAACACTTTTCCTTGTATTCGTTTTGCAAAGATATGAATTATTATCTAAACTTACAATACCATTGAATACTTTACAAAAAAAACCGCAACCTCTATATAATGGAGATTGCGGTTTTATTTTGTAATAAGTTTTTCCTTATTTTACTTTCTCAACTATAGCCTTGAAAGCCTCTGGATTATTGACGGCTAAGTCTGCAAGAACTTTACGGTTGATCTCAATACCAGCCTTATGCAATGCACCCATCAACGTTGAATAACTCATATTCTCAAGACGGGCTGCAGCGTTAATACGCTGAATCCACAAAGAACGGAAATTACGTTTCTTTGTGCGACGATCACGATAAGCGTATGTTAAACCTTTCTCCCATGTATTCTTCGCAACAGTCCAAACGTTTTTCCTTGCTCCAAAATAGCCACGGGTAAGTTTCAGGATTCTTTTTCTCTTTGCTCTTGAAGCAACATGATTTACTGATCTTGGCATAATTTTTTCCCTTTAATTTTGTTAGACATAGATTAACGGAGACGGAGCAAGTCTCTCACCTGCTTCAAATTGCTTGAATCCACAAGCGTGTCATGTACCAAATTACGCTTTTGTTTCTTTGTTTTCTTAGTCAAGATATGACTGTGGTAAGCGTGATGTCTCTTAATCTTACCTGTTCCAGTGAAAGCAAATCTTTTCTTTGCACCAGAGTTTGTCTTCTGTTTTGGCATTTTTTTAAATTTTAATTATTACTATTATAGCTGTGGCAACGTATATACCAAGACGTTACGCACATATTTCATTCATTCTCGCTATCGCCATTAAGCTTTTTCAATGCATCGATACCATTCTTCGCATTAGCAAACAGGCCACCACTCATAGGCATCATATCGTCTGTTTCTTCACTTACATCTTGTCCAACCTGCGCTTTTGCTTCAGCCTCACGACGCTCCCGATCCATCTTTTGTTGGCTTTTCTTTGCCACCCCTGCTTTTTTGGGACTTAAATAAAGGAACATCTTCTTGCCTTCAAGAGCCGGCATTTGTTCAACTTTTCCATATTCCTCTAGGTCATTGGCAAAACGCAACAATAAGACTTCACCTTGTTCCTTAAATAGTATCGAGCGGCCACGGAAAAACACGAACGCACGCACTTTATTACCTTCTTCCAGAAACTCTTTAGCGTGTTTCAACTTAAAGTTGTAATCATGGTCATCCGTCTGTGGTCCAAATCTGATTTCCTTCACTTCCTGTTTCACCTGCTTCGCCTTCATTTCCTTAGCGCGTTTTTTCTGTTGATACAGGAACTTACTATAGTCAATGATACGACAAACTGGAGGTTGAGCATTTGGTGATATTTCAACGAGGTCAACCCCTTCGTTACGCGCCATTTCTAATGCCTGACGCGTAGGCATTACTGTCGAACCGTTATCACTTACGATACGGACTTCTTTTACGCGAATCTGTTCATTCACGCGGTAATGATTATTTTTGTCGTGCTTCATTCAACTGTTTTACGAATGTTTTTTATGAAAATCGGTTGCAAAGTTACCACAAACCAGCCAATTAACAAAACTTTTACTTACAAAAATTAAGAGTTAAAAGTTAAGAATTAAGAAAATACACCCTATCACATCAAAACAACAGATATATTCTCTTAATTCTTAACTTTTATCATTTAATTTTCTATGACTTTCAACTGCTCTGCCACTTCATTATTAATCTTATTGGCAAAGTCTTCCATACTCATCGAGCCTTGGTCACCTTGGCCTTGCTTTCTTACTGCCACTGAACCATCAGCCTGTTCTTTTTCTCCGACTATGACCATATAAGGAGTACGTTTCATCTCATTGTCACGTATTTTACGACCAATTTTCTCATTTCGATCGTCAATGACAGCTCGCACACCTACAGAATCAAAATACTTTGCAACTTTCGCTGCATATTCGTTATACTTCTCACTGATTGGCAAGATTGCCACTTGGTCTGGTGTAAGCCACAATGGGAAATGACCTGATGTATGTTCAATAAGAACAGCCGTGAAACGCTCCAACGAACCAAACGGTGCCCTATGTATCATTACCGGAGTTTTCTTCGTGTTGTCTTCAGACGTATATTCTAGTTTGAAACGCTCTGGCAAATTGTAGTCAACCTGTATAGTACCCAACTGCCAACGACGACCGATAGCATCCTTAACCATGAAATCAAGTTTAGGTCCATAGAACGCAGCCTCACCATATTCCACCTTCGCATTCAAACCTTTTTCCTTACAAGCATCAATGATAGCTTGTTCCGACTCAGCCCATACCTCATCAGAACCGATGTATTTATCGTGGTCATTAGGATCACGGAGTGAGATCTGTGCCTCAAAGTCCTTAAAATCGAAAACCGAAAACACGGTGTGGATAATGTCCATAACATTGAGGAACTCAGCTTTCACCTGATCCGGCCGACAGAATATGTGAGCATCGTCCTGAGTAAACGAACGCACTCGCGTAAGGCCGTGCAGTTCACCGCTCTTCTCGTAACGATAAACTGTACCAAACTCGGCTATACGCAACGGCAAATCGCGATAAGAACGCGGTTTCCAAGCAAACACCTCACAATGATGAGGGCAGTTCATCGGCTTCAACATATACTCCTCATCCTCTTCCGGCGTATGTATCGGTTGGAAAGAATCTTTGCCATAATGAGCATAATGCCCTGACGTAACATAAAGATTCTTACTTCCTATATGCGGGGTTATCACTTCCTTATACCCATACTTTTTCTGTATACGGCGCAACATATCCTGTAAACGGAGACGAAGTTCCGTTCCTGCTGGCAACCAAATAGGCAGTCCCTTACCTACACGCTCAGAGAACATGAACAACTCCATCTCCTTGCCTATCTTACGATGATCCCGTTTCTTCGCTTCCTCAAGCATCACGAGATATTCATCCAACATCTTTTTCTTTGGGAACGTAATACCATAGATACGGGTCATCTGCTCTCGTTTTGCGTCTCCACGCCAAAAAGCACCGGCCACGCTTGTAATCTTAATCGCTTTTATCGTTCCAGTGCTCATCAAATGAGGCCCTTTACACAAATCGGTAAAATTACCTTGAGTATATGTGCTTATCTCACCATCGGCAAGATCTTGATCTATATGCTCGCACTTATATTCCTGCCCGCCGGCCTTGAACTCGGCCAAAGCATCGGCTTTGGATATTTCCTTACGTACTACCGGTTCGTCTTTCGAAGCAAGTTCCTTCATTTTCTGCTCTATCTTCGGAAAATCGCTTTCCTTTATCACGTCACCTTCTTTTGGCATGACATCATAGAAGAAGCCATTCTCTACCGCAGGACCGAAACCAAACTGTATTCCGGGATAAAGTTCTTGCAAAGCCTCAGCTAACAAATGAGCAGATGTGTGCCAGAAAGCATGTTTGCCCTCATCGTCTTCCCACTTGTAAAGTTCTATTTTTGCATCCTCATTGATAGGACGGTTAAGTTCCACAGTTTCGCCATTGACCCCACACGCTAACACATTGCGCGCCAAAGCCGGCGATATGCTTTCAGCAATTTGTAGTCCAGTTACGCCCTTTTCGTATTCACGCACAGAGCCGTCAGGAAATGTAATTTTTATCATAACATCCTTGTTTTTAATCTTTTGACTGCAAAATTACTCTTTTCTTTTGAATTAAAGCACAATAGATATAATTTTTATTTTTAAATAAAAGTGTCAATGCTATAAAGTTTTCATTTTACAAATTATGCTTTCTTCATTTTGGCACGTACAACCTCGACAACAGCAGGCAAAACAGATATTACGATAATGGCAAGAAGAAGGAGTTTTAAGTTTTGCTGGACAAAAGGCAGGTCGCCAAAGAAATAACCGGCAAAACAAAACAAACCTACCCATAAGGCTGCACCAACAATATTATAAATCATAAAATAATAATAATGCATTTTACCCATTCCTGCAACAAATGGAGCAAAAGTACGCACTATAGGAATAAAGCGCGCCAAAATAATGGTCTTACCACCGTACTTACGGAAATAAGCGTGCGTCTTTTCAAGAGAACTTTGTTTGAAAATCTTTGAATTTGGATTACTGAACATTTTTTTACCAAAGAAATGCCCTATCATATAATTGCACGAGTCACCAAGCACAGCTGCAACAAATATAATCAACACCAGATATCCTATCTCAAGAGGCATATCAGGTTGAGCTGTAATCGCTCCAGCAACAAACAACAATGAATCGCCGGGCAAAAAGGGAGTCACGACCAAACCTGTCTCGCAGAATATTATTAAAAATAAAATGGCATAAGTCCACAAATGATAATCCTGCACAAGTTCAATCATGTGTTGGTCAATGTGCAAAATAAAATCAATTACATATTGAATAAAGTCCATAAAATTTTAAATACGTTGTTATAATAATACCATAGTTATCCTTAAACAGCGTTTTTGCTTCTGCCTGCAAAATTAAACAAATAAAACGGGAACAAGCACAGTGATGTAAAGAAAAATACAACAATAGAATTTATTTTAAATAAGTAAAATACTTTTTTTAGAAAAAATAATGTGCAAAGCAGTATTAGCCTTGCACATTATATTATACATTTTAAAACTCTATCCTACACCGGCAAACATCAGCTCCGGCCACGCAATGTGGTGGCACTTTAACAATCCTTACACAAATAGCCCCATCGGCTATATCTTCACGATAAAAGTCTAGCCTGTCACCACAATGGCTTTCGGCCACATAAGCAATATCTATACGGCTGACCTTATGCTCTTTATGCCACGAAATATCAAAAATGTTCAACACATGCTCTATATATTTTACGCTATTTATATGCCCGTTCACATCCACATCGCTATAATGCGTTTCAACAGAAGCCACGAGTTGGGCCTTTGCCGTCATCTTGACACGCGAAGGCACGTCTATCGGACACGTTTTATCCGTATCTGCATATTTGGCTATAGCACCGTCTCTCACTGCCAATATGTCGGCCGGCTGACGTGTTTCAGTATCTATCATGGCCCAAATGCTGCGCCCATAACCATAAACCATATTATTGTCGACCGCATCAACAACACGGAAATTACGGTTGGTAAAATACTTCATTGCGCTCTCTATCCATGTTTCAACATTGAAGCGTGCGTATTCTTTAGGCATTTTGGTCATTTCTATAGCCAAGCGCGATAACACCCACGTCTTATGCACCGGATTCAACTCGGTCATGCCAAAACCACGGCGCGTAGCATGAAAATCTGCCGCGTTGAGCATGTGATTACCTAAATGTCCCAAAAACAGACTTTTAGAAAAGTCGCAATGAAATGGCTCCGCCATAAATTCGTAAGCGTCAATCTTTTCTGTAATATCCATAAATCGTATGGTTTGTCTAAAATTTAACGTCTACCGATAGCAGCGATGCATACCGACTTTGCAAAGTTACATTATTTTCAGCTAACAGGCAAAAGTGTCAGAATATATTTTTAACATAATGCCGGCACCACAATAACACCACTATAATTGCGGAAAAGTAACATATCGTGCCATGAATGAAAACAGAAGCG
>ENA-OOWN01000542-OOWN01000542.1-human-gut-metagenome-genome-assembly--contig:-NODE-542-length-31814-cov-26.202746_pt1 | contig 31814 bp, 27 predicted proteins | sample MGYA00241406_ERZ501319 | MGnify/ENA primary metagenome ERZ501319 (study PRJEB25962, sample SAMEA2042734) | human gut metagenome | biome: human gut; feature: human-associated habitat; material: faeces... | reverse complement strand
ACCAGATTAGCCTCCGCAGCATTGATGCAACACTGGTTGCACTGTCTTCCAAACTCTATTCGAGTGGGATAAAGTATATCCAGCGTTCTACCTTGGCCCATATTAATGAGACAAAGGACTGGCGTATATACTATGACTTTGGGCAGATTCTGATTGCCTGGGCAAGGGAACTGTATCAGAATGAGCCTTCCCGACTTGACGTGGACGGCATCGTATATGCCTTTGATAGCAGTACAATTAAGTTGTGCCTTCAGCTCTGTCCGTGGGCACGCCTGCATCATGACAAAGGTGGAGTGAAGATGCATACGCTGTTGGATTTGCGTGGTTCCATACCAACCTTCATCTATCTGACAGAGGCTGCTGTCCACGACTCCAAGGCTATGAGCCTGATTCCTGTAGAGCCGGGCAGTTACTATCTCATGGATAAGGGATATGTTGACTTCAGGCAGTTGTTCAACCACTTCCATCGTCAGCAGGCGTTCTTCGTAACAAGAGCCAAGGACAACATGAAGTATGAAGTGGTGGAGGAACGCCTCGTTGACAAGCACACTGGTGTTATTAGTGACTCTGTAATCAGACTTACCGGTCCTAGAACCTCCAAGTGGTATCCTGAAACTCTCCGTATGGTCGTTTATGAAGATTATGCTACAGGCAATGTCTATAGATTCCTGACCAACGACTTCACCCACTCCTACCTGACTATCGCAGAACTCTATAGGGAACGCTGGCAGGTGGAATGTTTCTTCAAATGGATAAAGCAGCGGCTGCATATCAAGTCGTTCTATGGTACGAGCCAGAATGCGGTTTTCTCGCAGATTTGGATTGCCATCTGCGACTATCTGCTGCTTGCCATTGCAAAGAAAGTGTATCATGTCGATCAAGATCTTTATATTTTATCGTCCGCTATAGGGAAAGTTCTCTTCGAGAGGAAACCCTTAGGCGAACTATTCGTTAAACCAAAACGTCCGATGAAAAACTCCGATGATGGTCAGTTGACTCTATGGGAAGATTTCTTTGGACAGTAGTGAGACAAATATATTGAATATCAGTAAATACTAGCCAAGTATGAAAAGTATAACCGATCCCTGTTATATTATATCTATATCTTGATAAGCTAGATCATCGTTACCGAGATCATCATTTCCTTCATGATCCAGAAAGTCATCATTGTCAGATATGTAATTACCATCTTCTGTCTCCTTACTAACATTCATCATATAGTGATCTTCATCGTTTTCCTTGTCATACAATTCAACCTGATCATCGTATTGATAAACATTGTCATCATCAAAAGATACTATGTTAGGCAATTCAAAATCACCGGAAAATTCTTCTGGCAATTCGTATCCTTCATCCACAAGATTCTCATAATAATCATCGACCTGATCATTGGCTTCAAGTATTTCGCTCATCTCTGGATCACCGGCACATATATTCATAAATGCCTCATCCTCTTCTGGCGATAACGTACCGTCCAGCCATGCTGCAAGCACATTCTCATCTATGATGATATTATCGTAATCAGCCATGTCGCATATCCTCCATTCTCAAAGTCTTTAAAAACTGTTCTTTAGCCATTTTATGCTTATTATAGAACGTATTCATATTCATCCCCATCATCTGCGCCGTCTCCTCATTGGTATGCCCACACAAATATCTCAAGCGTATAAGCCTGCTGTATCTTCTATTGGGCATCAGACACAGAATGGTTTCCACATCAATGGCCTGTAAAGAAGAGACGTCTAATTCTATAGATTCCGGAAGCGTGTCTATTCTTACACCTCCTTCATCATATTTTTCCACAATTTGTTCTATCGTCATCTTCTTTTTACGTTCATACTTCTTATAGCAATAGAACAGGCATACAGCCTTGATCCAAGTGAACAGCGTACTATGAAAGCGGAAGTTTTCCAACCGACATGCTCCACGATCATTGTCAGGCGTCATGATATGGATATAAATCTCATTGATAAACTCCATACATGATGAGCAGTCTGTGTGATAATTATCATATACAGACTTAAACAAAGGATAACATTTACAATAAAAGAAATCCCTTGTCACCTGCTCGTCATGTTGGAGCAAAGCCTGAACTATCTCATGGTCGGTGACCTTCATGTCAAATGGATTTTATTTCTTACCGCCAATCAAAGATTTTAATTTGAACGGCTTTTTCTGATAGATCATCAGTTCTGCTTTCTCATCATAGCATCTTACGGTCAGCACGCCCGAACGCTCCTCTTCGGTCTTATTGGGATCTGCCGTTACCGTCAGTTTATTACCATTTTTGGTTACGTCAACCCATGTCGGATAGGTATAGGTCCAATCATCATAGTTACAATTGACCACCACCTCATGATTATTGCTCTTCTTGCCTGACGATTTAAATTCCATAGACGACACCGACAGACTGAGCTTTACAGGGTCTTTCACCACCTCAGGTGGAACAGATGTACCGGCCTTTTCTATCACTACAGTTTGCTTAGTCGTCACTGTTCTTTTCTTCTTCTGCGATATAAGTTTTATATTGCTTCTGCAAATCGCTATTTGATTATCGCACATAGCTTTCTTCGTAGCCGAATCGTAGGCTTTCTTCGCTGCTGAGAATTTAGCAATAGCTTGTTTCTGTGAGCTTACAGTCTGTTTCAGTTGTAATTTTTGCCCCTGTGCGAAGAGACGGTCTCCCGCTGTCTGGGCGTTAACCTGAAGTGACAAGACCGATATTAAAACGGTCAAAAGAAGTCTGATAATAACTTTCATAGTTCAAAAAAATTAAGGATTGTATTTTAAAGCTTCTGTTATATTCTTCACCCTATTATAAAATTCCTTAGCGATATCGGGCATATCACTGGCTTCAAAGTCTTTTGCCTTGGCTGTAAGCTCGTCCTTTGCCTTGAGTAAAGCTTCCTTCGCCTTGTCTCGGTTGAGACTCACGGTCTTTATGTCCGGCCTGTCCTCGGTAATTTGCTCTGACATGGCTAAAGCCTCGGTATAGCTCTTGAAAGCCTCGATATAATGCCTTTCATAACCCTCGTCATGCTTATCTCCAATTGAAAGACTCTTGTCTGCAGCTGTAATTAGTTCCTTTGTAGCTGTCCGCAACGAATCGTTGGTAGCCTTTATCTCAAGGGCTATTCGTTCCTGTTCCACCTTTTTACTGTGATAGGAATACACTCCCAAGACTATCACAATAAGGGCTATGACTGCACAAGCTGCCGTAATGGCTATTTTTGTCGACTTCTTCAGCTGTCGTTTTTTGCCGTCAAGATTCTCGATAGCCACACGCATCTGGGCTGCTGTCTGGTAGCGCACATTCTGATCTTTATCGGTAGCACACTCTATGATTTTTCGCATGCCTTTATCTTTGATCGGTCCGAGAGGGATCTTCTTGTGCAATTGCTTATCCAAGACCGTATGCGACGGGCCTTCAAATGGTACATGACCGACAATACACTGATAAAGCAGTATTCCCATGGCATAGATATCGGTAGTCTGATTCTGGTGCTTCAAATCGCCTATAGCCAACTCGGGAGCAGCATATTCAGCCTTACCCATAAAGGTCCCCGCTGTCGTTAATCCACGATCGTTTGTTGTCAACTTGTTCACCTGTTTGGCAATACCGAAGTCGATCAGTTTGATGTGGCCATCCTCTGTAAGCATGATATTTGATGGATCAATATCACGGTGCACATATCCGGCATCATGAAGTGCAATTAGACCAGAAAGGACATTCAACATGATCGTCTTGGCAAAATGCACTGGATCGGTCTGAAACTCCTTCAATAGCTTTCTGGCAAACGGATTTTCTTTGCCGTCACTGTCCGTGCATTTCCCTTCAAAAATATTCGATAGAGAGATTCCATGTAGCAGTTCACTCACAACATGATAATGTTTCCGAACAGCCGCACCTTGTTTTGTTTCCGTTTCTATAAATCCTAACATCTCTATGAGATTGTCATTACGGAGACGTATCGAAGCTTCACGTCTGGCTCTCTCTATGGCATGGGCGGGTAAATCTTCATAAAGAAACTTGATCGCAACGGGACGTGATATATTTGTAGCGATATCCACGCACACTCCTTTCATCACTTTTCCCATACCGCCTTCACCAATCGGAGGAGTAGCAGTATCCACCTCAAAATAGATGTTATTCTTTTTTTCTTCCTCGCCTTGTAATCTTATCTTTACCATATATATGTCTGTTTTGTTTTTGCTTATTTAGTAAATGGGCAAGCCATACTTATTTTCTTCATCACTGTCTGTGATGAGCAGGATTAGCAACCATATCGAACCGATCAACGGAATGAAAGATATAAAAAACCACCATCCGCTACGACCGGTGTCATGAAGACGTCGTACAAGGACTGATAAATAAGGCACGATGAGCAATGCTACACACAATAGTGAACAAATAGACAACGATATCATACATCCATCCTGACCACCAAACGAATAGCCGATAATCCCAAAGACCATACCCGACATAATCTGCACAAAAATATAAAAAAGCCAGAACCACCAAAATTCTGATCTTGGTGCCCGGCCTTTAAATGTAGCATACTTATTCAAACATATTCTTATTGAATCTGTTAATGTCATCTGTATGTATATTATTATTGATTCTTATATTTCGTAAGTTCAGAAGGGGTAAAGACTATTGTCATTTCATTGCCATCAGTCTCGAAAATATATTGAATTCCGACAGAATTGCGCAACAAAATCTTCACCAGCTTCTGCATACTAGGCGATACGAGCTGTTTAGCCATGGCATTCTTAAGCGTGTCGATAGGCACCTTGACGAAACGCTCATCGTCTACCTTTATCCGGTATGTCAACAAGCTGTCACCTTCCTTATATTCACATCGTTGTAATAAGGTACCATTCCCAAGGGTTCGGGCCGGTTGCTCATTCAACTTCTCAACAAAAGTCTGTAACTGTTCCAGATCTCTGTTCTTCTGTTTGCAACCGGATAACAGCGATACTGACAGCAAAGGAACGATTGCTAACAAAAATATTTTTTTCATTTTCATATCTTTTTATATTTTACGATGATCGATTACAATATATTAAAAGTAGTAGTATAGATCACATCACCCGACTCAATAAGCTCCACCTTGTATTCGCCGGCCTTCCAAAAGCCCTCTTTTGCCGATCCGAATTGCGAGAATTCAACCATCTGATTCTTCTTCGATTTCTCAAGCGTGACTGTCATCTCCGCTGTCACCTTCTTTCCCGGAGAATAAATTACCTTTCCGTTCGGTCGGGTGACTTTCATCTGCAGCTCAAAATCGGCATCCTTCTCTCTCCAAGGGGCAAATTCGATACGTGCCTGTATGAATCGGGCATTGAAACTGCGCAAAGGCTGGTCGTATGCACTTTTCTCCGCACCAGAAGCATCAAGCAGGCGAAACGACATATTGACGACCTTGTCTGCAAGAACACTTGGAGGAAGATTCTTTAGTGCCTCCTCCTCTATTCTGTCCATCGACTCACGTTCGGCTCTCAAAGCCATTTCATATTCATACTTAAAATCGGTATCGACATTTTCAAATTTCGACAGATAATTAGAAAAGACTGTCGTGAAGTCTTCCGTCTTGGCAGCATACACCTGTATGGCAATCTCCACTTTCTTGTCCTCCACGCTTATCTTCACGGTCTTGTGACGACGGTTCACCTCATTGGCAGCCAGGATAGAGGGACGGCGCTTATACGAGGTAGGATCTGTTCCCACCTTAAATGCTTTCCTGTGGAAAATGTACAATATAGGCGAGTTTTCCTCAAAAGTGATCCAATAAAGTACTCCGCCACGACGGAAACATACGCTATTGTCTGATGTGTCGACCGATGGCTCATACTTTTTCTTCTGCAAATAATTGTAAAGCTTAAGTTGAGCTTCCTTTTGAGCCGGAGTGAGATCACCGGCGAATGCTGATGCCGAAAAGGCGATAAGCAGACTGATAATAATCTTTAAGGTTTTCATATTGTTATAGAGTTTTGTTTATATCGAGACAATTTTCTCATGATTCTGGTCATAGACCACCAGCAGGATGTTAACATACGATGGGGTATGGGTCGACTTCCTCAGTTCTGAAGCATATTCATGCAGAGCGTTAAGCATATCGCTTGTCACCTGGTCTATGGTTATTGTCTTACAGACTATCGATAGGATCACATAGCTGTTACCTACAGCGATGCTCTCAAAGATAATCCCATTGTCATTATCCACCGGACACATCTTGGCCCTCTCTGTCCATATCATCTTCCAGTTATAGTCACTACTCGCATTCTGACGTCCCACACCTTGCATATTCCACTGTCCGTTAACATTGATCGCTGATGCAAGTTTACGGTTGTTCTTGTCATAGAGCACACATCGGTATTCTTTTCCCGCTTTAACCCAAATCGGTCATTAGAAAAATATGCTTTCTTTTTGTCATATTTCTGCTATTTCTACAGCAAAAATCAAGCGCTAAACAATATAACTAGCTACAGAAACAAACATTCACTTACAATTTGTTAGTGAAAATCTCTAATGACCGATCTGGGTTTAAACGTATAGACTTCACGATGCCATCCGTTGCTATTATCTACAGGACCGCCGCCGGTACCAAAATAGGCTGTCTCCGTACGTTGATTCTGCTGATTATACTTATATTTTACACTACTGTATCCGCCGACGATTTCCGTTGGTTTTCCATTAGATCCATAGTAGGACACACTGCTTACCATTCGCATATTATTATAGGTATATACAGCCTTATGGTACTTATTGTAAGTATTTGTAACAGCCTTACCGTTGATGTCAAAGAAGGCTTCAGATGTCTCATCGCCAGCCTCATTATAAGTGAAACGTTCCTCACACCATCCACGCAGACCGTTCACCTTCCTGCCATATCCGTCATAGCATACGAGCTTCGTCATATTGCCGCGCTTATCATAGGTTATCCGTCCCTCTGCGGCAACATTATCAGCTGCGACAGGCTTTCCGTCAACACCAAAAGAAATCTGATGGCACATCTTATTCACCACCTTGTCATACTGGTTATAGTATTTATGCACCTTGAAATTATCAGTGCCTCGTGAGCCTGACTGCGTAAAATACACCTCCGATATTTTATTACCTCGCTCGTCAAATTCACGTTTGACAACCGCGTAGTTCTGCCCTTTTACATTTTTGAGCGTACCGTCAGTTCCATAGTATTCTTGTTGTACACATAGATTATTGGAATTATATTTCATCACCTCTTTGTGATATCCGTCAGCACATATCGCAGGCTGGTTTCCTGCAGCGAAATAAGACCGCTCTGTCACATTATCATGACCGTCATATTTCACTCTGGTTTCCTTCATTCCCGGAGCGAGTTTGCCATTGGTCCCCATGGGCCGTTCAGTGACAATATTACCCCGCTGGTCAAACTCCCATTCATAATAGGCCACACCGGACACTGACATCAGCTTGCCGTTGGTGTTTTTATATCGTTCCGTGATGCAGTTACCTTGATTGTCATAACCATATTCCACACGTGCACAATAATTATTCATCACACATGCATGACCCTTGGGATCAAGAAAATAGCAAGCAGTCTCGTTGCCGTTTTCATCATATTCATAACAGGCGACAGCTACACCCGATGATGTCATCACAGGAGTATCTTTGTCATCAAAATAAGAAAACTTCGTGCAGTTGCCACGTGCGTCATATTCCTTTGTGAAATAGCAGAAATGCTGATCCGGAAGGGTCATGCGTTTCTTCGTCCCGTCCATATAGGTAAGCCGTACCAGGCGGCCCTGACGGTCATATCTCACTTCGATGCCGGCATAACCCAGTTTACCCGGGGCATAGATCTTACCTCCCTTGTCGAGATAATATTCAGTAAGCAGATTGCCGGTCGAATCATAGGTACACTTCTTATGCGCAAACAGTGCCGTCTCGATCAGGTCACCCGAGGCATTGAGAATTTTCAGATCGGTTACGTTTCCTTTTGCGTCATTAATAAATTCCTGTTTCGAATAGGAGATGCCATTATCCGCATCATTGTAGAAGGCTGCATTGTCTTTGGTATCGATGTATGAGATGCTCGATAGGTATCCGTTGTCATCATATTCACTCACAAATCCGCAAACACCATGGATATAAGTCAGATTCCCGTCCACACCAAGATATTGTCTTTTACGACAGGTACCGTCATCATTATATTCATACAGGATGCCGGCAAAAGCATCGTCCTTGCGAATCATTGGCTGACCGTTTATATCCGAATATTTCTCAGAGATTCGGTTGCCCCACTTGTCGTACGTGAGTGTCACCACAGGACAGTTGTTACCGTCGCTGCTCGGCTTTCCGTCCACTGTCAGATAAACGATCTTCGAGAGATTGCCGTCGTCATCATAAGTGAATTTCTTTATACCCAGACCAAATTGGGTGGCCTTGGGCTTTCCATCCTTACCGAGATAATGCTCTTCTATCACCCTACCCTCATCATCGAGGACATAGCTGCGTCCAAAGATACCCTGACCGTCCGGCACTCTCACATTACCAAAGCCTGCATACTCCACTTTCACAAGATGTCCCTCCTCATCGTAGTCAAGGATATATTTTGAGATTTTTCCCTTTCCGTCTAGCGATACGTCAAAGGCACTTTCAAACAGATTCACCTGAGCGTTGAGGGTCATCTCCGTACCCAACTCATCATCAAGTTTGAATGTGCATGTCTTCAGATTGCTGTCATAATCCTTCACATAGAGCACTTTGCCACTGCGGTCCTTAAATTTTTCGGAGTCCACCTTGCCACTGCCTTCTGTGTACACCAGTGTCATGTCAACAATGCGGTCCTTGTCTTCTGAGTCGTGATGGTCCACCAGATTACCCTTGCTGTTCACATACGACACCCTGCGGAGCCTATGTCGCGAATATTCAAAACGGTAGGACGCCTCTCGGTGCGACATCTCATTACTGCTCAGTCTACCAATACCTTCCGGGATGCCATACACCTCCACATAGTCACTATAATATTTTATCTTCGTTCTGTAGTAGTCCCACACGAAGAAGCCTACGAGTAGCAGTATCACGGCAACGGCCGCGCCACCATAGACGAACGGCTTGGGAATAGGATCAGGGGCAATGGCTTTCTTCACGGCTGCCTTCATCTCCTGACATGACTGGTAACGGGCCTCAGGCACCTTCTGAGTAGCTTTGTCCACCACTTCCTGAATTTTATTCGATATGTACGGATAATATTCCGCCATACGCGGCATATCGTCCTTCACCACTTTATGTTTTATCTCCTGGGCCGTGAGCAGTGTCGAGTCGTAAGGTGCACGCCCGGTAAGCATGTGGTAAATAAGCACACCTATGGAATAGATGTCTGAACGCGCGTCAATATCCTTACCGTAGATTTGCTCTGGACTCATATAGGTCGGCGTACCCATCACATTTTGGTTGTTGGCCATATTCGACTCCGACACAATCTGCGCTATTCCGAAATCCATGACCTTGATATGCCCGTCTTCCTGTATAATAATGTTCGAAGGCTTGATATCTCGGTGTACTATCCCTTTAGAATGAGCATAGGCGAAAGCGTCCAGAATCTCACAGATCAGCGGATAAGCCTTTTTCTCAACAATAAGTCCGTTCTTCTTATTGATAAAGTCTTCCAACGTGATGCCTTTCACGTATTCCATGATCAGAAACACACCGTCGGGTCGCTCCACATAATTCAGAAATTTCACAATACCCGGATGGTCGAGCGAGCACAATAGCTCTGCCTCCTGCTTGAAACGGGCACGTAATATAGGATTACGGGCTATCTCTGGACGCAATACTTTAATGGCCACCTGCTGGTCAATATTCGTGTTGACGGCAAGATAGACACTACCCATGCCACCTGAGCCTAGATGACGCACGATTCTGTAATTGAGTATATCAGTTGGCAACATTGTTCGTTTCTGTAAAAGTCCTTAAGCTCGCATGTACACAATTATTACACATTGTACACATACGAGCTTGAACCGATTAATATTTTTATGTAAAATTAGATAGAATAAGACCCGGTTACAGTCCTGCACCAAGGTTTTAAGGTTAGTTCATAAGAAGGGAAATGACATTCCACACTATTATAGAGACGATTGACAGTGCGACGGCACCCCAACCCAGTTTTCTGTGCTGGAGTTTATATTTATACACCTTGTCACCATTAAACATCTCCACCTTCCCCATAGCGACTGCACAGCCGAGAATAATACCTAACAGACCACCGAGGATAGCGAATATATAGGATGCGATCAGCAGCCCTGTAGCATCTTTCTCTATATATTTAGGGGCAGCTTCCCCTTGGGTGTTCTTTACAGGCTTGACTTCTTGTGATCCTGGCTTCTCTTCCTCTTTGTTCTTTACTACCGTAATTACGCTGCTGTCCGTCTCCTCTGCCTCTTCTGTCTTTTCTGTCTCTTGTTGCGCATGGGCCCGCTTTCTCAATTCCTCATCTACTTTTTTCCAGTCGAGATGTCCTTCTATCACTCCTGCCAGATAAATCTCAGGAGGCGGTGCGCTCGCAGGTATGTTTATCGTCGTCCTCTTCACTAATTTTCCATTCACGATCGTTCCGTTCGAGCTGCAATCAGTGAAAATATAGTATGTCCCGCCAGTAAATAACTTCAGCTCTATATCTGCATGATGGCGACTGATCTTACGGGCAGAGTCATTGATGATGATGTCACACATCTCACGTCCTACAGAGATTTTCACGGGCATATTGCTCGACGTCGTATGTCCGATATTCGTGCCGTTGCTGAGGGCCGACATGAATTCATAACAGCTCTGATAACGCTGCATCATGTTCTTGGCCGTCGCTCTATCCAGTATTTCCTGCAACACATTGGAGAGACCTTTCTTGTATTTCGACAGCCGTGGAAATTCCGACTTGATGATATTGTCTTTAGTCTCAAATTCATTCGACAACACATTGAACGCATGATGCCCTGTCAGCATATAGAAGAACACACAGCCCACAGCGTAGATGTCCGACCGGTAGTTGATCGAATAACCCGCAGCCTGCTCCGGACTCATATATCCATTAGTACCAAGCACAGAGCCAGGCACGGTATTATTGCCGTTACTGTCAAGATCCTTGGCTATACCAAAATCAAGCAGACAGATATCACCGTTAGGACGTATCATGATATTCGATGGCTTAATGTCACGATGCACAATATGTTCATTGTGCACACACTGCAAGGCATCCAGGATCTTCAGCATCATCTCCACAGCCTGCTGCTCGGGCATAGGACCGTTCTTCATCACATACTGCTCGATATTCATTCCTTCCACCAGCTCCATCACAATGTAGTAACATTGTGTCTGCTCATCACGGAAAGCCGAATAAAGCTTCACTATCGATGGATGATCTATTCTTACCAGAAATTTCACCTCCATCTCAATTCTGTTGATAATAGACCAGTCCGTAGCAAATTCGGGAAGAATCTCCTTGATAGCCACGATATGTCCCTGAGGGTCACGCCCACGGTAGATACGACCCATGCCGCCGCGTGCTATGGGCTCGTCTTCCACAATATAATTGGCTATTTGTCTCATAGAGATTGTTATTTCTCGTTTAAAAGATTTTCGTACTTGATATTGTTTTTTTCTTGTTGGGTGTTTTTCACCTCCTCAGCCTTCTTTTCTATTTTCTTAGTAGAACTTTTTTCCTTTGAAACTGCCTTTTCTGTCTGCTTTTCTATCGCATTTTTCATTTCCTTGGCAATAGACTTGTTCTCTAAAGTCTTATTGCTCTTTGTCTGCGGCTTTTCGGTTTTCTCAGGATTGCTTTTCTTCACCGTTATCACTTTTTTCACTTCTGTTGGAGCGACAGGTACCTCTGGCTCAGGGGCTGAGACTACCGGCTGCTTTACACGCTCAGGCTGCGACTTTCTCACTGGAACGGTAGCCTTTGGCTCCTGTGGCTCGTCTTCGTTCATAAACCAGAATACACCACCACCGGCAATAGCCACTAGCACGACAAACAGAACAGAATAAAGAATGGCATGGCTCTTAGGCCTTTTTCTCTCAGGGACATAAGCCGAGGAAAACTCTCTTCTGTGCATGGCATCATCTCCTCTGCCGGGAAACTCCACAAGCTGTACAGTAATATTGTCCACACCACCGGCATCATTAGCTTGTCTCACCAACAGGTCGGCACGCTCTTTCAAAGGCAGGTCATAACGGGTGACAGTATGGAGAATCGCACCACTATTGACCATGCCGCTAAGTCCGTCAGAGCACAAAATGAACACACTGTTCGGCTCGGGAGTTATCGGTAGTTGGCAGACCACAGGAGGCGTCATGCCATCCAGTCCCAACGCGTTGGTTATCTGGTTCTTATCCTGATGATGTTCAGCATCCTCTTGAGAGATCTGACCGGCGTCCACTAGACTCTGGACATACGACTGATCCTTCGTTATCTGATGAATCGTACGGTTCGACACATAGTAAATACGACTGTCACCCACCGACCCGTAATACACCTGTCCGTCTTTGATGATCAGCATCACGCAGGTCGATCCCATACCGCTGAGTTCGGCATCCTGTGATGCTCTGCGCAAAATAGCCTGGTTGGCAGCAACGATCGAACGGGTAATGGCTTCCTCTGGTGTGGCAAACATGTTATCCGTAAGAATATCCTGTATGACCGCCACCGCCAACTGGGAGGCCACGTCTCCGGCCCTCTGTCCGCCCATACCATCACAGACAACGACGACTCGTCCGTTGGGAGAGTCGAACGTTGTCATGCTGTCCTCATTGACACTGCGCACCCTGCCGGTGTCCGTTCTATTGGCTATGATATAGTTCTCCATTGAATATTTATCCTATTTGTGGTATTGATATGAAAATAAACACCGTACTTCCAAGACGGATAATGTCATAATTCTTGAGTTCTCCCTCATCGGAAAGCTCTTTATTGACAAATGTGCCATTGCTCGACTGTTCGTCACGATACTTAAACTTGTGGTCTACATTACGGTATAGGATAGACATGTGGCGGCCTGACATCTGTTTATCTTCTGGCACACAGATATCGCAGGATGAGGCACGGCCAATGAAATTCTTTCCTTCATATATATTGTAGGCCTTACCAAGGGGATTGCGGTTATAGGTTACAAGAAATCCAACCAACTTACGTCCCTGTGCCGTTGGCATACCCTTAGGCTGTTTGATCACCGTGCCTCCCGCATATCCTTGCGACTGCTGCTGCCCGGGGAAATGAGTTTCCCCGGCAGCATCCATTATATGCATCATGGGAGCTCCCATGCCACCACCCGTGGCACCTGGATATTTTGCACCACCCGGCATACCGATTGTGGTTTTGCCCACAATGCTATCTGCCTGCTGATAAGGTGGCATCCCAAACTCCTGTTTCGCTTCTACTTGGGCACCGTTACTGCCTTTGGGGCACAAAGGGCACTCATCACCATAGATACTCGAATCATATATATGTCCGTTGGGACAAGTTTTTTTAGGCATATCTGTATCTTGTTTATTTTTGTCTATAAAAATATTTCATTATCCGATCAGCATCTCATCGCCAGTCATATGATTATACTCGTCATCATTCTCACACATGTCATTATTATCGACATCATCCATGTCCGTTCCATATTCGGCATCAATGTCTGTATCGGATTGGGCGAGAGAAGGATCTGTTGCAGACTCTGTATACACATCTGGGGCATAGCTCTCTGTTTCGGCCATATCGGATTGGGCGAGGGAGGGATCTGTTGCAGACTCTGTATATACATCCGAGGCATAGATCTCTGTTCCGGCCATAAATCCACCATCAGGATCTACACCGTCGCTATGCATCTCGGCCGAATAAGTATGGTCTTCAGTATGATACGAATCATTCTCGGCTAGATAGGAGTCCTTAGCGTCATAGCTATTGACATTGCCTTGGGGATTATAGTCCGGATTATTCTCGGCAAAGTCACCATAATAACTGTCACCGGTCTTTTCATCTTCAAAATTATTTCGTATCACCTTACCGTTCTGTGCAAAGACTTGCTCATCATGACCATCAGGAAATGAATACTTGTCCAATTCCTCCGAGCTATAGTGCTCATTGGTCACCTTTGCCGTCTCATGTCCCATACGGAAATCGTCTGCGTCGGTCATTGTTATGATTTCGTCCTGTTCAAAAATTCCGTTGTCATTCGTATCGATGGCTACTACCTCTGCCAAGTTGTCATTATCCGTATCAAACACCTTGAAGTCATGTCCTTGGACTGTTCCGCTCTCTACCGACATCAGCTTTTCGCCGTCCGCATAATAGTGAGTCGTCTCATCCCAGCTTACAGGCGACTCTTCACCATTCTGTGGCTCCTCACCCTTCACATCCGCTGCAGGCTGTTCTACTACATAGATACGCTCCGTCGTAGTATGGGTCGAGGTAGTATGGGTAGCCTGGGCAGCCTGCGGCTCCTGGGCCTCCGGCTCAGCTGGTGCATATTCGCTTCCAGCCTCAGCTCCGCTCACCACGTCTTCTGCTGTCAGGGTCTCATCTACGGATGGCGCCGTAGACTGGGTTGCGGCGTATGCGGCTCCACCGGCAACAGCGGCTCCACCGACAAAGGCGGCTCCACCTACCAATATTCTTTTCGCTGCGTTGCTCTTCTGGACTGCCATGTCCTCATAGTCTTCAACGTTCATTCCGGGGTTAGTTCCATTCTTGTTCATATCGTTCAATTTTAATGGTTATTATTTTTCCTTAGTTTCTATGGCTTTCAGATTTGATCTGACTTTGCCCTTCTGTGTATATAGATCCGTTCCGTATCCGTTTCTTACGGCCGCTCCATATTTTTTTTCACAGAAGGATGATGTTTAATCAGCGGGCCAAAAGCTATCCGCCTGCTAGCTCAGAATGCAGACCGCATCATTTCGTTATTTTTATAATGTAAGTCTCGGTATCATGGTCATTGACCAATGCATAGAATCCCGGTGACAGATACGTGAACGACAGACTGCTGACACCACCCGACATGTCTACCGTCGATGGCTCTATACTGTTCGTTGTCCGTGTCTTCGTTGTATAGCCCTGTGTCTCTATGCCGTTTTCCAGTTCCACCTGCTCGAGCGCTATCAGATGCCACGCTCCCTGGAATTTAGCTCCGACAGCCTTAAACGTGGTCACAATACCTTCAGGAAATGGAAACACCGTCTTGTCCACATAAGCCGTCACCCCGTTCTCAGTCCTCGTCCTTGCGCGTGCAATGACAAACTCGTTTACATATACTCTACCTGTCTGATAGATCTGCTCTTCCCGGTTTGCATACTCTGTCCGGTATTCGACCACATTGGCTGCCTGTAGCTTTTCCTTCGTTCCATCCTTATGCGACAGAATCACATATTGGTCTTTTGCCTTCGTGCCATAGTGCTGCACTGTCACGATTCCATCCTTCAATGTACCGTCTTTCATCACAAGAGTGTTGGTGAAGCCTGCCTGATCGTAGAGCGGCTGTGAGGTGGCACGTGCCACTTTGCGTATCTCGAGTATTTTGGACATGCTCACATCCACCGTCGCTGAGTTGTTCTGCACCGACAGCGTCTGTCCGATTTTCTGCACGACGATAGTTCCACGGTATGTACGTCCTGTTGTTGTCTCCACCTCATCGTCCACTCCTTTCGTCTCTTTCTCCGACGGAATCTCCCGCCTTATCTCTGCAATGTCAGCCCACCTCACCGTAAAGGTCGTAGGTACCAGTTGCAGATAGACATCACGCTTTCCAGCATTGACAATATCGCTATAGTTATTGTCCTTCGTTGTTATGCTGCTCATGGCGAGATAGCGGCCGTCAGCACTCCCCTTGAGCGCTTTCGACTCCATTGCCCAGCGTTTCCATTCCCTGGCCAGGTTCTCGTATCTTATGTTCTTGTCTTTCTTCGACCTGATGTCTCCGTCATGGATCACAAGCACGGCCTTCGTAGCGGCAATCGTCATGTCCTTTCCAGGCCGTTGCACGATGATGTCTCCGGTTATCCTCGAACCGTTCCTCATCAGAATGGTCGTCTTCTGACGGGCATGACAGGGAATCGAAGCAAACAGGATGGAGATCAATGTTAATATGACATAATTTATTCTTGTTCTCATGCAGAAATCGTTTGTATCGTATATTATAATATGTGTATAGGTGGCGCCTTGGCTTGTCCGCTGCCGGTCTTGCCGATGTAGACTGCAGACAACATACTGTTCGGAGCCCGTGTCTGTCAGTTGATGACCGGTAATGGAGCAGTACTCGTCTTCGTCTGAGTGTCTGCTTGTTTGCTCGTAGTCTTGTTCTTAACGGCCTTGCCGCTGCGCGTTTTTTTATGGTTTCTCCTGCCTGATGTTGATTGTACGGACGCCTTGCTCGCCTTTGTGCCTACGGGTATGGAGACTTCTGTCGGAGCCACTTTGTTGGTAGAGTCCTTGTTCCACTCCCCACCGTTGTGCTCGGCATATTCTTTGGGTGCCGTCGCGCCCTGTTCTTTCGTTGCTGCCGAGGATTTCCATACATACCATGTGACAGCCGCTACAGCCACAATCAGCAATGCCACGGCTGCCAGCAGTTGTCTGCGTATCGCCGCATACGGATCTTTCACCAGTGACCAATCCAGATCCCATCTGTCTCCAAGTCTTATCTTGTCATTCCGTGTCACGGGGATCGACGTGCCTTTCAGCATCTTTTTCTCATTGATGAAAGTTCCGTTACTGCTCGTATCGCTGATCGTCATCTTTCCCAACAGGTTGAACGAGATCACCAGATGATGCCGGCTCACATTGTCGCGCTCGTCCGGTATCACGATGTCACAGTCCAGCCCCCGTCCTACAATGATCTTCTTCATATCTCTTATAATGTTATCTTTCTGTTCGCGCTGTCAACGGTCCTTTGTGTCCCGACAAGGCATTTCTTATACGTATGAAATAGTTATATTGGTATAAGGAGCTTTTCTTCATGTCCACAACGATGGCTGTCAGATTGTCGTGTCCTCCTCCCTCACCGATACCGATCGCGTTCACAGTCTCAGTGAGAGATTTTAAGGCCAGGTCGGTACGCTGCTCGGCGTTAAACATCTCGACCATCTCTTTTTCAGGACGGCAGTTCCAGATGCCGTCACTACAGAGGATCCATCTGTCACCTTTCTTGTAAGGTATCTTTTCTACCGTCACCTCGATGTGCGGACGGATGCCCAGTGCCTGGGTGATGATATTCGAAAAACTCGATTGTCGTGCCTGCTCTTCGGTTATCACCTTCTTCTCCACCATCTCGAAGACTTTCGAATGGTCGAATGTCCTAAACACTTTCTTGCCCTTCCGCAGTTGATAGATCCGGCTGTCGCCTATATGGGTGAGATAAGCCGCCTGGGGCGTGATGACAAGCACTGTGGCCGTCGTACCCATACCGCGTAGGGGAGGTTCATTGAATGCCCGCCGATAGATAGCCGCATTGGCATTCTTTATAGCATCGCTCACGGCAGAACCGGTCTCTATCTCTTCCACGGTCGCCTCCGCCAGAGTCTGCAGGATCTCCGTTGCCGCTATGCGCGATGCCGTTTGTCCGCCGTTCATGCCACCCATGCCGTCACATACCGTGAGGATCACCGAGCTTCCCGAGCACATACCTCCATACGAGTCCTGATTCTCTTTACGTCCGCCAATACCCGAGCGTCCGTATGCCTCACACCATTCCGTCGAGGCGATCAGTCTGATCTCCTCCAGGCCGATGGCCGATGTTGGATAATTCGCATCATTCATTGTCAAGCGATATTCTATTGGGCTTTGATTGGCAAAAATATAGATTTGCCCTGATTCTAATAAATGTCTTTTCTAATTCTCGCAAAAGACACCGTCTCGTCTGACGGCATCTCTGTCCTGGCAGGATGGCGGTCAATACATGTCCGATATCATTGTTCGCGACGACTCACTGTCATTGTTCCGTGACGGAGAGTAAAAGTCGACTCCTGTATCCGGTGTCCGGTAGTTGTTGTCGGCAGCAAAGCTGTCCGCCGCCAATGGCCTTCCCGTTTCCTCAAACTCCTCATCTTCTTCCAGCTTAGCCTCTTCGACATTAAATAGCTTGACAAGCAGCTTATAATGGCGGCCGATTCCTATCACATCATTCTCCTGCACAGGCAGTGTCTCGTATCTGCCATCTCTTCCGTTCACCTCCGTACCATTGGCCGAATTGTAGTCCATTATCGTCATGCTGTATCTCACCGGATTTCCTTCCTTACGTACATACAGGACAGCATGCTCCGACGATACAGTCCTCTCCCTCAGCCACACGTCACATCCCTCGGCCTGCCCTATCACGTTACGTCCGAGATACACGGGAAACATCTCTCCTAATAGTCCGTGTGAGATCGAAAATAGACAACCTACGATCACCCGGTTCTCCATCGTGATCTGACGGATGGCCCTCGTCTCCGTAGCTGCCGCCATGCTGCTGACAGTACTGGCATTGGGCATACTCGGCCGAATCGGATCTGAAGTGTCGGCTATGCAGGTATGGTTATCATCATTACCCGAACGGGTATACAGGCTGCCATATACAGTCTCGTCATATTCGTTGTTACCGGTGTTATCATAATCCACATCGGGAACTATCGTCTTATTTTGCGACATTATGTATCAGTTTCAAATATAAGGTTAGATCAGCTGGAATATCAAAGTGGTGGCGCCCATCTTGATCACGTCGCCCGACTTCAGCGTACAGGGCTTTCCTTTGGGTACGGGCACACCATTCACATACACGGGATTTTCGTTCTTCAACGATGTGATTTGGTACACCACCTGTCCGATAGTGTTCTTCACCGTCCTCATCCCGGCATGCACACGGCTCATGGTGATGTCTGGTGTTATCTTGATCTGAGCCTTCCCGTCCGAACTTTTACGCCCTAGAGTGTAGAGATTACTATACGGCAGGGCTATCGTTCCACATTTCATTCCTTGAAAAGTCACACTGACGACACCTCTCGTCTTCTTTTGCAGGCCCGGCACCAGTTTCGTCTTCATAGTACCTGTCAGCCCTTCCACCACTTTCGTCTTGCCACTATCCACAGTGGTCGGCTGAGTCTGACTCTCTTTCTGCTCGTCTATGTATGTCTTATGACTGTCGTTGTCAGCCTCTTGGGACACCTGCGGCTCCTCTTTAACAATAACTTCACTGAACGGTGCCTTGTAGGAGCATTTCGGGCAACGGAATATTTTTGGCGGGCAGCTTTCAAGGTTAAAGTGCCGGCCGCAGTATGGACATTGTATGATCATAGTCTTCGGTTTATCACGGTCATTTCACATATACGACGACCATGCTGTCGTCAAATTTTCCCCACATCTGAGGATGTTGCATTCCTCCGGTATCACGGATGACTCGAGGATTGACATAGTTGAACAGCTCCCGTGCGGTGATCTTGTTATCGCCGTTCCTGTCGGCAGCGCCACGGAACGCCTGTAGGATCCGGTTGAAGAAGAAGGAATTCGTCATAGTCGCATTCTCCCATGACGTCTCATTGGCTCGGCTCGACATGTAGAGCATCACGCTTGTCTTTTCCGTGCTCCGCCTTCTCTGTCTGCTCCCATATCTGTTGCTGGGCAGAGTGAGCCCTCCCGAATAGCATGCCATCGCAAGGATAATCTTACGGCGGGCTTTCGCCGATTTCATGATATTCTGTATCTCATTGTAAGTGATGAGATCCGACTCGTCTTTGATTTCATACGTCGTCAGTCCGCCTTGCACGCCATGACCGCTGAACACGAAAATAATCTCATCGTTCACCGTCGACTTCGAGAACTGCGCTTTGAGCACTCTTAGTATATGGTCACGCGTGGCGTTCTCATCCAGCAGCATGAACACATTACTGCCGTTATAATCGTGGAAGAAGTGCGACATGGCACGGGCATCGCCCACAGAGCACGGCAGGGGTGGCGCTATACTGGGGTATTTATACCTGCTGATACCCACCGAGACGACATAGGTCTTCTGCCCATAGATGCTCATGCTGCAGAACAACAGCAGAAAAATGGCCAACAGCCGGCTGGTCTTATTTGTGTATTTCATAAAACAAAGATTTAATCTGAATCGGTGATTAGAGGTCTGAGAGATTTCATGCTATTGTCGAAAAGGCCGTCTTTGTCGAAGGCATAATGGGCTACGTTAAGGCAAAAGGACGGTAGACGACAGACTAGCCGGTATTAGCGGTATAGTGACCGATGGAGGCAATCCTCTGTTATTTTCCTGTGAATTTGCATCGGCAACTGCCATTGGGACATTTCCCTTCGGCCAGAATGTTCTCGTACAGTTTCGTTCCAAAATGGTAGCCGCACTTCGGACAACAGTATTTCTTTCTGAAGTAGCGTTCGTTCTGGTCTTTACGTTTGATCAGATTCTTGTTCTTGATATCTACGATGATCCACGAGAAACCGATGGCGATGATACTTCCTGCCACCTTGATGGCTGCGCTGGCTGTCGTATCACCCGCAAAGTCCTTCGGCAATAACATCGACAACACAATGGCAAACAGACTTCCCAGTGAGAGTGATGCCATTCTCATCATCATGATGTTCGACGTCTTCGCCTCCAGCGACATCTTATTACGGTTATACGTCTCATAGATGTCCCGCAGCTCACTGATGTCTACAGTCTCTTCTGGTTTGGGCTGCAGCGGTTGCTTCTTCACGATCAGGTCTTTGATTCTGAACGTATATTGGGCTCCCAGACGCACCAGAGTATTTGGCCCCACCACGGCTTCTCCCACAAGGCGCTTGAAACCGCCATTGGTCGTCATTATCCATGTACCGTTCGTCGAGTTGTTGTCCTTCAAAGTCATCTTGCCGGTCTTCTCGTCCAGATGGAAGAAAGCATGCTCGCGGCTTATGCTGGGTTCGGTGAGCTGAAACGGCTGATTGCCGAGTTTACCGATTAAAATATCCATAGTTATTGTTTTGTTGTTTTATAGATGTTTGTTGTTTCTATTCCTCTGTGACTTTTGTAAGAAAGGCTCTTGGAATGTAGGCAGTCACGATCGTTCCAAGTCCGTCAATGGTCACGCCGACCCGTGTTTGTCTTTTGACGCGGCAGACAAATCCGCAAAATCCGATAAATTTTCCTTGTGTGATCTTCACCTTGTCCCCCTTTACAATCTTCACACTGCCATCAGACACGAACATCTTGTTGTCGTCTTCCGCCTCGTACCATTTGAAGAACGCCTCCATCTGGTCGTCAGGAATCACAAGCGGTTTCCTGCCGTTCTTGCCTATCGGAATGCCGTTCTCGTCTTTGTTGGGGATATAATAATGATGAAAATAATTCAGCTTGGGACAGCCCACGTATTTTTTCATCAGTCGCTCTGTACTGTGTACAAATAAGAAATTAGGTATTAAAGATTCGGTTATGCATTTTCGTTTTCCATTCACAAGATGCATCTTGTTCGTCATTGGCAGGAACACCTCAATGTTATCCGCCTCAAGCACCTCCTTTGCTTTCCGCTCTTGCCCGTATGCCGCTCGCATGAGAAACCACACGGTGTCCTCCTGCTCTTGCCCGCTGTCTGTCTCCGGTGGATCGTCCTTTCGCCTAAGTGCACTACTGGGGGACACCCCTATGTCCGTATGGTATGTTCGGGGGGAAGCACCGGCAACTACTCCGATGCGTGAGGATTGCCCGCCTCTACGGGTGTTCTCATTAGGCAACGAGTTCATCATTATTTTGCATACCACCATAAGGCGGTACGGACTGTTATGAAAGAGATGAGCCTGCCCCTGTTCCTTCAAAACGAACTAGGCCACCGTCCGCAATCCTCGTCTGCCGATTCGTTGCTGACAGTGTCTCAAATATGCCATCTTCTATCATCTCGCATGACTATCGGTTAATTATCTATCGTCTTTAGGACTTTTTATGCATGCGGACATTGCAGATACCCTGCAGTATGGATGAACTTAATTTTATATAAGTTCTGTACGCAAAATTAAGTAAAAATTTAAATATAAACAAGACAAAAAGCAAAAAAAATATCTTTTTTTTTATAACATTATCGCATTTTTATGTCAGCTCGTACCAACAAAGAAATGTAAACGACAAGCCGCGGATAAGATTATATAATCATGTGTATGACACCCGTCACTAACTTTTTTTTGTATTTTCTTTTAAAAAACGTAGTCTCTTCTGAGTTTATATTTTTCATAGTCCCATTCTGAAAGAATTCTATCAAGTATTTCCACCCTCAAGCCCTGCCTGCCTCTCATTCATAAGACACAATCTCACAACACATAAATCTGTCCCGCGTCATTTGTCCTTTACACGGATAATCAGGAATGTGACTTCGCATAAAGTAAAAGTTATTGTTCTTCAATAAAACGAAGTATGGATACCCTCCGTCCATTCGCATCATATCACGTAGCCTGCCGACAGCCTTTGCCCCTGTTCCCCCATATCTCTCGTCTCCCGGTCGTCTCGTTTCATGATTGCATAAGTCTATCGGACAGATACCCTTTCCGACCGGCAGGCACAAAAAATCCCCTTGCACCTTCTTCCATCCGAAAGTATGGAAGTCCGGCGCAAGGGGGCAGACGAAAGAGAGGAGCCGTCCGCATGGATGGCTCCTCTCTCCCCTCCTGCTCTCAACAGGCTGGTACATTGATTGCAGACGGCATGACACGCTCACGATGGTGCACACCGCGACAACCGTATTGGGAAATGTATGTCCACAGGATGACTGCGCCCACTCCCGTCCGTCACGACACCCCGATAGCCGCCGTAAGGACACACCGTAGAGCATCCGCACCTAGGTGCGTCCACATATATTCACACATACTTGATCTGGCATCCACAGTCTGTTACGGATGCATATATCTGGATATCAGAATGTTGTATATTAAGAGCAGCAACGGCCATCTGCACAGCCTGCCCTAACGGCGACAAAAAAGTGAAATCTCGAGATTGCAATCCACTATCTTTCCCCTCCTCTCACAGGAACGGTCGTCGATTATTTGATATCCTCATTCATACGAAACAATATGCGTTCGCGCATACATATATAATAAGGTATACTACAAAATATGGACACACCGCAGTGCATCCATACCCTATACCTTAATATAAAAAAATGTCCTCCCTGCCCCGGCCATCCGGGCAAAGGAGGACATTTGTAATTTTCGTTGCCATCCGGACGCACCCCTGTGCGTCCCGTTGTCAATATGCGTTCTCCTCCCCGTGCAGGGCGTTGGCCACCGTCTTGTAGATGATGTACAGGTCCAGTCCGAAGCTCCAGTGCTCGATATACCAGATGTCGCCTAGAATGCGGCCCTCCATCTGTCCCAGCTCCTTCGTCTCTCCGCGGAATCCCGTCACCTGGCTCCAGCCCGTGATGCCCGGGCGCACGAAGTGGCGCACCATGTACTTGTCTATCAGCTGCGAGTACTCCTCCGTGTGCTTCAACATGTGCGGACGCGGGCCCACGATGCTCATGTCGCCCAGCAGCACGTTGATGAACTGCGGCAGCTCGTCGATGTTCGTCTTGCGCATGATGTCGCCCCACTTCGTCTTTCGCGGGTCGTCCTTCGTTGCCTGCAGCGTGTCCGCTTGCGCGTTCACCTTCATGCTGCGGAACTTCAGGCAGTAGAACTCCTTTCCGTTCAGGCCGTTGCGCTTCTGACGGAAGAAGACCGGACCCGGCATAGTGATTTTCGTGATGATGCTCACGATGATCAGGATTGGAATGAACAGCGTGCAGAGGAAGCACAGCGAGAAGACGATGTCGAATCCGCGCTTCAGCATCCGGTTCTCTATCCAGCTCAGCGGCTCCTCGTGCAGGCTCAGGCAGGGCACGCTGCCCATCATGCTGAAGTGCACCTTGTGGTAGAGGTAGTTGCGCACGTTCGGCACGCTGTAGAACCTGACAATGTGGTTCTCGCAGTATTTGATGATCGGAAGGATCTCGTCCTTCATCCGCGACGGCAGGCAGCAGTAGAGGCTCCTCACCGTCTCACGGTGCTCCTCCAGGTAGGGGATCACGTCCTGCAGCGTGCCGAGGTAGGGACATTTCTTGGGGAAGTATTCGTTGGGCTTCGTATCGAAATATCCGCACACACGGTAGCCGATCGACGGATCGCCCGCCAGCTCGTTGTACAGTGCCATGTTGTTCTCCGTGCTGCCCACGAACACCACGCCGTTCCGGTGGCGTATCCGCTTCCAGTATTGTTTCAACACCCAGCGTAGCAACAGGCGGAAGCAGCTGATCGCCGCGAACATCGCCACCAGGAAGACCGTGTAGTAGCCCGCTGTCGGCCTTGCGAAGCCGCCCCAGGCAAGCAGCACCGTCGCCACGATGGTGAAGTAGAACATGTTGCGCAGCACGACGCTTATAATCTGAAACTTCCTCACTTTCGTCCGCCTGTGCAGGATCACACCGCCTCTGACCGTACATCCGAAGTACACGGCCGAGATCAGCAGACACGACTGCAGCAGCGACTGTCCCGTATGTCCCCCGAAATGGCAGAACAGATAGAACAGCAGGTTGCACAGCACCAGATCACCTGCCATGACGAAGGCCTTCACCAGGGCATCGTTACGCCCTTGATAATCAATCTTGTCCATAAAAACAGTTTCTTTATTCCTTTCGTCTCATTGCAGTGTCTAACACATCCGCCTCCCCATGGAGGCGGGTGGTCATTCATGATATATATAATAATGTATACTGATCACCGTCAGAATTTCCTCAGCTCCAGCCGTGCGTAGTCCGACTCCAGCGTCATCGTCCTGCCATCGCAGTGCACGATGTCAAACACCGTTTCCTTCTGGCTGTCGATGCCGAAGTGGCGCAGCATCTCCACGGGCGCGTCCTGACCGTTGTCACTTGTGTTGGCCCTCACCTTGAAGTCGCTCAGCACCAGCTGTGTCCCGTTCTTCCGGTATTCCGTCCGTCCGATGTAGCTGCCGTAGCCCTCCGTGCCCTGCTTCTCCGACACCTCCGTCACCATCCGGGTGATGCCGTAGTACAGGCGGTGGCAGGTCACCGTGTCGCCCGTCTCTTTCACGACAAACGTCTTCAGCTGCCAGAAGCCCTCCACGTCGTCGTCGAGCGGCTCCTTCGTGCAGCCCTGCACGAGTCCTGCCAGCAGCACCGCGCACACCGTCACGGTCATATATCCTATTATCTTTCGTATGGTCTTCTTCATAGTTTCCATCCTCCTGTCTTTCTTATCGTCACCATCGCGCCCGTGCTGTTGCCCGGGTAGCCGCCGCGGTCAAGACCCAGTGCCACGCTCACGCTCCATCCGGGAGCTAGGCTCGGACGGTAGGTCACCTCCGCCATGCCACTGAACTGTTTCTCCACCTTGTCAAAAGGCTGCTGATACGTACCCCTGTTGCGGGTGTACGACAGTAGCAACCGCCAGTTCCATTCCTCCGACGGGTCACCCTCCAGGCCTACATGTTGCGCCTTCACACGGCTGCCCTCCACCGCGTTCCTGTGGTCACGGTTGTATTGCGGTCCTATGAGGAACGGGTGTCCCATCGACGCACCGTAGTACTGCCATCCCAGGTATTCCCCGTTGTTATAGTAGTCGTCACCTCCGCTCATCTGCAGGTCCTTGAACGAGCCGCCCACGCCGTCGTAGAGGATCGGGCCCGTCTGGTCGGTCGTGCTCAGTCCTTCCCACACCACGCTGCTCACCCATCGGTTCGCCGGCAGGGTCACCTCCACGCCGATGTGTCCGTCCTTCCACCGTCCGTACTGCAGGAACATCTGCGAGTGGTCCTCGAAGTAGTGCTCCAGATAGGCACGCAGGCGCCAGCCCTTCACGTAGTAATTCAGTCCGAAGTTCCAGCTGCCGCAGTGGTTGCCCTCCACGTTCTGCAGTGTGCTCTCCTGGGTGGGGAAGAATATCTTCCAGAAGTCCTTCAGGCCCTCCGGCATGTCCCTGATCAGGCGCACGCTCCCGTCCGCGTTCTTCATCATCCTGTCGCCGCCGAACTGTGCTGCCGTCTGCAGGCCGAACTCAAACTCCACCGGCACCTTTTCCCGGTTACCCACACGGATCATCAACGACTTGCTGTGGTAGAGCACCTTACGGGTAAATTTGTTCCCCGGTGCCACGAAGCTCTGCTGCCAGTCTCCGTCAGCGAAGTATCCGTAGGCTATGTGTCCCTTCAGCGACAGCCAGTTGCCCGTGAATCCCAGCGGCAGGTAGTCCTTGATCTCGCCCCTTATCTGAGGCACGGGCCGCGTATTCGGCCCTTCCACCATCCATCCGCTGGTGAGCCGCGCGTTCTTCTCCAACGGGAATCCCGGGCGCTCCTTGCTTCCCACGCTCAGCGTCAGCATCTTCCACGACAGGTCCGCGTATGCCTGCTCGATCCATGCCTTCGATGCCATGTTCTTGCCCGCCGCCAGGTCCAGTCCCGCCTCGACGCTCCAGTGCTTTCCCAGCTCCTTGCGCCATGCCGCCCCGGCACGCAGGTATGCACTCTTGGCCGCACTACTGCCCATGCCGTAGCGGTTGGCCGTCAGCCACAGTGGCGCATGGTCACCGTCCGACACCACCGCCGACGCTTCCACGCGGTACGACAGCGAGTCGCCCCCCTCCTCCGCACGGAGCGTAGAAAAGGACAATATAGTCAGAAAAAAGAATAGAAACTTCATAGAAAATCAAATATCGTCAATAGGACCCTATCGGGAGATTTGCCCGGATATCCCAAAATAGTTGGAAGAATAGTAAAATCTGAACGCTGTCAAACCTGTTATATCACACATTTTTATATCGCAGGCAAAGTTACATATTTTTTAACCTTTCACCAAACTTTATGGCAAATTGTTGCAATATCTGCACCGGAATAACCGTCATTCCTGTCAAGCCCGAGCATCTCTTTCCGTCCAACCGGCAGAGCATGGCAGCCCTGCCTGACTTTCTTAGCCGTCAGTTAAATTGGATATACATCCCATCTGTCACACTGCCGGATAATCGTTGTGAGGGCATCCGCAGAGCCTCAGTGGAATATCCGTATAGATGGCGCCTCCTTCATGGCGAAACGGCAACAACGTAAGACATCTCACCTGCCGTACACACTTTCTAGTCCTGCAGGCCTCTCTATCTTAATGATACACTTGCAGTTACACGTGTTATTCCTCAAAGTTCGGAAGAGGATGCCTCTTTCATGCCGTTTCGTCTGAGGCCTCAGCCTCGTTTCATAGGAGTGTTTGTGTTGCGCCACTTACACGTTCAGTCTCTTTTTAAAGACGGATTTCGCACACAAAAATAAGCATAATAATCGAGAAACGGAAATAAGAACAACAAAAAATAAACAAGGGTTAGTGAATCTGTACCAGATTGCCCGATCCGAAAAGTCCGTCCGGTCATCCGCGTTCAGATATCACCATCATGACCGTCATGCCCCCTTCACCTGCTGACCATCACCATTCTGAAAATGATGATTGTAAATATACATCATTTCTTTGGAAACCTATTTCCCTATGAAATACTTTCACCATCAGATGATGACACCCTCCGCCCCTGCTTACCCCCTACGGCTGCCTCGGCCACACGCTTGCCATCCCGGATGGAGCAGACTGTAGGGACGCACCCCGGTGCGTCATCTATGCATGTCTCTGCATATATAATAAGGTATAAATACGAAATATGGACGCACCTCGGTGCGTCCATACATATCACATATATAATATTAAGGTATGACGGCCACCTGTCGGCCGATGACCATATTCGGACGCACCGCAGTACGCCCCTGCATCTATCAGTCGCAAGTGCATAACCATTTCTTATGCCCATGCTGCATGGTATTATGCTCCCATTTCTGTGAACCGGCAGTCATGACGACATATCGATATTTCAAAGAATGTTCTTGAGAAAGAAATCTTTTAAGGGTTGCAGAGCATCCGCACTCATATCCCAGTATTGGGCATCGTTGAATTGCCATTGACCGCTGCCCAGCTTATTGCGCTTCCTGTTGCTCAATGTTTTTTGTGCACTGATATAAGTAAACAACTTACCCTTTAAATTGGGAGTCAGGTATTTGTCTCCCAGACAAGCCTCATAGTCAGAATAGCAATCCAACCAGTGTTTGTGGATGTCGCATTGCATCAGTCTTTCCAGCAGATTTTCAAAGATACCATCTTCACTATTGTTTGGAAAGAGGAAAATGCCGTCAGCCTGCATCTCGTTGCTCTGCAACTCTCGTTGGATACGTTGCAGTGTTGCGGCAAATCCTCCCCCTGTGGCGGGAGTATCCGCGTCGAATACTATCAGATTTTTCCCACCTTCAATGGTATTCTCTTTGAATTTGTTGGCCGTTTTCACCAGATTGGAATTCCCGTCTACACAAATTATTTTATATTGGTCTTCGGTAAATCCGAGATTCTTTATGACAGTATCCACAAAGACATACTCAGACGTTTTCTCATACCTCGATTCGATAAATATCTGCGTCATCCTATCTTACCTCCATTTGCTGTACGATGGCATACGTCAGTTCCTCTGCGCTATAGCGTAGGGCGGCAAGCTCATCATCATTTTTCCTTATCAGCTTATAAGATGCCACCCTTGGCTTTTCATCCGATTTCTCAACTATCTCAGACAGTGATTTCACCAGATCGTAGCTATGCGTAGAAGCAAAAATCTGCGTATGGTATTTCTCGCACATATAGAGAATCACCTTCCATAGTCGTGGCATGACGGAAAAATGCAGTCCGTTATCCAGCTCATCGATGATGAGCACCCCGTTCCTGCATCTATATATGGAAAGAACGACAGCCAACACCTTACGCACCCCGTCTCCCAACACATTGATTGGAAGTCGGGTCGGCAATCCCACGTCCACCATGATTCTGTTGCCTACCAATTGCAGGTCTGTGATGCGTGGCTCCACGATCCTGAGCGCCTCCACAATCTCATTTTCCTGTTTGTTCTTGATGACCTCCATCAATTTCTCCTCAACATTGACTTGCAAGTGGTTAGAAGGAATATATTCCACATAAAGTGCTTCCTTATATCGTTTGTCAGTGGTTACGTTTCCGGTCTTTCCTTCTGTGACCACCAGCTCACAATGATATTTGTTCTCCTTCTCTGTCCCTATGGAGAAATTGAATTTCAGCCCATAGCGCTTCCCCACTCTTTCCGAAGAAGTGTGCTGCAAGTCCTCTAATGAGATATTTTGGGTATGCGATTCTATCATTTGAATGGCCACCTGCCGGCTCTGCTCTCCCCTGCTGCTTAATCGTATGCTGTTTTCCGGATTTGCCTGATAGAATTCAATCTTCAAGTCCGTCTCTTCCAATGAATCCAATGCCCTGCTCTTATTTGCCAGGATAGGCAAGATAGGATTGTCTGGACCGGACAATATGAATACCGACTCCAGTAAAGAAGATTTGCCGCAATTATTCTTTCCGAAAAAGAGATTCACCCATTCAAGTTCATGAAGAACACACCGACGGATCCCTCTATAGTTTTCTACTGAGAAGTCTGTGTAAATCATATATGATACTATTTTCCTATGGATTGACTAGACAAAAGTAACAAAAATAACCTGTTTTCGGGAATCTTTTTGACTATTTTCACATTTTTATAATATCTGTAGAAACACGCTAAAACACGCCACTCCAATCCTCCCCTGCCCGCTCAAGCAGCCACACTTCTATGCAGGGGTTGCTCAAAGCCATGTGCATATAAGCATCGTTTGCACATTTCTGAGCCACTTGCGACACCATCGCTTTAGGCCAGTGATCTCTGTCCACTAGCAGCCAGAGCTCATCGTCAGACTCCAGCGAATACTGTGCTTTAACGTCATTAAGCTGCCTCAGCACATAGTCCGGACTGGAGTTGTTCTTCTCCTGCTCATTCCTTTCCAATACACGCACATGTACACGGGGGTTGGCATATTCCTTTGCCAACGTCTCAAAATATATACGCTCCGTGTCCTTGCCCTCAGAGGCAATGACTATCAGGCGGGCATCGCGAAAGGCTTCGCGACGCTCGCGTATCAGACTATTCCTGTTTCGCATCGTCCCAATGTATGTTGCTCAATTTGCCAAAGAAGGGAATGGCGCCATAACGGCCATTCAGGTATCCTTTCTGCACGTTTTCTCTTGGCTTGTACTCACAGAGTGAGGACAGATGGCTTTGCCCCTTCTTGTCTTTCTCCACAAACCATACTTCATCCTGACGGATGGGGGCATTGGAAAGCAGGCTCGATTCATGGGTCGTACATATCAGCTGCATCTGTGAGTCATTCTTTAGCAGACTGTCGTACATCTCCAGCAATTTCAATGTCAACAAGGGGTGCAGGCTTCTGTCCACCTCATCAATTACATACACCGCGTCGTTGGAGCGCATATCGATAAGCATGGGGATGAAGTCGAATAGGCGCGATGTTCCGTCAGACTCCTCGTACATTTCAAACACATAGCCCGCATCACTGCCTTCCGTCTTGTGGATCGTCTTTAGCTCATACCACTTCACGTTCTTGGATGGGTCTTTTTCAACGAAGATGAAACGGCTTCCGTTATGAATCACGACACCCGTCTTGTCTTCCTTGCCCTCAAGAATTTCTTCAATCTTTTGGCTGATCTCATCAGGAATGTTCAGTTCCTCTAGCTTGGCCTCCACACGACAAAAATCAAAGATACCTGTACCAAAATACTCGAGCAGGTCACGCATGACGGTCTTAAACTGGAAATCGCTCACCACTCGAATGGGGAAGTCTGTCCGGTGCGTATCCGGGAAAATGATATTCAGATTTTCAAACCACTTCCTAACCAGCCTGATGGCGTCGATTCCTTTTCCGTTGCGCTCAATATACTCACTGAGGAAAGTGCCTTTCGTAGGCGTGCCGTCAATCAAGTATCGCAGGAATTGTCCGTTCTCATCCTTCAGGTATTGGGACGCTATCTGGTTGTCCCAGTCTTTACCCGATCGCTTGCGCTCAAAGATCATCGTATCATTACGACTGCCGGTCTTATAAAGCCATTCCTCCAGCAGGCCGCCCTTCGAGAATGCCACACCGTAAGCGAAGAACTGGCCGTCGACCTTCAACTCCACTTCAATGCTCGAACGCTCCTGGGGTCTGTCCGTCATCTTGAAATAATTATACTTGAGATTATTCCAGCCACGCAGGGCAAATGACTTGATGATAGCCAGGCATTTTATAATGTTGGATTTCCCGGAAGCATTGGCTCCGTATATCAGTCCCGTTCGAAGCACGGAGATGTCATCGCGCTTTTCCGCACGGGATACATGCAGGGGTAATTGATCGCTCTTGCTGGCCGTAAACAAGATACGTGTCTCCTCGTTGAACGAGTAGATGTTTTCAAATTTAGCAGACAATAGCATGGTCGTATTCGTTATTTGTGGATGTTCATGGCAAAGATAATAAAAAATATACTAGTCTCACCTTTTCTTGTCACATAAACTGCCGATATATGACATTTTTTATATCATTGAAAGATATATTGTCATACACTTCCGATTTTTTGGCATATATTCGACATTGTCAAGGATCTTGCAAAGATACAACCGGATGAGAGAAAGAGATTCCTACGGAAACGATCCCTTTCCCCCGAGAGGTTAAGCCCCTCAGCATTTTTTATTCATATACCTCAGATACTATTTTATCATCCCTCCTAAGGCCGGCTTGCCTCGGCCACACGCCTGCCATTCCGGATGGGACAGACTGTAGGGACGCACCCTGGTGCGTCATCTATGCATGTGTCTGCATATATAATAAGGTATAAAAATCGAGTAGGAGGAAAACGAAGCAGTTTTCTTCCTACTTTCGTTTTCCGACCT
>ENA-OOWN01000533-OOWN01000533.1-human-gut-metagenome-genome-assembly--contig:-NODE-533-length-32188-cov-3.655370_pt1 | contig 32188 bp, 30 predicted proteins | sample MGYA00241406_ERZ501319 | MGnify/ENA primary metagenome ERZ501319 (study PRJEB25962, sample SAMEA2042734) | human gut metagenome | biome: human gut; feature: human-associated habitat; material: faeces... | reverse complement strand
CGGCGGGCGCATTTTTATTTTATGGTCTTTGCGTACTACGACCATACATGCAGATGGAAAAGCAATGTACACAAAAAATTAACATTTTAATGTAAAGGGTTATTTGACATATAGCTGATACGATGGTTTCAGAACCAAAAATCAAGGTGGTGAAGGGAGGTGGACGCGAACTGGCGAAGAGATGCGATTGTTGAGCTCCTTCGCCAGAAAGGAAAGGTGAAAGCTCGAGAACTAGCCAAGCGTTTTCATGTGACACGTCAAACAATCTGCCAAGACATAACTGTCTTATCGCTTCACTGCGATATTTACACAGAACGCGGTCAGAATGGTGGAATCTACCTTTTAGAAAAAAGAGGCCCATTCGTAAATCGCTTAGTTCATCTCAGATTCAAGTACTTGAACAACTTTTGCCTTCTTTATCAGAGGAAAAGCGTCTTATCATTCAGTCCATTCTTCATGATTTTGGCTCCTAATAGGCAACGTGCCTTACCTTGACAACTGAATACCCAGCACGGAGGCACGTTCCTAGTGCAGGAAGCGTAATCAGAGAAGCGCCATGACGTAAAATCAACACCCAGCAAGATGGGCGAGATTGTACCGAGCGATCCATTCTACTGAAAAAGCAGCGGCAACTGCTTCGCCATGATCTGCAAGGGAGATAATGATACGCCTGTTGCCCCGCACATCAGACGGGGTGGCCGACCTTGGGTTGAAATCCTTAGACCCCTGGAACACCAGTGAAAGCTGCGAAAGTGGCTTGCCGAACGAAAGTGAACCGTGTTCCCCAATGCCAGGGGGCGAGCAGCAAATATGGCATTTCTGTATGTTATTCTTTTTTTCTGAACATCAACAGCTCCATGTGTTGATGTCGAACCCGTGCGGCGCAGTGCAAGCCACTGCGCCGTATTATTTTGCCATCAACTCAAACGAGGAGATGATTCTATGACAAATCCGGAAACCGGTTATGAAAAAGCTCATCGTCAGGTTGAGCAGATCTTCCGCCAATTTTTCCCAGCCAGGGGGATGGTTACACGCGAAGGGCAGATCCGTCTGTGCCACATGATGCTGGACGCCCTGTTTGGCCTGGATGTGGCCCTGTGTGACGCCGGTGTGGGGCTGGGAAAGACCTATGCCTACCTGGTTGCCTGCGTGCTGTGGCAGCTGCAAAGGCCACGACAGATGCAACGTCCGGTGGTGATTTCTACTGCTAGTGTCGCCCTTCAAAGCGCTATTCTCACGGAGTACATACCGTTTTTATCAAACGTTTTAATACAAAATGGATACATTCAGAAGCCTATTTGTGCTGTGCTGAGAAAAGGAAAAGAACGTTTCGCTTGTGATCGGCGGCTTTTGATTCGACAAAAGCAGATCGGCATTCGTGGCGAACGGTTCCGCAGGCGTGCAGCTGCCTTGCGCGCTGCCAACCAATGCCTGGACCTGGATCTTTTGCCGGGAATATCTCGTCATGATCGCCGTATGATCTGTGTTCCGGAGCGTTGCAGCCGCAGCTGCATCTTGCACTCCGATTGCCGGTATCGACAGTATTTGAAAGATTCCAACGGTGCATCGGTTACCATTCAGGTCTGCAATCACAATTACCTGCTGGCAGACGCAGCCCACCGGCAAAACGGGTGGAAGCCCCTGCTGAAAGACTACCAGGCACTGGTCATCGATGAGGCACACAAACTGCCGGAAACAGTTCGCCAAATGAACACCCGGCGGATTCGTTCGTCAGACTTGCTTCATTTTGAAAGAATCCTGACCACCAGCCACTGCACATTGGGAGCCCAGAAGCTCCGTGGTGTAAGGATGGCGTTCCTGACAGCATTTGCGCCTGCAGAGAACGAATCGGAAAGGGAAAAATCGTTCTGCTTGACAGCTGAGCAATCCGCCGCCTTGCAGCATTTGGACAAAGCTATTCAGGAAATTTTCAGGCTGGAGAATAAGGAAGTACCGCCCGTTTTGCGCAACAAACTGAGTGATGTTCACGAACTCATTCCGCTCTTCCTTCGCAGCGATACCACTTTTGTTCGCTATGTGGAATACCATCAGGGAAATGGGGCTCTGGCCATTGATCTGTGTGCAGTGCCTTTTGATCTGCCCCAGTGCGTGTATGATGCGCTCTGGAGGGAGCAGAAACCAGCCATCCTTACATCAGGGACCCTGGCGGTGGGAGAGGATTTCACGCATACGGAACAGCAATTCGGGCTGGATCGAGGAACATCATTGCGCACGCTTCGCATCCCATCCCCCTTCCACTACGAAAACAACTGTTTGCTTTGTTTTCCAGCAACACACAGAAAGAAGGCCCCTTACAAACAGAATACGGACCGCGTGGCCCGTCAGATCCAGGAGCTGATCAACACCGCCAACGGACACACGTTGGTGCTGTTCACATCCTACGATCAGATGGGCCGTGTCTATGAAAAACTGAAAGATAAGTTCCCGGTGCCTGTGCTGCAGGCACAACGCAACCCACAGATCTATCTGGAACGCTTCAAACAACTTTCCAACGCCGTCCTGTTCGCCAGTGGAGCGTGCTGGGAAGGTGTGGATTTCCCCGGAGATATGGTCTCCTTGCTCATCATTGTGAAGCTGCCATTTCAGGTACCCGACCCGCTGGGAGAAGCCATGCGGAAGCAGTACAGCAATCTACACAGTTATATCCAGGCTGAAGTCGTGCCTGAAATGCAGATCAAACTGCGGCAGGGCTTTGGCCGTGCCATCCGAACTGAAACCGACAGCTGCGTGGTTGCTATTCTCGACCCCCGTGCAGCACCAGGAAAGCGATATCATCAGGTGATGTTGGAAGCATTGCCCGATATGCCGATTGCGGAAACGATTGAGGATATACACAGCTTCTTCCGGATACATAAAGGTCCGGATTACTTTTTGCCCCAAAACGATACGGAGGACAACTGATATGAAAGCGATTTGTTTTATGCAGGAAGTCAAGGAAGGCGATCTGACCATCCGTGAACAGATGCTGGTGTGCCGTAGAGCGCTGCGCAAACTTCGGTGGCCGTGCGTGCTGGAACTGTTTGCGCAGGCCGGCACAGAGGAACAGCCTTTGTCCCTCAGACCGGGCATGGTGGAGCTGCTGCATGCCGCCGCCAACGGAGAAGCGGACGTCTTGGTCGTTGTAGATGCAGCACATCTGTACTGTGGGCGTCCGGAGTTGGAAGGTTTGCTGGCATCGCTTTTGCACTATGGTATCCATACCTTCGGGGCAAAGGATGGAAACTGGATCGAGCCCGGCGGACGTCGCTGGATGGTCCTCCCCGGATATGATGAGGAGGTCTGGAATGGTTGAAGATAAGGAAAAGCATCTTTTCTTTCCACGGGTGTGGCTGTATGCGCGAACCAGCACAAAAGACCATGATGTAGTAGATTGGCAGCTAAGTGAATTAGCTGACTGGGCAGCACAGGAGGGGTACAGGGTTGTGGGCAGGAGCTATGACTTCGCTTCGCCAAAGGTAATATGGTGTTCTGGTTTATCGGCCATGTTGCATGTAGTGCGACGAGGAGAGGTCGATGCGGTGGCCGTAACTTGGATCTCGAGCTTGGGGCGCACAAGGAAAAAACTGATCAAGATCTTGGCAACTTTGCAAAAGCACAATGTGGCTTTGATTACAACAGAAGAAAATCTGCGGTATCAGCTCTACCTGTATGGTCTGGATACAGTGCTGGTCAAGCATACCATGAGAAAGGCGGATGAACGGTCTTGCCCGACAGCATAAATTTAAAGACGCGCTATTACTCGATTACAGAATTGCCTGTAGTTATGAAAGTGTCGGATTTACAAGCCTTGTTCGGAATTTCACGGAGCGCATCATATCGGTTACTGCATACACCCGGATTCCCCGTGATTCGTGTAGGGGGCATGCTACGAATCCCCAGGGACAGACTTTTTGATTGGATGGAACTGCAGTCCCTAGAAAATACCCCAAACCAGAACCCGAAGATTGTTGGTATTTGATATAGCTTTCTGCTCGGCTTTCGAGTATTGTTTGTGTTGCAAAAAAAATAAGAAGGAACGTTGAAAAATGGAAGGCAAAACGAAAAAGCCGATGCATCGCGGTCACAATGAAGGCAATATTCGCCAACGTACGGACGGGCGATGGGAGGTACGCCTATCGGCCGGCATCGACTATAAAACCGGCAAACCAAAGCGGACTTCTACCTGCTGCAACACGAAACAAGAGGCTATTGCGATCCTTCAGGAGCAGGCGCATGATATCCGTGTGAATGGTTGGCGCGACCCGATGTCTGTGACCCTGGGAGAGTGGTACGAATATTGGCTGGTCACATATATGAAAGACAAGGTCAAACAGTCCACTTACATGAGTTATCGCGGGTACGGGAATAAACATTTTTGTGTGTTGTACAAAATACGCCTGAAAAAACTGGAAGGCCGCATCCTGCAGGAGTTCTACAATTACAAATATCGGGAAGAGGGACTGTCGGCTAAAACGCTTCGCAACTACCACATGGCGCTGCACAAATGTCTGCAGCAAGCAGTAAAGGAACGGCTGATCGTAACCAATCCCTGTGATGCGGTTACCTTGCCATCGGGAGAAAAGCCGGAAATAGCGGCTCTCACCAATGAACAACAGCGTGCACTGGTGCAGATCAGCTATCGCCACCGTTATGGTGTGTTCGTACGGCTGGATCTTAGCACGGGACTTCGGATGGGCGAACTGCTGGCGCTCAGATGGGAAGATATCGACCTGGTCGGCGCCCAACTGACAGTAAAGCGCACGATCAACCGGTTGGCACGTTATGAGCAGGACGAGGGGAAGCACTCAACCGAGATTGTGTTTGACACCCCCAAAACCCAAAATGCCCGCCGGACGATTCCTTTGACCCGAAGCGTCATCGAGGATCTCAAAAGGTGGCGCAGCATTCAGCTGGCCGATCAAAACGCGGCCGGCGCAGCATACCAGGACACGGGCTTTGTGGTTACCAATGAACTAGGCATGTATTTTGAGCAACGCACATTCAAAGACTATTACAACCGGATGCTGCAGGATGCAGGTATAGGTCACTTTACGTTCCATGCGTTGCGTCATACCTTTGCAACCAGAGCCCTGGAAAGGGGAATGGACTACAAAACCCTGTCCGCCATCCTGGGGCATTACTCCGTATCATTCACGATGGATACTTATGTGCACAGCATGGATGAGCACAAGCGAAACGAGATGGATAAAATGGATGACCTGTTCGGGATAAGCCTGGAGATCTCGGTAGAGCAACAGCCTTACCCGGTGCTGTTCACCGTCACAGAAGAGGGATGCAAAGCCTTTGCGCCGGACTTCCCGAAAATACAGATTCAAGCCGGCACAATGGAAACAGCCCTGATGGAAGCGAAAAAGCAAATCCAAAAGGCGCTGAGCCAGTTCAAATACCCGCCGATCCCCACCCGGCAGGAAGACATCGTGGTGCCGGAGAACAGCGTGCTGATTCTCCTGAAGACAGCCTGAACAAACAGAAACAGCCCTGGCCAGATGGCCGGGGCTGTTGTCCGTTATATTGTCCGTTACGATTTTCCACCAAATAGAAATGAACGGTGGAAAAGAAAAAATCGTTTTGGGGTCATTTTGGGGTCAAAATCTAAGATTTTTAAGACTGTATTCCAAAACAAAAGAAAAGAACGGTAAAACTTGACGTCTTACCGTTCTTTGTTGGTTGCGGGGACAGGACTTGAACCTGCGACCTCCGGGTTATGAGCCCGACGAGCTACCAACTGCTCTACCCCGCGATATTAAGTTGTGCCCTCTTTCAGAGTGCCTAACTATTATATTATCATTATATGCGTTTGTCAAGAGTTTTATTTGTATTTTATATTTTTCGATATGTTTCGGTTTTACAGCGATTAAAAAGGCGGCGACATCTCAAAATAAGAGCCGCCGCACTTTGTAATTTTTCAGTTTTGAAAATTTATCTGCTCGTCTTTTTCGGGCGAATAACGTATCAAAGCGGAAGAATCGAGATTTTCGCGATGCATATCAACAGCCGAAATTTGATGATTGTCATACGTTGTGTAATAGTAAATTCCCTTATCTGTATTGCAACAAGATGTGTAAAGCGTAATCTCGTATTTGCCGCTTTCAAGCTTGCAGCAACCCCTTGGCTGGCTTACCGAATTTAGAATATGGAAAAACTGACTTACGCTTTTTTCTTCGCCGTCCTCGGACAGAGAATTTGCCTTGACGAACGCCGCTCTGACAAACCTCGACTGCGAAGAGAGATCTCCGGGAAGTCCGAGCGCGCCCATACCGCGAGAATAAGTCGAGAGATTTATATCGGGAGCAAATGTGTTTTTCGGGTCGGCCGCGCTGAGGCTCATATAGTTGTTTAAATTTTGAAGCTGCATATCAAACGGCGGATTGTTTGTAAGAACGCCTACGGGATTTTCGTAGACTTTAAGTCCGTCCTTTACGGACTCGACTACGATACAGCCGCTTTTGTCGGCTATTATCCAGTGAAGCTGTGCGGCGGGGAGCGACTCGTTAAACGGCGTATTTGTGATATTTACATTTGAGAGCAATTTTTTCGCTTCGTCAACGCTTGCGCATCGACATAATAGCCACGGTATAAATTCGCATTGCGCAACGTTGCATTTACCGCTTTTTTCGTTACCGTAATATGCGTTGCCGACAAAATTAAGTCCTGCCGCGGCAAGTCCCTTTTCGTTTGCTGCGTCGTAATAGAGCGGATAATTGTCCGCAACATATGCCATACCTATTATAGCATAGTGGCTCTTCAGAGGCTCTGCGAATTTGAATTTAAACGGGTAATTACGCGGCGTCACGGTAATTTCGTCTCCGTATGAAAATTCATAGTCGAGCGTGCGGCCGAAATAAAAATCGTTTGTTTTGTATGTTGCTGCGGTACACATATTAAGTCCTCCCGAAATATTTGATTTTTACAGAGAAAATGCTATACTTATGTTTGCCCGAAAAAACGGAACACTTAAAATATAGATTATAATTGTTTTAATATTATGAACTTTATGAAAACAGATTATGAGTTGAAAAGGTCAAAAAGAAAAACTCTGTCGCTCACCGTGACAAAGGATTTAAAAGTAAGCGTAAATGCGCCTGTCGGTTGCCCGCAAAAAACGATAGACGACTTTGTTTTATCGCATGAAAAGTGGATAAACGAGCATATAGAAAAGCAAAAGAGCCGCCTTTCTCTTGAAAAAACACTTGACGAAAAGAGAGTGTCGGAGCTTCGCGCACTTGCCGCCGCGGAATTGCCGCGCCGCGTGGAATATTACAGCGAGAAAATGGGCCTTTATCCGGCAAGCGTAAAAATAACCTCCGCAGCGACAAGATTCGGTTCGTGCAGCGGTAAAAATTCAATATGCTTTTCATACAGGCTTATGCTTTATCCGCCGGAAGCCGTTGATTACGTTGTTGTGCACGAGCTTGCGCACATTAAGGAAAAGAACCATTCGGCAAGGTTTTACGCCCTCGTGGAAAAGTATATGCCCGATTACAGGGAGAGGGAAAAATTGCTCAAAAAAACACCGAAGCTTTGATTTGCAAGGCTTCGGTATTTTTATTTTACATTGAAAATGTCTTGCGCATTTCTTCCTGTCTGCCGCAACAGAATCTGCCCTCGGGGCAGGATGAAATAAAGCAGCTCGGACCGTAGTATTTGAAAATCCCCGGAGCGGCTTTTCTCAAAAGCTCGAGTGCCTCTACCGCATGCGCTCTGATTTCCCACTGAGCTCGTGAGCAGGTGCGCAGCTTCATAAATGTCAGTAATTCGCGAGCATTCATGGTTGTGACTATATCGAGCGTGTTGCCGCTGAGAAGGTAGTACACGAGGCTTTCCTCACTCTTGCCGAGTGTGCGAAGTCTCTCATATTCGGCGGCGCTTTCCTTGAATGCGGTTTCGTATTTAAGAAGCAGTTCAGGGTCTTTTTTGACCGATTCGGGGACGATGTGCCGTTTTCTGTCCGCTCTTATCAGTTCGGGAATTTCTATGCTCTGCATTCTGTGGCGTGTGAAGTGAGTTATTCCGGAGAGTGAAACGTCATTGAAACGAAGTGTGAAATCCGCCGCCTCGAGCGCTCTCGGCCTTGAAGAGTGAACAAGACTGTATGTTATTTTGTCGGCAACCGTGTCGTCCGATAAAATGCGGTCTATATCCTCGGTTGAAGCGTTGGTGTAAGAGATGAGCGCGCTTCTCTGAACATTTTTTTCGGCGTCGCCCGTGTATGAGAGAAGCTCGACTTTTTTGCCGTTTGTGCGGCGCGGAACGTCGCCGATAAACGAGAGGTCGGGGTTATCCGGCATATAGTTTTTACTGCGCTCGTCAAAGCCCGTCATTATGCCGGGAGTGAGCTTTTCCGCCTGTTCTTTTAATTCGCGCCCGAGCTTTACTATTTCGGGGTATTTGCTGCCTCTGCCGTAGAGCATGGCTTTTAACAGGTGCAAAAATTCACGCCCGTTTATGCTGCAAAAGAAGTTGGAAAAAAGGCAGTACGGCAAAAGGAATCTTGCGTCCTCTTTGGGTACGCCGGCCTCGCAGAATTCGCTGTACAGACCGAAGAGCTTTGCCATATGGCTTTTGTAGTTTTCGTCCGCATCCTCGGGAATAAAAAATCCCGCATCCGAAAAATCAACGTATCTGCGTGATTTTACGGTGAATGAAGCGAGCCTGAATTCGATGACGAATTGCTCGACAACCGCCGTGACATTTTGAAAGGCGAGATTAAAATATGTATGCTCCACTACCGAATTGTGACCGGAGCGCGTAACCTTGTCGATAAGCTTTGCATTTTTTTCGCAGTCCTGCGATTTTTGCCATATACCGAGCACGGTGCCCTCCTGCGTAGACACTCTGCCGCCGGCCGAGGTTATTTTTTCGCCGCAGTCGGAAAGGCCTATTATGAATGCTCCGCTTTTATTTAAATCCAAATTATCGAGATCCATCTGTGTGTTTGCCCCTTTTCGATGTTTTACAATATTTTATCACATTATATCGGTTTAGGCAATTTGGAATATTGTGCATTTTTTGTTGTAAAAAATGTAATTGTTTGCTATAATAATTTAGATTAAAAATTAAAAGGGGTAAAAGGTATGCCCGGCAAACTTATAGTTATAGAGGGACTTGACGGAAGCGGTAAATCGACTCAAACGGAGCTTCTTCAAAAAAAACTTGCGGCTCTGTCTGTCGATACAAAGAGAATTAAGCTGCCGGATTACGACGACCCGTCAAGCACGCTTGTCAGAATGTATCTCGGCGGCGAATTCGGAAACGACCCGTCGTGCGTCAACGTCTATGCGGCGTCCTCGTTTTATGCGGTGGACCGCTATGCGAGTTACAGCCGTCATTGGAAAGAGGATTATCTTTCGGGTAAGGTCATTTTAGCCGACAGATATACTTCGTCGAACGCCGTTCATCAGGCGGTAAAGCTGCCGCAGAGCGAGTGGGACGACTATATTAAATGGCTTTGCGATTACGAATACGAAAAGCTCGCCGTACCGAAGCCCGACAGGATTATATATCTTGATATGCCCGTTGACGTGTCACAGCGACTTATGACAAAGCGCTACGGCGGCGACGAGGTGAAAAAAGACGTCCACGAGGCAAATGTAGAGTACTTGCGTCGCTGTGCAAAAGCGGCGGCATTTGCCGCTGAAAAAATGGGCTGGGAGACCGTGGTCTGCTCCGAAAACGGTGAGCCGCGCCCCATAGCCGATATAAGCGAAGAAATATTGGGTATAGTAAAAAAAGAACTTGGTTTAGGAGAATAATTTTGCTTGAATTCAGAAACCCCGAATTATCGGACAGAGCTTGGGTAACGGGCGTAATGGAGCGTTCGGGCGATATGGCCTGCGAGTACTGCTTCGGTAACCTTTATATATGGGCGCCCGTGTATGAAAATACAATTTGCGAGTATGACGGTATGTTTTTGGCGCGCGACGGCGTAGGCGATCCGATGTATCTTTACCCGTGCGGCGACGGCGATAAAAAGGCCGCCGTAAACGAACTTATACGTTATGCCGAAAATCACGACGGTGCGCGTTTAACCATGTACTGCCTCACTCCGTCAAATGTCCGTGAGCTTGAAGATATGATGCCCGGAAAGTTTGAGTTTACCGAGATGAGGGAATTCGCCGATTACATTTACAATACCACCGATCTTATTGACCTTGCCGGCAGGAAGTACCACGGCAAGCGTAACCATATAGCTTATTTCAAAAATAACCACGATTGGCATTTTGAGCCGATAAACGACGGCAATATGCAATTATGTCTTGATATGAACCGGAAGTGGGAGGCTTTAAACCGCGAAAAGGACCCCGATGAAATAGATAGCGAACTTGAAGCCATAAAGCGTGCGTTCTCGAATTTTGACGAGCTCGGGTTCAAAGGCGGAGTTTTATATGCCGACGGCGAGGTTGTGGCTTACACTCTCGGCGAGGAGCTGAACAGCTCGGCTTTTTGCACACATATAGAAAAGGCGTATGCTTCGGTTCGCGGAGCTTACCCGACGGTAAACCGTGAATTTGCGGCAAATATGCTTGCTAATTATAAATTCATAAACCGTGAGGACGATACGGGAAGCGAAGGGCTCCGCAAGGCAAAGCTCTCATATTACCCGGAGATACTTCTTCAAAAGTACCGCGCTTTTTATAAGGGATAAGTTATGGAAATTCGGCTTTCTTCTCCGAAGTACAAAGAAAAGATGTATTCGCTGTGGCAAAGCTGCTTCGGCGACGACGGAGAAACAATCGATATGTTTTTCAAAAACAGCTTTTCTTATGAAAATGCGGTTATCTGCACGGACAAAGCAGAGGTTGTGTCACAACTGTTTTTGCTTCCGGAAAAGCTCTCACTCGGCGAAAAGGAGTATTTTGCATACTATATTTATGCAGCCGCCACCGCAGAGAGTTACAGAAAACAGGGTATAATGGGTTCGTTACTGGAATTTACTTCAGCTCTTGCCGCCGACAGGAAAGCCGATTATCTGTTTTTGGTTCCGGCGACGGAGAACCTTTTTGATTATTACGAAAAATTCGGCTTTTATAAAGCTCTCTATGCCGAAAAAACCGTCTTTAAATTGACCGGCGGTGAGCCGCTCGACATTAAAAGCACCGAGCCGTCGGATATAAAAAAGGCAGCTATCAAAAGAGAAAAGCTGTTAAAGGGCGTAAACCGCGTAGTGTGGCGAGAAAACGAAATAAAACTGTTTTCGGATTTTCTCGGCGACGACGGCAAAATAGTTTTCGGAGACGATTTTTATGTCTCGTACAGTCCGGCTGAAAACGGTGTTTTTGTCACGGAGCTTCTCTGCGAAGGAACATATGAAAACGCCTTGGACGTTTTGAAAAAAACGGGTGAAAATACGTTTTTTGTCTCTGTGCCGGAGGAAAAAGCCGCCGAATTAAAAAATTGCAAACGCACCGCCGTAGGTATGATAAAAAATATCAAAGGCGAGAAGATAAATGACAGCGTGTATACAGGGATAACGCTGAACTGAATGCTTAAAGAAAGGATTGCCGCATTCCCGCGCGGCGGTACAAAAAATGATTTATGTTTTTCTTGCGGACGGCTGTGAAGAGATAGAAGCTCTCACGCCGATTGATGTTCTGAGAAGAGCAAAAAAAGACGTTAAGGTTGTAGGCGTCGGTAAAAAAACAATAGTTTCGTCTCACAATATCAGGATTACGTGTGACGCCGAGACAACTGAGGTTTCTCCGAACGAGGACATAGAGGCGGTTATTTTGCCCGGCGGTATGCCCGGTACTTTAAATCTTGAAAAGTCGGAAAAGGTAAATGAATTTATAGACCGCGCTTCAAGCGACGGAAAGCTTATCTGCGCTATATGTGCGGCACCGTCCGTGCTCGGCCATAAAAATTTGTTGAGGGGCAAAACCGCAACATGCTTTCCGGGTTTTGAAAAAGACCTTTACGGCGCTGTTGCCACAGGTGCTCCCGTAGAACGGGACGGGAACATAATAACTGCGCGCGGAATGGGCGTGGCTCTCGAATTCGGACTTAAAACAGTCGAGGCACTTTGCGGAAGCGAGGTTGCCGAAAGCATAAAAACATCTGTTCAAAGCGAGTGATAAAAATGACGGCTCAAAGTGAGGATAAAGCGTTTTTAAGAAGACGCGCCAAGGAGTACAGAAAAACACTTTTGCCGGAGGAGAAGGCGAGACGTGACAAATTTGTTACGGACAATCTGTTTGCCCTCGATGAATTTAAAAACGCTAAAACCGTTTTGTGTTATGTGTCGTCTTCACGCGAGGTTGACACATCGTGTATAATTAAACAGGCGGTGCTTTCGGGCAAAATCGTTGCCGTGCCGAGATGCGTTGACGCTTTCGGGCATATGGAGTTTTGCCGTATAGACTCTGTTTTTGATCTTGAACCCGGGGCGTTCGGCATAATGGAGCCGAACCCATCATGTGAAATTATGACCGCCTTTGATAACGGTATATGTATAGTACCGGCTCTTGTATTTTCCGAGGACGGATACCGCGTCGGCTTCGGAAAAGGCTATTATGACAGGTTCTTACAGTCGTTTTCAGGCACAAAAATCGGGCTCGCATACGAAGAGCAGATAATAAAGAGAATCCCGCACGACAGCTACGATATTAAATCCGACATAATTGTTTCGGATAAGAAAGTACACAGAGTTTAATGAAAGGAGGAGCGCCCATGGATGACAATAAAAGAACTCCCGATGATTCATATAAGGACCTTTTGGATATTTATGCGCGTGAGGAAGACGAGCAGAAAAGACCCGAGCTTAAAAATATGGTTGAGAGAAACCGTAAGAGCGGCAAAAAGCCCTTTAAGCTTGAAATAAAAGACCTTGACTCCGAGTTTACCGACGCTCCGCAAAAAAGACCGCCTGTCAGACGAGATATGCCCGTGCATCACAGTACCGATGCGCCGGAAAGACATAACGCTCACAATGCTCACAAAAGACCGCCGGAAAAACACAAAATTCATAAAAGGCCGCCCGAAAAAAGCGGTACGGCACCGCGCGGAATAAGCTATGATGACGAATTCGGTCCCATAATTACACGCGGCGGAAGAAACGGCGGAAATGCCGCCTCTTTCGGAACAGCCTCTTACGAGCAATCGTCGGAGCAGGGTGCCGCACGTAAAAGGCCGCCGATAAAGGGTATAAAGGGAAACGAAAAAGAAATTGCGGTAAGAATAGCCGCGTATTTCGTAAGAAACAAAAAAACGTGGATAACGATAGCGGTTTGCGTTGTATGCGCAATTTGTCTGTCGTCGTATCTGATTAGCTGTATGAACGATGTTTTGGCAATACGCCGCGACAGCGAAAACGTTATATCTGTTACAATTCCCGCAGAGACCAACACAAGCGACGTTATCAACATATTAAAGGATAACGGCCTTATAAAGCATAAGCATTTCTGCAAAATGTTTGCAAAGATAATGAATTACCGTGATGACAACTATATGTCCGGTATTTACTATATAACCAAGTCGATGGGCGTTGAGAAGATGCTCTCAACATTTAAATCTCCTCCGTCAACGGGCGAGACCGTAAGGCTTTCGTTCCCCGAGGGCTACACGGCAGACCAAATAGTCGAAAAGCTCGAAAAATATGAGGTTTGCTCAGCTGATGCCATCTATAAGGCCATGAGAGAGGTGGACTTCAGCAGTGAATACACCTTTATTAAGAATGAGCCGAACAAAGAGCAGCGTTACAGGAGTCTTGAGGGTTATCTCTACCCCGACACATATGATTTCTATAAGGGCGAAAATGCCTCGAGCGTTATAAGGACCTTCCTAAACAACTTCCAGAAGAAGTGGACGGACGATTATCAGAAAAAAGCCGACGCACTCAATATGTCGGTTGACGATATAATAAAGCTCGCCTCCATTATAGAAAAAGAGGCCGCCGATGCGACTCAAATGCCGCTTGTATCGTCGGTGCTTCACAACCGTCTCAATAAGCCGGGGCTTTATCCGTCGCTTCAATGCGACTCCACGGCGGATTATATCAACGATTATATTGCGAAGAATGTTACAAATGCCACGGAGCTTGCCGCCTACACCTCACATTACAGCACATATAAGTGCGAGGGTCTGCCCGTGGGTGCGATTTGCAATCCGGGTAACGACTCAATAAACGCGGCGCTCAATCCCGCAAAGACTGATTACTACTTCTTCGCGCACGATACCAATAAAAAGATTTATCTTGCGAAAAACGATTCGGAGCGGCAGGCTAATAACATTGCCATACTCCAGGCCAATCAAAAGGCGGCTAAGTCGGCTTCGCAGTAATTTACCAGAGGAGCAATATGAAAAGACGACCCGAATTACTAAGTCCGGCAGGCGATTTTGAACGCTTTGAAGCAGCATTGCGCTTCGGAGCGGACGCCGTCTACCTTGCCGGCAGCTCATTCGGTATGCGTGCAGGTCCGCAGAATTTTCCCGAAGAGGATCTCATAAAGGCGGTAAAGGAAGCGCACGAAAAGGGTGTTAAGGTTTATTTAACGCTTAATACGCTTCCGCGAAACAGCGAAATACCGCTTTTGCCGGACTTTATAGAAATGACTGCAGGCGCGGGAGTGGATGCGTATATTGCAGCCGATATCGGTACTATGGCATACTGCAAAAAGTATGCGCCGTCGGTGCCGCTGCACGTCTCCACACAGGCGGGCATCGTAAATTATCTCACGGCAAACGAGTTTTACAATATGGGTGCCGAGCGAATAGTTACGGCTCGTGAGCTATCTCTGTCGGAGATTGCCGAGATAAGAGCCAAAACTCCTAAGGAGCTGCAAATCGAGTGCTTTGTACACGGCAGTATGTGTATGTCGTTTTCGGGCAGATGCCTTTTGTCAAATTATCTTACCGGCCGTGACGCAAATCGCGGCGAGTGTGCTCAGCCGTGCCGTTGGCAGTATGCGCTTATGGAAAAAACACGCGAGGGCAGGTATTTTCCGGTAAATGAGGAAGAGGACGGCACATATATATTAAACTCCGAGGATATGTGTATGATAGAGCACATTCCGGAGCTTGTAGATGCCGGAATCGACAGCTTTAAAATAGAGGGCAGAGCAAAATCCGCATATTATACGGCGGTCATAACAAATGCTTACAGAGCGGCAATCGACGCTTATATGAGCAGCGAGTCGTGTAGCTTTGTTTTGCCGAGATGGATACTTGACGAGGTGCGAAAGGTAAGCTATCGCGACTACTGCACGGGCTTCTATTTTGATTCGCCGCACGAAAAAGCGAATATCAGCTTTGAGGGCGGTTACCGCCGCGAATGGGATGTTATGGCGGTGGTCGAGGATTGCCGCGACGGCTTTATTTACTGCGAACAGCGAAATAAATTCTTTAAGGGCGACACTCTCGAAAGCCTCGAGCCGGGGAAAAAGCCGCAGAGCTTTGTCGTGACGGAGCTTTTTGACGAAAACGGCGAACCCATAGACAGCACGCCGAGAGCCATGATGAAATTCAAAATACGCTCCGATTTAAAATTTGTTCCCGGAACGATCCTCAGAAAACAAAATATAAAATAAAACACACGCTTCCGTTCAATAATAAAACGGGAGTGTTTTTTTGTTTTTTGAGGTGAATTATGAACAAGCGAGTTTGTGCCCTTTTCTTTTTGTTGTGTCTGTCGTTCGGCGTGCTTTTTCTAAAAATGGCGGAGCTTTGCGGCGGTAACGTGTCGGATGTCGCCGCATCAAAAAATACCGTCGGCGTGACGGTGGCTTCGTCAAGGGGGAACATTTACGACTGTAAAATGCGTCCGCTTGTCAATTGCGATACCGTTTTAAAGGCGGCGATAAAGCCGTGCGAGGAGTCATTGTCCTCTATCCGGGTCATTGTCCCCGAAAGCGAAATACCTTCTGTTTATTCGACTTTGTCTCAGGGGAAAATAGCGGTTTGTGCGTCAAATGCCGTTTTTGACGAAAAAAACATAAAGACGGCAAAAACGGTGGTGCGATACGGCGAAAACAGCCTTGCGCCGCACATAACCGGATATATCGACGGCGACGGAAACGGCGTTTCGGGAATTGAAAAGTGCTACAACGATATACTTTTGTCGTATTCGGGAACTCTGAAGGCAAGGTGTGGCGCGGCGGCTTCGGGAAAATTGCTTGAGGGTGCGGAGATTACATTTTTAAAGGATGGGTATATGTCGGCCGGCGGAGTGGAGCTCACAGTTGACAGAGATATACAAAAGCTGTGTGAATCGGCTCTCGGAAAATTTGACATTGACAGCGGTGCGGTCGTTGTTCTCGACAGCGCCACCTCCGAAATAAGGGCAATGGCGAGCACACCGTCGTTTGACCGAAATGCGCCCGAAAAAAGCCTAAACGACTCATCTTCTCCGTTTCTTAACAGAGCGATAACTCCGTACTCAGTAGGCTCGGTTTTTAAAGCGGTTGTCGCCTGTGCCGCCTTGGAAAACGGAATTTCTACAAGTTACAGCATCGTCTGCAACGGTAAATACGACTTGAACGGAGAAATATCGTTCGGCTGTTTTAAAAAGACGGGGCACGGCAATATGAATATGTATTCGGCTATGGCGGAGTCATGCAATCCGTATTTTATAAGTCTTGCGCTTAAAACGGGCAAAGAAAACATTTGCGCCATGGGTGAAAATCTCGGGCTCGGTCAAAAAATCGAGCTTGCGGACGGTTGGGAGACAAAGTCCGGTATTATGCCGTCCGCCGACAGCCTTATTTCTGAGGCGGATTTGTGCAACCTCGCATTCGGTCAGGGTAAATTGCTTGCTTCACCGCTGCAAATGTCCGCCGTGTATGCGGCTGTGGCAAATAACGGAGTGTATCGCGCGCCCTCTCTTATGAAAGCTGTAACGGATGAGAACGGAAAGGAAATAAAAAGGGCGGAGCTGCCCGTTCCGAGGCGTGTAATGAGCGTCGATACGGCAAAAACAGTTACCGAGCTTTTACGCGAAACCGTTGTGTCCGGCAGCGGAAAAAGGGCGGAAACCGAGTATTTTGACGCCGCAGGCAAAACGGCAACGGCGCAAAGCGGCTGGTTTGACGAGAACGGAAATGAAGTGACGCACTCGTGGTTTTGCGGATTTTTTCCGTATGATTCGCCGCGCTATGTCATCACCGTCTTTAAAGAAAACGGAGCGGGCGGTGCCTTAGACTGCGCTCCGGTGTTTAAATACATTGCCGACGGAATTAAAAGATAACTTGTGCTGATTCGGCACAAACGCTTTATTTTCTGCTCCGTAATGTTATTATTTTCCCATAATGTATCGGGGGAATGAGTATGAAGAACGAAGGGAAAAACGCAAAACACGGCTTTAAAATTATGACGGCCGTAATTACCGTATGCGCCGTTTTGTGTACGGTGTTTTCCGCGATGTCACTTGTGCTGCAGTATAAAGACCATATTATGCTGAAGAAATACGGAGATTTTGTGTCCTGTGAAAATTCGACGAAAAACGCAGGCGAAAAAGACGGTTTTTATCTTGTGACCAAGGAAGCAAAAGCCGAAGGTGAGTCCGATACGGCTGCAAACGCCGAAACAGAGAGTGCGGCGGCATCCTCTGGCGCAGGGCAGTCTTCGGCCTCGACTCCGGTTGGCGTAAATTCACAAAAAAGCTCCGGTGACGCACAGCCCTCCGAAGGCACATATACAGTAAACGTGAACACCAAAAAAATTCACTCTCCGTCATGCTCCTACGCTATGAGGACGTCCTCGGAAAATAAAAAGGAAATCTCCGCCTCGGAGCTTTCCTCGTATCTCAATAACGGGTACAGCGTCTGCTCCAAATGCAATGCCGGCAGATAGTTCAAATATTCTTTTCGACCCGAAATACTCGACACATCGAAAGAGTTTGTCATCAAACCGCATTGCGCCGACGGCTTCGGAATTTTACGCATAGTCATTTTCAACAATGCAAAAAATGACAAAACTGTGTGCTTTAAAGCCTTAATCTAACCGATTTTACAAAATGAAAAACTTTTTTTGTGAAAAATGCAAACTAAATTTTTAAAATATCAATTTTTAGCTTGCAAAATCTTAAAAGATTGTGTAAAATACATAATATATGATTTGTGAAATTGTATAAAAGTGCAGACGGGGAAATTTGTACTGCCGTTTCGGTTTAAAACAGAGTGCGGCAGGGAGGTTTTCACCGGAGAAAAAAGATAGATGGAGGTTTTATCAATGTCGAACAGATTGTTCCAGGGTATTGTGCATCAGCTCACAGACAGTATCGACCGTACTATAGGTGTTATAGACGAGTCGGGTACCATTATTTCCTGCAGCGAACTCGGTAAGATAGGTGAGGTGCTCTCAACCGAGGTTACCGCGGTTTTCAGCGGAACGGAGGTTATATCGGTAGACGGGTATTCTTATAAGCCGTTCGGTGCGCGTATGCACCCCGAATATGCCGTATTTGTTTCCGGCGAAGACGACCTTGCCTTGAAATATCTCTCAATGCTTGCCGTAACACTATCAAGCATTAAGCAGTATTATGATGAAAAATACGACCGCGCAAACTTTATCAAGAACGTAATTCTTGACAACATACTGCCCGGTGATATTTATCTCAAGGCGAGAGAGCTTCATTTTAACAATGATGTGTCACGCGTCGTAATTCTCATAAGAATTACCGAGCATATAGATATTTCCGCTTATGATATAATTCAGAATCTTTTCCCGGATAAGACCAAGGATTTCGTAATAAACCTTAACGAGACAGATATTGCCCTTATCAAAGAGGTTAAGCCGAATATCGACACAAAGGATCTCGAAAAGCTTGCACGCTCGATAGCCGACGGTCTCGGAACGGAGTTCTATTCTCACGTTCTTGTCGGCATAGGCACTACGGTTGAGGGAATAAAGGATCTTGCACGCTCATTCAGAGAGGCTCAGGTTTCTCTTGAGGTAGGCAAGGTGTTCGACACCGAAAAGAGCATTGTGAGCTATGATAATCTCGGTATTGCGAGACTTATATATCAGCTTCCCACAACTCTTTGCGATATGTTCTTAAAGGAGGTTTTCAAGCGCGGCTCTATCGACAATCTCGATCAGGAAACGCTCTTTACAATTCAGAAGTTCTTTGAAAACAACCTCAACGTATCCGAAACCTCAAGAAAGCTCTTTGTACACAGAAATACTCTTGTATATCGTCTTGAAAAGATTAAAAAGCTCACAGGCCTTGACCTTCGCGAGTTCGACGACGCAATAGTATTTAAAGTAGCTCTTATGGTTAAGAAATATCTTGATTCAAGCCCCGTCAAGTATTAAAGAAAAGTAATTTTCCGCGCGCCGTTGTGAATGGGAAAATTGCACAATGTTACAAGTACGATTTTGTCTAAAGTGCGCGAATATAATTTACCATATTACAAAATGGTTACAAACTTGACGTTCTATGCTATAATTAAAGGCGGTATTATGAGTGATTATACTCATTTTGCCGCCTATATTTTTTTATAGCGGTTGTGTAGAGTCTCTGCCCGTCGGTATTAAACTTTACGGCAGAGTTCAGCGGTGGGAATATTGTGAAAAGCAGAGGTATGTTCTAAGTGATTGAATTTAAAAATGTATCAAAAACTTACGATAACGGGACCGAAGCACTTAAAGATGTCAATATCAAGATAAACGACGGAGAATTTGTCTTTGTGGTCGGCTCATCGGGAGCCGGCAAGAGTACGTTTCTCAAGATAATGATGCGCGAGCAGGTGCCTAACAGCGGTTCTGTTATCATAAACGGTTATCATCTTAACAATTTAAAGAAAAAAGAGATTCCTCTTTTCAGAAGGACTCTCGGTATAGTATTTCAGGATTTCAGACTTATCCCGACCATGACGGTGTTTGACAATGTCGCATTTGCGATGCGCTGCATCGGTGCCAAGGAAAAGGAAGTCAGAAAACGCGTGCCTTATATACTCAGCCTTGTAGGACTTGCCTCCAAGGCGAGAAATCTGCCGACGGAGCTGTCGGGCGGCGAGCAGCAGAGAGTTGCGCTCGCGCGTGCGCTTGTAAATAATGCGGGGCTTATAATTGCGGATGAGCCTACGGGCAACATCGACCCCGAAATGTCTTACGAAATAGTTGACCTTTTAAACCATATAAACGCAAACGGAACCACTGTGGTAATGGTAACTCACGAGCATAATCTCGTCCGTCATTTCCACCACAGGGTTATTACAATAGAGCAGGGCGCCGTGGTTTCGGACTCCGAAGACACCGAGGCACTTCCCGATGATTACGCCACCATCGAAAGAGATTATGCTTCCGACGCGTCAAATGCGGAAAGAGCGGCGGCTGCGGTTCAGAACATTGCCTCCTCGGAGACGGTGGAGGACCGTGTGGCCAAGCAAAAGGAAGACAGCATAAGCCCGTTTTATGTTCAGCCGAATTCGGACGCCGACCTTGAAAAGTTTATGGCGACATACGGCGTGGATTCGGATTCCTCCGATGATGACGTTGATTACTCAAAGTATCTCGACGCCATTGAAAAAAAGACCGGAGGTGACAACAGGTGAAAGGGACAAGCTTAAAATATCTTACGCACGAGGGCTTCCGCAATGTGTGGGTCAATCGCCTTATGTCATTGGCATCGGTAACCGTGCTTATGGCATGTCTTATAATTATGGGCGCGGGCATAATGATATATTTTAATATTAACAATGTAGTCGACAAGGTGCAGTCGCAAAATGTAGTAATGGTCTATGTTGCCGACGATGCCACAGAGGACGAAACAACACAGATAGGTACCTCACTTAAAGGCATAAGCAATGTCGAAAGCTGCGAATTTGTGCCGAAGGAAGTTGCGTTCCAGGAGCAGATACAGAGCATGGGCGGCGACGCGGCTCTGTTTGAGGGCTTTGACGAAATTCCGCTTCCCGACGCATATAAGGTCACGGTAAAGGATTTGTCACAGTTTGAAAACACCGTTTCTCAGATAAAGCAGATAAACAAAGTCGATTCGGTGCGAGAAAACAGCGACCTTGCAAGCAAGCTTTTGTCTCTTCGCCATGCGGTTTCGATAGTCAGCGTGGGGCTTGTTGTAATGCTGTTCCTTGTTGCGCTTTTCATAATTTCAAACACAATACGCATAACGATGTTCTCCAGAAAGCTTGAAATTTCAATAATGAAGGCGGTAGGTGCCACAAATTGGTTCATTCGTTGGCCGTTTATGATAGAGGGTATGATACTCGGTACGATTTCCGGCATAGTATCCCTGGGAGTTCTGTGGGGACTTTACGCAGTAGCCGAAAAAGTGTTCGCACAGACCCTCTCGTTAATCGGCTTTTCGCTCGTACCGTTCAGCGAGTACTGGTGGCAGATACTTCTCGTATTTGTTGCAATAGGATTGTTTACAGGAGGTTTCGGAAGTCTTGTTTCGATGGCTAAATACCTGAAAGAGCAAGGGAGCGTGGTCTCTGATGACTAAAAACGGTCTCAAAAGAGCTTTGAGCCTTTTACTGTCGGTAATATTTGTTTTTTGCGCGTCATTTTTACCGGCTTCCGCGGCGGATTCCAAGGAGGATTTGGAAAACAAAATCGCGGCTGCCGAGGCAAAGAAAAAACAGAATGAGCAAAAAATAAAGGATTTGCAAAATAAAATCGACGGTGCCAAAGAGTCAAACGGCTATTCCTCGGAACAGATTGATGCTTTGCAGGAGCAGCTTGACACGTACCAAAGTCAAATAACGGAGCTTAACAGTCAGATAGGCGACAAAAACGCCGTTATAAACGATTATCAAAAAGAAATAGACTCTCTTCAAAAGAATATAGACGAGGCAAGCGAGAGTATAGAAGCTCAGACAAAGACCGTAAACGATACATATAACCTTTTAAAGGAGAGACTTCGCGCGGCATATATGGCAGGCGAAAGTTCCACTCTTGAGGTGCTTCTTACGGCAAGTGATTATGAGGGCTTCCTCACAAGGCTTGAGCTTTTAAGTAAAACCACAAAGCATGACAGGCAGCTTATGAAATCTTTGCAGGATGATATTGCAAAGCTTAATGACACAAAGGAGCTTCTGTCGTCAAATCAGCAGGAAGTAAAGGCTAAGCAGACCGCCGTAGAGTCGGAAAAGGCGGATATTGTTTCGTCTAAAACGCAGGTGCAGTCGCTTTACAATACCGTAGATTCAAAGCAGTCTACCCTTGAAAAGCAGGTTGCACAGCGAAATGCATATATCTCGTCTCTCAGCGCAGGCTCCAAGGAATTAGAAAACGAGAATCAAAAAATACAGGCTGCGAAAGACAGCTACGATAAAAAGCTTGCGGAACTGGCGAAAAATGCGTCGCAGGGCACCGGCGAATTGCCAAAGCCCGGCGGAAACACGGGCGGCAATACAGGCGGAAACGCGGGCGGCAATACCGGTGGAAATACAGGCGGTTATACGGTATCTCCCAAGGGTATGATTTGTCCGCTTCAGTATCCAAACGTAACCATATCGGCAGGCTGGTACGGCTACCCGAATCACAAGGGTATTGATTTTACCACAAGGGGTGCAACCGGCAATACATACGGTAAAGAGATCAGAGCCGCGGCTGACGGTAAGGTTCTTTCCGCCGAATATCATTCGAGCTGGGGCAATAACGTCTTTATTGACCACGGCAACGGCGTTTGCACAAGATACGCTCATTGCAGCGTTATGAAGGTAAGCAAGGGGCAAACGGTAAAGCAGGGGCAGGTTATAGCTCTTGTAGGCAATACGGGTAACGTAAGTCCAGCGCCGACGCCGGCAAATCCGCACGCCGGGGCGCATCTTCACTTTGAGGTCTGGATAAACGGCACAAGGGTAAATCCCGCGCCGTATCTTCCGTAATTTTTAAAGGGGTAAATCCGGTATTAAAGGAGTTCTTTTTATTTTGAAGCATCAGAAGAAAGCATTTATACGCATCATTTCCGTTACATTAATAACAGCTATGCTGTTTTCCGTGACGGCGTTTTCGGGCTCGGCTTCGTCCGTGCAGGATCAGATAGACGAGCTTGAAAGCAAAATAAATGCCAATAATAATAAAATCAGCGACAATAAGGCGTCCGTAAACGATTTGCTCAATCAGATTTCCGATATGCAGGCTCAGCTTGATGTTTACAACGCCAAGATAACCGACCTTAACAAGCAAATAGCGGCAAAGGATGAAATTATCAACAACTATCAGGCGGAAATCGACAGACTTCAAGCCGAAATAGACGCCGCAAATATTCAAATAGAAACACAGACAGCCGCCGTCAACGTAACATACGACGTACTTAAAGAGAGACTTCGCTCGGCATATAAGGCAGGCGAAAGCTCGGCGCTTGAGGTACTTCTCGGCTCCGGCGACTATGCGAGCTTTTTGACAAGACTTGAGCTGCTCAAACGTGTTTCGGAGCATGATAATGAGCTTGTAAAGGGTCTGCAGGAAGAAATTAATGAGCTTAACAAAACAAAAGAACAGCTCTCCTCCGATCAGCAGTCACAGCAGGAAAAGCAGTCTGAAATAGTTAACGAAAAGGCCGCCATAGAGTCTGCTCGCGCAGAGGTCAAGAGCGTTTACAATACCCTTGACGCAAAGCAGTCACGTCTTGAAGCTCAGGTGAAGTCGCTCAAATCAATGATTTCAAGCCTTGATTCGCAGAATGACGCTTATCAGGCCAAGATGGATAAACTCGAAGCGCAGTCAATCAGCAATACGACGGGTTCTTCGGGTAACGGTGTGCTCTCAAGCGGCATGAGCTTTCCGCTCACGTGCAATTATTACGTTTCACAGCACTACGGCCACAACGGTCACAAGGGCGTTGACATAGCCGGTGCAAATATAAACGGTCAGCCCGTTTACGCCGCGGCAGGCGGTACGGTAATTTCCGCCTCGTATCACTCAAGCTGGGGCAACAACGTGCTTATAGACCACGGCAACGGCGTGTGGACAAGATATGCTCACCTCAGCAGCATAGGCGTCAGCGCGGGTCAAACCGTATCGCAGGGTCAGTATATAGGCAAGGTCGGCTCCACCGGCAACTCCTCTGGTCCGCACCTTCATTTTGAGGTCTATGTAAATAAAAATCGAGTAAATCCCGAGCCGTATATCGGTCTTTGATAAAACCCCCGAAAGAGAGGCGTTCGTTTGAACAGGAAAATATCCCTGGGCCTTGCGCTCGCATTGATATTCGTGGCTATGGCAGGCTCTGTGGCAGGTACCATGGCTGTGTCAATGAAAATGTACAATTCAATAATCAAAGATCTCCCGAAGCGTTCACAGACTTATTCGCTTTTAGCGGAGATAGACGACGTTATCCGCACCAATTACTACGGCGAGATTAACGAAACGCTTTTAAACGCGGATATGGCAGAGGGCTTTGCAAACGGCGTAGGCGACAGTTACAGCTATTATATGACCGCGTCCGAGTATGACGTATATAAAAACGAGATGAACGGTCAGAAAATGGGCGTCGGCATAATTCCGGCGTTTAATGAGGACGATATGTGCCTTTACGCGGCAGAGGTCTCCGACGGTTCTCCGGCGGCACTTAACAATATGACTAAGGGCGACCGTATAGTTACCATAGATGAAGAGGAAGTCACGGTTTATAACTATAAAGAGCTTGTAAAAAAGCTTGAGGGCGAAAAGCTCTCGTCCGTAAATGTTGCGTTTATTCATGACGGTAATCTCGTTGCCGCAAATATGGTAAAGGGCTACACCGCGCAGACTGTTTATTATGAGACGGTAGGCGAGGTAGGTTATGTTAAAATAACCGATTTTTATTCGACCACCGCATCGCAGCTCAAAAATGCCGTAAATACGCTTATAAAGCAAGGCGTGAGCGGCATTATAATAGATTTGCGGGCGGTCTCGAACGGAACCGTAGAGTATGCGACAGACGCGCTTGATGTGCTTGTTCCTGTGGCAAGCGACGGAACAAAGGCGCTCGCTACCGCCGTTGATAAAAACGGTGAAGCCATAGAGACCTTTACATCGGACGCCGACAGCATAAATGTGTCCACGGTGATACTTGTCGATAAAGACACCTCAGGGCCCGCAGAGCTTTTCGCCTGCGATATGCGCGATTTCGGCAAAGCAAAGCTTGTAGGTACGGCGACAAAGGGCAACGGAACCATGCAAAGGGTTTATCAGTTGAGTGACGGAGGTGCGGTAAAGCTCACCGTGGCAGAGATAAAGCCGTATACAAGCGATGTGTATAACGGTGTGGGCTTAACTCCGGATTATCTTGTGGAGCTGTCCTCACAGAAAAAGAACCGTTTGGCACTTTTATCTCATTCAGAGGATGAACAGTATCAAAAGGCAAATTCTCTCTTAACCTCTTCGGCAGGCGCGGACGAGCAATAAACAACAAACATTAAAATCAAAACCCCCGCATAATATTATGCGGGGGTGCTTTTATGTTCGGAGTAATTAAAATAGAAAGAATCGGCGGCGGATTTTTTAAGAGGCTTCGTTACAGGCTTTTTCCGCCCGAACCCGTTATCGAGCGGATAAGCGTCTTAGGCAGTGCTCCGTTTTTTACGCTGACGCTTGTGTGTGATGGAAACGAAGAGGTCGATACGGGTGAAATATACAGCCTGCTCGGGCGGTGCGCGGGCAGAGTTATAGTGTGCGGAGGAACCATAACGGAGGACGAAAAGGTTAGGAATTTCGAGCCTCGTATACTGCCGTCCGTTATGCTTTTTAATTCCGCGGTTGATTATATAAAGAAATGCTCTCTTCCGCCGGAAAAAACGAGCGTGGCTGTTATGGATTTTAACGGCTTTCAAAAGGATAAGCTGTCTTTACTTGTTCCTCTTGCCTCAAATCTTAAGGTAATAACGGGTAATCCCGAAGAATTTTCTCCCGTGCGCCGACGGCTGTATGACGATTGGGGTCTTGCGATGACCGTCACGGAAAACGTGAATGAGGCAGGCGGCTGCACATTTGTAATAGCTCCGCGAACAGATAAAAGCAATCCGGACGGAGGGTGCCTTTTATATAGGAATGAGTATTCGGGAAGTACCGTCTGTTTGTCGGGCAGCGGAGTTACTCTGCCCGATGACATAACAAAGGTTCTGCCACCGTGTAATTCGCTCTTGTTTGCTTCCGCCTTGTATGAATTGTGCGGTGCGACGCGTCTTTCCGAGCTGTGCTTTGACCGTCTTGCGGACAATAGCTCTAAAGGCGGAATTGAATAAGCGGCAGCCTTAGTGTAACAATGCGTTTTTTTCTGTACCGAACAAAAAATAACAGCACCGAAACTTTTTGCTTTCGGCGCCGCCGGCTTTTTGTTTATAGGGCATTATTGCTTCAAAATAACATACCCCCAAGATAAGCTAAGGCACATCTTGGGGGTGGCTTTTTATTTTTTCATTTTCATGGAAATGTCAAATGCCTGAACGGAGTGAGTCAGCGCTCCGATTGATATTATATCTACGCCGCACACCGCAACGCCGGGTATGGTTTCGTCGGTAATTCCGCCCGAAGCCTCCGTAAGAGCCTTGCCGCCGATTATCTCAACGGCTTTTTTCATGGTGTCACAGTCCATATTATCGAGCATTATTATGTCGGCTCCTGCCTTGACCGCCTCTTTTACTTCATCAAGGTTGCGTGTTTCAACCTCAATTTTCACCGTATGACCTATCTTTCCGCGAAGCTTTTTTACGGCTCCCGTTATGCCGCCTCCGGCGTCAATGTGATTATCCTTGAGCATAGCGCAGTCGGAAAGATTAAAACGGTGGTTTTTGCCTCCGCCGCAGGTTACCGCGTATTTTTGAAGGGCGCGCAGAGACGGAAGGGTCTTTCTTGTGTCGGCTATCGAAGCCTTTGTTCCCTCACAGAGTTTTACTGCCTTTGCGGTCGCCGTGGCTATTCCCGACATATGCTGCAACAAGTTCAAAGCAGTTCTTTCGCCCTTTAAAAGAAGCGTGGTTTTTCCGCTGAATTCGGCTATAAGGTCGCCCTTTTTCACCTTGTCGCCGTCGTGCATATATACCTTGGCGGTAAAAGAATCGTCCAAAAGTTCAAAAACTCTCATTGCGACATCTATGCCGCAGAGAACGCCGTCTGCCTTTGAGACGAAATACGCCTCATCGCGCTGCTCCTCGGATATCAGGTAATCCGACGCCACATCGACATAGTTAATATCCTCAAGTATGGCGCGCTTAATAATGTCGTCCGTGTAAAACTGCGGTAAAATCATCCTTCGTCCACCTCTTTTAAGATTATATGGGCTACCGTGGCAAGACTTAAAGCCTCGCAATAGTCGGGTGTAATTGCAAATTTGCCGTTTTTAAGTCTCATAAGTATAGCATCAACGCGCTTCAAACCTACTCTTACCGCGTCCATATCCGGAATTACAAAGTAAGAACGTTGCATAATCGAGCGAATTTCTGTACGCATTCCCTTTGGCAGCGGAGCACCCGAAATATCCGTTTTGTGCTCCGTAACGGTCACGTGGTCAGGGTCCTTTTTAGAAAGAGACGCTATATCGTCTGCCGCGCGCTTTCCGAATACAAGTGCCTCCAAAAGCGAGTTGCTTGCGAGGCGGTTTTTGCCGTGAACTCCCGTGTGCGAGCATTCACCTACTGCATACATTCTCGAAATAGAAGTACGCGCGTCAAGGTCAACGTCGATTCCGCCCATGAGGTAGTGCTGGCACGGGAATACGGGAATTAAATCCTTGGTCATATCAACGCCGTGTTTTAAGCATCCCTCATATATTCCGGGGAAGCGGTTTACAAGGTAATCGTGCCCCTTGTATCTTATATCAAGGTAGAAGTTGTCGCTGCCCGTTCTGCGGCTTTCAAGAATTATAGAGCGCGATACAACATCGCGCGGGGCAAGCTCAAGGCGTTTGTCATATCTGTCCATAAAGCGTTCTTTGTTACAGTTGAGCAGGTATGCACCCTCTCCTCGTACCGACTCGCTTATCAGGAATTGCTCCCTGTCGTTTCCGTTAAAAGCGGTGGGATGAAACTGAACGTAGCTTAGGTCCTTTATCGTAGCACCCATATCGTATGCGAGGCGGATTCCGTCACCGGTGGCAACGGCGGGGTTGGGGGGGGATTTGTAAACTCTGCCTATACCGCCTGTCGCTATTACGCAGAAATCAGAAAATACCGTGGCGGCGGTCTTACCGTTTAAGAGCATATCCGCGCAAAAGCCGTTTTTAACCTTTGTGAGTTTAAAAACGTCGGCGTTTTCGACAAGCGTTATGTTGCTTCGCTTTTTGGCTTCTACAAGGAGCGCACGCACAATTTCCGCACCCGTGGTGTCTTTGTAGTGAACTATTCTGCGACGGCTGTGGCCGCCCTCAAGCGTTTTTTGAAGAGTACCGTCGGAATTGCGGTCAAAATTAACGCCGTATTTTATCAGCTGACGTACCTGGTCTGGGCCTTCGTGAACAAGTGTGTTTACGGCGTCCGGTGTGTTGGCCTGACCGCCGGCAATCATGGTGTCGTTGTAATGAAGCTCATAGCTGTCGTTTTCAAGGCTTAAAACGGCAGCTACGCCGCCCTGAGCCAAAGAACTGTTGGAAACGGTTTCGTCTTGCTTTGAAAGCACAAGAACGGACAGATTTTCGGGCAGCGAGAGTGAAGTGTAAAGGCCGGCAACTCCGCATCCGATTATCAGAACATCATATTTTTTATCCATATATATCCGCCTTCCCGGATTTGATTTGTGTAGATTTCGGCGGCTGTGTTAAGCTTTTCCTGCCGCGTGCATTATGGCTTGTCTTAAATCCTTGCCGTAATACCTTTTTAAGTATACCACAAAACAGAAAAAAGTGGAGATAATTTTTGCCGATTATGCATTTTGATTGCTTTATACAAATTATACCGTCGATTTTACTCTGTTTTCGGCTTATCTCGCTCTTAAAAATGCATTTTTTATTTGTTTCGGTAAACAGATATATTATAATTATTTAGCCGTAATATTTTATTTATATGGCGATATTTCGGCTGCTTCGGAATATAATAAAAAACGATTTATTCTTGCCGAGCGTAAAAAAATGTTGACTTTTTGTTCTAATAGTGTTAATATACTTGAGCAGTAAAAATTGCATATGCGCCGGTAGCTCAGCTGGATAGAGTGTTTGGCTACGAACCAAAAGGTCAGGGATTCGAACCCTGAGAGGGTGAGCGGCGTTGAGAAAACAGTCCGGCGGACTGTTTTAGCCGCGAAGTGTGAGGCGGGTACTGCTGCGCAGCAGCGGTCGCCGAGCACGCAAGGCGGCGCAGCCGACTATATCCCTTGCAGCGCGCCAAGTTAAAAGCCTTGATAACTCTGAGCTTTTGGAGTTTGAAGGGCTTTTTTCTTTTTAGTTTTCGGTAGCATTTCTAACACTTTTTCTAACACTTATCCTGCAAACAGCTTTAAGTACCCATTTTTATATAACCTGTTGACATTTGTTTTTGAGTTTGCTATTATATACATACCGAAAGTATGTAAGGAGCGAATATGAGCAGAAATAAATATCCGGAGGAAACGGTAAATCTTATCCTCGATGTGTCCCAGCGTTTATTTATAGAAAAGGGATACGACAACACAACGATTCAGGATATCATCGATGAACTGGGCGGACTCACAAAGGGCGCGATATATCACCATTTCAGTTCAAAGCAGGATATTCTTGATGCGGTCATAGAACGGCTTTTTGCAAAAAATACGCTGTCTGCGAGTTGGCGTAAAATTCAATCCGATACCGGTATTACGGGCGGAGAGAAGCTCAAGCGTATGCTTGCTGCAGCTCTGACGGATGAGCAGGAACAGCAGTTCAGAAAATTGGGAGTGCATTTGCAGAATATGCCGCAGATGCTCAGCGACCTTGTTCTGCGCTCCGTAAACGATATAGCACCTAATGCTTTTGAACCGGTTATCGAAGAGGGCGTTAGGGACGGATCTCTGTCGGTCATGTTCCCGAAGCAGGCTGCCGAGGCGGTTTCGCTTATCGCGAATATTTGGATAAACCCGCTTGTTTTTCCTGTTGACAACGAAGAGCTGAAAGCAAAGTTTGAGTTTATTTGCGGTATAACAAAGTCTATCGGGCTTGACATTTCCGACATCTATCCGCTGCTCGACAAAATGAACAGCGATATCAATCTTTAAATATTCGGGAGGGTTTTACCCCTCCCATATATATTAATATTAAACATACCAAAAGTATGTAAAGAGGTAAATCATGTTAACAACTTACACGAAAAAAGAAAAGTTCCGGTATCTTCTGGGTCTTTCCGGTCAGAATATCATATACGGAACAGTCACATCCGTGCTCGCATATTATCTTCAGTTCACGATTCTGATTCCTGCCGTATGGGTCGGTCTGATATTAAGTGTTGCGAGAATATTTGACGCCGTCAAAGACCCGTTTATCGGAGCGATGATAAGCAGAGGAAAACATAAACTAAAGGACTATCTTATCGCAGTGCCGATTCCCACAGCAATACTGACGATTCTCTGTTTCAGTAACGGAATTTATTCCGCGGAAAACAGTATGCCTAAAAATATTTTAATAGTGTTATCTGCGTTTGTGTTTTACATAATATGGGAAGTTGTGTTTACAATCGGCGATATTCCGATAACCGCGTATCCGTCAGTGCTCACAAGTGATGAGGGCGACAGAACAAAGGTGCTTTCGCTACGTCCGATAGGTGGAATGGCGAGCGGTATAAGCACGCTTGCCGTTCAACCGATTGCTTTTGCGTTGTCGGCAGTTTTCGGCGGAAGTGCAGTGGATGAGCGAAATGCTTTTCTTATAACGGTTGCCGCGTTTTCAATCATCGGCGGGGCGCTTTTTCAGTTTACCGCAATCGGTTCGGTGGAAAGGGTTTCTGCCGAGCGCAGCGAAAATTCGGGTCAGCTCAGATATTTTATTACAAATCCGTTGCTCAGAAAAATCAGTATATCGGGATTTTTGGGCAGTCTGAAAGCCATGACCGGTGTTATCCTCACTCCGCTGGTAACCTATTATTTTGCAAGCAAAAACCCGCAGATGTCGCTGATTTATACGGCACTTTTCGGAGTGGGAAGTATTGTGGGACTGGTAATCTCGGCGGCAGCAGTCCCTAGTTTATCTAAAAAATACGGAACAAAAAGGCTCTTTGCCGCCGTCAATCTGATAAACATTTTTCCGAATCTTTTGCTATTTGCGCTGTATGTTAAATATCCTCAAAATATGACGAACATTCCGCAAACGGTTGCAATGTTCGTACTTACACTTATAATCGGAAGCTGTGTAAGCATTTCTTCGACCGTTCAGACGCTGATAATCTCACAAGCCGTTGACCTTGAAGAAAAAATATCAGGTAACAGACCGGACGCGCTGTTTTTCTCCGCGCATACATTCATTGTCAAGATTGGTACCGGTTTATCGTCGCTCGCGGCGAGCATAGGCTATGCCGTCGTCAAATTTTCATCCTCTGAAACGGCGGCGCTTAACGATTTTATTGCAAACGGCGGAATCCCGAGGCTCGACGGCAGATATTCAAATCTGATGACGCTTCTGTTCATGCTGTATACTCTGCCCGTTGCGCTGAGTTCGCTTCTTTCTGCAATTCCGTTTATTCGAGGGGAGCGGGACTGAAAAATTAAAAAGCTTTGCGAAGCCATAAAAAATTCCGCCCGGTCTCCCGGACGGAACTTTTTATTTTCATCTTTCTTATACAGCGGGCCGTAGGCGGCGCAGGCTCTGTAGTCCGCGCTCTCGAGGTCCTTTGTGTCGAATGCGGACCAGGCGTGCGGGCGGTAGATGTCCTCGTCGGCGACGTTGTGCATCGCAACGGGGATTCTGAGCATATTTTAATTATTATATCACAGAAAAAGCGAGATGTATACACTTGTCGCTGAAAAACCACATTTTTTTGGCGCATATAGTTTTAAAGCAATGTTGACTTGGCAATATAACGATTACTCTCAGTGATTTAACGAATACGCTGACAATTTAACGATTACAACGGTTGTTTAACGATTACAACAGCTCATACTGCTGAAACAACCATAAAACACACAAAACCCCGCCGCAGAATTGCCTACAGCGGGGTTCGCTTATGCGCCTGAACAGCCGAAAAGCCTTATTTCAAGCGGTTTTCTGGCATAGAAAAAGTCCACCCGTAATTCTATCAAAATTACAGTGGACTTATGGCGGAGAGCAAGGGACTCGGCTCACTTCGTTCGCCCGCGAGTTTGCTACGCAAACTATCCTATTGTAAACCTCTTTTGACAAGACTTCGTCTTGCAAAAG
>ENA-OOWN01000528-OOWN01000528.1-human-gut-metagenome-genome-assembly--contig:-NODE-528-length-32404-cov-2.841170_pt1 | contig 32404 bp, 25 predicted proteins | sample MGYA00241406_ERZ501319 | MGnify/ENA primary metagenome ERZ501319 (study PRJEB25962, sample SAMEA2042734) | human gut metagenome | biome: human gut; feature: human-associated habitat; material: faeces... | reverse complement strand
GAGTGAACTGGCAGCCTACACTCTGTAGTACGCGTGCAAAAACCGTGCGTCCGCGTCCGTGAGGATCACGCCCACAACCGCGATCTCCCGCTGAGCAAGCAAATCAAGGGCAAGTCCGAGTTTTTTAATACAGGGTGTGTTCCAGCGAACCAAAAGGATAAGCGGAATCTTTTCTTCTTCCCCAAGTCCCATCGTCCCGGAAAGCACCGTGTCCAGCGAAATTTCCTGAAAAGCACTCTGAGACGCTTTGGCTCTCAGCTGCGCATCCAGAAGCGCACCGAACTGTTCATCGGTCTTTGCCGCGGTAGCCGAGAACCGGAATTGCGCAGCGTTTTTCCACGTCTGAGCTGAGCAAAACAGAATCGTCCAGAACATACCAGATTGCCACGCCCAGGATTCCGACAAGCAGTCCGAGCACCAGACCGAGCGCCGCCGCGTTTTTCACTTTATTTTCCGGAAGCACCGCCTGTGCCGAAACGGTTTTCCATACTTCAATTGCCGTCAGACCGCGTCCCTGCATCGTCTGTCCAAATGCCGTCATCGCGCAGTTATAGGCCGCTGCAATCCGGTCGGACAGTGCTGCGTCCCCTGTCGTAAAGTACGCCGTCAGAAATTCCGGGTCAGACGCAATTTCCGTGCTGATCGAAGCCTCTATCACGGACCGTTCCACATCCGGCAGCTGCAAAAGCACCGTATCCATCACGCGGTCGGAGCGCATCATATCCCCCCAGGTATAGGCGTTATATTCGTTGATAAATTCTTTTAAAACCTCGTCGTCCTCGTCGATATCATAGACGATCGAATATAAAACCTCCGACCGATACTGCTTCGGCCCCATCGTCAGCTGCCGCGCACCAAGATAAATCCCCGCAGCAAAAACAGCGCCAGCCAAAGCTGCCGCCAGACAGATCCATATTTTATGAATACAACAGAGGGCAAAGCGTTTTTCGTCCATGCCCTCTTTCCAAAATGCTTCATCTCTTTTCAGAGGCATTATTTTTCTTCCTCCTGCACCTGTTTTTTCATGGCGGTCACCTGCTTCTCGTCCACACCCTCCGTGCTGTCGGGCGTAAACAGGATTTTCAATGTCAGAAGCATCAGCTTCAAATCCAGCCATACGGAATAATTCTCGATATAAAACAGATCCAGCTTCAGCTTGTCATACGGCGTTGTATTGTACTTTCCGTATACCTGCGCATATCCCGCAAGCCCGGCCTTCACTCTGGTACGGTATGCGAACTCCGGCATTTCTTCTATATATTCGCGGATGATCTGCGGCCGCTCCGGTCTGGGACCGATAAAGGACATCTCGCCCTTTAAAATGTTGAACAGCTGCGGCAGCTCGTCGATACGAACCGCACGGATAAATTTGCCCACCGGCGTAATCCGGGAATCGTTTTTGGCGGCAAGCCGCGCTACACCGTCCTTTTCTGCATCCACGCGCATGCTGCGGAATTTCAGAATATAAAATTCCTTCGCATCCTTCGTGCAGCGGACCTGCTTGTACAGCACAGGACCTTTATCATACAGCTTGATCACCACCGCCGTAATCAGCATGATCGGCGATGTCACAACAATCAGGATCAGCGAACATACTACATCGATAAACCGTTTTGCAATTCTCTGTTCTACGCTCAGCGCATATTCCCTCGTCAGCAGAATCGGCGTATCAAACAAGTGCAGCTGCTCGCTTCCCTTTACCAGCACATCCGGAATCTTCGGCATCATATAAACGCGGATCGAATGGCTGTAGCAATATTTGAGCAGCACGTTTCTGTCCATCGTATGAATATCCCAGAGAACGACCGCGTCATACTTTCCGACCTCGCGGATCACCGCATCGTACCCCTCTTTGATGTTCATGCACTTTGCAACATGATATTTATCCTTCCGTCCTGCAAATTTCCCAAGGATATCCTCTACCGGGCGCTCACCGTGCACCAAAAGCAGCTCCCGCGGAGGAAACGCGCGACGGTAAATCAGATTGCACAGCCAGCCCCACAGCCCTGCAAACACCAGCTGATACAGCATCATCGACACCATATGCCCCCCGCCGATGATAAACCAGCCATACATCAGGGACAGCTGCGCATAGCTGATTACATTGACGCACAGAAGGGAAAACAGCTGAGACAGGAAAATATCCAGCGGTTTCAGATAGCCGATTTTAAGTGCTCCATAAGTATTGGAAAAGAAAAAGAGCAATATGAAATACAGAGCAACAATCAGCAAATGACCGTTTACATTAAAACGGTTATGTGTTTTCCATGCAATATGATGATAATAATAGGCGAACCAGTCGTGCGCATAAAAAGCAGTCAGTACGCACAGTCCAATCAGCCCAAGCGCCAGAATAATCAGCCGCTTGACAGAATCGTTTTTCTTCATCTTCCGTTCTCCCGCTATATTCTTCTCCACACAGCGCGCACCGCCCACATACAAAAACATGCTGCGCTTGCGATCACCGACATTTTTTCCTGTTTCCGGTAAAGTCCCCAGATTCTTGTAATCGCCCGGAGCTTGTTCGAGGAAAGGGATTTTTCCGGTCTTCTGTAGATCACCAAATTTTCCTTTAACCCGTAAGCGACGTGTCCGTTTCTTAAAATCTGCCACCACATCGCCGTGTCCTCGCTCGGCACGTCCGGCATCTGTAAAAGCGCCTTGTCAATTTTTTCCCGATCAAACAGCACCGTGCTCGTAAAAATGACCGTCCGGCTGAGCGCTTTCTGATAAGTCAGCTGATCGGGAACCCGCACAATTTTGCCGGTTCCGACCGCATGCTCGTCTCCAAATTCATACGAGCAAAATACAAAGGCTGCGTCTTTTTCCCGCAAAAAAGCCATTTCTCGTTCCAGCTTGTCCACCCGCCAGATATCGTCCGCATCCATAAATGCGAGATAACGTCCATTTGCATGTGCTGTCCCGAAATTTCTTGCATTTGCTGCGCCCTTTACCCCGTCCGTCTGGGAAAGAAGCCGAATTCGCACGTCTTTTCTGCAGATTTCTGACACAAGACCTGCGCTCCCGTCCGTAGAATGATCGTCTACCACCAGCAGCTCCCAGTCCGTCCATGTCTGGCGGCGAACCGATTCCAGCGCTTCCTCCAGATACGCCTGGGCGTTAAAAACCGGCATCACAATGCTGATCAGGTTCTCATAATTCATTACAGTTCTTCCTTTACCAGATAAATCGGACGCTTTTTCACTTCCAGATAGGTCTTGGACAGATACTGTCCCACGATTCCCAGGCAGAAAAGCTGCACGCCGGAAACCAACAGAATAATACATACCATCGACGGCCAACCGGGCGTCGGATCATGGTAAATCAGGTTTTTGATAATCAGGGCAATGATCGCCACAAATGCTATAATGCAGAACACAACGCCCATGATAGACGAAATTGCCAGCGGCACTGTTGAAAATGCGGTAATTCCATCCAGCGAATACAAAAACAGCTTCCAGAAGCTCCATTTTGTCTCGCCGTGGGTGCGTTCCACGTTTTCATACTCCAGCCACTTCGTCTCATAGCCGACCCAGCCGAAAATTCCTTTCGTAAAACGGTTATATTCGCACATCGAAAGAATCGAATCCACAACCTGTCTCGTCATCAGGCGATAGTCGCGTGCGCCGTCCACGATCTCCGTTTTGGAAATTTTATTCATGATGCGGTAAAACATCCTTGCAAAAAACGACCGGATCGGAGGTTCGCCTTTTCGGGTCACACGTCTTGTCGCCACACTGTCGTAGCCCTGCTTAATGTAGGAAAACATCTCCGGTAAAAGGGACGGAGGATCCTGCAGATCAGCGTCCATCATCACGACATAGTCCCCCTTTGCTTTCTGGAAGCCCGCATAAATTCCTGCTTCCTTGCCAAAGTTGCGGGAAAAGGACACCAAATGCACCCGTTCATCCTTTTCGTGAAGCTTCCGAACCTCCGCTGCGGTATTGTCCTTGGAACCATCATCAATATAAATAATTTCCAGCTCCAGTTTTTCCTGCTCCAAAAAAGCGGAATTTTTCATCATTTCCTCATAAAAAATCGGAACGTTTTCCTCTTCATTATAGCAAGGTACGATTACGCTCAGTAACATGTTTCTCTCCTGTAGTTGCGTCCATTCTTATCTTGTCCGCAATTCTCGCTATGTATTCGCTGTTTGTCGGCCTCGGCGCGCCCGTCTCCCGGCTGAACCCGAACAGATCCTCAAACACCTCCGGATTGCCCCGTTCCCAGGACACCTCCACCGCGTTTCGGATCGCGCGTTCCACCCGCTGAAGCGTTGTTTTGTAACGCCTTGCGATCACCGGATATAACAGCTTCGTCACGCTGCCAACCAGTTCCATATCCGAGACAGCCAGCAAAACCGCCTCCCTCAGATAATAATATCCCCTCAAATGCGCCGGAATTCCAAGTTCCAGCATAAACGCCGATATCTCCCGCTCCGTTTCGAGTGTTTCTTTCCATTCTGCAGCCATTTCTGATTCCTCCTCTGAGTCTTTTTTCTGCACCAACAGTGTGACCGCACTGTGAACATTCTGCCGCTGCTTTCTACTTTATTCTAACACTCAGATTTTGGAAACCAAACGGAAAACGGTCGTGATATTTCGCGTTTTTTCGCCGTTTAAAGCCGTTCCGTCCTGCCTTCTTTTTCCAGCGTCTCAACGACTTCCTTGACGCGCTGTGCCTGATTGACAGGGCAGACCAGAATCGAATCCCTGCCCTCTACGATGACCAGGTTTTCAACGCCGACTGCGGCGATCAGCTTTTTACCGCCGTATACAACGCAGTTTTTCGCATCCAGAAGCAGCGTATCGCCGGAGCTGATGTTACCGCCAGCATCCCGGGTGCGCACTGCATCCAGCGTATCCCAGCTGCCAACGTCGTTCCAGCCGAAATCTCCTTCCAGCATCAGAACACCCTTTGCGCGCTCCATAATGCCGTAATCCACGGAAATCTTCGGGATGGTCGGATAAACCTCATGCAGAACCTCCTGCTCTTTTTCTGTGCCGAGCGCTGCCCCGATCTGTTTCAGACAGGCGTACACATCCGGCAGAAGTTCTTCGAAATAGTGAAGAATCGTGGAGGCTTTCCAGACAAACATGCCGCTGTTCCACGCATAACTGCCGGATGCCAGATAGCTTTTCGCCGTTTCCAAATCCGGTTTTTCCACAAATTCTTCTACCTTGCGCCATACTTTTCCAGCCGCTTCCACGCTGCGGATATAACCATAGCCGGTCGAGGGAAACGTCGGATGAATCCCGATCGTCACAAGTGCGTCCGTCTCTTCCACTGCACGAACCGCTTCCTTCATCACGCGGGTGTATTCCGCCTCATCGCGAATATAAGCGTCCGCCGCAAAAATGCACATCACGCCGTCACCGTATTTATGCAGAATTTCCATCGCCGCATAACCGATACACGCTGCTGTATTACGCGCCGCAGGCTCTGCCAGAATATGATCTGCCGCAATTCTGCCTGCTGTGCGCTCCTTCATCATCTTTGCCTGTGTCTCATTGGTCACAATAAAAATGTCCTTCTGATCCATCAGGTCATGCTGTCTGTCGATCGTCTCATTAACCAGAATATCTTTGCCGGACAGGTTTAAAAACTGTTTCGGCTCTGCCTTTGTACTCAGCGGCCAGAAACGGGTTCCGCCCCCGCCTGCCATAATTACGCCATAGGTTTTCATGTTGTATTTCCTTTCTGAAATGCTGCGCTTCCGTCAGCCCATTCCATGCATTTTTACAAATCCTTTTCGGCTTTTTCCGGATCGCTTCTATTTTGCCGGATCATTTCGGCTTTTTCCGGAAGCCGTCCCGAATCGAGTTGCCCCGCAGCTCGATATCCTGTACGATTGGGGATGACGGGAATTTGTTATACCCGATCTGCCCTCTGTCCGTCGGCACATAGATCGTCACACCATCCACCTCGTACATCTCTGCAGATCCATCTACATAATCCTGCTGCCACAGATAATACGGCTCATATGCCAGCTCCCGAACCATCTGTATCAGATTATACCCCTTATAGGTAAAAAATGCTACCAGCAATCCCACAAATGCCCAATATCCGGCATTTTTCAACCATTTACGCCCATTGTGTCCCTGTTCTGAACCAGCCAGCTTTTCCGCCGCCATACAATACAGGCTTCCAAACACCGTCAGCGGCAAAAACAACACATAAAAATATCCGTACCGCACCAGCGGCGCCCCGAGCTGCCAGAAGAAAAAACCGACCACTGCACACAGCTGAAGCAGGGAAAAACACAAGGGCGTAAGATGTGCGACTCGGCGGGCGGGCAAGGGTGCGCCGATTTCTCGTTCAGACACAGCGCCGTCCACATGGGGCGCGACTGTCACCTGGCCTGCTCTGACTGCGCGCACAGCTCCGAGCACCGCCAGCACTGCACTCACCGGGATCGCTGCCCAGCCTGCCAGCACCAGAAGCTTATCGAATCCAGCCTGCGCTGCAAACCAGTTCGGCAGCCACTGCTTCAACGGCTGATCCAGCTGATAAACATTGTAAATCTCCCGCGCATATGCCTGGATTTCCTTTGCGTCGCTGTCCGCATAGCCTTTGGAAATTTTCCAGTCTACCGGAAACCAGTCCAAAAACGTAAACGGATAAAACAGCCAGCCGGAAATCAGCACATTCCGCGCCAGATACGGAAATGCAATCAGAAGTCCCAGCGCAATATAGCCTGCAATCTGCAGCCATTTTTTCTGCCTAAGCAGCAACACCGCCGGATACAGAACCAGAAGCAAAATTACCGCTGTGGACAGCTTCACCGTCGCCGCATACACCAGATACAGGCTCAGCAGCGCGTAAGGCACAGTTTGCTTTTCCCCGATGGGACAGTCCCTTTCCTGCTCCCACAGTTCCACCCAGGTCATTATTACCCAGAATAAAACCAACATTGCAAAATAATCGGACGCCGGGGAAACCATCTCCCGGAACACTGCTATCAGATAAAAGATCCCGCCGATAGATAAAAAATCCGATATTCGCACTTTTTTTCGTTTCCAAAATGCCATAAGCCCTGCCGCGCATTTACACGCGCACAGCAGCGCAAAAAATCCAGCCACGCAGTGCATCGGCCGTCCGATCAGCCACGTCTCGCTAAAGAAGGCGCTGAGTGCAAAGGAAGCGCTGTTGTAACCGAACCGGCTGTGCAGATTCGCAAGCCCCGGCACAACTCCGTACTCTTCGATCCATCGAATTGCCTGTGCATGATACAGTCCCGTATCGTAGTGCATATAGCCCCTCGACGAGCCATATGCAAATAAAAGCGTCAGACCGGCATACAGCAGCCAGACGGCTTTGTTTTTTTTGCGCCAAAGGCTTTTTGAGTTTTCAATCCCTTCGTCGCTTCTTTCCGTTTTTTTCTGACATGCCTGTATTTTCGAAATTTTGAAAAAATCCGCCAAATCCCGACGCAGCAGCATTCCGCCGATGACCGCAGCAAAAACGGCAATCAGGCTTGCCCAGAAGCCAACGCCGGCAAACAGGCTGAAATACTCTGCATACACATTCAATACGAGCAGCCCCGCCATCATATAGGTTACTGCGCTATGAATCTGACAACCGCCCTTTTTTCGAAACGGTGCAAGACACGCAAAGCCCATCAGAAACGACAACGTCGCCATATACGCCCATTCCATTAAAATCATTATCATAATTTTGATACCCCTGTCTGATGCATTAAATGTACCATTGCCCCCATTTCATGTCAAGGAAATGGAGGCGCTCCATTTTCCGGGTAATTTTCTTGCTTTTTTCCCTCACTGACACTAAACTGAATCCATATACAGATCAAAATCATTCATTGCTTTCCAGGAGGACTCCCATCTTATGACAAATATAATTTCATTCCAGAAGCCCGGTATCACTCGGATCACTGCAGCGTTTTTTGCAGCCTTTGCACTATGCGATATCGGTTCCATCCATCCGGCAGATATTTTTTCTGTCCTGATCTTTGCAGGCATGCTCCTCCTTTTTTCTCCAACGCTGACGCAAAGGCTGACGAATATCGGAGCAGCTTCTTCTGTGCTTCCGCGCCATTTTTATCCAATATGCAGACTTCTCGCAGTTCTCTACACCTTATTTTATGCAGCAGCAAAGCACGCTGAACTGTCTGGCAGCTTTGACAGCCGCATATTCAGACTTGCATTCCTGGCGGCTGCGGTTATCGGTCTGTATTTTATATTCTTCCGATTCTGTGAACTGTCCATGCTGTTTCTTGCATCCAGACAGCAGCGGCGTTTTGCCCAAATCACTTTGCAGCAGCCTGACGGTGCATGTCCTGTACCCCCAGCCATATCTGCAGCGCATGCCCTGTCCCGCAAACAGAAGCTGCTCTGTTACTTCGGTCTGCTCTTCTGCTGGCTGTTCTGGTTTCTGTACCAGTTTCCCGGTGTTCTGACCCCGGACAGCATCAGCCAGTTTTCCCAGGCTACCGGCCTGATCCCGTTCAGTAACCACCACCCGATCCTGCACACGCTTTTGTTCTCCCTGTTTTACCATATCGGATTTTTTCTGACCGGAAGCATAAACACCGGAATCGCCTGTTATGTATTGTTCCAGATGTGCACTATGGCCGCTATTGAAACCTATACGCTATCCCTCCTCGCAAGATCAGGCGCTTCACGCCTCTGGCTGATTCTGTCTTTTTGTTTCTGGGGGCTCGTTCCATTTCACGCAATTTTTGCCGTAACCGTCTGGAAAGATATTCTTTTTTCCGGATTTATGCTGTTATATCTTTGCTTTTTATATGAACTGCTCTGCAACCCGGATAACCGTCCGGGCATTTGGGCAGGGCTTTCCCTTTCCGGCTTTTTCGTCTGCACCCTGCGTTCAAACGGACTTTATATTTTCCTGTTCACCCTCCCGTTTGTTCTGTTCGCATTTCGCCGGACATGGAAAAAAATGTTTGCCGTGCAGGTCGGCATACTCCTTTTATCCCTGATCATCACCGGCCCTGTATACACTGCCTGTCATGTTGAGCGCGCTTCCTTTACAGAATCCCTCTCCATTCCTCTGCAGCAGATTGCCTGTGTCGTTTCTAACGGTCGACAGCTGAGCGCAGAGCAGGAAATGCTCATCGATGATGTAGTCGATACTTCCCTGATTCCGGAGTATTACAATCCGGTGATCTCCGATCCCATCAAGGCACTCGTCTCCTACAACCATGCCGATGCGATCATCCGGAATCCTTCAAAATATTTCACCCTCTGGATTCAGCTCGGTATTTCTTACCCGGGCGACTATCTCCAGGCCTTTATCGATCAGACAAAAGGATACTGGTTCCCCGCCCCGGCTGCTTTACGCACGAATGAAGGGATTTCTCCGAACGAAATCGGACTTTCCTGGCCGCATCTTCTGCGGGGTCAGTTTCCGGTCAAAATCAGTGAAATTCTTTTAAAGCTTCCTGATATGCTTCCGGTTTACGGTATTTTGTGGAGCATCGGCGCGTACTTCTGGGCTGTCCTGTATTTTGCCGCATATCAGTTTTTATACGGACAGCGGCGGTTTCTCGTGCTCTTTGTACCGTTTATCGGAACTGTGCTTACCCTGCTTCTGGCAACTCCTGTCGCCTCCGATCTGCGCTACGCTTATTCGCTTATCCTTGCCGCGCCGTTTTTCATTGCGTTGCCGTATTGCCGTCTTCAAACCTCCCGTCTGCAAAAATGAGATGGGAAACGTTGTAAAACTGACAAAAAAAGTGTAAAATAAAAAATCAGGGGATGGCATTTTGCCTAATTTAGTTTCCAAAGAGAAAGAGGTATTTTATGGACTTTTTTAACGCACTGATTCACAACACGGTTTTTATGTCCGCAGCTACGGGGTGGTTCGCTGCACAGGTCATCAAAACAGTGATTTATACCTGTATCACCAAAAGCTTTGATCCGGAACGTTTAGTCGGAAGCGGCGGCATGCCCAGCTCCCATTCCGCCACTGTCTGCGCACTCGCAACCGCAGCCGGAATGCAATACGGCGGCAGCAGCTTTGAATTCGCCATTGCCGCTATTGTAGCGATTATCGTTATGTATGACGCCAGAGGGGTGCGCCGGGAAACCGGTCTCCAGGCACAGGTCATCAATGAAATGATGGAATTCTGGGAAAAGATGGGGCAGCCGATCTCCTACGAAGAAAAGCTCAAGGAATTCGTCGGCCATACCCCTTTACAGGTGTTTGTCGGCGCGCTGCTCGGCATCCTGATCGCCGTATTGTACGGCCTGTTCCTCGGTTAAATCTTTATCTGCTTGCGCCTTCCTGCAGACAACTTTCGTGTCTGTAGGAAGGCGCATCTGCGTTATAACGTTTTTTCCCGTAAAAATCTGCCCTCCTGACACAGAATTTTCACAGTTATTCTGTATAGTGATAACTAAGAAATTTGATGGAGGACATAAAATGAGCCAACAAAAAGTAGACCGCTATAAACAGGAAAAAGCGCATCGCAAAGAACGTCTGGAGAAGGAAAAGAAACGAAAAAAGCTCCTTCGCATCTGCAGTTATTTCGTACTTGCAGTAATCGTACTTGCGATTGCTTTTGCAATTTACCGCCACTATACTCCCAAGACAGAGACGCCGGCAGAAACAGAAACCACTGTCGAAAGCGTAATCGAAACAACTACAGCTGAAGAAAGCACTGTAGAAGAAGGCACTGTAGAAGAAAGTACCGCAGCCAAAACAGAGGACACAGATACGGAAAGCACCTCTGAAGAAACCGCTGATATAGAAAGCGCTGCAGAAGAAACAGATGCGGCTGGCACGGAAAGCACTGCAGCTGATGGGGAAGCAGCCCAGGCGGAAAGCGTTGCTGAGTAAAACGATTATCATGAAAAAACTCCCATTTCCGGTGACAAATGGAGAATGATTCCTTCTTCATTTGCCACCGGAACGGGAGTCTTTTTATTCCTGATAATAGCATGCTCACAGAGCATGCATTACTTTCTTGCTATCAAATACAGGTCACAATACAGCAGCTCTCTGATCTTTTCCATCTTCACATCACCGTCCATTCCATCTGCAACGGCCTGCAGCGCCTCCTCAGTCTGCTCCATTCTGGAAACATATACAAGCACCTGATCCGCCTGCCGGATTGTATCATCCTCCACAGTCGAAACATCTGCAAGGCTCGCAAAATAAATTTCATCATACTGCATCAACTCCAGTGAATCGTCCCAGATCATCCAGGTCAGGTTGGGATTATAAAAATAAACGACCGGTTTCTCTTTATGCTCCTGCGCAAATACGATGTTTTTTGTGTCCTCTTCATAAAGAAACAGCACCTTTCCATCCGCCAGCCCTCGAATCTGTCCTGTTGCCAGCACCAGAAATACCGCCAGAAGCACATAGCCGGCTGCTTTATCGTGCACGGACCGTTTTCCCGGAGCAGATGTATCTCTGGTATCGCTGATTTTCCCCGCAGCGCTTTTTACAGCAGTCCCTTTTCTCATAGTCAACACGAAAAGCTTCTGTCCGAGCAGTACAAATATAACCATCATCAGCAGCAAAATCAGCCCGTAGACCGGAATCTGATATCGGTTCGCTTCCTCCGCCGTCAGGAGCGCTGTTTTTGTCACGACAAGGAAATAACCGAGTACTGCTGCCGCCGGAATCCAGAAAACACGCCGTACTTCCCAGAATGATTCGCGGGAAGCGTCAGCCTGCCGGTTCGAATTTTCCTGCGCGGCTGCGTACTCTGCTGCCTGCTGCCCGGATTTCTGCACAGTCGCAGCGACAGCTTTCCGTCCGGCTTTCATCCGTCCAATTCCCCAGACCGTCAGCGCCATCAGGACAAGCAGCAGAACAAATCCGTACAGCATCGACCCAAAGGCATATTCATTGAGCAGTCCTGCGAAGAACCGGAATCTTCCAAGCGTATTGCCAAGGTCGAAGAACGCACCCATCGCTTCCGTCCCCCGGTATCCCCGAAAAATATGGCTCAGACACGCCGGATAGCTGACTACGGCAAGTACCATCGCTCCGATCACAGCAATCGCATAAATGAGGCAGTCTTTCCATTTCTGCCCCCAGCTTTTCTGCTCTGCACGTTCCAACAGCAGATACAGCTCCATCGCCGCTGCCAGGAAAAACAGATAAACAGCAAAATAGTAATGCGTCAGAAAACCAAGATAAACAACCGCCATCAGCGGCAGATAAAAGGAAAACCCGCGTTTTCTCTCCTGCAGGCTTTTTACATGCAGCCAGGTCACGAGCAAAATCCACAGAGCCAGAAGCATATACATTCGAACCAGCATAACGCCGGAATAAACCGCCGGGTTAAAACCATACAGGAGGCACACTCCGAAAATCATCACTCGCGTAATACGCTCCGGAACGTCCGCCGCCGTTACACAGGTCTGCGCTTTCCCACCAGGCGCAGCCGCGCTCCTCAGCGCACCCGTCACAATCCGCCGCGTCAGCTTCGCCAGCACACTCCAGCTCAGAACGAAAAGCACTATATTCAGTCCAATTCCTGACCATTTGCTGAACCTTCCGGGAAACAGCGAGCATACCGTATGCAGCAGCAGATAGTAAAACGGCGGATGCACGTCATAGGTCTGCATGCGCGTAACCGTCCCATACTGAAACCGCTGCCCCGGCAGAACCCGGAATTCGTCCGCAATCTCGCTGCCCGGCTTCCACTCCCGGTCGGTCGGCACCAGACCGATCGACACATTGGAGGAATAATAGGAATAATATTCATCATAATGGAACCCTGCTTTTTTACTTCCAAAATAGAAAATCGCAATCAGCTGCACCAAAAGCAGCATACCAAGGATCAGATACCAGTTTCGTTTCTTCACATTCCCTCCTGCCCGCAGACGCAGATTTACGTTCTGCAGTTCTATCATGTGTTGTTTTTTGATAAACATTTCTTTTTATAATAGTACCATGTTCTATTTTAATTTATTTTTCTGCATAACTCAAGGAAGCATTCACACAGTTTCGTAAAACAATAGAATGCACGCTCTGCGAGCATTCTATTGTCATGAATTCAGTTCGTCCATGCCATTCTGCAGACACGTTCGAAGGAAGCAGAATAATTCGTGGATATAGCCTGTATCCCGACTATCTTCCACCTTTCAAAGAACTCTTAAAGGATCTGAGTGAGGCTTTATCGTATACAGGAATAATTAAGATTTAATATCGTTTTATGTAGTGACAAACCAATTTTGCTACGCTATAATTGTTACAGTTGTGTGACGCAGAGACGCTTCACACTTTTTCGCGCGGGCAGTTGGATATCCTGTGTATGGATTTCCGTTTCCCGCATTCGACGATTTATAAGAAAGAGAGGAACCAAAATGAAGAAACTGGCTGTATTTCTGCTGACCGGTCTGACATGCGCATCCATGCTGTTCGGCTGCGGAAGCAAAAATGACACCGTAGAAACCGTTCCGGTAGCTGAGGTGCAGGAAAGCACTGCCGCTCCTGCTGAAACAGAATCTGAGACGGAAACAGAAACCGTTGAGGAGGATGTTCCTCCGGAAGAAGGCATGGTAAAAAGTGACCTGACCGGCGAATGGATCAGCGGCGATCTCGCAGATCAGCGTCCGATCGCAGTTATGATCCCCGATGAAAATGCAGCGCTCCCGCACTACGGGATTTCCAATGCTGATATCCTGTATGAATGCAGCGTAGAAGGCAACATGACCCGTCTGATGGCTGTTTTCAAGGATTGGAAAAACATTGAACGCATCGGCAATATCAGAAGCTGCCGCGATTATTATGTTTACTGGGCAAAAGAATGGGATGCAATTTACTGCCATATCGGCGGTCCGTTCTACATTCTGAACGCGATCAATGATCCTACTACCAATAATATCACCGGTGCTGTTCTGGCAAGCGACCCTTCCCAGAAAAAAGGTCTGTATGACGCAGCCTTCTACCGCACCAGCGACCGTAAAGCTCCGCATAATGCTTATACAAGCGGCGACCGTATCGACAAAGCCGCTCAGGCCCTCGGCTATTCCGAAACCTATACTGAGAACTATCAGAGCGATCACTTCAAATTCGCTTCCACAAGCAATCCGAACACGCTGGAACAGTACGGAAGCAGTGCAATCCCTGCAACCAAGATCGATCTGGCAGGCGCTTACCCGATTACCAAGACCTATTTCGAATATAACGAAGAAGATGGTCTGTACTATCGCTTCCAGGGTATGCAGAAAGGCGACCAGAAGCATATGGACGGCGCCAATAACAAACAGCTGGCATTCAAGAACGTTTTAGTTCAGTTTGCTTATTATGAAACCCGTGATGCGAAGGGTTATCTGTCTTTCCAGTGCCACGACGACACCAAAGACGGCTACTACTTCACAAACGGCAAGGGCATCCATGTAACCTGGAAAAAGACCAGCGACTTCGCACCGACCAAGTTCTATGACGACAACGGCAACGAAATCGAAATCAACCCCGGCAAGACCAACATCTGTGTAGTTGAGCAGGGTAAATCCATTGATGCGGAATAATTTGTTTTGACATATCAATCGCCCAATCCGGCAGGTATTTTTTAACTGCGGATTGGGCGATTTTTTCATTCATTCTATTGTTTTATTCGCTTTCTATTTCACAAACAGGCAACTCTATTGGTACAACAACACTACAGTCTCATTTTTCAAGCCTCTTTCTGGTGATTTAAGAGTTCTTCTACCTCTGCTGTGCTCATCAGAAGATCATCGGCAATCTTCTCTATGCTCTCGCCCCGCTGGTATTTGCCCGCTGCAAGGTTTGCAAGCCCTTTTACAATACCTTTGTCGATTCCTTGTTCGATTCCTTTCGCCAGAGCTTCCTGATAAAGTTCTTTTGACCGATAGGTTAATACCTTTCCTCCCATAACTTCAGCTACCTCCTTTTCCACATTTTTATATTTTGACGCCAGTTTTTCCACAACAGTACGGGACAGCTCGCATAGCGCCCCACCTGTGACTGACCTCATGCGTCCGTTTTTACATTCCTGATCCAGCATTTCTGCCACCCTCTCGTATTCTCTTCTCAGTTTTTCAAGACGTTCTTCATCGCTGTCGATCTGCGACAGTTCTTTTTCATACCGGAAGATATAAAACGGAATCAGCATCCATAAACGCCGTTCAAAAATATCCTCCAACGTGTAATTTTTTACTTTCAGAATCGGAATGCCATATTTTAATTCTTTTCGTGCCGCACGGATGCAGATTTTCAGTTCATCCGGCGTATTTGGATTGCTTCTTAAATAGATTACTGCTGAATCAGGGAAATCTACATACAGCACGCCTTCCCTGTATTCTGCATTTAACAACGCGATCTGCGTGTCATACTCCCACATCCGAATTTCCATCGTTCCGTCCGGCGTGCTCTGGCATTCCAGATGGTAGTATTTCGATATTCCTGTTAAAGAAATCAACGTCATGTTGGAATCCGTAATCCGCTTCTCTTTTTTTCCATTCGGATTTCTGATAAAGATTTCATTTGTACTCGACAATACCACTTCCTGACCTGTGTAATCCGTCCCAAACAGTTCATTGATTAATGGAATCACCAGCTCCGGGCAGTCCTGCAGCAAGGTTCGAAAAGCATCATCATAAGGTGTATTGATTGTTTCCATCGTTTGCCTTTCTGGTTCGTTCAGCTTTATTCAGTTTTTATGTTCTATTCAGTTTTTTGTGAAAGCAAAAGAAACGCATCTGCCGGTTCTGTTCATTTTCACGGTATTCACCAAAGTTTGCGCGCTTAAACTTCGGCTCATTGCCTCACAGAAATCATTCGCCGATTCTGGCTTGAAAAGATAGAAGATAGCCGGATACACCGCTATACGATGCTCCGCTTATAATAGATTATCTGATTTCCTGATTTCTAAAATGTTCCTATCAGCAGGAACTGTAACATTATTATACAAAATACTTTTTCCAAATTCAATCTGTCGCCATTCGAATTTATAAAAACTTTATAACGTATGTTACAGTTCACTCGCGGTTTCTTGTGGGCAGATTCCATGCTCGCATGAGAATCTGTGCACAAGAAACCACGAATGGCACGTATGAACTGTAAACATAACATATGGCTGCCGCGCAGGGAAATTTCCCTATACGGCAGCCATTTTTCAGTCTGTATTTTCTTCATACAACAAACTGCGTTCCTCTCCGGACAGACGCGGCACATACCAGTTGTCGTCCGGATCATCCAGTGAGGAAACAATTTTGTTGGACACATACCGCACTGCAGCTGCAGCATTTTCCATCGGGCGCACGGTCACCTCATGAACGAGCGCTCTGGAACTTCCGAGATAGGGGAAAACAGCATGTACAGTGAGCGTTACCGTCCCGTCGTCATTTTCCTGAAACGCTGTCACCTCCGGGTACGGATGCTCCGGGTACTCTGACTCATAAAATCCACGCGGATAATATTCATATGTGTCATCTTTCTCCCGGTAAATCGTTTTTTTGCGCAGGATATCTGTTTTTACATTCAAAAACTTCTGAATAACCGATTCGAACTCTTTTGACGGAATTCCGTACACTGTGCTGTTTCCAGCATTTTTCCCACTCTGCCACGGGATTTTCCGATGATATATCTGCGGATAAAAAACATCGAACAGATCATAAAAGTCCAGCTCTCCGAAATCCGTTTCATCCCAGTCTGTCAGAAACAGATTGTTGCATTCATAGCCGACCGGCAGGAGCGCTTTTTCGTTCCATTCCCGGCAGGCTTCGTCCAGAGGCTCCACCCGCAGCGCCGCATATTCCTTAACGTCGCTGAGCGTCATCACATACATCTCATCCAGCGCCCCGATTCCGGAAAACATCAGATAACCGTCCTCCGTATACGACCAACTGTCCGCTATAAAATGTTCTTCCGTCTTTTTGCGCATCATTTCATCTTCATAATGATAATAGTTGCGTGTCACATCGAGATTGCCTTCTGCCGCCTGCAGCTCGTACTCCACAAAGCCACCGTTCCAGTCAACTTCAACAATTTCTATCTGTGCCTCCTGCTGATCCGTCGCCCGCCTGCAGAAACGCTTTACCTCTGATGCCCGCACCATATCGACCCGATTTTTCTGGTCTACTGCAGGATATCCGTTTTCTCCAAACTGCTTTACGATGTGCGCAATGGTCTCTTTTTCCCCAAGCCGTCCGCTTCTGCCTGCTTCCCGATACAGCTCAAGACAAACATCTTCCATCCGTATTTTCGGCTCTTCATCCTCTTCCAGCACAATCACTGTTTCCGCTTCGGTATCCACATCCTGCCAGGTCTCTCGGGACGGTTTCCCACAGCCCTGTACCACAAATAGCAGGATAGTACACAGCGCTATTGCATATGTCAAAAATCTGCGATGCTCTGCGAATCTCTTTTGTTCTGTCTGCATAATTCGGCCCATCTTCCTCAGTTTCCGTCTTTCGTCGTAATTTCCATCAGCCTGTCTTCTTCGTCGTCTACGAAAAAATTTACAATTTCCTGTCATTTGAAAATCAGAAAACAGGGCAAGAGTCCTGCTCTCGCCCTGCGCTTCTTATTCATGACAATAGAATGCTCGCAGAGCGTGCATTCTATTGTATCGCAATTGCTTTTTCGATCTCCGCGTTCACCCGTTCTCTTAAGGCTAACAGCCATTCTTTTTCTTTGGGATAGCGCTTGAAGGTGATCGGTTCATCCGTTCCTTCTGCGATGATTTCACAGACTTTTTCCCTGCCGACCAGCGATTCCAGCAGTTCAAACGCACGCACATCCTGCATCACCTGCTGCATCAGCATCAAGCGGATAGATTCCTCCGGTACGCCGCCCTCGCCGGGATAAACCAAAAATGCATCGCCGGACGGAAATGCTTCTCCCGCGTCCGTTACCGCATACGGATTGATGTGCTTGATCGAATACTGGCTGTTATAAAAGTTAAAGCCCCAGTGCAGAAATCCACTGATTTTATACAGATACAGCTGCACACCGAGGATTCTGGTACGCGCAGAAGGCATCGCCATGAACCGATTGGAAACCTCCTTCCACTGTCCGGTGCAATAATAGGTCCACAGTCCTTCCATTCCTCTTTCCAGAAACGGCTCCATGCAGTTTGTTCCGGGTGCAAACAGATCGACCAGGCCTTTTTCACAAAATCCAACGTCAGAAAGCGCATCAATCGTATGAAATCCCTGAATATAGGGTAGTACCATTTCCCGCGCTTTTTTATAATCCTCTAAAATCTCCTCGCCGGGTTCATCTGAAATATGGAAAAAGACTTTATCTTGCAGTCCCTGTTCTTTCAGGAAATCTGTCAGGGCAGTCAGATATTGTGCCAGAAAGTCCGCATATTCCGGGCTCTGTGCGTCCGTGTGCCAGCCAAACTTATGGCGAAGCGTGCCGTCCTCCCAGACCATAATCTTCGGTGCGCACTTAGCGCCCCACTGGGTAAATAGATGCGCCATTTCAAAATGTGTAATTCCGGCAAAACGGCAAATTCCGATCCAGCGCTCCAGTTTCGAAAAATCGAAGCTGTAGGTATCACCGTCCTTGCGGATGTCCAGCAGCTGAACCGTCGTGCGTTCGCCGCCGACCGCAGTGTCCAGAGGCGGTGTAAATACGGGTGTCAGAATCGTATTGATGCCACGCGCCGCATACAGGCGGATAAAGTTTTCCAGAATCTTCCAGTGTTCTTCGCTGAACGGTTTTACATGATAATAGTCTGCCAGACAGTCAGAATGGAACCATTCCGTATGCAAAAGCTTCTGCGGCGGAAGCGACGCATCGACCACATGTAGGTCTGCTTTTAACGTCTCTTTTTCTCCGTCCTCAGTTTCCGCTTCGATCACAATAGCATAGTCCCCACCTGCAAGCTCCGCATCGACCGTCACATCCAACCATAGGCTGCGCCACTGTCCGGGCACTTCTTTTGTCAGATATTTTTTGTCCGCACCATCGTCCTCTGTATCCAGATCGCGCAAAAGATCCGGATACATCCCGGGTACGATGCGCAGATAGTTATCGTCCTGCTCCTTATGGCACGGATAAGCCGAAGGAACCAGCTCAACCCGGCGCAATCTCGTCTCAATTTTTTCCGGCGCTTTTACGGAAACCTTCCAGTAACGTCCCCAGTCTGCCGCCCCAAAATATGCAATCACACAGGATACGGTTTCCCGATGCAACGTTGAAAGGCGAATGCTCCCCTGTCCATCCGGCACTTCATCTGCGAACACCTTTGTCAGCGTGTCCGTAATTTTCCAATTGTTCCCCATGAGTTCCTCCTTACCCCCTGATTTTGTATACGTTGTCTGCAGATTCAGTCAATATGGGCGCTTTTTGCGTCTGCACTAAGCGTATCATAAAAAGGGCAAATCGGCTATGGTTTCTTTTGAAAGGTCTTCCATACGGTGTCCCGAACAGCTTCCACGAACGACAAAACAGGAAAAGCTTCTTTTTCAGAAGCTCACTCCTGCCAGATCATAAATCCTGGCGCAGAGCAGTCTCCTTCATCATTTTTAAGCCAGCCGTTCTGTGCCAGAGCATCGTAATCCAGCACGATCCTGTCACGGCTTTTTGCAACCAGATCCGTAACTTCCACGGCTTCTTCCCGGCACAGATCCTGCAGATAAACTCTGCCTTCGACCGCCTCTCCGAGTTCAACTGTCAGGATTCCGAACTCACCAAATACGCCAATCGGTTTTACAAATGCTCCAAGCTTTACATTCAGGTCAGCTTTCGGTGTAAATATCTTTCGGTCTCCGCATGTTCGCGGCATAAATGCGATGCTCACAGTACCTGTCGCTGGATGGATACTGCAGGCAAGAAACGGAAGTTCTTCTTCTCTTGCAAAAATCTCTGGACAATCCATATTTCTCGTCAGAATAGCCGGCGCTTCCTGCGAAATCGAACGTCCCTCCGGAATCAGATTTTTCAGCCAGCCTTCTCCTTCCGGACCGGAAAGCATCTCTGTCCAGTCTTTTCTGAGTCCGCCAAATGCTTCTGCCGAACTTTCCCAAATTCCAAACGGAGGTGCGATTCTCTGCCAGCGCAGCGCACGCTCTACTTCGTTCCACTTACGTCCAAAATCCAGGACGTCTGTTTCTGTGCCGCCCCAGCAGGGATGGCGCATCACGCCCATCGAACAGCAAAGTCCTGCTGCCAAAAGCGGTGCATCCTCTATATTCGGAATTCCTCTGCAGCCAAATTGCACTTTCCTGTCCTGGTCGAACATCTCCCAGGTTCGAGCAATCGTCGTGCTGTAGGTAAATTCTTTTACCACGTCATACGTCCGTACATAATCACTGATTGACAGCAGTTTCCCAACGCGTTTCCAGTGCTCCACTTTTTCATCCAACGAACCGCGACACACCGCATGCTCAATTTTCAGGTCAGGTGCATACTGCTTTACAATTCTTGTCATCATTTCTCTATAAGCTGCGTCACCACAATGATATCCCCAGTCTACTTTCCAGTAGTCCACTCCTGCTTTTCTGCACCAGATCGCACGCTCTTTCCAGTAATTTTCCGCCTCTTCCACGGAAAGCGGATGTGCCTCTTCCTCTCCGGTCGCATTGGCACAAATCCACAAACCAAGGCCACGATATCCAAGCTCCATTAGCTTGCAACGAAGCTTTGTAAGACGTTCCCATGGTTCTCCGGTAAAATCCGGAAATTTATCAGAATCCAGAACCAGACTGCCAAATACGCTGACTGCTCCGTTTCCTGGCACATCCTTTCCAACGTCCCAACCGTCGTCCAACAGAACATACAAATCCTGGCGTACATTTTTTAAATAATTTCGGAGCATTCCGTCTTCTGCAAACAGAAAATCCTGAGTCAGCACATTGCGCAGATTTTTCGTATCCTTCCCGTCTTCCACGCTGTTTACGCGAAACTGCGTATCCCAGGTGCACCAGTAGTTTCCTGTATCGGGGCCCATCTGCGGAATCCCATTTTTCTTCTGTTCTGACATAATAATCTCCCTTTTTGTAGATATCTGTAATGCAAACAACAGTGTGAAAAATAAACAGCTCCGATTACTTTTCACACTGTCTGCCTGTTTTTTTATTGCTCTTTTTTATTTCATCGCGCGGTCAACTCTCGCCTGCTGTACCGCAATCAGATCATCCAGTCCAAGATCTTTCAGATCCTGAATATAGCTGTCCCAGTCATCCAGGCTCTTTTCACCCATGATGAGTTTTGTCAGCAGTTCCTTGGAATATGTTTCAAGATCTGTGCTGATCTCGTTTGTTTTGTTGATTTCCTCTACTGTAGGGATTGCCAGAGCGCCTAAATCATGGAAAATACGATGCTCCGGATCCTTGATACAGGAGATTGTGAAATCTTTCTTTGCAGTAGGATTGGTTTTTACACCATTTTTCTCTGCAAACGCTACCGTATTATCCATCTCTATACCCAGATCATTATTCATTTTGTATCTCGGGAAAATGGAACCGTTGCACCAGAGCGCCATGCCGACAGCATCTGTATTTTCCAGCGTGTTATCCAGCGTGTTGCTCATTTTACCGTCCACCATCTCATAACTTACGCCTTCCAGACCATACTCTGTCAAATCCATGGATTCCTGTGTAATCAGATAGTCCAGAATTTTTGCAATTGCTTCCTGTTTATCACTGCTTGCAGGCACTGCTGTCGCGGTCCAACCCATGCTATATGCATTTGAACCACGGAATAGGGATGTTTCTCCCTCAATTCCATCCACTCTCATCGGTGCAAACCATTGATATTCTGCTCCTTCCGGAACAGTAATGGCCGTTTCCTCCCACAGCTCTGTTCCCCACTGGGAAATTGCAGCCACCTGGTTATTCGCCATATAAGTGCCGCCCTGGCTGTCATTCATCTTTAATAATCCAGCTGCGTAAAGTTTCTGCATATACTGGATATAATCCTTTATATGTTCCTGATACCAAGGAGATTCAATTTTATAATCTTCCTGATTGTTGATAAACGTCGTTCCAACACCAAGTCCAAACCACTGCGCAACATCTGTACCAAATCCACTGTAATCTGTCAGAAATGCCTCATCCTTTTGTCCATTTCCGTTCACATCCTGATCCTGAAATGCCTTCAAATCTTCATAAACCTCGTCCAATGTTGTCGGCATATCTTTTCCGATCGCATCCAGCCAGTCCTGACGAATCTGAAATGCAAGTATGAAATTGGTAGGGTTTCCTTCATAAGAGCCAGTTTCATAATCTGTCAGCCAGTAGCACTTTCCGTCTTCCAGCGCAACATGTTTGAAATAGAACTGTCCGGCGTCAGAATTGATAAAATCGGTATAAGTTCCATCCGAATAGGTTTCCCAGATATCGCTGATCGACTGCAACTGTCCCTGTTTAACCAGATTTAATTTTGTCTTATCATCCAGAGGAGTAATGTTGATCATATCGTAATTGAACAGTTCTCCGCTCGCCGCCATGGTCTGAATCGTCGTATCAAACTGATCCGGCTCAATCAGATCCAGTTCCAACTTCACACCCTTTGCTGCCAGGTTTTCAGATAATTTATCCCACCGCTTGCTCTTGCCTTCTGTTGACCAGTCTTTTAAAGTGACTGTTTTTCCGTTCGCCCCAGTGTAAGTGTAATTGCGTCCCAGAATTTTTACTACAGTTAAATCGCCATTATCCGTATTGGATTGTGCCACTTCAGTTTGTGCTGTTGTAGCAGCATCACTGGAAGTCGCCGTACTATTGGCTGTATTCGTCTGTCCGCATCCTGCCATACCAGCTGCCAGCAGTACACTCATCGCTGCCGCTATCCCTTTTTTCCAACTCTTTTTCATTCTGCACCCTCCTTATGTCAGAATCTGCCGTCTTTGCGGTCATACTGTTGAACAGTTACTTTTTATTTTATAACCTCTCCGTGCCTGCAGTCACTTCACGGTTATTTCCCGGTTTTATAATTTTTATTTTCTATAAAATAACAGAATACTGTCACTCTTTTAACGAGCCGAGCATGACACCCTTTACAAAATACTTCTGGAAGAACGGATACGTAAACAGCACCGGCAGCGTTGTAAATATAATCATCGCATATTTTAACTGAGCACCCGACATCTGCTTTTTTATCATCTCCGCCGCCATCTGTGGATCCAGGACATCCGTTACCTGTCTGGTACTTTCTACCAGGATCCTGCGCAAAAACAACTGCAGCGGCTGCCACTCCGTTTTCGGCAAATATATCAGTGCATCAAACCAGCTGTTCCACCGTCCCACAATCGTATATACGGAAATAACCGCCAGGATCGGTTTTGACAGCGGCAGATAAATATTTGTCAAAATCGGGATCACTCCTGCGCCATCAATTTTTGCAGCTTCCCTCAATCCTTCCGGAATACTGGAAAAGAACGCTTTCATCAGAATAATATTCCAGATCGAGAAACATACCGGGAGAACCTGTGACAGCGGACTTCCATACAGTTTCAGCTTTGTAATCAGCAAAAACGCTGGAATCATACCGCCTGAAAAATACATCGGGATCAGCAGAAACATATTTACAAATTTGCGTCCTGCCAGATGTTTATACGTCAGCGGATAAGCGATTAGTACACTCGTAACCAGCATCAGAGCAGTCGTCGGAACCGTGTAGAGGATTGTATTCAAATACGCTCTCCACATTTCCCCGTCTCCGGCCAGCATTTTATACGCATCCAGCGAAAACCCTTTCGGGACCAGATAGACATTCATTTTTGCCGCATATTCCGGCGCGCTGATGGAAAGAATCAATACATAATACATCGGATAAACGGTCGCGATGCAAATCAGGAGCACCAGCACATACAGAAGTACCGTTACCGCCGGATTTCCTTCTCTGATTCTGTTTTTTGTTTTGCCTGTTTTCATGTTAATCTCCTGTTACCAAAATCAGTCTTTTCTTTACCATAACCCAAATCCTGTCAGTTTATCGCTCACTTTGTTTGCAATATAAGTGAGTACAAATCCAATTACTGACATGAATAACCCCGCTGCAGCCGTATAACTGTACTGCCCGCCTTCGATACCAATACGGTAGGTATAGGTTCCGATTACGTCCGCAACATCGTATGTCGCAGGGGAATATAAAAGCAGGATCAGATCGCTGTTTGTCCCGAGAATTCCTCCGATCGCCAGAATCAGGTTAATCGCAATAATATTTTTAATTCCAGGTAATGTGATGTACCAGCACTGCTGTCCTCTGTTTGCCCCGTCAATTCTTGCCGACTCATACTGGCTCTGATCGATCGATGTGATCGAAGAAATATACAGAATACTGCCAAAGCCGAATCCTTTCCAGACATTTGTGATCGTATAAATTGCAGGAAACGCCGGTGCCTGATCCCGCCAGTTCTGGTTCGGCAGCCCAAACACTGCAGAAAGGAAATTGCTGATCAGTCCCCCCTGATCGATAAAAGAAATCACCATGCCCGCTACGACGACCGTAGAGATGAAATAGGGCATATAGCTGGCTGTCTGCGCAATCTTTTTAAAACGGAGCCGCTTGATCTGGTCGATTAAGAGCGCAAACAGAATCGGGGCCGTAAATCCAAACAGCAGATTCATTCCACTCAGCACCAGTGTATTTTTAATCAGACGTCCGAAATATTTTCCTTCTACAAACCGTTTAAAATGCGTCAGGCCAACCCATTCCACTCCTTCACCCCAAAAAGGAGAACCTGGCATATAATCCTGAAACGAGATCACAAGGCCGAACATCGGTCCATAACAAAAAACAATAATCAGAAGAAAGACCGGAAGCATCAGTAAGTACAACTGGATATTCTCTCTGACAACTGCCTGGCTCATCTTTCCTTTCTTTTTTTTCGGTTTCCCCATGCTCTTTTTCCTCCCTTGCGTTGTTGATGGTTTTATTTTACTGTCCGCTCCTTCAGATCTCAATTTGAAAGTTTTTTGTTCATTATGAATTTTTTTTACTGCTCTGCATCCTCTCCTCCATTGACATCCTTTCTTCTTTTTGCCACAATAAGGAAAAAGTGGAGAAAAGAGGTTTTAAAATGGAGTCATCTTTTAAAATATTACTGGTGGACGATCAACAGATTGTACTGGACGGTCTGAAAAAACAGCTCAACTGGTCCCGTTTTAACGGTCTCATCTGCGGCTGCGTTTCGGATGGAGCAGAGGCCATAAACTTTCTGCAGACCTGCCGTCCTGACGTTATCATCTCTGACATCAAGATGCCGCATATGGATGGAATTGAACTTGCCAGACAAATCAGCGAATCACCGATTTTATCCGGCATTCCTGTGATTCTTTTGTCCGGTTACCGCGAATTCGAATATGCCAAAAGTGCCATGCAGTATCATGTACAGCACTATATTTTAAAACCTGTCACCCGGCAGAAACTCGAACAGCTGGAAGATATTCTTACAGAATTATATAAAAGCAAGGAAGCCTCTCATCAGAAAATTCTTGCCCTGTCAGAAAGCAACTATCAGAAGGAACTTTTTGATGCACTGCGCCATCACGATATCAGCTGCATTGAAGATTTTTTCCGTTCTCCGCTTTACCATAACTGCATGAGCGATCCAAATCTCTGCAATTTGATGGGTACCAGGATTCTGACCACCCTGTATGACTATCTTGGGGAAATTCATTTTACAGAGCAATCTCTGCTCACTTCAAAAACACATACGCTGGAAACCTGGTATTCTCTTCCAAATCCGGCTTCCAAAGCAAATTATCTGGAAACTCTGTATTTTGATATTTTAAACCTGCTCTTATCACAGAAGAACAACAATACTTCCGCGCTGTACCGTTATGCGCTACAATATATCGACGCGCACTATACTGACCCGGATTTTTCTATTTCTACCATGGCGGACAATATGAACATCACGCTTTCCTGGCTGAGCACACTTTTCAAACAGCATGCCGGCAAAAACTTAAACAACTATGTAACGGAAAAGAGACTCGAGCGTGCCTGCCTTCTGCTTGCTTCTCCCTTATACTCAATCGGAGAAGTTGCCCATAAATGCGGATACGATGACGCTGGTTATTTTTCCTCGCTTTTCCGGAAAAAAATCGGGATGAACCCAACAGAATACCGTAATTGCCGCCTGTAATCAACCCGATATAGAAATCGCAATCTGCATCATTCTAGCTGCTGCATTCGGAAAGGAGATCTGTATGCGCCGAAAAATTTTTATTACATTGTGCAGCGTCCTGTCTGCCGTCTTTCTGATTTCTTATCTGCTTATATTTTTCCTGTTCCGTTCTGTCTTATTTCAGGAAATCCGGCAACAGCAAGTCAATCTGCAAAAATATAACGAAACCATTTTTACCAGCTATATTGATTCCTTCAGCATGGTTCCATTTCAGTTAGTCAACGACGAGGAAATCGGAGAACTCGCCAATACGGACAGCGATTCCTATCTGGATATGTTCCGTGCACGGGAACTTCTGCGCAAAAAATTCAATAAATATCTCAATCAGCAGCTTTTTTCCTCCAATCTCGACTGCCGTATTCTGTTTTACTTAAATGACAATATTCCTCTTGCTTCCTATTGCGACGCTTATACGCTTTCCGAGCATGTTGCGTTGCGTACCTGTCAGGTTTATTCCTCCCGTCTCGTAAAGGATCAGGAATGGTATACACGTGCAAAAAAAATAACCTGGTCCCCTTACTTTTTCATCAACGAAGACACTGATGAACTCTGTTATTCCAAATATGTTTATAACTACGCGTTAAATTCTTCCTCTGAGGGAATCGGAACCGTTGTCATCGCCATTCCGGAAAACGCTTTTCTGGAAAAACTTTCCACTGATTCCATTACTCCAAACAGCCGTTTTTTCTTAAGCAACGAATATCAGGAACTTCTTTATTCCTCGGGCGAGGTTTCCGACAGCCTATTTCTCAGCGCGCTTTCCAAAAGCTCCGGACAGATCCTGCGCGATTCGACTTCCCATGAACGCTATCTGGTCAGTACTTCTTCCGTGAACCAAGATCTTTTCCTCACCTTCCTGACCCCTCTTTCTGACATTGAGCAGATTGTAATTACCGCACTATTTCCCTATATCCTTTTTGTACTGATCGCTTTTTTCCTACTGATCTGTGTTTTGTATCTGCTTTCCCGCAAAATCACCGAGCCAATAATTTCCCTGGCGGATCTGATCAGCACCATCGAGGATACCAGAACCTTTCAGACACAACGGTTTTCGGTTTATCACGACGCGGAGCTTCAGGTGCTTTGTCACAGTTTTACAGCGCTGATTCAACGGGAAAATCTGCTGATGGATCAGATTATCGAGGAAAACAGGCAAAAACGTACCGCCATGCTCCACGCTCTGCAGGCTCAGATCAACCCGCATTTTCTCTATAACGCACTCGATATGGTCAGCTGGCATGCCCTCAGTAAGGGCGAAGACTCCATCGCAGACATTGTTTCCTCAATTTCCAATCTGATGCATTACAGCATTTCCCGTCCGGATTCAACTGCCTCCCTTTCCCGGGAAATCGAAAATATCCGGGAATTTATCCGAATCTATCAGATGGAACGCCCCTGCGACATCCAGCTGATCCTGGATTTCTCTCCCGAACAAGCGGATCAGATCCCGATCCCCAAGTTTACCCTGCAGCCTCTCGTGGAAAATTCGATTCTGCATAATGCGAATCTCGACCATCTCACCATCCGGATTCAGATTCACAGGCAACCTGATTGCACCGAGATTTCCGTTACAGACAACGGAGTCGGAGCAGATCCGGAACAGCTGAATGCCTTTCTGCGTTATGAAAACACTTCCCTGACCGTCAGCAGCGGTTTTGGAATCCGAAACGTCAATGAACGCTTACAGCTCCATTTTGGCAACAACAGCCACTTATCCTATCAAAAGGATTCCGACGGGCATCTGACCGCTTCCCTGTTTCTGATGTCGGCACCACTTTCCTGAAAGTACAGTCAGGCATTTTAAAAGCGCTTCACGAATTATTTTTTCTCCGTGAAGCGCTTTCTATGTTTTCTGGACTGCAAGCAATCCGCCATTATAGGAACCTTTTCCTCATTATTAAATAAACAGCGTGCATCCCTGTTTCCGGAAATGCTCGATTTTTTCATCCAGCACACACTCTTTTATTCCGAACTTTTCTGCAAGACAGCTTTTACACAGAAACGATGTACTGCCCCGGTTTACAAATTTCCGGTAAGCTCCCCGATCCAGCTGGGTCAGCTCCTTTCCGCATTTCATGCAGGTGTCCATTACAGATCAACGACCTTGCAGCGGTAGACTGCACAACCATAAGGCTCCAAGGCCTTACGGACCGTTCCATTGAGTGAAGGCAGATCTTCCCCGGTCCAGACCTCCTTCATCTGCAGGGTTTTGCCGGTGCTCATCGGAAGACCGACTTCGTCCAGATTCAGATTTGCTACTACGCTTTCGTCCTTTAAGTTGAAGAAACCGATTGCCAGATCGCCATTGGAAAGCTGTCTGGAATAAATGAGGACATCGTCTCCGCTCCAGATTCCGTCCAGACGGATCGGTTGACGGCACAGAGGATCCTGATTGATCGCAATCAGCTCTTTATTTTCCAGAATCTTCTTCGTCTCTTCATTCATATTACGGATATCGCAGCCAATCATCAGCGGAGAGCCAAACAGCGCCCAGATTGAATAATGCGTTCTGTACTGAACGTCGTTGCAGCCGCTTAACCCAACGTTTCCTTTGCCGTACATGCCTACAACCAGCATATCCATATCATTAAAGCAGCCGACGCTATGATACGGATGAAGCTTTGCCTGCTGTTTGGTCAGATCCTTGATCGATTCCCAGCTGTCGAAAATATCGCCGGTGGAACGCCACATGCTCGCGCCGGTTTCCTTAATCCATTCATGCGTCTGATCTGCGCCCCAGGAGCATGCGGAAAACAGGATATCCCTGCCGCAATTTTCCAACGCGATGCCCATTCTGCGGTATAAATATTTGCCCGGAATGATGTTGCTGTGATAGCAGTAATCGTATTTCAAAAAATCCACACCCCAGGATGCAAATGTGTCTGCATCGATAAATTCATGCTCGAAGCTGCCTGGATATCCGGCACAGGTCAGGTTGCCCGCACAAGAATACATACCAAATTTCAACCCTTTGGAATGCACGTAATCCGCAACCGCTTTCATGCCGTGTGGGAACTTCTCCGGATCTGCAATCAGACGGCCTTCCTCGTCTCTCTTTTTTAAAGACCAGCAGTCGTCAATGACCAGATACTCATATCCGCAGTCCAAAAGCCCCTGCTCCACCATTTTGTCCGCAGTTTCCATGATCAGTTTTTCATTGATATTCTCACCAAATGTGTTCCAGCTGTTCCAGCCCATCGGCGGCGTTAATTTTACCATACCCCTTGACCTCTCTTTCGTTATCCGTTATCGTAATTGTAGCATGACACTTTTGTTCTCTTCCATGGGTTTTTGTTGCAAATACATGGATTATTTATTCACGTCAGGACAATGCCGGAGGTATGTTGCCCAAAGGCCGCTGCAGACTGTCTGCAGAAGGTTTTTAGACATCATCCCCGGCATCCTGTAAATCAGGAGGTCTCTTTATGAATTCATCTGTTTTTGGGTCCGATTCCCAGCCCGGTCTCACCCTGCTCGCCACAGGCAGGCAGGACTGCAGCGATCTGCATTCCTGGGGACCCGGCGTCCGCCCGGTCTATATCATCCATTATATTCTGCGCGGGCAGGGCTTTATCGAATATCATAAAAAAACTTTCCCCGTTCACACCGGCGAAAGCTTTCTGATTTATCCTTATGATACGATTCGCTATTATCCTGACCCAGGGAATCCATGGGAATATACCTGGCTGGAATTTACCGGAAAAGAAGCTGCCTCTCTGCTCGATCAGACCGCCTTTTCCCCTGCCGCGCCCGTCTGTCCCGCGATCTGCCCTGCCCGGCTCCGACAGCTTTTTGCCGATCTGCAGCCCCTCGACCTTTATCACCAGAACCGCAATGAAGCAAATGGCATACTCCGCACGCTGCTCGGTCTTTATGCCGATTATGCCCCGGCACCCGGTCTGCCCGACTCTCCTGCTTCGTCCCTTCTGGCAAATGCAGTTTTTCTGATCCGCTCCAATTTTCATCATGAGTACTTCCATACCGAACAGCTTTGTCAGATGCTCGGGGTCAGCAGAAGCACGCTCTACCGCGCCTTTCAATCTGAACTGAACATTTCTCCCGGCGAATTTTTATCGAATTTCCGCATTCATCAGGCATGCCGCCTGCTCGAGCTCGGCAATTCCGTCAAAACAGCTGCTGTATCCTGCGGCTTCTCGGATGCTTTTTACTTCTCCCGGGCATTCCACCGACGTATGGGCGTCTCACCGTCAGATTACCGCAAGCAGCCGCAAAAGCAGGACGCCGGAAGCGAATATTCGCGGCTGGTGTTCTGACCGGCGGAACGCACAGCCATGCGCTGCGGCACGGTCTGCAGGGCGACCTCTCCAAGTACAGCGCAGCGCCTCACCAACGCCGTTCCGTCCAATGCGGTTTCGCGCGCTGCAGCGTCTTCTGCCCCGATCAGTGGCTCTGCAGATTTTCACCTGACCTCAAAGCCTTCCTCATAGCAAAGTTCGCGGTCCTCCTCTTCCACAAACTCTACGACAATCCTGCCACGCTGACTGATACGCTCTACAAACGAGTCTACCAATTTGGCCTGTCCCTGCAGCTCTGCTTCCACACGTCCATCCGTTAAATTTTTCACCCAGCCGGTCAGCTGCAGCTCTTTTGCCAGACACAGCGCGCTGTAGCGAAAGCCCACCGCCTGCACGCGTCCTGAAAAATAAATATGCTTTCGGATGCAGCCGGCTTTCTTCAACTGCTCCCGCTCTGTCTCTGAGAGTTCACTTGCCAACTCTGCATCCCACTCCTCTGCGCATTTCGCTTCTGCAGACGGCTCTGGTTTTCTTCTTCCAGCTCTGGCAAAGAGTCTTTCCCAAAAGTCCATATATTTCCTTTCTCCTTTGTGGTGCGGTCCGGAATATGCCCGTACACAGTCCGTAAGTTCTGCGCTGCGTTCCGACATGTCCGCAGACTGCGTTCTGTCTCAGGTTTTCAACCGTGTCCGCAGACTGCGGAAAAAATCTTTCAGCATCTGGCTGCATTCTTCTTCCAGAACGCCCTTAAACAGGCTGACCTGATGATTAAATGCCGGTTCCTGCAGCAGGTTATAGATTGATCCTGCGCAGCCTGCCTTTGGATTCATGCAGCCGATCATAACCTCCGGAATCCGCGCCTGCACGATGGCTCCGGCACACATCTGGCAGGGCTCCAGCGTCACATACAATGTGCAGTCTTCCAGCCGCCAGTCACCCAGCTTTTTGCTCGCCCGCTTAATCGCTGTGATCTCCGCATGCGCCAGTGTGCTTTTGTCCGTATTTCGTCGATTATAGCCCCTGCCGATCACCTGTCCGTCATGCACGATCACGCAGCCGATCGGCACTTCGCCGAGTGCTGCCGCTTTTTTTGCCTGTCGGATCGCATCCTTCATATATTTCTCATGCGTCGGGCGCTTTTCTTCCTGCTCCCGAAGCCACTGATCTTTTTTCGCCTGCTTTGCAGCCTGCCGCGCCGCTTCTTTTTCCTCTTCTGTACGGATTCTTGCCATAATTGCTCCCTGTGTTTCGAATATAAAATGTCAGCTTTTCATGATCTGTACCGAGAACGCCCAGAAATCTGCTGACTGTTTCCAGAAAAAGCATACCAGCCCCTTTTCATTCCCGCAAGTGGGTTTTTGCTGTCTGTCATTTTTCCGCTCATTGCTTCCGCCGGTTCGACCACCCTTGCTTAAATCTCCACCCGCTTCATATAATACCCGTAATCGCCCGGCGATGCGGATTCTTTTTCACCCTCAAAGGCTTCGAATCCGAACATTTCCGCCACCATTTTTTCCCGGTCATAGAAATTGCCGGGCACACCGATATAATACTGCCATGCATCCTTTTGCCGGATTCTGCCCAGAATCAGATGACGGTAATTATAGTAGCCATGCAGCAGAAAACTGTTATGTACCAACTTCTGATATTCCTTACACAGAACCACAAAGTCCTTCGGCGCAATGGAAAGATATTCCCGACTGTCGCGGAACGGATGAATTTCCGGATACATCGTGCACAGCTGCTCCCATTTATCCGCGCTGCAGACCGGCTCACGCGATGGAGAGGACGGCGATTTCGGCGCAGCGGAAGGAAAAGGAATCGTCGGCTCGGACGCTGACACAGATGGCGCTTCCGGAGTGGGCTGCCTCTTCGTTGCCGCGGGCTCCTTCGCCATAGCGGATTGCTCTGTTGCCGCGGGCTCCTTTGACATGGCGGACTGCTCTGTTTCAGCGGGCTTCTTCAACATGGCGAATTGCTCTGTTTCGGCAGGCTCCTCCGATATGGCGGACTGCTCTATTTCGGCAGGCTCCTTCGGTGTGGACTGCTTTTCCATCTCGCTGCTGCGCCGCTCCGGATACGGAATAATTTCTCC
>ENA-OOWN01000524-OOWN01000524.1-human-gut-metagenome-genome-assembly--contig:-NODE-524-length-32520-cov-2.130294_pt1 | contig 32520 bp, 36 predicted proteins | sample MGYA00241406_ERZ501319 | MGnify/ENA primary metagenome ERZ501319 (study PRJEB25962, sample SAMEA2042734) | human gut metagenome | biome: human gut; feature: human-associated habitat; material: faeces... | reverse complement strand
GCCCTCGCATCTGTAGGTGGGGGGGGTGGATGTCGCCTTAGTTCAAAATATCCTCTGAGTTAATAATTTCTGCATCTGGAGCAGTTAACTCCAATACTTTTTCTGTATCTGCAAAAGTAAGCGACTTATTTCCGCCAAGTCCAACTACGCATCCAATAGCAAAGCCGTAAGATGCTGGATCAGGAAAAGTAAAGTATCTTATGTATGGAACTTTTACTTTTGCTTTTTCTTTTACAAACTTAGCTACAAGCTTTTCAAAGCCTTCCATACATTCTGCAATGTTATCGGCCTCACCGCCAAATTCTTTCATTTCTTCTTTTTCAGCTTCTAGCTTTTTCTTTATTTCCTTTAAGCTCATGCTTAGCTGATAGAAGTCCATAGGCCCTGTAACTGCACAGTATTTAAGTCCCGTTTTTATAAGAATTTCTTTCTTATCCATAAAACAACGTCCTTTCTCATTTCTTGATTATTTTGGGGTTATATATATTATATCACAGGATGTCAAAACAAGCAACTATTTACTGAAACATTGACATTTCTTTTACTTTGTGATATACTAGATTTATAAGGAAAAAGGTAATAGTTCAGAGTTTCAAAACTCATGAACTGTTACCTTTTTTTGTTTTATATAAAAAGGAGGAATAATTATGGGTTTGAAGAATTCATTAATAGAAACATTTAAGGGGATGACTTTTTCGTTAAGCGATGCTTATGAGAAGTTTGCATCTCATTATCCGAAGGAGCAAATAAGAGCAAGAATATATGAATCTCTTGGAGTAGCTTTTAAAAGAATAGGAAAGGGTATATATTTTGCAAATACAGATGCTGAGTCTGTAGCGTTGATTGAAGGCGACGGCAGAGATCTTTCTATATTAAAAGACTGCTCTGTTGATTGCATAATCACTGATCACCCTTGGGCAGATACAAAATCAAATAAAGGCGGCAATCGTTCTTTTGCTGATTATGAGGCGTTCAGATATACTGTTGAAGATTTCAAGGAAAAGGCCAGGGTCCTTAAAGACGGTTGTTTTCTTGTTGAATTTCTGCCTGCAGAAAATGAGAGCAACTTTAACTATCTTTATGAGATCAAGAAAATGGCTGAAGAAGCGGGTTTTCTCTATTATTCAAAAGTAGCTTGGAAGAAAGGTACTTTTGTATCTAATACAGGAAGAAAATCGAAAAACACTGAAGATGTAATGATCTTTACAAAAGGTAAATGCAGAGCTATGCGTCCTGATGTAAAAAAAGACCTTGCAGATCCTACTACCAAGCATTATATGTCGGGGTCAGCTGAAATGCTGCCGGCCTGCTTTGATGTTCAGCCACCTGCGAAGAAAGAAAGGCTTCATCAGGCGGAAAAGCCAGTTGGACTTATGGAACAGCTTCTCAAATTGCTTACTTTTGAAGGAGAAATAGTTCTTGATCAGTTCGCAGGATCCGGCGTTGTCGGTGAAGCTTGTATGAAAACAAACAGACTTTGCATACTTTTTGAAAAAGCGAGAGAGTTTGTAGACAAGATATCCGAAAGACTGCAGTTGAAGGGAGCTGTTGCAATATGAGTATTTTGCTTTGTACTATTATTATAATTTTTGCCCTTATAATAATCCTTATGTTTCTTAAGGGAGCTGAGGATTGCAGAGGTGATTATTATGATGATATTATCACAGTAGAAAACGATTCTTTAGACCGACACCTCATTTCGAATATAACGCTCGACGAATTGCAGGTTGAATCTGCTTTGTGCACTTTAGATACGTTTGTTTGTTATCTTCATGTTCCAAAGGCTATTCAAAACAAATTTGCTTATCTGCTGCCAAATAGTGATGGCACCACAAGCAATGAAGATACTTTGGATACAATATTGGTTGAATTTTGGCGAGATGAAGGAACATATCACTACATATATCTTTTCGAAGATGATACTGTAGATGTTTCAAGGCAGTTAAGCTGTGATGAGCTTAACACTTTAGTTGAGAAAAAAAGGAGATTATTTGAAGATTCAAAAATATAAGACAAAAAGAGCTTCCCGCATTTCTGTGGGAAGCTCTTTCTTTGTTTTTAGTCGAGAACAGTTCTATAAGATATCTCCTCTGTGTAGTTTTCTTTTATGTATGCAGCCATTTCTCGCTTTATAGTTGTCGATTGCGTCATGAACGGCAAATTTATCGAAAATTCACCGCTCCTATAAATGGCCGAGCCATTTACTGTTGAAGCCGCCGAGAACATTTCAGCATATACTGGGTCTTTATACTTAAAGTAAAGAAAACCGCAGTCAAAGCCCATATGCTGCTCTGCCCTCCTCAAATCGCCAAAGCGTGCTTCTGCCGCCTGGATTATTTGCTCAGAATTATCATCGACCCACTGTTGCAGATCGTTGATCTTTTTCTTAGCCTGTTCCAAAGCTTTTTCTTTGTCTTTGGCATTGAAGGCGTTATATTGCCTCCACAGTTCCTTCGCAAGGACAGTTTCCGTATAAGACCCTATAATGTCCCTTATTTCTTCTTCCGTTATATCCTCGTCGGCGTATACGCCACAATAATTCTCGACGAGTGTGTTTTCCCAGAATAAGAAAGATAGTCCAAAAGCATTTGTGCTGCTGTCTTCGTTTGGAATAAATTTTTTTATTGTATCAGAGACCTGAGCCTTTCTTTGCATACAACTGGTTGCACGCACAAAGGCCTGTTCTTCCACAACATAGAAAGGCATGGGCTCTTCGCTCCAGCGTATAGTGCGGGTATCCAATTCTTCTTTGTCAGCCGTTCTTATTGCCTTATACAGGATAGCTTCTGCTTCCTGTGCCGGACAGATGAATTCAGTAGTATAGAGTCTATACCGCTCCGAATATCTTACATAAGGAGCACCTTCATAGAGTTTGTTGTCAGACCATTTTGCACTTATACAGTGCTGATCCTTAAAGGATATAGCCACCAATGGCTTATTGCCCTTGACAAACATTTTGGCCGTAGCCTTTATTTTGTTTGTGGCTACAAATATGCCATTCTTATATTCGATATAATATCCCTTATACCAAATTCCTTTGCGAATGTTTTTTTGCATAGCCGTTGTAAGTTCTTTTTTATCTTCATCGGAATATTCCTTAATGTATTCATCCAATGAAACCTTAATATCCGGTTCCATTTTGTCAATTAAAGCCATTATTCTGGATGATATAAGGTTCAGGATATGACTGGCCTCTTTTTTGAGCCACTTTTCCGTATGGCCTTTTTCTACAACAAAACTGTTGCAGCACCAGCCAGTTTCAGATGCCAGGTATTCGGCTATTTCATCGATATCCATCTTCTTGGGGAGATCCATTTCTTTGGGAAGCCCTGTATCCTTGCTATCCCAATCTATATTGGTGATGTACATATGTTATTCTTCCTTCCTTCCTTTTAGGTCTTCTTTCAGCACATAAGCAGCCTGTCTCTCATCATAAATAAAATTCTCATCATCAACCAGCTTTTCAAGCAGGCTAATTACCTGAGATTTAAGCACTTTGCTGTCTCTTTTTTCCGTGGATGCAAGCTCGTCCAGCTGAACATTAATGTAAATATTGTCAGCGGCGTCCAAGCATACCTCTGATATGTTGCCAAGGTATACTCCGTTTTTCGTATCTGCCAAGATGTTTACCTCGGCAATTTCATCATATTTTGATAGTTTGTTTATCAGTTCTTTGTTCTTCATAAAAAACTCCTTTCTTTAGACTGCTGCTCTGCAAACCGGCTGAAATGAAATTTCGCCGTTATTGCATGTAATAGCAATAGTGTTGTCTGCAATGACAAATGTCATTTCCTTAATTTCGAGTTCCGGATAATAAGACTTTATCCAATTCTTATATTCCTCGACTTCCTGAAGGCTCATTGAGCCCCCTACAATTGTAAATTTCATTAAAATTCCTCCTTCTTTATTTTTTTTGCAAAAAAAATAAGCCCAGAGTTAAAAACTCTAGACTTATCAATACTATTTTACATCTCTATTGTATCATAATGGCGCAAATTTGTCAAGCGTTGTACATACTTTATTTTAAAATCAGAAAACAAGAGAATATATAGCCCAAGCAATTAAAGCGGCTATCGCTGCAATTATTAAATAAACAATCACCTTATGCTTATGACAAAATACCCATTCGCTTGGGCACTCACCTGATTTGCTCTCAGCGAGGTTTAAAGCCTCTTTTGAAGCTTTTTCTTGGGATAAGGCTCTTGCTGATACTGTTTCTCTGATCACTACCCTGCCGCCAGCTTCCTCCGAAGATATAACTATGTCGGGATAATCAGCTGTGCTTAAATAGTATTCCACAGTATTCCCTACACTAATACTTTCATATTCAGCTTTGGTAACATCAACCATACACTCATCATCAGTTATTACAAGTGTGTAACTTTTATCATTTTCACCCTCGTGCTTAGTCTTGTCTTTAACTACTCCTGTTATTTTTTCTGATGTAAGCGCTCTATCACTTAAGATATTATTCCAATCAGAAATATTTTTATCGGCATCCCCAATAATGCTGTAGTATATAGCATAGATTGGCAAAAGAAGAATTGCAAATACCACAAGCCCAGGAAACGCATAGCCAAAGAAGTCTTTTATTTTTTCCCCTTTAGTCGGCATTTCTATTGATTCATCATAATATGATTCATTATAATATGCTTCTTCTTTCTTGAGCTGATCCATTTTTTCTTTTCCTCCTTGTATGCGGCTAAATTTGTTTGCATTTTTTGCTCTGCTCTTATATCTATTATATCATATAATGCAAAAATCCAAAAATTCAGAAAATAAGATATTTTTTTTGAAAAAAGGCTTGACAAATCTCTTAATATGTGTTATTATATAGTTGTTAAAGAAATTATGTATAAAAGTAGAGAGTTCTTAAAAGATAAGAGCTCTTTTCTTTTTATACTTTATATATATAAAGTGTGGAGTTTCTTATCTAAGTTGATTAGGGAAACGCACACTTATTTTTTTATGTGTTTTTCTATATATACAAAAAACGCTTTACATATAATCAACTTGCAGCATCCAGGCTGCGGATCTCTTTTATCTGCACTTCTGGATAAGTGCAGTTGATATATAAAAATAAAATTAAGGAGGAAAAAGCTATGTCAAAGAAACATGGCTCCAAAGACTTTCGCTTTCAGCGAGAATTTGCTGGAAAATGTGAAAGATATTATGGAAGTGTAGCTGCATATGCAGAAACGCTTTCCGATGATAAATCTTATAGACTTGAAAGCAAAAAAGCCTATAAGAAAAATAAAAACATAGAGGAGGAATAAAAATAGTAAAGAGAGACAACCACAGAAATGCGGTTGCCTCTTTTTTTACAAAAAAAGAAGAGCAAAGTAACTGCTTTGCTCTTCTTTTCTCCTTTTTATAGTGAAACTTTGATTTTCACTTTCAGATCAACACGAGATTTGGTTAAACTTTTGCAAGATAGCTTTACGTCTTGTACAACTAAACCCTGTGGCGGATTATTCACGTATGTATTTGTTATTTTTTCTTTGAGCTGTTTTTTCTTTTCATTGTTTTCAAGCTCATATGCTACAGCATAAACAAGATTGATCACAAGCGAATTATCTTCCTGCGGCTCCCCTACTTTTGTTATATACATGCGTGCAGGATCCCAGCTCTTTTCATAATCTTTTATGGTTCGTGAAAACATATTGTCATAATCTGCCACCCAGTCGTACACTTTGCTTGTTATAACATCATCCACATATCTCTTATAGTTAACAAGAACACAATAGCAAGACTGCTTATGCTTAAGAAAATATTCCTCTACCTGTTTGATGTAGCCAGAATCGGTTATTCCCGCTTCTTCTAGTTGCTCTTTTATTGCCTTTTGCGATTTCTCTATCAAGAGATTCCTCTTTGGAATACTATATCCATAGCTGCGAGTATAATATTTGCTTTTAGGCCTGATTTCTATCTTTTTCATTTTTTTGTTTTCCTCCTTGTTTATTTTTTAGCTGTGCCCCGTGATAAGGAACACAGCTAATTTTGATATATTAACCATAGTTGTTGTAGGCAAAGTCTTCGCACATATCATATGGCATTACAAAGCCATAGTATGCTATGCGTGACGTTGTTGTTTCGACAATCTGATTAGAACGGGCTTTATGCCAGATGAGCCAGCTGTGCTGCCGCCATAAGCCATCGTCAGACAAGGCATAGCCTGTACAGATGTTTGTGATGTCTTTGTTCTGCTCCCATAGATTTGATGTATTGGAATGGCAATGACTTGGTTCGCCTTTCATATGCTTCACATTATTGCCAAGCCAAAATTGCCCATATGAAAGGATATTGTCCAGATTTTCTTCATAGGCTGGCAAGCAAACAGCTTCGCCTGCAAATTCGAGCAATTTTGTTCGCAGCTCAAATAATCTGTCATCCATTTGTGGATGCATCTGTTTCATTTTTTTCAGGGTATCCTGTCCCCAAAAAGAACGTTCTTTGCAACAACTTTTCCAATCTTCGCTCATCGGATTCCATTTTAAAGAACCTTTGATTTGCTTATTTTTAGTTTCGCTGTAAATAAGACATTTGTCATAGAACGCTTTATTTGGGATATTTGTTATTGTTGATTTGCCATCGACAATAACTCTTGTACCGCAGGCTTTCTGTAAGGCCTGCATTTCTTTTTCGATCATAATATAGCTCCTTTTCATCTTCTGTAGTTAAAGCTTCAGATCTTCTTTGTACCAGTATCTATCACCTATAGATACGTGTTCCAGACACCAGTCTGTAACTGTTAATGCTTTAAAATCGTCGCTTTCAAAAAGTTGTTTACCAAGTTCATAAGCTTTTTGGGGCGATGATGTATCGATGCTGTAGTACATGCGACCATCTTTCAGCCAGTATTGATGTTTGTATTTCTGAAGACCGTTGCATTCTATAAGTCCGATGTTCTCGTCTTCGTTGTCGATATAACCATATACAACGAAAGCAACTTCGTATGTCTGCATTTCTTTTTCGGTCATAATATACCTTCCTTTCAATTTTTATTGATTTCAGATGCCGTAGCAAGAGTCACAAGAATGCCTGCTTCTGTTGCATTATTTGATGAAGTTACCATGTCCTCAAGCAGATTAAGAAAAGCGTTTCCTTCTCCGTGTTCCTTTTCGGGATCTACCTTGAAAAACTCTGGAATAAGGACTTCTATATTTTCCATTTTCCCGATGCGTTTAACGCTGTCTGTATCGCCTCTTGCAATAGCCGTTTCTTTTGCATATGTTATTGCCTTATCTCTATCCACAGCGTTGAAATAGTTTTTGCTGCTGATATTGGAGTTATAGAACTCCTCAATAAACATAGCTGTGCCGCCGTGATTATGACCAAGCCCAAACGTGTTGACAACATATCTTGGTTCGCCACATTCCTTCCACAGTTCACCGTCCAAAGAAATATACTTATTTGCTCTAGCCTGCATACTGTTTAGTGTTTCAGATAGGTTATCGCTTATATATATCGATTTATCTGAAAACAGATTTTCTTTTTCATATAAAGGAAATCTGTACAGATCAGATTTGATATCCGCAACAACATATTTGAGCTCTGTCTGTTCAGTGCTTATAGCAGCACCATAGCTTGCACGGCAGAACTTATAGAACTTTCCGTTATGCACACGGTACGGCTCGGCAAACATCTTATACTCCCCATTTCCTTCAAAATCAGCAGTTGTCGTTGCCCCTTCATATACGCTTTTCATATCGTGCACTACTGCTGCGATAGGACACTCAGCTTTTGCAAGTTCTTTTATTGCAAGCTCATAGATTCCCTCTCGTGTTCGTGCAAGTGGCTTCCTGCACCTACTTGTTCTGAGGTATTTTTCCTCATATGTGAAATCAACTTTTAAATTCATTCTAAAATGCCTCCTCTAACTTATTCTTCAAAACAAAAAAATAAGTCCAAAGCACATTACTGTACTCTGGACTTAAATAATATCATTTTGACACTTTTATTGTATCACACTTAAGAAATTTTGTCAATGATTTTTTCAACGTTTGCAAAATAGTTGTCGCTCTGATAATTAAGATTCCACGCAATTTCCCAAAACGAAATGAAGTTATCATTATATAGGAAACAAGGAGTCGTACTTTCCCTTTTTGCCATATCATATATAGCATCCCAGTTGATAGTATCGTTTGTTGTTATTCCTAAAGCCCCAAAGCAACATTCTACATTGCCAACAAGAAGAATGTTGCCATCGCCGTTGAAAAGTTTTACTTTATCGGTTATCTCGAGCGGAACTCCATTGCAATCGTATATTTCTGTCCCCATATTTTAGTCCTCTTTCCTATTACAGTTCTGACCAGCCGGCGCCATACTCATCAAGTATTGGCTGTATAGCTGATATAACCTTTTCTTTATACTGTTCACTTATAACGCACACGTCTTTTATCGGGAAAGAATTGTGCCTGCTGTGATACATAGCCGTTATTTCTACTGTTTTAGGAGCATTGGGGGATTCCACATCTTCAAAGCAGATATCGACCTCTTCAGCAATATTATACTTACTTTCTTTGTGGATATTTTCAAGAGCTTCCTTTACTGCTTCGACCGCATTTCGTATGAACATATCGTCCATTACCGAATCTTTAACGCAAAGCTTAATGCTCTCACATTTGTCACTAAAGAATAGTGTGAGATCCGAAACTTTAATAAGGTTTGGGGAGTCTTCACTTTCACCGGTATATATAAAAAACTCTTCCCATTTGTAATTATCACTTAAAAGCGCTTCTGCTATATCTTCATCCGTTACATCTTCATCGAGTCCCCATACGTCAAAAGTGACATCGTGGCGAGAATCAGATATTACCATTGAACTTGCGAGAAAATCAGTACCCGCCTAATAACATACCGCCCCTAAATAAAAGATCCCCAAGCTGCGGTTCGAGGATTACTCATGTTGCTTTACAGATTTTCTGCACAGATATATTCCACGGCATCAGTTCTTCCAGAATATCCGGATTGGTCAGAAACTCCATGCCGGGAAGAACTGTCAGCAACAATTCAAAGTATTTGAAAACATCAAGTCCGTTTGCCTTTGCCGTCTCCACAATGCTATAGATCGCTGCGCTTGCTTTTGCTCCGTTCGGAGTGTCACTGAACAGCCAGTTCTTTCTGCCGACTGTGAACGGACGAATCGCATTTTCCGCTGCGTTGTTTGAAATAGCACAGTCGCCGTTTTTGAAATAATTCCCGAGATACTCTCTGCGCTTGAATGCATACTCAAAAGCCTTTCCGAGCTGCGTTTTCGGAAGAACTGTAGGTGCGACTTTTTCAGCCCATGACCAGAAAGCCTCGAACACGGGTTTTTCCTGCATAAGACGCTTGTTAAATCGTTCCTCGGTCGTGAGACTGTCAAGCTTCGTTTCTATCTCAAAAAGCTTATCGCAATAATCTCTCGCGACCCTTGCTATGCTGTCTTCACTGTTCACTACCATCGCTTCATGGAACTTTCGCCTAACGTGTGCCCAGCAATTGCAGTGCGTGACCTTGGTCAGCTTGTTGTAGCCTGCATAGCCGTCGGTGTGCACAAAACCATCGTAGTCTCCAAGATACTTCTTTGGCACATCTCCCGACCTCGACTTGTTGTAGTCGTAGATCACGATCTGCTTGCTTGAATGCTTGCCGGTGCGGTACACCCACATATATTGCTTGCTTTCGGAGGAAACGTTTCTTTCCTTGAGGACCTTGACGTATGTTTCATCGCAGTGAAGAATTTTTTCTTTCAGCATCTCAGTTTTGAGTCTTTCGACAAATTTGCTGAAATAATCCTCACTGCATCTGATGATCCAGTTTGCCATAGTTGTTCTGCTGAGTACATATCCAAGACGTTCCCAGTCTTTTTCCTGACGGTACAGCGGAACAGCATTGACGTACTTTTGGTATATCACCCACGCAGCCGTTGACGCAGACGCAAGCGAATGTGGCAAAACAGGTGCCGGCACAAATCCGTGCAAAAATACAGGCATATTCTTTTTCTCGCACTTTTTGCAGCCATAAGTATTGCTGTAATACTTCTTTACAACCAGCTTTGCAGGTATCAGTTCAACTTCCTCACGGACATATTTTTTGCCGATAACTTTCATCTCCGAACCGCAGCGAGGACATTTTCTTTCTCCATCGGGAATGGTGCAGGTGATGACCTCGGCCTCGATGTTCTTTATGATCTCATCACGTTTTGTCTTTGCATTTTTTCTGACATAACCCTTGACATCTTTCTTTACAGGCTCTTCCGTTTTCTCTGCATATTCCTGTTCGGCCTCGTTGAAGAAAGATTGCTGATCTTCACATTCTGTATGTTCGCTTGATGCTCCGAATATTTTATGCTTAGAGAGTATCAGAGCTTCGAGATAGATATGATTATCTTTTTTTAAACATTCTAACTCAACTAAAAGCTTATATTTTTCCTTTTCAAGCTTTGATTTTTCTGACTTTAAAGATTTGTTTTCTTTTTCAAGTACAGCGATATATTCTGCGTCTGTCATATTACCTTTTTCTATCACTGCGCTCGCCTCCAAAAGTAAGATCTCACTGTATATATTTTACCATAAAAAGCCCGAAAAGTCTATTAAGATCAGACATTTCGGGCATAGAATATATATCAACAAATATGTTCATTTTTTCTGTTGAAAACTCAGCAGACCGAGCCTGTTCTTGCGGGTTTGATGGCTGTTTTTTGATCTATCGAAAGACCTTCAAGCAGCCAGCGAAATTCCTGCCGGGTTATCAATTTCGCTTCATTGGAATCACGTGGCCATTTGTATTTTCCGCTTTCAAGACGTTTATACAGCAGTACAAAACCGTCCTCTTCCCAGAGCAGAGCTTTGATGCGGTCACATCGTTTTCCACAGAACAGAAAGAGGCTTCCTGAAAAAACATCGAGCCCAAAATTCTGCTGCACGATAGCCGCAAGTCCGTCTATTGCCTTACGCATATCAGTGTATCCGCACACAATGTAGATATGCTCCGCATGGCTCACATCACCTATCATCGAAGAACTCCCAGCAGCCGTTTCAGAGTGTCCTCATTGAAATCATCGGGCAGATTGACGACTACGTTTCCTACGGACAAAGATATCTGTTCGTGTGATACTGCGATTTCCGGTTCAGTACTTACCGGAACGATCTCATGCTTTTCAACTTCGCCGCACAAAGCCTTACGCACCCGATTCAGGCGGTAGTAATAGGTTTTCTGATTTATGCCATTCTGTCTGCACCACTGTGAAACGTTCAAGCCGCTTTCATTTCTTTGCCTGACCATTTCAGCCCATTGCTTTAGTCTGACTTCGTTCTTTATCCTTGCTATTTCGTTCATTCTGATCAACTCCGGTTCGACTTACTTAGATAATTCTAGTTTACTCTATTTGGAGTTGGCTGGGTAGGGTGGTGGGTTGTTGGGCGGGGACGAAAATCAAAAACTTTTTCATTATTATGCTTATCATAAAATCGATATTCCCCCGCACTTGGCTGCTCGATAATTTCCTTATCGAAAGTTGCTTTAAATTGCATCCTATTTAGTTCCATTGTCATAAAAACCGCCTTTCTTATAATTTTTGATATATTTTGTTCTGAAAAACGGACAATCAAAGCTGATCATCAGGTCCTCAGTTGTTAACTTATATTTTCTTTCGCACAAGTCGCTATGTGGATAGCAAGTACTTGTGTATGCATTGTAGTTTTTGCATCTTTTACATTTATTCAATCACACACTCCCTTTCTTTTATACAAAAAAAGAGTTCAATGCATCTTGTAGATACACTGAACTCATAATATTTTTTGCTATACCTATAGTATACTATATTTAGAGAAAAAAGTCAAGCCCATTTCTATCTAAATATCCGCAGCCATTTCAGATAGGTATTATAGATAAGTTTTGGCGTCCCGACTTTTAGATCAAATTCTTCTTCAAATAATGACTTAAGCTGACTGCTTTTGAGGGAGTACATACTTTGAACATTCTGCTCGTACTGTTTCATTTTGAAAAACAAAGCCGAACGCTGTAGGGTTATTGCACTGAATTCCTTTTGAATTATAGAATTACAATGACTGCTAAGATTTGAATAAGATAGCTTTTCACAAGCTTTACTAGCAAATTCCGCATCTACCTTGCCGTCGTCTGACTCTGAATGAACAACATTCCTTCTTGTGATAAGATACTTTGTGTTGCTGCGCTGCTTATCTTGAAAGCTTAGTTCGCATAATTCAAAGAAGCTTTCGGGATAATTGTTAAAAGTAACTCCGTTAACACAAATAGTTCTTCTTTCTACATCTACGTTTGCGACTTCAATGTTCGGGATATATTCCTCCGGCATACCCAAATAGATCATCAAAACCGCAAGCATTTCATAAATACAGTTTCCCTTAATATAGCTGTCAGACATTAAATAGCCGTATAGATCATCATAGCTCGCAAAGAATTTCTCGAAAAACTTTTGATCTACATCCAGCATGTCATAACTAATTGCTACAAATTGAGCCATGTTCGGATAGTTCATAAACGCCAAATAGAGTTTTAGCAACTCTTTCATATTACGAAAGCTATCGTAGCTGTTGATGCAGTCATTTAATGTGAATATAATCTGATCGACATCCATTTGTGAAATATCTTTGTTATATTTCTTTTCGAATGAAGATATTTTGGCAAAGTCACAAGCATAGTCCTTTAACGAAGCTTCTGAGCCAGTGCCCTCCTCTGCCATTTTGTTCAAAAACTTTATTTTGTATTCCGGGTTAAAGAAATTTTGCTTTGCATATTCTTCAAAGCCATTTTCAAATGTCCAATTGTTTTGATTGTTAGGCATATATATTGCTCCTTTTTTGTTACTTTACTTTGTGAACTGTTGGTACAAGTTCCTCTAAGATATCTTTATTAACGTAAATAGGCGGGAGATACTTAATGATGAGCTTTCTCTTCTCTGGCTCCGATCTACTGCCTGTCCAATAGCTGTGATAATGACCTCTTCGAATATGAGGCACTTTACTTGTTCCTGTACCTGTGCTATTACTCTTATTACTCAGATATATCTTCTTAGCGTGTTTGATCTGGTTTCCAAGGCGATATCCTACGAGATTTTTATTTACTGTTTTCTTTTTTTGCTGACCCTTTTTCTTGTTTGCCGGTTTAGCAGCTGTTGCATTTACTTTTATGCGTTCTACCTCAGCATCCTGTGAACATATATATACGATCAAAGGCATCGTCAGCCTTACTAATTCGGATACTTCCCTTCTCATAAGCTCTGGCAAATCTGGTCTTATATCAAATTCCTTGTCCCTCTCTTTGTATATATCCTCTAGGGTTTTATCATCATAGTATAAAGGAATAAGGCAATACTTATAGTCGCTCTCAGGGGTATTTTCCAAAAAGAATAAGCCAAGTTCAGGCCTGTTCTCTCTTGACAGCTCCAATGATACAAAGACGCCCCTATATTCTATACCGCCCGGACCTTTTATGATATTATCAATAAAGAACGCAGGAAACGGCAGATTGTCTGAAATAGCCCGTATTGGAAGCACTTTATCATCAGTATCCTTTTGCAACACTTCTACAAGCTCATCACTGAATTTGTATATTTGTTTATACAGCTGCCAGTTATACATATATTCCAGGTTGATGCCATTGCTTTTTGCTGCGTTCATACATTCATAGTAAAGTGGATCATTTGGCGTTGATCCTGAGAAATCCGTATCAAACACTATTTTAACAGCTTCACTTAGTGTTATAAGTCCATAAAGATTGTTTTTTTCACAGTTTTTAATCTTATTATATGGCCTTTTTATGGTCTCTTTTCCAACATTCAAATACCATTCTAAGCGTTGTTGTGGAAAAGGAAGTGTATCATTTTCATGAAACTTATCATCTTTCAAAATTATTCCTCCTCTTTTTTCTTTTATATTATTATATCATATTTCAGCAAGCAAAAAAGTGCTGTATGTGCATATTATTGTATTATGTTGCACTTCGTCTTTACTGCTATCTTAATATGTACAAAAAGAGTCCAAAGCACATTATATTGTACTCTGAACTCTTATATGTGTTTTATTATATATTTATTATATCACGCCAGCTGAACTTTGTCAACCAGTTATACAAAAGTGATTTCAATATTTGGGCAGTCTTTAAAAGCGTCAGTTTCAATAGAGCAAACTTTATCTGAAATAATGACTTCTTTTAGCTTCTGGCATTTTTCAAAGACGTAATCATGTATTGAACAATCAGCATTCCATTCTACTTTTTTTAAATTATGGCAGCTTCGGAAGGCTCCTTCTTCAATTTCCTTCACATTATCCGCCAAATAAATTTCTTTTAGCCCACTTGATGTGAATGCATATTTACCAATGTTTTGGACATATGCAAAATCAAAAGTATTTAGCTTTGAACAGTTAGCAAAACACCTTTCAGGAATACCACATTGTGCATACCAAGTAACTGACATAAGCTTGTTACATTGAAAAAAAACCAATGGCTCTATTTTTCTTATGTTTTGTAACAAATCAACTTTTTCTAAGCCACTACCTGAAAAGGCAAACTCACCAATAGTTTCTACGTTAGCAAAGTCAAACTTTACAAGTTTGGAACAATTAAAAAAGCACTCAAAGGATATGCCACATTGGGCATTCCAAATCACCGATGAAAGCTCATTGCAATATCTAAATGTTCCTAAACCGATTTTCTCTATATTATATGGCAGAATAACCTCCGTCAATCCGCTATACATAAATGCATCATTTCCTATAGCAGCAATATTATCAAAATTAAACGTAGAGAGTTTTAAACAGTATGCGAAACACAGCTCCGGTATATCACATTGAGCATGCCAATCTACTGATGAGAGTTTTTCACAGTTTCTAAAAGCTTCTCCTTCAATTTTTTTTATATTGTTTGGCAAATATACTTTTGTTAGGCCACTTGCCACAAATGCCGCCTGATCTATAACTTCGACATGAGCAAAGTCAAATTCTGAAAGATTTGTGCAATTACAAAAACAGGAATTAGGTATTTTGCAATGGGCTTTATATACAACTGATACGAGTTCTTTGCAGTCTTCAAATGCTGCAAGCTCTATATTTTTAATATTTTCTCCGATTTGAACACCTGTGATATGGCTTTTCTTAAAAGCTCTTTCAGCTATTTGCGTTACTGGTTTTCCGTTGATCTTTTTAGGTATTATAATTGATGTTTCTATAGTATCATTCTTCAAGCCAGTTATTATAATTTGATTATCTAATTCAGTGTAATCAAAAATATCTGTATTCATATTTACTCCTCTCTTTTATAAATTATACAACAAAAAAGAGTTCAAAGCACATTGTATTGTACTCTGAACTCTCAATTATTTGCTATGCCTTTATTATATCACACAGGCTTAGCTTTGTCAACTGCTAAACAAAGGTGATTTCCGCATTTGGTGAAGACGCAAAGGCACTAGCTTCAATATTTTTCACACTATCCGAGATAAATATTTCTTTTATATGCTTGCATCCTTCGAAAATAGAGTCTTTTATTGCTCGTCCTGATAGCCATTCGATCTTTTCCAGATCGTTGCATCGAGCAAAGCAATATTGCTCAACTGCAGTTCCTTTGTTTAATGTTACAAAGGTTAGACCGCTTTCATCAAAAGCATATGCTCCAATTTTTTTGACGTTTAAAAAATCAAATTGCGTTAAATTCGAACATCTAGAAAAACAGCAGGTTGGAATTACATCACATTTGCAGTTCCATATGACAGAGCTTAGTTTTTCACATCCGTAAAAAGCCCACTCTGAAACAACTTCTATGTTTTCTGTCAAGCAAACCTCTTGGAGCCCGCTTTTATAAAAAGCATATAGTCCAATTTTTTTGACGTTTGAAAAATCAAATTTTGTTAAATTTGAGCACTCAGAAAAACAAAAGGCAGGGACCACATCACATTTTTGGTTCCATGTGACAGATCTTAGTTTTTTACACATATAAAAGGCCTTTTCTCTTATTTCCCTTATATTTTTACCTATTTTGATGTCCATAATAGAAGTAAAACTAAAAGCCTCTGGTCCTATCTCAACCACAGGCATGCCGTCAATTGTTTCAGGAATAACAATTGAGGTGGTGGCTACGCCTTTTTGCAACCCGGTTATTGCTATTTCTTTGCTTATAATCTTGTATTTAAAAATATTATTCAAAGAGCCTAACCCCTTTCTTCAAATTATCTTTTTTCCACAAAAAGTGGAGCTTCCTAAAGAGTACCACTTTTACATCACATTTGCGCAAGCTGGTTGATAACGTTTTTCACTTCATCAAACATTTCTTTCGTTGTCCATTTGCACCCATAAGGGCAAAAATTTGCCTCATAATCACCCGGATGCAGATAGTCCCAACCGATCCAATGACCGTCTCTGAAATTTTCAACGTTGCCCCTCAAGATTCCGTCTGTTGCAATATGTGTTATGCCGCCGTGGCAGCAAATGCTTTCAATATTCGGATCGAATTCATCATATATATAATATAGCTTATGGTCTTCTGGAATTTGAACATAGGCGCAAGGATGGGTTCCAAATGAGACTATCGCATACTGATAGTTCTTATATGTTCCCTCAGAAAGCATTTCGACAGGAATGCTTCCAGAGCGTATTTTTTTGTATATCATTTCTTTCATAATTTTTTCTCCTTTCAAAAAGAAAGCCCAAAGCACATTATAATGTACTCTGGACTTATAACTAATATTTTATACGCTTATTATATCATGTATCGCTTGCTCTGTCAAGACCGCCGGCTATACTTTTGCATATCACATCAGACAATACAAAAGTATATTCTGTCTGCATTCAAAGTATTGCTAAGGAAAAGCAGCATTTCATATTCTGAAACCAAGAAAACAGGGGAGTTACCGTCTACATATCTGTCTCTTCCAAAAAGCTCATTGTGTTTTGCAAAAGGCTTAATAGTTTCATATTTTGAAAACTTATAATTACAAGTTAAATTATAACTCACAAGATTATACAAAAAACCAATTCTAAGCACATCTTCTGGAATCTCTCTGTAGTTAATCTCAAAATGGTCGTCGTTAAGAAACGTCATACTTATATCACCAACGGAAGGAAAAGCAACATGCGAATAGCCATAACCGTCTGAACATTTTTCAAAGATCTCTATGCCTTTTTCCTTTTTCACAGCTTCCCACAAAGGGATAGAACGGATCTCCTCCAATTTTTCTCCGTTGCTGTAGATATCATCATATCCAACCACATCAAAACAGTTTATCCCATTCATCACTCTGTACATTTTCCCTTTATATGCTGTCGGATAAGTATATCTCCAAAGAGGATCTCCGTCAGCGTCTACACAAGATTCAAGTATCAAGTGATCCTCTGTGGACGGTGATGTATGGGCCATCAAATTATATACCTCGTCTAGATTTACAAATGAGTCTTGATAAGAATATACATTCTTGTAATTTTTATTGATAACCTCAAGAGCTTCCGCTTCGTTCTTTACAAGTCTTTTGCATAATGCATTTTTATATAAGAAATCGACATATATTCTGTATGGAAAATATTCTCCGGTGGTATCAGTATTTATATACGGACCGTCTTTTTCTTCCGAAAACATAACACATTTCAATTTCCCTTTGAAGTGTCTTTCAATGATGCGTTGCATAGCTATTCTCGCCGCAGATGTTGGACTTTCGATATTAACCCACAACGCATCGTTAATGAGCAGCAAATCTATTATGCTGTTCTTATCGACATCTATCATTTCACTTGGAAAAAACACAGATGCCGGGTTTCCAAATTTGCCTTTATAAGATAAACAAAGTCTCTTTTTTAGTGTTTCCAATGAATCATTATTGCCATATATGACAAATTTCGTATAATAATCATCATGCTTTGACATATATATTCCTCCTCTTTTAAAAATAAAAAGTTCAGAATACACAATGTACTCTGAACTTTAATGATTATATTTTACACAATAAGTATAGCACACGCTTTGAATTTTGTCAAGTTTACTTGATCCCCCATTTTGCCACAGAACGGACAATACCATATTTTTTCGATTTGAGCAATTCTCACGCAAAAAGATTTAGTCATAAAACGCTAAACGTAACATTTTGTGAATATTTTTGATTTACTATTGACACAATATGATTGTAATGCTATAATCTTTACTAAGAGGTGAATTAATGTGAATAGACCAATTATGAAAATCTCGTATATTGAGATTAATAATTTTAAGAATGTGAGAAGAGGACGGATTAATATTGGACTTGATGATATTAAAAGTTCTAATATCATCGGAATATACGGACAAAATGGTTCTGGAAAAACGGCATTAATTGATGCCTTATCGCTGTTGAAATTTGTGCTTTGCGGTCAGCCTATTCCAGAAGATTACTGCAACTATATTAACAATGAATCAGATTATGCGTCTTTTGTTTATAAGTTCCTTATTAAGTTGCAAAACGGCTCAAACGTACAGGTAAGATATTCGTTTGCCATAAAAAAAGAAAAGAGAGTAGTTAATACTAATGTTTTGCTTAAAACAAGAAATGGTCAATTTCTCAACACCAGCGACGGCAACCCTTTACTTGCACCTAAGAAGGTCGATTCGTTTAGAATTATCGTGAAGGATGAATGTCTTGCATATCTTATATTAGATGAAGATAACGGTCAACGAATGAAAAATCTTATTTCTACTGTGAATGCAGAAATCTTTTTGCCGAAAATTAAGTATGACCTTTTGATTGGTGATGATGAGAATGATTATTTGGAACTTCTTACGTCTAAGAGGGTTTGTGCTGCAGAGTCACGATCTTTTGTCTTTTCCCCAGAATTGCTGAAGAAAATAGGGGAAAAAAATAACAATTCTAATGATTTCAAAAATCTAATTTTGTCCATTATCGAATCAATCGTCATATTTGGCAATCACGAATTATTTGTAATAAACACATCTAATCACGCATTAATTAGCCTTAATGCATTGCCTATGTCATTTAGATATGACAATGATAAAGATAGGCAAAGCTCTGTCGGATCTATTGCATTGCCGCTTGATAAGCCTGCTGCTATTCCTAACGAACAATTATCCTTAGTTGAAGACATTGTTTCTAATATGAATATAGTCTTAACGGCTCTAATACCTGACCTCACCATCAGCGTTAAAGTTATTGGAACCGAGCTTGCCCAAGACGGATCCAGCATAAAAACTATTGAACTTGTTTCTCACAAAAACTCAGAAGATATCCCCTTGAGGTATGAATCAGAAGGAATAAAGAAAATTGTCTCTATCCTTCAGCTCCTCATTGTGGTATATAATCAGCCGTCTATAACAGTAGCTATTGATGAGCTAGACGCTGGGATATTTGAATATTTGCTCGGAGAACTTATGCAAATACTTGACAGAAATGGGAAGGGACAAGTGATTTTCACTTCCCATAATCTTAGACCGTTAGAGATGCTTAACAAAAATTCTCTTTATTTTACTACAACAAATCCCTATAATAGATATGTTAGGATGCAGCATCTTAGGCCAAATAACAATCAGAGAGATTTTTATTATAAGAGCATTTTATTGGGTGGACAGGGCGAGAATCTCTATGACCCTACTGATAACTCAGTTATTTCAATAGCTTTTAGAAAGGCTGGTAGACATGCCTAAAAAGAAAGTTGTATTTGTTCTTGTAGAGGGACCGTCCGATGAAACTGCGTTAGCACCTTTTTTTAAAATATTATATGATCCAAATAAGGTTTATGTCTATGTCGAAGGAGGTGACATTACATCTCAAAAAGGCGTAACATCGGTAAATATCATAAATGAGGTTGCTCTTCGTGTAAAAGATTATGCAAAAAAGCACAAAATTCACAATACTGATTTTGAACGAATAATCCACATAGTAGATACAGACGGCACATTTATTCCTGAAGATAAAGTCAAATTTGATAGTTGCTGTCAGAAAACGCACTATGAACTTGAGTGCATAAAAACAGCAAATGTGAACCGTATTCTGTTAAGAAATCGAAATAAGAAGAATAACGTATCAAAACTTGTTTCAGTAAATCATATTTGGAAAATTCCATATAAGGTCTATTATATGTCCTGTAATCTTGATCATGTATTGTATAATAAGCTTAACAGCACCGACGATGAAAAAGAATTTGATTCACTTGATTTTTACGAAAAATACGAAAATGATTATAAGGGTTTTGTAGATTTTCTCTGTAATTCAGATTTTTCCGTGAATATGTCCTATAAAGACTCTTGGAAATACATTGAGCAAGGTTTGAATTCCTTAAACAGGCACACAAACGTGAATTTGTGTTTTGCTCCCAATAGTACAGTATAAAGAACTCAAAAAAATTCGGCAGTTCTGGCCTGCATAGAGAGGAGAAAGTAGATGTCCGCATATGAGAAATACATAATATATTGAGACGATAAGGCTCTTAACGATTTAAAAAAATAGAATTTCTTTGGAGAAGGATAGATATCTCGAAAACCTATTGAAAGACTACTCTATAGATCCTAGCATTGTGGATAAGAAATGTAAAATTGTATTTATCACTCAGACTAAAGACTTTATTATGTTTAGAGTAAATTCAGCAATACATTAAACGCTGATAGAGTGTATTTCATAGTTAGGAAGTGACCATATGAACCAATTTATTAACGAAAACATAGATCCTAAACTCGCAGAGTTTTATGATAAGCATTATACAGTGTTAAATTGGGACCTGCTTAATGATAAAAAATACACTTATCTGGGGAATAAAGAAATAAAAGTATGCCGCTTTTGTGGAAAAGATGAATTCAATGGAGCAACCTTCAAGAAGTTGGCACACGCATTTCCTGAAAGCATTGGCAATAGATGCCTTGCAACGTATTATGAATGTGATAAATGCAATGAAAAATTCGGAAAAACTATAGAAAATGATTATGCAAATTATATGAAATTCTATCATTCTATTTCTGGAATACATGGAAAGAAAAAAATACCAGAGTTTATTAGCAATGATAACAAATCCAAATCCGTTTGGGTAGATGATAAATATATATTGACAGATACCAATGAGCATTGTCATTGTTTAATAAAAGGCAACTCCATTTTATACCAATCAACTGCACCTACACATACACCAATGGCTGTTTTTAAGTGTTTCGTCAAAATGGCTATCTCAGTAATGCCTGAAAATAATTTAAAACAATTTGCAAAAACCATTGAATGGATTTGCAATAAAAAGCACGAAAACATTTTTGAAAATAAGAAACTACTTTGTCGCTATGAAATGATACCGGGCTACACTATTGAATACCCTTGTTATTTTCTTTACCAACGAAAAGGTCCAAAGTCTCTTGCTATTTATCCATACATGATATTTCATCTCACCTATGGCAATTTCTCGTATATGATTGAAGTGCCGACCCAAGAAGACTTACATCAAAGCATAGACAAAATTAAATTTCCACCGATTCCTTTTAAATCATCATCGGCCGGAATACTAGACCTAACATCAAACAAACCTGTTAGTGATTTGCAACAAACTATGTTATTTCACTTTGATTCTAGTGAAGAAATCAGCATCGAACATTTACCTGAAAAAGTAAAGAATGCTGCATTGATTAAAAAGTAGCAAGGTGAAAGTATCATATTAACGAAAAATCAAGGAGAAAAAATATGCAGATAAAATCATTCAAAGCTACCAACTATGGCCCACTTGAAGATCTGGAACTTCATTTTTCGTCAGATATGAATAATATCTCTTTGCCGTACGGGGCCGGCACTACTACCATTCTAAAAACTATGTACTCAATAGTTGAGTCTACACGAGAAACAACAATTGAGGGAAAAAGGCGGCTGCTAAATGAAAAGCTTATAAGCGTCTTCCCAATAACTACCCACTCAATAGGGAAGTTAATATCTCAAGATAGTGCTGCCGCTGATGTTGAACTTGAACACAGTAAAGGGGTATGTAGTTTTGCTCTTAGCAGAAAAATCAAAACCATACAGCCTGATATAACTTCAAGTGACGAGGAGTTCACATCTCTATATATTCCTTCTCGAAGCGTGATAGAGTATGCAAAAGATATATGTGGACTGTACCCAGAATATCATATTAATATCTCAAGTGCAACATATGAGCTCGCACGGCATATACTTGGCCCCCACAGAAACCTGTCACCGAGCAGCTTTGAAATAAAATTATTAAGGCGGCTAACAGAGCTATTGAACGGAACTCTCGAGTATGAAGGTGGAATATTCTACCTCAAAAGAGGAAAATACAAGTTGGAAATGAGCTTGTGTTCTGAAGAAGAAAAGAAAATAGCTCAGTTATATCAGCTTATCCGAAATGGTTTCTTTCTCCCGGGCACGATCGTGTTTTGGGATGATTTTGATAGAGGATTAAGAGAAACCATAAAAAAGCAACTTTTGAATATTCTTTTAGAGATATCTCACACAGGCGTTCAGATCTTTCTTGGACGTTGTGACAATTAATATGATTCTTTCTTGACAAAGAGAAAGGTGATGTGATAAAATGTAATTGGAAGCCCTGTGATACATACACTGGTAGCAGCTTCAGTCCTCTTTTGAGTTTTTGGAGTAGTGTAAATTCATAATGTCGTAAAACTTAATACAAAGAAATGAATATTTAAGATGCAGTTTTGGAGTAGTGTATTTGCGAGACTTTTGCGCCAGTAGCAACTTTAGATGCCTATTTGAGCATTTGAAGAGGTGCAAAATCGCAGGGTAGTTGAACAAATTTGCACAAGCATGGTAGTCAATATGTTTTTTCTGACAAAAGGGAAGTGATATAATAAAATGTAATTAAATACCTTGTGATACATACACTGGTAGCAGTTTCAAATATTCTCTTTTGAGGTTTTGAAGTAGTGTAAATTCATAGGGTAGTGAAACTTATTTACTCAACTACTCAATTTCTTGAATGGTTTTGGAGTAGTGTATTTTTATTGGGTAGTAAAACTCGCAACGAATTTCAAAAGGATTATCACAGGTTTTGGAGTAGTGTAAAAAAAGCTTGACATAAGAATAATCTTGTGTTATACTTATAATGTAAAAGAAAAGTTTAAGTGCTAGAGTATCGTCTCTGGCACTTTTTTTATTTTTAATAAAAAAGGAAAGGAAGATATATATGGATTTCTTTAATGAAAATTCGTTTAAATCATTTAATGAAAATGAGGAGAAGGAGATGCAGCAGTTTCTGAAAAAGAAAGATTCAGAGGCTGTATGGTACAAATTCGAGCTGAGCCTATCTCATGCGCAGAGCCTGGCTGAAGGACCAATGTACCTTTATGACAAAGCAAAAAAGCTCGGTGTCACAAACTCCGAGGGAGCAATTGCTTCGGTGGGTCTGATCGACATAGACGATCTGTCCCATATGGTTCTCCAGACAAGACTCAAGGACGGAGATCACAAAGTCTGGCTGATGTCGAATTCAGCTAGGCGAGATTTTACGCAGAGATGTGGAGCGGATTGCCCACTTATCTGGAAAGTTAACATTGATGAAGCTTTTGATTTTATCAATGAGGGAGTAAAATCCCTTGATGGCAAGAGTGCACTAGCCAAATATGAAGACGAAAAAGTCTGGGCTGTTCACGGACCAGAATATCGCATTTTGCCACCTTCAAAGCTTTTCTTTGAAGTACAGAAGGCGATTGCTAAGTCCTTCAAAGCCACCTCTTTTGTAGGCGGAACTTGGACGCACGAAATTGTCCAGGCGTCTTGGATGTCACAAGATGATGACATCATAGAAGCTTACAAAGATATTGCTTTTGAGAAAACCGGTCTTTTAAACTACGACCAGTACCAGCCAGTCATAATGTTCTCGACCAGTGACGTCGGAGACTCAACGGCAACAGTCTTTGCTGGAATTACAGACGGCAAACGCTACATCAACATCGGTAATCCGATAAAACTAAAACATGCAGGTACCGCAAGTATTGAGAAGTTTGCAGACCTGCTGCAGGGGCTGTATGCAAAATACAAAGAGAGTATAGACTCCCTTAAGAAACTTTACGATATTCCAATATCGTACCCTGTTAATTGTGCAGTAAACATTGCAAGAGATATAGGGATCCCTATATCGGCAATAACAAAGGCAACAGAAAATTTCTGCGATATATTCGAAAGTGATACGCCGCAAACTGCCTCAGAAGTATTCTTTCTCCTGCAGGAGGCTATATATATAGCTGAAACAGTAAAGAAAGAAAATATATCAAAAAACCTTCTTTGCATGAAAGAAGCTGCTTCAAGGCTCCTTACAGGAAGATTTAAGTGGGAAGATTATGATTCTCCGACTATTTTCCAGAAAAAGAAGAAAATAAGATAACATAAAGGGCTGCATCATGCGGCCCTTTTGTATTAAAAAGGGGGATAAACATATGTCAAGCATACGAGATGAAATACCAAAGATCAAACAATATATAATTGCAAAACATAAGGCTAAAAACCACTACAACTACTTGTACAAGAACGGCAAGCCATATCGTGAGTTATGTATTGTAAAAAACTCAAATGGCTCTTTCACCGCAACGTGTTATATCCGCTGCAACTATGGTGAAAAAGAAATACGCCTATTCAAACAGAATGGTAAGTGGGAAAAGATAATATAGGAAAGGAGAAAAAATGATTTTAAAAGTAAAAAAAGTGATATATCCAAAAAATCCAGAAGCGGATTACAAAGGATTTGTTATTATGTTTGCTCTATCAATAGAAAAGCAAACAGACATAATGGTAAAAGGCAGCGGGCTTCCGCTTTGCTCGGGTACAGTATTTGACGCTGAGGGCGAATTTAAAAAAGATAAATATGGCGAAGCATACAATGTAACTGGTTTTCTTCCCGTTATTGGAGTTGATGAGAAAAGCATAATAGATGCAATTTGCTCTATAACTGAAGAAGATACAGAAATTGCGGAGGCGGTATATTCAAAATATAAAGCGGAAAGCATAGAAAAGCTTGACGCTGAACCAAAGCTTCTCTTAAATTTAAAAGGCATCTGTCCTAGAAAGAAGAGAAGGGCGTATTATAAATATATCGAAAATAGGCTCTCTATAAAATATATGAGGGAACTAAAAAAGTGTGGGATTCCGACATATATGGCTGTTAAGCTTATAAATGCCCATAAAGACGGAGCTGTAACAACTGCAAAAGAACACGCATATCAAATGTGCGAAGTATGCAATGTTAATTTCAAAACGGTTGACGCTCTTATAAAGAAAAACGGTCTTAAATCGAGCTATACCGAAAAGGTATATGCAGCTCTTTATGACGTTTTTTTGCAAGCAGAAAACGGCGGACCACTGTTTAGCTCTGTATCGGGACATTGCTGTGTATCAGTACAAGATTGGATAGAAATGGCCGCCTCAACTCTTAAGGTCTCTTCACAAGAAGAAAAAGATAAGTTTATATCACTTGCAAGAAAATATGTATTGCAACATAAGGTTTATCTTGATAGAGACAGCGATAATACCATTTATGCAACAAGAGAAAAGACGTATTGGGCCGAAACAAACACTGCCCAGTATATTGTTTCTCTTTTAAAAGCAAATGATACAAGTAATGCATCAAATCTGGACAGTGAAATAGCAATTATGGAAGAGAAAGTAGGCTTTTCGTTAACGAATGAGCAGAGAAATGCTGTAGAAACTGCACTTAACAATCTCATATCCGTTATAACCGGCGGACCAGGTACAGGAAAATCTACTATACTTAATTTTATAAGAACTATCTATGCTAAACAAAATCCAAAAGGGAAGATACTACTACTTGCCCCAACAGGCAAGGCGGCAAGACGCATGCAGGAAACAACAGGCTGCAGATCTCTTACGATACATCGTGGGCTTCAACTTAAAGTCGATAATGCCGGTGAATTTGGAGAGCCTATACCAATAGACGCTGACTTTATACTTATTGATGAGATATCAATGCTTGATATTTTTATTGCCGAAAAGCTGTTTAAGTCTATAAAGCCTGGCACAAAAGTAGTGCTTGTGGGTGATGTAGATCAGCTTCCTTCCGTTGGAGCAGGAGCTGTGCTTGATGATCTGATCGACAGCAATATTATTCCTTTGGCAAGACTTACACAGGCAAAAAGGCAAGCCGGAGACAGTCATATTATTCTTAATTCTTTTCTTATGAAAAATGGAAATTATGATTTGGAATATGCTGATGACTTTATCCTTGATGTTACCGACAATTTTGAACAAGCAGCAGAAGAAGTCGATAAGATCTTTCTTAAGGAAGTAAAAAGAGTAGGAATAAATAATGTTGTAATGCTTTCTCCATACAGAAAAAAAGGAACTGCAACAAGCGTAGAGGATTTTAATACTCGAATACACGATCAGGTAAACCCGCCTATTGAAGGTAAGCCATATATGTATAGCAAGGGCACTAAATATCGTGAGGGTGACAAAGTTATGCAAACATCCAATACAAATGATGTTTCAAATGGTGATGTTGGATATATAACTGAAATAAGCGGCGGAAAAGTGACCATAGACTTTGACGGAAGAGTTGTGGAGTATGATAAGAACGATATGGATAATGTTGTTCTTGCGTATGCAACTACAGTTCACAAGTCCCAGGGTTCTGAATACAAGGTAGTTATCTTCAATATTCAGAATGAACATGGTATGCTTAAAAAGAGAAACCTTATATATACAGCTGTTACACGTGCGAAAGAAAAGGTATATATAGTTGGTTCAAAAAAAGCTCTTGTCGATTCCATTAATCACGGAACAACCGGAGAAGATCGCAGAAGGACTCTTTTAGCACATCGTATAAAACTCCTATGCGAACAAAATTAACAAAGTTAGGCTATACGATATGAGTGTAGCCTAACTTTTCTTTTTGAAAAAAAGATATTGACAAGTTGACTCACTTGTGATATAATTAATGTATCAGATGAATATATTGAAGTGTAGTGTTTCTTAGCACTGCACTTTTTTATTTTTTCTGAAATTTATATATAAATCGCAAAATAAAAACGGCAAAAAACTTGACGATTTTATTTTAATGTGGTATTATATATATTAGAAGAACAAATTTGTAAAAGAAGGAGGGGCAAAGTTGTTTTTTTGAAGAACTAAAAAAGAAACAGGGTGAATTGTCACAGCTAGTAGCTAATGATATGATTTCACCTAATGTATATCAAGAACTACTATACGTAGACGAAAAACTATTCTTTTTGGAGCGTTTATCGGAAATCAGCAAAACCGCTCCAAAAAGTATGCATCCTCGACGAATCGAGGAACATGTCGATTTAATGTGTTGTTTCTTTCGAAGGCATTTATTTGCCCCAGAAAAAGACGTAGAAAGACTCTGCTCGGCAATGACGAAATTTTATTTATCATTTAAGCCAAGCAATGTAAATTCGTATGCCGAATCATTAAAAGATTTTATGGTTGCGGCAATAAAACTATATAAATAATAAGGAGGTCACAATAAATGAACGAAATTAGAGATAATATGAACCAGGAAGTAATACCAGTAGGAGCAGTGGAGATAGGAGAAGACGGCAATATTTTTTACACAGCAAACGTCCTTCGAAGAAAATTCAGAGAGAAATACCCAGAAGGTCGTATCTTTGTAGGTGTACCTAAGAGGGTAAATCCTGATCCTGCGGCTGTTGATGAATACATCACAGAATGTAAGGTCTATGCTAAGGCCACAGATGCTCCTGAAGCATTCCTCGCAAATGCTTTTGCCAAGAAGAAGAGTGATGAAAAAATAGACGGATATGCGTGGTCTCAGACTGCTGCCGTTGTTGCCGCTTTGGGCAATGCCGGCATAACTAATCCGGTAATTTCACCTGCGGATAAATTCAATATAATGCAGGCAAAAGAAAATGATATTGAGGCAGCTGAAGAAGCTCAGACGGCAGATGTTGTTTCTACATCAGAGCCAGTTAAGGCAGAGGAACCTGCTGAGGAACCTACTGAGAAACCTGCTGAGGAACCTGCTGAGGTGGCTAATGTTGATTCTGACATTGATGAGGAAATGGCTAAGATCAATGAAACCATTAGCCAGCAACTGTTCGCTGAAGATGTTAAGCTAGAGGCAAATGTTGCTCCAGCCGTAGTTGAAACAGTAAATGAAGAAGCATCAGCTGAGTCTGATACGGAGCGTACTGAAGGCAATGAAACAGTTATGTCCGAAGATGATATTTCTGAGCTTCAGGAGAGCACTACTGAGGAAATCAACGATGAAGTTTCCTCTGCTGCAGAAAAGGACGCACCAGAAGAAATGGTGACATCAGACGTTGTAGAAGAAAATACGAAGGAAGAAACAACTGAGTCTGGTGTAGAAACAGAGACAGCAGACGACGCTAAAGACGCTGAAAGCGAAGAAACAGTGGAAGCTCCAGCTGTCGAAAACGAGGCGAAAATAGAAGAAAAGCCTGTAAAGGAAGTCCAGCAACTCAGCTCGGACACTTCTCCATATGTCATAAAAAAATATATGGATGAAACTATAAAAAAGGCTTATAATGAGCTCACAAGCGTTCCAGAAATGCTTGCTAATGAAAATACATTTAGTGAAGCAGTCGAGATTTGCCAGGCTGCTATACAGGCTGCAGCCAACATAAAAGCAACCATAATGCCTGGACGGAGTTATCATAGAATAACTCAGGCGGAAAAGCTCCTTCAAAAAAAGCTCGAAGAAACAATACCTTTGATAGGAGAAGAACATCTGCATCTTAATGTAGCAGGTACTTCACTTATATCTGAAGCACCGTCACATGTGGATGAATCTGAAGAAGTTCCGAAAGAAACTGAACCAACGGTTCACAAAAACAGCTCCAATGCCATCCCTTCAATTGATGATACAAGTATCACCGATGAGGAAAAAATAAAAGAATACGAAAAAATCATTATTCGTACTTCTATCTCGGATACGGCAGAAGATTCCGGAATGACTATTAAGGAAATGTTTGAGAGAGTCAAGAATGGCGATCGTAAGGCAATACGTGTCCTCAACTGGTATAAGCAGAGCAAGCCAGGAGAAGAGAAGCGTAAGTTCTGGAAAGACGTAATTCTTTACCTTATAAGCCATGGATATGGCGAATAAAAAAAGAGGGGACTCGTTTAGAGTCCCTAATTTTTTGAATAAGGGGTGAGTAAAAAATGTATAACAATGAAGAAGCAAAGCTTATGGATATGGTCATAAGCTCGCTCAAGCTGCAAATTGACACAGCCGGCAATATGGGCTGTCCTATATGCGACTCCTCAAAGAAAAATAAGAAGAGGCTTCATATAAATATAGCAAAGGGTGTATTTCGTTGTGCCGCTTGTGCAACAAGTGGCAATGCTGTGCATCTATATGCGTGGTTAAGATATGGAATATCTCCAGAAAGACTAAAACTTAGCGACGCATCTGACAAAGCTGAAAAAGATAAGAGAACAGCTCTTATGCTAAAATACAAAAGAGAACTTCTTTCTATGTCCGGCGTTTCTAATATCAATACATATAACTTCACACAGAATATTTCTGCGACGGATAGTACAGTTGCCACTCAGGACTTGACTATGCGTGATAAAGTGTATGAATGTATGCTTGATAGGCTTACTCTTAATAAGGAACATTATAATAACCTTATAAAAAGAGGATTGAGACGTTCAGATATTCTTCAAAACGGATACAAAAGCGTTCCTGAAGGATTTGGTTCATTGGATAATATTGCTTCTGAACTCAGAAGCAAAGATGCTTGTTCTTTATCCGGCGTTCCGGGCTTTTTAAAAAAGAAAGAGGGCAATTGGACGCTTAAATATAACAAATCTGGCTTTTATATTCCTGTAAGAGCAGTATCCGAAGATTTTTTTGAAAATCCACGAGGAAAGATAGAAGGTCTCCAGATAAGATTTGATACACTTGATAACGAATCTGATGTAAGATATAAATGGCTTTCATCGGGTAGTTATAACGAAGAAAAATACACAGAGGGCTGCCGGGCGTATACCTGGTCTCACTTTGTGGGATATCCCGAAAGGGAAGCGATAATTACAGAAGGGCCACTCAAAAGTGATATAATATATCGCTTTATCGAAAAGCCTGTATTAGGTATTCCTGGTGTTAATTCTATTCAGAACATGATACCAATGCTGGATAAACTAGCGGAATATGGCGTTTCTCGTTATAAAATAGCTTTTGATATGGATATGTATAAGAATCCAAACGTTGCTAAAGCACTGACAAAGCTTCTTGACGTTATGAAAGAAAAAAAGCTGGAATGCTCCATATTCAAATGGGATCCCGAATATAAAGGTCTTGACGATTACCTTTTAAATAATTACCTTAAAGCAGGTCATAATCTTGACCCAACAATATAGCTAAAGAAAGGTGCCGGATTAATTTCTGGCGCCTTTCTTTTTTATATTTTGCCTCTTGATATTTTTGCTTCTTTTTTGTATAATTATTATATTGCAAATGAAAAGGTGGAAAAGTATATGGCAGATTATATTCAATTTATAGAAATAATATGTAATGATCTCGAAATAGAAAAGCCTTTAGTAGAAGAGGTTCTATTCTTGCATACTCCAACACAATTGGCAGAATATATTCCTTCTGATAATATTCTTAAGTACCGTCCCGGAAAGATTCCGCTTGATACTATGTTTTCAATCGCACATGAGTTAAGACACATATGGCAAATGAAGAATTGTCCTGAGATTTTCCAGAACTATATTAATTCTACAGATACCGACATTGAACAATACAATCTGCAAAGTGCAGAGATCGACGCAAATGCGTATGCTATGGTTATAATGGAAAGCGGATTTGGCATAACACCGCAGTTTAAAGAGTTAAGCGAAAAGGTTAAAAACAAAATATTGTTAAGGGCTAACGAGATAGTGGAAGAATAGTTTCTATGAAATAAAGATTTTATTAGAAATTTATAAGAGAAAGTCTTATAAAATAGTTATATACAAATGTAGCAAAGACAATAAGTTGAATTTGTACAATGATACAAAACATAGCAAAACGTATTGACAACCCACTCTAAATCTGATATAGTATAAGTGTCAGCTATGGTATTGCCATAGTTAGTGAGTTGAAACATATTTGTATTCTATGTGAAACTAACCAAGTTGCAAGAAAAAGGTGTGTTCTTTATGAATGCACCTTTTTTGTTTACATTGCAGTAAAATGACTGCTAAATTTATAGCTAGTTAAAATTATAAAAAAAGTTTGTAACGTCTTGACAAATAGATTTTTTTATGCTATATTATATATGTCAGTTGTAGTATTGCTACAGCTTGTGAGTTGAAACATATTTGTATTTGGTACGACCTAATAATCGGTTGCAAATGCAGAAAATAAGGGTGTGTCCGTTGTGTCATACCCTTATTTTTTTTGCAGAAGAATAGATACGAAACAATAATTATTTCAAAAACAAGTGTGTATTTCTGGTACACACTTGTCTTATATAACTGGCGGTGTTTGTTTTCCCTTGTTCGTATGATATAATAAATATATAATTAAAAATAAACAAGGAGGTGCTTCGGATCATAAATCCGAACATATTATGGTTATAGGTATTGATAATGGAAATGCAAATACAAAAACACTTCACACGGTATTCAATTCTGGCCTAATAGAATCATCGACAGCTATTCCAATGGCAGAGGATTGTATACAATTCGACGAAACTTATTACTATCTCTCTAGTAAGCGTGCTTTCTTCCAGAAAGATAAAACGCAGGATGTTCAATGCTTTATACTCACACTCTTTGGAATAGCTAAAGAGCTTGCTTATAGCGACATAAGTGCAGATAAGGAGTATTATAACGTAGAACTGGCCGTGGGGCTTCCACCTCTGCATTATAGCTCACTCAAAAAGAAGTTTGGCGACTATTTCTTGAGCTATGGCCCAATGATAGATTTTAAGTATAATGGGAAAGATGTAAAAATAAATCTTAATGATGTAAAGGTTTATCCGCAGGCTTACAGTGCAATTGCGAATAATCCTGAACTCAAGTCGCTTTATTCAAGAATATATGTTATAGACATCGGCGGTTATACAACAGATGTTGTTGGTTTTAGAGATAACAGGCTTGATGCCGCTTGCTGCTTCTCTTTGGAAAACGGCATTATAACTATGTGCAACAGTATAAAGCTTAAAGTTGCAACAGCATTTGACGAAGAAGTAGAGGAGTCAGATATAACGGACGTTATATCTGGAAAGAACGTATTTCTTAGTTCTCAGGTAGTTGAATACATAAAGAAAGAAGCAGAGAAGTATACACACAACATTATAAATCAGCTAAGAGAATTTGGCGTTAACGCCAAAACAACGCAGGCAGTTTTTGTTGGCGGTGGCTCTGTACTCCTTGAAGAATACATTCAGAGAAACTCTCTTATAAAAAAGCCTGTTTTTATAAGACAAATAAACTGTAATGCACTCGGATATACTCAGCTTTCTATGGCTTATTATAAGCAAAAAGGGAAAAATCCTAGCAAATAATTGCTTGAATGGACGTGTATTTTAAACGATGGGTAAATATTTAGCTATAACGCTTAATTTCAGAAAACG
>ENA-OOWN01000523-OOWN01000523.1-human-gut-metagenome-genome-assembly--contig:-NODE-523-length-32618-cov-2.856893_pt1 | contig 32618 bp, 31 predicted proteins | sample MGYA00241406_ERZ501319 | MGnify/ENA primary metagenome ERZ501319 (study PRJEB25962, sample SAMEA2042734) | human gut metagenome | biome: human gut; feature: human-associated habitat; material: faeces... | reverse complement strand
CGTTCCTTTTCAATGTAGAGCAAGCCATTGGCTACTGCGTCAAGAAACTCCTGCATCTCGGATTCCGGGATGGATTCTTGGCTTTCTTTGCTTTTGGATATACAGCAATAACCGTTATCGTCGTAATGGATGAAATAGGGAGAGTTTGGAACCTGTTGCGTTCTCATATGGTAATCCCTTCCTTCTTGTTTATTTCGAAAAACGATTGGACATTGTTTAACCATTTTTGTGCGTTAAAAATGCAAAAAATCGGTATTATTAAAGGCACTTCCGCTTACATCGATTGGATGATAGACATATACATTATGTTCTTTGTCTGTCAAAGATTCGTCGAGCGCAAGCAATTTGTCGTCCGGGGCATGGCAGCCCATCGTGTGCTTGCGTGTCTCCCACCGTGTAGGATATATATATCCATTCTCCCCAATTTCATATGTTTCCACATAAAATCCGAATTCAAACTGGGTTGGCAGTGCGAATTCGTCCGTTGAATCAACATCATCTGGTAATACTGCCGTCTGAAGGAACTTAAAACGAAAAAGAACATATGGTTTCTCTTTTGTGGCGTGAATATCCAACGGGATATAGATATGGCAAGCATCAGGTGCAGTAGTCAAATCTTTTGGAGGAACATCATATCCAACCCAAGCATCGAATGCCAAATATTTCCGGCCATTTAATTCGGACACATCATTGTAAAGAACTGGATATCCTGCTTTGAAGACATTTCTTCCAATTTTCTTAGACACTTGGCAAACTTGTTTGTTAGGATATGGGCGGCGAATTATATATTCGTTAATTCGTTCTGTACTAAAAAGGCTGTCTGTAATCCCCATTTCATGGTGGAACAGTCCATCAGTTTCTTCATCGCAATAGATGCTGTTGTTAATGATGAGCATGGCTTCCGGAACTTTACCAAACATCCGCACTATGCTGTTCTTTGTCTCGTTGTTTTCCATGAATTGTGTGTGCAGAGTATACTGCCTATAGCTACTTGTGTTTTAGGCCGCAATAAATGCCCTGCTACTCCTTTCTTTATAACGCGTTTCTTTTTATGACGATTCGCCGGGAGTGTTTCCCGTTGCCCGCTGCTCGCCGCATGGAGGCTGTCTTTTTTTGAGCAGCTGCGCGGATAAAACCGCGCTTTGAAATTACATCTCTGCATTGAACAGGTTGCGGAGCTTATAGGTAATATCCTCGCTGTTTCCAACAATGGATGCGGCTTCGTTAATGGAAGCGAGCTCCGACAGACTATCCGCTGCATAGTTGTAGCTGATGGTATAGATGGGAATGTTCATGCCTGCAATAATGTCCTTTGTCTCAGAGAACTTGTAACCGGTATTGCTGTCACCATCCGTCAAGACAAAGATGATTGGCGTGCAATTTCCGCCGAGTTCCTGAGATTTTTTATAGATACGGTCCATTGCAACGCAAAGACCGTTATACATAGCGGTATTGCCGTTCGCGTCGAGGGAATTTACAGCACCCTTGTACAGAGTTTTTTGAGTCAGAGAGAACTGGTCAATAGGCAGGTATTCTCTGACATCAGAATCGAAGCCAATAATGCCGATATAGTTGTCGTCATTGATATACTGGATGGTGTTAATCATGGCCGTTTTCAGCGCATTGATAGGTTCTCCGCGCATTGACCCGGAAGTATCGACAACGAACTCCGCCACGATAGGAATACCGGAATCCTTCTCTTCCTTCCAGACACTCTGAGCCTGTGCGATGGTATTGCCGTCATATATCTTGCCGGTATATGCATAGTCGTCAAGACCATTGAACCCGTCCTTCGTCGCTTCTGCCTGATTCTGGGCACAGAGGGAAACGAACGCAGCAATAACTTCCTTCTTTTCGGCCGAGATATTCCCAATGGAATACAGTGGGTTATCATGTCGTACACCGAATGGGATAAATTCATAATTGCGCTGTAAGGTCGGGTCATTCTGATAAGACTGATATTCCATTACAAGACCATCTACAACGCCCTTGTCAGCAGACTGGACCATCTGCTGTGTAGTAAAGGATACAAGCGGAACATTTGCTTGGAATTTCTGGAAATTCTCCACTGCTGCCGTATCGACGATATTATCGTTTCCGCCGCTTGCCAATGCGGAAAGCAGGAAATTAAGACCGGTGGCACTGGTATAGGGATTTGAATATCCCATCATCATTTTCCCATCGATGGTTGCATTCAGAACAGTGTTTACAGACGCTTCGCCATAGTCTGCTCGCAGCATATCCCCTGTTTTCTTGGATACGAGGATGCCTGCCACATTACCAACCAAACGGTCTGTTTCTACGGTAAGCTCTACACCTTCGTTCTTTACAAGCTCCCCGAAAAGCGTATTAGAGGGCGTATAGCATTCAGGCTGATATTTTCCTGTTGAAATATACTCAGCGGCTGTACCGGAAGGAACGGAACGCAGTGAAACACTCATAGTCTTACCGTCCGAGGTCGTATTGCGCTGTGCATTGAATTTTTTTGCCATGTTGGTCAGGAACGAATCGGAACCTGTTTCTGCCGCTTTCTCGCCGGAAGAGAAAATCTCAATATTCACATCACCGTTTCCTGCAATTACGAACGGGTAGGAGGATTCAATATCAGGGAGTTCGTCTTTTGCATCCAGAAACTCAGATACATCGAGCTGCTGCGGATTTACGGATACTTCCTGCACGCCAATGCGTTTTGTCTTGCTGTTCAAATCCGCATATGCCTGTTCCGAAGTCATTGTGTTTGTACTGACGCTTGCATCACGCAGTACCGTCTGCGAAAAAACGCCAACCACGACGCCAACGATAGCGATGGTGGCAATTACCGGAAATACACCTTTCTTTGCCATTGTTATTTACCTCCGTTCAGTGTATCGAACTGATGTATTACTTCCTTGCTGACTTTTTTATTGACCATTTTTGATACCGCTCAAACACAGCGGTGCCGAACCGGAACCGACATAGCCGTCAACGATGCTGCTTGCATCGATATGAGAGATGTACGATTCGTCAGCATCCGGGAAAACATAGATAGAAGTTACAGAAGTTTCCTGCGGTGTTTCTTTACCATCGAACTGGTCATAGCATTCTGCTGCGAGCGTATAGCCATCACAATCCCAGACCAGCCAATAACTCTTAGCTTCTCCTACATCCTCATAAGTGGCAGCCTTCAGTTCGTCAAAAGAATTGAATGCCATACCCCCAAAGGAGGTCGTCTTCCAGTACAAGCCTGACGGGTTGCCGAAATGTTCATAGAGAGCCTCGAACTTTTCCTGCGCAGTGCTATCGTATGCCGGAAACCAGTCGAAATCGTAGATGTTGATACGGCTGTAGTACAAACCCTTATCGAACGCATCGCCAAATGTCATGTTCTCTTCTTTGGCAATATCTTCGTTCAGCATCATTGCATACGAGCCATCCGTAGCGTATGAACCGATTTGGTAGTAGTCACCTTCTTCTCCCGTAACACAATAGTCTTGAATATTGAGGTCTATCTCCTCGGCCGCGTCGTACTCATTGCTGGTTCCTTTGATACTGTACCCTTCATCTTCTCGATTAAGAGCCATGTACCCGCTGATGGGAAGAGCTTTCAACTCATCCAACGATACATTTACACCGTTGAAGTTGGGTGCTCCGTCCAAAGAAAGGCTCTTTGTCCAGTCATCATCATTGAGTGGATTTTTCCAAAAAAGAATGCCACTACTCGGGTTAGTCGTAATTGCAGGAGTAACTGTACCGTCTGACCACTCCGGAAGATGGTCGAGCAGCGACCAGTTTTCCCTTGCCGGTGTCGTCTCTGTACTAACAGACGAAGCGGTGTTGCTTTGAGTCTGTGTCGTAGGTGTCTGTTCTGAAGCGTTGTTCTGCTGGTGTGCAGCGCATCCAGTCAGAAGTATGGTTGCTGCAGCGACAGTAGCAATAGTACGAATTTGTTTTTTCATAGTTTTCTCCTTTACTTCAATGCATCAAATCGACGCATTACTTCTTTACTGATTTCTTCGTCTTGTTTAATGTCATTAGCCGTTTTGCTGATAACAGAATCCAACTTTGACATTGCGAGCACAACATCCGTATCCCACGGGTTTTGCGCTGAACGCTGATTCAGTGCATAGGCGAGCGAGTCGAGTCTTAAAATCAACCGTTCGTTATCATGTATTACTTTATTGATGGTATCTATAATCCCGCTATAGATTTCCTTCTTTTTTTGGGCTGTTTCCTTATCTCCGAACGAAATTGTGCCTTTGCAAAATGCTTTGTACTCATTTTCGTCGAACATGGACGCAGAACGAATCGCGTCATCCAAACGGTCATAAAAAATCTTCTCCGCTGACGCAAGTAATATCAGACATTTTGCCTGCTCACCGGAAGTCTTGCTGTCCTGTGTCATGCTGTATGCTGTAGCCATCTTCTGTCCGAACCGTCTGACTTGATACCGCATCTGGTCTGCTTGTTCCGAGAATATGGCTTTCGTTCCGACTACAGCATTGATTTGTGTCAGGTATTTCTCTTCTTTAGATTCTGCCTGTGTGTCTGTTTCACTCTGCTTTTTTTCTCTTTTCTTCTCGGTTTGTTTATAGATGATATGCGCACACAAAAGGAGGAAAAGGACAGGAACACCGTACTGCGCGAGCAGCACAAAAAACAAAGTTGTTCCGTGCATATACTCTACGGCGTAATAGGTATGGATGTATGCCTCGACCATGTATACGATGGCCGCCGCAATAATAAGTAAGCTGATACTGAACATTTTGTGTTACCTCTCGAATTATAGGTAAACCTCGCCGCTTGGAAGAAGGACTCCGCAGATATTCTCAAGCGGGATGAAATCGAGCGCATCTTGTATAGAGAAGAACGGTTCGGCGCTCGGATTGCCCCAGAGTTCTCCGTCACGCAGATACAAGCCATCTTGTTTGAATGTATTGATGTATGTCAGAGAGAACACATCACAATGGGCAACGACCGGCTTTTCATCTTTTGCTTGACGCTTGATAAGCAATTTGACATCCTTGTAATCCTTGATGAGTTCAAACAGCTTTTTGAGGCGGAGATACTTTTCGTCAGATTCGATGCTATCTGCGAGAATCCGTTCCATGACTTTTTCGTAAACAACAGTTTCCTTCATGCTCCTGTCATCGACGACATCGTAATAGTCATTTTTGTATTTACGCATCTGCAGCAGCGATTCGAGCCAATTATCTTTGTCCGCAAGCCAAAAAGCATACGCGGCTTCATCGCAAAGATTGGCGTTTATGATAAAACGCTCAACCATATTCACTTTCTCTCCCGTCACGAAACTATGCGCAGCGGAAATTGTTGCATCTCTTATCTCCTGCTCTGGCCGTTGCACAAAAAACAAAGCGACGCTTGCTTCTGTGGGAATATACTTATTGCGAATATACTCCTCTACCTCGTTCTTCATCATCTCTTTTAGATTCTCAGGCATATCACCTGCCTCGAATCCAAACAATCTGAGCTGTTCAACATCTTCCTTCTTGGCATCAAACAAATAAAATGTCTCATTGTCTACAATGTAACCCATAAAATTGAGCTCATCGTGGAAAAGGCTGATGTTTTCTTCTTCCTGCCCATCCTGAATATCGCTCACTGCGCTGTAAAGAAGTTCTACCTTATGTTTTTTCTGAATCATGGGTTTGCGGATGAACTCTGCATAAAACGATACGCCTTCTATCTTGTCGCTCAACATTCCGGCAATATAGCTTTGATTGGAGTCTGCAATGAATGCTGTCAGGACTTCTTTTGTCAAAATTTTCATGCTATTTTCCCCTCTTAGGCTTGCACCAATCCGGTAACTGTAAAAACGAGTAATGATGCAACGAATAAGACCGAGCAAGCAAAAACCACTCGGTAGGTGATGCTGTGGATTTCATCCAACTGCCGTATTTTATTTGTCAGTTCATCAATTTCGTTTTCTGCTTCGTCAAACTGTCTATGTTCCTCTTCCGTCAAAACGAGTGTTTCATAAGCACCCTTGTTGTTGAACTCATCTTCTGATTCCGGGTTATTTTTGGGTTTTGTCTTGAACCGCTTTACGGCTTTTTCGTGCCAGCGTTTGCTCTTTCTTGCAAGAACGGCTTTCTTGGTATCTCTTTCTTTGATTTTTTCCTGCAACACCTTCCCGGATACCACATAGCAGACAAGTGCTGCGATGCAGACCGCTGCTATTATCAGGACGATACAAAAAATCATCTTCATGACTCACCTCCGCAAATATCCGATTTTTCATCCTCATCTTTGACGAGGTTGAGCTTCTCAAATGGAATTGTAAGATAGTCATATAGCGTTTCAGCTGTTGGCATATCGTAACGCATCCGACGACCATCCTGAAAGTCATACCAGATACACTTGCGTACATCTTCGTAGAGCCACCACTGAATGATGTCGGCTCTATCGTTCAATTCTTCTTTGAGAATTCGCAGCAGGGCAGTCAGATACAGATTGTTGACATCAAAAACTACGGATGTATCGCAGATTTTATTGAGTGCATCGCCAAACTCATTCATTCTCGTATCCTGTGTCTGAATATCTGCGACAGTCTTACAAAATAGTTCTTTGGAAATCACTCGTATTGTCCTCCATGAAATTTGATTTTTGTTTATGGCTAATATTGATTTCCGTGCTGATTCGTGCTAAAATAAATATGATTGAAATAAGAACGGAGAAAGTTACGTCTAGGAGCACAACTCCGCATTGCAGTTTATCAAAATTGTATAAACTGCGTTACAGTAAACAGAAAGCCCTGTCCTTTACGGATGGGGCTTTCTTATTTCTTATTCAACACGTGTATATCCGTGGTCAGCTAACCACTTATGTACTTCATTCGTGACGTCTACCGTATCGATGGAATAGCTGTTAACTCCAAGCTTTCCATTGGAAAGATTCATGCCGATATTGTAAATGAGCTTGTGGCCTTTCATTTTGCCGATGGTCGTTGTACTTCCTGCGGCGAATGTTTTGACTCCGACGCCGAGTTCCGAGTTATTCTCGTAGTCCAGCTCTTTGTAAGTAAAATTGTCTTGTACAAGAATCAGTTTTTTGAAAATCTGATGACTCTGCAAGATGCCATTATGAATGGAAAGGCAGTTTTGCCAATCGGCTTCAAAATCAATCCAGTTCCCGAATGTGGAAGCTGTCAATGGAGCATTAGGACTCTGGTTGATAGTTGCTGCCTCTTGAAGCAGCAGTTTCTTAGGTGTTTTGTATTCCGCTACCGGATAGTTAATTTCACCCTTGCACAGTATTTCCGCAAATGCTTTGACGGCAAGCTTGCCAAAGATAACGCAAAAACATCCGCAGAAACCAAAAAATGCGCCAAGCAGATAGAATACAAGTGTTGCTGTATGGATGCTTTCGGGGTCGTATCTCTGCGCTGATGCCTCCGAGATAGCAAGGCCAATTGGAATCAGCAGCAAGATAATGCCGAAAATTATAAAGGCGATTCCCATTGTTACCCACATCCGACCCGTACCTGCCGGGGTCGCATATTTCAGTGCTCTTTTCCGTTCTTTCTCAGACGGAATCATCTTATCCTTTTTGGCTGCCATGATTTCCTCCTCCTTTTAATCATGAAATGCCGAGGTACCCAAGCTCCTGCACCTGCCGCAGCAATATACTCTGCAAGGTTCTTGTCCGGTATCGGCAGCGTGCCATCAATCTTTCGGCCACTATCCAAACATTTCTGAGATGCTTTTTTATTGCGTACCGCTTCCATTTTTCATATTTCCCGCAGATGGTACTCTCAAATACCACACAGCAATTACTTTATCATCGTCATTATCAAAGAACGACCAGTATGTCTGCGCATCTGCATATAGATAATGGCCGAGAACACATATACAGCAGCGTGTCTCGTTTGTCTGCAAAAATTCTTTTAGCCGTGGGCGTTCGTGCTTTTTGAAATCTATCCTTTTTGCAATAGGAAGATACTCGCGAGCAAATTGGTTCATATCCCTTAGTCTCAAGTACCCGTCATATCTCATTCCTTCCGGTTTGATAATCGTAAAAGGCCATGTATGTATATGGTCATACGCTGTACCCACACATGTGACAGAACATGGCTGTCCGAGATACTTCTTATCTGGTTCTTTGCGAACAATTTCTTTTGCCATCGTTTTACAAAACGCGTTATTCAGCGTTTCTCCTTTTTTGTGTTTACTCGATTCAGGTGTAACGTGGAATAAACATAAACTCCCAATTTCCGCTTTTCGCGTTATATCTTCGCACAACTGTGCCGTCACGAATAAAGATGACACCGTTTCTTTTGATAAGTGGTTGTTCTTCACCAACGAACTGCATTGATTCCAGCTCCTCGATGGTGTAGTTCTGCCTGAGCAAAGTTTCGGTTTCTTGATTTTCATTGACGCCGACGAAGCGTTTTGCGCCAAGAATAGAGCTTGCTGCAAATTCAAACATTGCATCTGCACCTCCTTTACTGTGTAATAAAACAATAATCTATGTGTTTTCTTCGAAATTCCGGGGCTTTACTTTTTTCTTGAGATAATTATCTATATTTAATCCTTGACGAGATGTTTTTCTTTGCTTTTTTATTGAGTGCGCAGAACTGTGTAAACAACGCTTGGAGAGATATTGTACTTGGAAGCAATCTCTGTAATTGGAATATTCGGATGTGTCTTCACATCTGCTATGATTTTCTTGTTGCGTTCAATTATCTTCGCACGACGCAAAGTTGACACGCCAGATACGCGATGACTTACATACTCATCAGAATGACTCAGAATCTTATAAACTCTCGCACGGCTCAGATTATACTTCTTTGTCAACTCGGTAGCCGAAACGCCGTTGCGATATTCATCAATGATTTGCCGGTTTCTATCTGGAAACGGGCTTCTGGACTTTACAGCAGTGCGCTCATATTTTCTGTAATCCAGCTGCCGTAGAATACTATAACAATGATAACTGCTCAGCTGATACTTTTCAGAAATCGTATCTACAGACATTCCTGCAACATAATCGTTAAGTATCTGCTCGTTCCGCACCTTTATGTTTTCGTGGTTCACAAAGCTGCCCTCTTTTCTTTATTCCTTATTTATACTCACGTAGTCATCATCATCTGTGGACAATGCGCTCAGATTTATCGTCTCGCTTTCCGGAATCAAAGTTGCCCTTACAACATATCTCTGATTCGTTGCCCAATAATATCCGAACGGATAACAGGTATACATGTAGAGCCTGTCATCCGAGTCTCCGAGATTCACAAGTACAGTGCCGTCACTCGCTACAATCGTTCCCGCATCTGCCGTTACATTCCCGCTTCGGCAGGAATCGACCTCATAGGCGTATCGGCCATATTCTGTCGTTACGGTAAAAATATCCCCGACACTTGCGTATTGTAACAGCGAAAACACGCTGCTATTGTGTGCTGCAAGAAGATGACATCCGGGGTACCCGATTTGCGAGGTACCCGTATATTCATAAACACCTTGCGCGGCGTTTATCATGGACTGGTCGTCTCCCCAATACAACCTGCTACTGAGTCCAATTTCGTCACAAGTTATAGATGCGTAGCTTTGTCCATAGGTTGGTGTAGATACCTCACTCCACACATATGTTGTTGAATTCAGGATTCTCTGTCTTTCTTCTTCCTGTTGAACTGCCAGTTTTGCAGCTTCTTCTTTTTGAACAATCTGATGCTTGGCGTTTTCGAGCATTACCTCAACGGGATACCTTGCAATGTCTCTTCTCAGAATCTCCCTTTGGAATTCAAGAACTGTATCTACCGTTTGCGTCTGCGTATCTTTCTGTAATAGCCCTTTTACGCTGACATTATAGCTGCCGATAACTCCGACAACCAGCACAGCCAGTGCAATGACTTTTGTTTTGATAGTTACATGTCCCATTTTATCCCTGTCTCCCCTACCCTGTTTCTATGGGATAAGGTACCCGTTTTATGAGGTACCCGTTCATCGCTCTTGTTTTTTGAATGACTGCTTGATAAAGGATGAATGCATTTTACCGATAAGCTATCTTATTGCTGTTAAAAAACTTACATATCTCGTCCATTAAATGAACGCTTTCGCTTAGACTTGGATAGAACACACTGAATGCGTGCGTCAACTGCTTATTCTTTGGATAATCAATCAATGTACAATATCTTCCGTACTTTTCGGCAGCTTCATAAACATCAACCGTATACGAGTGCAGCATATCGTTTCTACTGGTAACAAACAGCGTTGCCGGAAGTGACTTGATGATTTCTGGATTGGTGGGGTTGATATACGGATAGAATCCGGCTTTTTTATATCCGCGCCCATACAGGTACTTCGGCATAAACAATCCAATCTTATCTTTTCTGGTTGTGTAGAACATTCCACTAATAAATGCGGCAGCTGTGATTCTTGTCGTCATTGGTCTTACCTTGAATTCTCTCGCCACCTCAGGACTGCCTTGAACAGCGAGAATATACAACGCAAGGTACGCGCCTGCACTATCTGCCGTCAGGTATACGGGAACGCCCCAATCATAATCTCTCTTTGATTTTCTTTTGTTGATTTGGTTCATTTCATCTTCCGTTACGCCCCATATGGCTCGCAGAACTTCTCTTTCTTCTTCTTGGTGTTTTCTTGCTGCCTCAATTCCGTCAATTACATCCTGCATCTGCTCAAATACAGTCACCTCCGGAACCAGTCTATAATTTACGCTGATTACAAGGTACCCGTTCTGCGCCATCCTGATATTGAATCTTGTATTGAAGTCTTTATCCCCCATTACAAGTCCTCCGCCATGAATATTGATAATGACGGGAATATCCGGTTTTGCATCTGTTGGAAATATCATGTCGAAGGTTTGAAGCTTGTCTTCGCCATACTGAATATTTCTTTCAATATTGATTTTCTGAGGCTTTCTGTATCCTCTGTTCTGCTCTTCCACTTGCTTCTCAAAGGCTTTTCTTTGCTTTTTGAACACTGCTTCCATCATACTCATGGCTTCTCTCCATTTTTTCAATTTGAAATTTTAAAACGGGCATCCCATCATCGGAGGCATCTCGTCATGGTTATGATGTGGACTCAGCATCTCTGTCGTTTTGATTCCATTTTCCTTCCGGCTTTTCTCTACTGCCTGCGAAATTGCCTCTTTGACTTTCCGATGGTTCTTGACATGCTGAATCAAAAGTTCCGGTGTCCCTACATCAGAAGAACAGATTCGAATCGTACCCGTTTTATTTAACTTTTCAAAAATGTTTTGCGTCGCAGAAATGTCTCTGATTCTGTAAAGCATGATTTCATCTTCTCTTGTAGTAAATAATCCGGATTCGATGAGAATCTTTGTCGGAGTCAAATAATAGGTAGTGAAGGAAATCGGCAATGCAAAAATTGTATACCGCTTTTTATCCATCCAGACGGGTTCTTCTTCTTTAAGCTCAATATTGAACTCGCCTGCTTCGAGGTTATTATTCATGGGACTTTCTCCTTTCTCTCTTTACGACACAGAATTAAACAGAGTATTTTCTTCTATCTCTGTTTTCTCTCTGTGAATGGGGCTACGCGATAACAAAAGGGTACCCGGCATTCAGGTACCCGTATTCTATCTATTCCAGATGTCCTTTTTTGGTGAGAGGGTTGATACCGTCACAACGAATGCCATTGTTGTTGTATTTATGAGGAGTGAGCTTGTTGAGATTAAAGTCGTATGCAGAGACAAGAGATGCGCCAAGCACACGGCTTACTGCTTCGGCCATGACCTTATCGATGATGATTGAGGTACCCTCCGGTAAATTTCTGATATGGATTAGCATATCGAAGTTAAGCGTCAGTAAAATGGCTACGCGTGTAGAGGTACCCGTATGGATAAGTTGGAACATGCCGTTGGCGGCTACGCAATCATAATCAAATTTGGTCGCCCATGTCTTACACATATCAAGCATTTCAGCTTGTGTCATGTAAACAGTTCTGTGCAAATAGTTTCGCCCGCAATCGTTATTCGGCACGAATTCAATGGACGAGTAAATGAATTTCAAGTTTTCATAGGAACCCATTTGAGCAGCTATTTTTTGTTTCTGCTTGTTATCGGATTCCGTTTCGCCCCATTTTCTACCGGTAAAGATTTTCGGAAGCATGGACGGCGTGTTTCCAATGATGATGGCTTTTGGCTTTGCAGATAGGAATCCAAAGAAGTTTGGATATTGTTGAACCAACCAACTGGATTCCATAAACCGGATAACAGCTTCTGTGAATGTGAGTTCAATTTGTTTTGTGAACTTCATTAACTTATCGAGAGAATGATAAACAAACCATAAGCCATTTTTATTGATTATCAACCCTGTAACTCTGCTTTGCGTTTGTGTGATTTCCTCGCCGAAAGTATTCTCTGCCTTGATTGTTTTTGTGATTTCGTCAGCTCTAAAGAATACAGCCTCATCAACAAACAAGTTGGAGAACTCAATAACAGTATCTTCGTCTTGTTCCTTTTGTGAGAAAATAGAAAAACTGATATTAGATGTCTGTGACGTTTTGATTCCAGAAGCCACACACATATCAATCGTTTTTTGAACTCGTTCGATACGCTCTTTCTTACTTGAAGATGTTACTGTGCTTCGGATATTCGCTTGCATAACTGCATCTTTTTGTTTTGAAAGATAATCCATGCCAGCTTTTGTAATCTTGATTCTGGTTGGTCCTTTTGATACCGATAGCAATTCGATATAACCAGAATCCAGAAGTTCTTTCGTTGCTCTGAATACTGTGTTATAAGCCACATCTTGAAATGCCAGCTTTAATTGCTTTCTCGGAATACTACTCACTGTGTATAGATATTCGAGGATTCTTACCTTGGTCGGCTTTGGCATATTTCAGGCGTTCCCTCCTTTCCATACCTCAACGCAAAGAAAATGCGCTAAGTGCAATAACACCGCATTATTCTGGTGTGTGAAATGTTGATATTCTTGGGTACCCGAATACATATCCATAAAAATCTACATTTTTAGTGTTGATTTTCCTTGGGTTCAGGTACCCATATATCTGTGCCATTCAGGAAGGTCAGACGCCTGTATAAGCGTCACTTCTGTGTGCGGATATTCGCCAACAGATGCTGTATAAACGAACCCCATAGAATAGGCATTATCTGACCTGCCGATAGCCTGCGAAACTGCGTTTGTGATAGCCCCTGTTTCCATATTATTGCTATCACAGACAAGCAATTTGTTTCCGTTTTGAGGGATAAATCTCTTAAAAATCAGGTACAGGAAACCATCCGGAAAGGCCAAATTCGGATGTTCATAGAGAAATAAATCGAGCTTATTGCGTGTCATTACGCCAATACTTTTCTCAATAAATGTGGCTGATGAATCATTCGAATCTGGATTACTGTATGTTCCAAGCAGAAACGGATATGAAATTTGCAATATACCGTTATTTATTTGCGCTACGGAACATAAAGAATCAGGTACGCTTTGGGATTCCAACCGCATTCTTTCTGTGCGTGGCATATCACTTGAATTGATGATATCTCGAAGTGCATATTGCGCCAAAAGAAGCTCATGAATTACTTTTTGCGCCTTTATCGTGCTTTTCTGCGGTTCTTCGATATATTTTTGTGCTTCATTGATATGCTTTGCTGCGCTGTCGAATTTATCCTGCATACAAAAAGAAGGCGATTCCGCCCCCTTAAACAGGATGCCAGAATCGCCTGGATTCGTCAGGAATTTATTAGTTCCGCTGGACATCTGCCCATGCCTTTTCGATGGTGTTGCGGTCTTCGGGTGCGTACACCTTAATGTCATAGTTATCGTCAACTGTGCAGAACTGCATAATACCACAGTAAGGAACAAGAGACATATCGGCTCCGTTTTCAAGAATGCCGATTCTACGTGAATTTTTGAGCAAATCTTCATCAGCGCCGAAGCTGTTCAGGATGGTACCCATCTGATACTCGCTGCCACGCGAAATATTAACGATATAATAAGTAACATCGCCAGCAACGAACGCCAACTGCCACGGAGAAGACGGGCGGCAATAAGTGAATCCGGGGACATGCTCCATGAATTCGAGGAAAACACAGAAAGCGCGTGCGCCGGATTCGATTTTGCTGTCGATTTTGACGAAGCTGTTGGCAAGCAGGTATCCGTCCTTCTGATAACACACAAATTCACGTACAGCCGCATAAATTGTCTGATTCGCCAGCGGCAAAGTCATGGACTCACCAAACATAATAGTGAGATATTTTGCCACCAGTTCAGCCGGAAGAGCCCCGAAATCATGAAGCAATTTCTTAATTACAGTGTTATGAGCAGCAGCCATGATAAAAACCTCCAAATTCTTGTTTTTGAGTGATTTTCTATTTTTGAGTGAACGTTCTTTTTCAGTCTGCGTCAAAAATAGAAATGTTGTATTTTATGCGCGTGTTAACGCATAAATCTGTTCGGATTTCGACGTAGACTAAGCTGATTTAAAAATGTCTTCAGTCGACGTCAAAATAAGGTGGTTTTATGAGCTCTGTTAACGAGATTTCCCGTTATCCGCCGCACACCAACGTGGAGGTGCTCATATTGTGCAGCAAACGCAGAATTTTTCGATTCTGCGTCATTGTTTTTAGCGTTTTGATTTTTTGATATCGCCAGAGATAACCTCGGCCTCAAAATCAGAAGCTGTGAAGTCGGCGAACAGTTTACTGCTTCCTGCAATCACGAGTCCAGAACCACGATGGAGCTGCTGGATTTTATTGCATTCATCGTCAGTAAGCTGAACAGCAGTGCGCAGGATTTCGATTTCCGTTTCCGGCAACTGCATGATAATCTTTGTATCAGCATTCGTAATGATTGCTCGGCCATATTCGCCACCGTTCATCGTAAAGAAGTCGGAAGCGTTCTGTGTCATTACGAAAGCGGCACCATTGTAAGCACGAATGGTTTTGAAGATTTCCTTGATGAAATCGGCACACATTTCGTTGGACGATTTACTGATAAGGTTCCAAGCCTCATCAATGAAGATGGCTTTCTGTTTACTGGAATCTTCTTTGATTTTGCTCCAACAGAAATCCAGAACGATAAAAAGAGCCATAACTTTGTTTTTGCCGTCGCACGCATCGAAGTCGAAAACAATGTAGAGATTGCTAAGGTCAACGTTTGTATGGTTGTTAAACGAAGAAAGCGAACCGCTAATAAGAGGTTTGAAGATATTGCAGACGCGGCGAAGTTCTGGCACATTCTTCATGGTATTGTACAAATCTTCAAGAATGGGCATTTCCTTGTACTCGCTTGTACCAAACTTATAGATGGACATATTATCTTCGGTAATACCGAAACGCCCATAAGTTTCATATACGCAACCGTCAACAAGCTGTTCTTCTTCCAATGTGAGGTCAGGTGCCTGAAGCTTGATGAATGTAAGAATGGTACGAGATTTCTGTGCAAGCAAAGAAATCTGTGCTGCATTACTGGCGTCATCGTCGCCCAAGGAATCGATGTTGGAAAGGTCAGGAGCGTGAATGTCCATGATATTGATGTGATTGGGAGAACCGGGAGACATCGATACGAACTGTCCACCAACTCGATAACAACCGTTACCGTAGTCGCGTTCGCCCTTAACAGGAGCCAGAATGAATGTCTGAATTCGACGCATACGGAAACGAAGTGCAAACAAGTGAGAGGTAAATGTCTTACCGGAACCGGATGTGCCAAGGATAGCACCATTGGAGTTACGATGGATATTTCTATCCATAACATCAATGATAACCAAGGAGTTGTTTGCCGTATTGGTACCAATCATAATACCGTTCGGGTCCTGCATTTCGAAGGATACGAAAGGATAAAAAGACGAAGCACCAGAGGTCAGAACATTTCTCTTAGAATGTTTATAAAGTTGTTTTTCGAGAGAACATGTAGGCAAGGAAGACATAAAGGCTTCCTGCATTCTGAAATCACATCTGACGACCTTGTATCCAGAACCCTTTGCGTTCTTTTCAAATTCATGGAAACGCCGTTCAAGTTCTGTCAAGTCATCGGCAGTGATAGTAAAAAGAACACTGGCGTAAAACAAATCTTCGCCAGCAGCCAATCCATCCAGCAGATAAGAACCAGCACCGATGGCATTCTGGATTTCGTGGAAGTCGGAATCCGTATCATGGCTATCAAGAGATTTTGCTCTTTTCTGTTTGACGTTGAAACCAATTTTGCTGTAAACTTCATCGCGTGTGTGACGGTCTAAGAAAATCTCGACATCAACGCCTTCGCCGCTATTGATGAACTGATTCAACCATCCGGCAGTCACATTCTTTTCGTAACCGGTATCGGAAATATAAGCGAATGTATAGAACTTATCATCAATGACAGCGTAGTTGTAGTGAGAGAAATCCATCCAGTTAGGAGCGATGGTTTCAGGTGCTGTGATGATAGGCATAGAGCCAAGCCCCTGTTCAACAACCGCTTTTTCGTATTTCAGGAAAACTTCGCGTGCATGAACATCATACGCTACCGTCTCGCTTTCCTTACGACAAATCATCTGGTAGAGAATGTCGCACACGCCTTCATCCGTCTCACAGGTAGGAATGAACTGGTTGCCTGCGTCTTCAAGGTATCCACGGCATCTACTTGCTGCTGCGTTCAAATCGCCAACGACCTTATTGATGTCTGTGCCATCATTCTGCAGGTCTGCTTTGAATTCAAGAACGACAAAGAAGCGGCGAGTAACGCCGTTCTGCGCGGCTCTATAACGAAGAAGGTTTTCGTATTCCTGTTGCATCTGGAAACATGCGGGATTCATTTCGTTCTTTTTGAGGTCTTCGACAGCACGAATCATAGAATCCACATCTGCCTTACGAGCGTAGGAAATGAGCTGCATATTATAAGGTGTTGCCGAAAGCATCTGGCTGAACAGGCTGATAATGTTGTTCTGCGCTTGCGGAGAGAGATACATGAAGTTGAGAGGCTTAACTTCCATAATCTTGCAGAAATGTCCATCGCGGGTTACGATAACACCTTGATAGGTATCGTAAACAGGGAGCATTTCCTGTGTACCCTTGATTTCGCGATACTTGACTTCTTCGAGAGCTTTCTGGCGGTCGATTCTATCCTTTTCCTCACGAGCAATAGCTTTGCGCTGCTTTTTGGAAAGGTACTTATCTACATCGTTCTGTTCCTTTTTATTTTTTCCAAACATTATAAACTGTTTCCTCCTTTCTCATCATCATCCAGCACGAATTCATTTCCTTGATTTGCGCCAATGCCATAAAACACATTATGACTATCCAACAAATCAGGGACCTCACGAACATCAGCTTTTTTGCTATCTGTAACGGTGACTTTTTCTTCTTTCTGTGGAACCTTTACAGGTTGATGTGTAGGCTTTTCAGTAGTCTGTTCCTGAACAGAACTTGCTTTTACGACAGGGACAATAGCGGGTTCTCTCTTTTCAGGTTTGGTAACTTCCGCCTTACTCTCTACCTGTTTTTCTTCCTTGATAGGCTCTTCTTTCTTTTTGGCTTCCTTTTTCAAGATGTTGTCAATCGCACTCTTTTGCGATTTTTGCGGCTTTTGCTCCTGCACAGCCGGTGCGGCCGTCTGCTGGGTTGCCTGCTGTTTTTCTTTCTTGGAAACCTTATCGAGATTGATAAGTAACGGCTTTTTAGGTTGTTCCTTTTGCTGTACAGAAGGAGCGGCAGCAACCCCAGCTTTATTTTGGGTTGCTTGTTTTTTCTTTGGAGATGTTTTTTTCTTAGCTTCTTTCTCCGCCTGCTTCTTAGCTAAGGCATCCTCTTTGGCTTTTTTCTTTGCGGCCTTTGCTTCTTCTTTTTCTCTTAGTGTATTTTCTCTGCGAAGTTTCTTTATCTCAGCACGGCGTTGAGCAGCGGCTTGCCGAGCAGAAAGCTTCTTGTTGTTCTCTTTGTCCTTCTCAAGCTGCGACAAAGTCTGTTCTTCTTTGGCTTTTTCAGCTTCTTCCTTTTCGCGTTTCGCAATAGCCTCATTATAGATGCGAAGTTCTTCTTCGCGGCGTTTGCGGTCACGCTCTGCTTTTTCAAGAGCCTGTGCTTTAAATCTGGCTTTTGCAATCTTGCGCTCTTTGGGTCCCAATGTGCTGAGATACTCTTTCTGCTTTTTCTTTTCCAGTTTAGCCGCTTTCTTGGCATCTTTTTCTTCCTGCTTGATTTCTGCGGCAGTCTTTAAAGATTCAGGCTTTTCGATAATACCTTCATCTTCAACATACCAGAGAATGGTTTTATCACTGGTCAAATCATCAGCAATCTCACTCTGTCCTCTTGCACCAGCAAGTACATCATTAAGGTTTTTAATGAAATTGCGGATAGCCTCGGCTTTGGAGTTTGCATTCGGATTGGCAAGATAATCAGCAGTTAATTCGGTTTTGACACGCGGGTTATAGGTGGAAATGTTGAATTTGTTAGAACGGAATTTTTGTGCAAGGAGCAAAGTTTCGCCCCATGAATCACCGTTATATCCGATAATGAAAAGAAAGAATGTGGCGATTCCAAAAAGAAATGTAGGATAGAAAAGTGTTCCCCAGCCTATTCCCGTTGCCCAGTTAATGAGCCAAAAAAGCCCAAGCACAGGAAGCGTGAAAATAACAGCTTCTATAAAATTTCTTTTCCGGAACTTACCGCCGAATATCTTTTCATCGTCAACGAAGTTATCTGGAATGTAATATACCTTTCTTTGTGCCATAGTCAGTTGATACCTCCGCATTTTGCAACGATTCGTCTTGCTTCTTTAAGGTATACATCGGCGCATCTGATACATTCGTTTTTTGTATTTACCTTGTCTTCCTGATACTCTACAATGCCACGGAATGTAACTCCAACCTGAGACTGGCTTAAAAATCTCACATTGATGTTTTTGCATTCATCGTTTGCTATGTTGTTTTTGGTAAGCATGGAGAATATTTTTTTTGGCTGCTTACAGTTCATTACAACTGTGCATACAACGCCCATGAAAAACAAATTCTTTTGAAATGAAATCAGATATGTCGCGTTCTCGCTGAATCCGTTATATACCACGCTTCCGTACTTAGTCGTAGGGCTAAATACTTCCTGTTCGTTATGGTTCCCCATATTTAATATATCTCCCTTCTTCCCCTCTGTCGCAGTTGACTATTACACGGATTTGTGGTATAATATAAGTATAGAAACAAAGAGGAGTTTATTACGATGATGAATGATATGATGAATAATACTGTTAGTTTCGAGGATGTTATGATGGCCGACGAAAGCTGGCGCGAGGAGAGCTGCAGCCATCTGGATGAGGAGGACCGTGCTATTGCTGAGTCCGGTTGTGTTTGCCGTCGCTTTATCTCTAAGGATAAAAGTGTTGATGTTGAAGAAATCTGAGTTTTCAAAGTTCTTTGGATTTAGCCATTACGGTGTGGCGTAATGTTGCCCGTTGCTTGCCACGTGGAGGCATCCAATTTTTATAAGCAACAGGTTCCGAAGGACCCCACCATCCTCCGGAACCAAACTAAGTGATTGTGTTAGTGGGCGTTTCGGTTAAATCTTATGGCCGATGACCAGCGCCTGCTCCTTGTTGATGTAGCGAACCAGCATAGAAACCTTGTCGCCAATCATCAGCATCTCGTTGGAGATGTTCTGGGTCTTGGGGATAACGCCGCGAATCTTCAGGCCATCGAGAACCACATGGTAGTATTTGTCGGTGACGTTGACGATGGTAGCCAGATAACGGCCGCCAATCATAGATTCGCTGACGCCTTCAACCTTGGCAGACATACGCTCCAGCAGAGAATGGCTGACGCGGATGTTGACGGTCTTTGCGCGAGCATCCACTTCCAGTGCCTCGACGGCAACAGGAATACCCATGCCGACCTTGAAGCTCTTGGAGGCATCTTCGATATACTCGAATGCAGACAGTGCGCCGGTACCCATGCTCACTTCAACGCCAAAGGCCTCGACGATGACATAGCGGGGACCACAGGACAGAACGCTGGCGGTAGTGGTGCTGCCGACCTCGACACGAGTCTGAGGAGTAGCGCGGAAGAAGTAGCGATTCTGCAGCTGAGCAAGAGCGTCGGCGCGAGAACCAACGGCAAAAGGAATGCGAGTGCCAAAATCATCGGTGAAGTAGCCGACATCGCGGGGGATGAAGGAAATGACAGCGCCGAGCATGCGGTTGGCCTTGCGCTTGTAGCGAATGGTCTTCTCTTCGTTGCTCAGACCATCCATATCCTTCATCAGGCTGTACTTGAAGAAATCTTCAGGGACGAACACGACACGCATGGTATTGCGCTTTGCAACAATCTTGATGCCATCGCCCATGGGCTCGATAGCAACGACCTTTGCATACAGAACGCGATGCTGACGGATAGCACGACGCATTTCGTCCTCATCGGAAGCCTGAACCATATCGGGCATCTGTGCTTCAATCAGGTCGTTGCCGGAATCGACATAACGGCCCAGTTTGGGAAGACGGCGCTCATGAGCAGCTTCTGCGTTCTCCTCGGGAGCATCTTCGTCAACAGCCTCAGTCTTAGCATCACCATCTTCTTCATTGGAAGCGGTGTCGGCGGCAACGAAATCGGGATTGGCAGCAACCTCTTCGGCGGTATTGGCGAAAGCGGCCTCTTCGTCAACGGGGGTCTCGACAGCAGCCTCAGCCACTTCGGGAGTATTCAGATTCATAGTATCTTCCATGATAAACTTTACCTTTCTGTAAATAGAAATTTATATACATTACCGTGTGGGGACGGTAATAACAAAAGAAAAAGACCTTACCCAAAAACGGATAAGGTCTTGCGCGTTATATAAGGGGATTAGATGCCAAACTTGTTTTTCTTCTTGGACTGAGCAGCAGTCCCCTTCCCTGCTGTGTTCGTTTCGGTCTTTACGGTACTGCTCATCATATCGGCAGCAGGCGGAATCTCAGTACGTTTCTGCTGTTGACGGAATCTCTCCGTGCTCTGTGTAGAAGCGATTTCCTGATTGCTTGCTGCCACACTCAAGAAATCGGCACCAGTCTTGACTTTGTTGGTACCGGCACTGAATGCGTCTCTGTCTTCTGTCGCTGCATATTTCTTGCGGCTTGGCAGAAGGCTGATGATAGGCATCTGTTCAAGTTCGAGTTCGCCTTTTTCGTTCTTGACGGCAAACTCCTTGAACATCGGATGCAGGTTATAGCCAAACTTGTTGGCTTTCAGCACTTTTGCGTGCTGTCTGAAAAGCAAAACATTCTCAAAAGGCATTGCCATAACTTCATCGGGGTTGATGACATTACGCTTGCCTTCGCCAAGAGATAAGGAATATCCCTGATTCATAGGACGATAGCCAAGAACCGTAGGACGATTATCCTTGACGCTCTTGGATACGACTGTCATAACACCGCTCTTATAAGAAATGAAATCAGCAGTCGTTTTATCGTTAACGCCAAGGCACAACAAAGTATCACAGCAACCGATAATGGTCTCGGCGTTCGTTTCACCGTAGGTCTCCTGCAGCTGTGAGTATGTCTGGCAAATCATAAAGATACCGATTTTACGAGAACGAACGGTAGAAATCAGAACTTCAAAGTTCGGAATCATACCGATGTTAACGAACTCGTCCAGAATCATATTTACTGTATTACGGGTCTTGGGGCCATAGGTATCTGCTGCGTCGGAAATATCCTTGAACAGGAAGTTGAACAGCAAAGAAGTAATAGGCTTCATGGCTGCACTCTTATCAGACATAACGCAGAACAAGGCCGTCTTCTTTTTAGAAGGATGGTCGCCAATCGAAGCAAGGTCGATATCTTTGTTGCGAAGAATACGGCGCAAATCGCGCATCTGGAACAGCTGCATGCGCTGACCAAGTCCTGTGATGAACTGAGGTCTTGCGTTATCAGAGTTCTGCTTGAAGATTGACCATGCAAGCTGTGCGGGATTATCCAGAGGAATGTCCTTGAAACACTCTTCCCATTTTGCAAGGTCGTTGTTCAAAAGCAGACGATAAATTTCATCGATATGAAGCGGTGCGCGGCGGTCTACCCAGTCATCGATGTCTGCGATGTACTTTTCAACCCATGCCGATACATATTCATCGCCGGTCAACGAGGCATCGATAGCGCTGTCACGCTGCCCGTTTTCGAGGTCTTGTTCGGCCTTCCTTTTTGCAAGTTCTCTTACGCAGTAATACTTATCATTCATAATAGTAGATTCATCCTGAATGATAGTAATGAACTGCTGGCAGTCATTGTTGTCGATAGAGAGGTCTTTACAGAGTTCAATAATAGACTTGGTGAACTTTTCTACTTTGGCACTTTCATTTCGATATGCTTGATAGAAGATGATAGCTTTCAAAAGGTTGGCTTCGCCGCCGTCCCAGAACTCATCGCCTTCACCGGAGTTCTTCATGATAGCATCTGCAAATTCGGCAATACGAAGTTCGTTTGCATTGCCTGTTTTGGGGTCAATGATTTCGGATACGCAGTCCCAAGAATCGGAATACAGCAGGTCAACAAGGTCGAACAGCTTTACTTCGTATCCGTTATCCAAAAGGAACTTGCGCATATCATTGTGAATTTCGCCCTTGGGGTCAGTAATTACCATTGAGGCTTGATTCTTAACTGACTGAAATACAGCAGACCGAACAAAGCCGTAGGACTTACCGGAACCGGGGGAACCAAAAATCATGATGTTTCTGTTGCCGGGAGAGTTGTTTGCCAAACAAATGGCTTCCTTGCCTTCTTTATCTAACTGGCCGAGAATAATTCCTTCCACATCTTTGACCGGGCCGATTTCGAAATGCTTATGGATTTCTTCCGGCTGCATCCAGTCAGCGGAGCCATAAAGAGGATTCGCGGCGACCGCAACACCTCTGTCATCCTCATGCGCTTCCTTCGCAAGGTCTTGGTTTCTGAACTCCATTATAAATAGGAAGCCGGAAATGGCTAACGTAATAATGAGGGTGTAAATCAGACCGTTCGCTCTGATAAGTGCGTAGATTGGGCAAAGCAGAAAATTGATGCTGGCATTTTCAGCTCCCAGTAACCCGTTCGTAGATACTCTATAAGCACTTTCTGCAAAGTATCCGCCAAGGAACGAGCTCAGAAAAGCGATGATACCGTACTTGACCAGCTTTTGCTTTGTGGAATTCAGACTGTTATACCAGTCTTTGAGTTTTGTTATCTTTTCTTTCACGCGTTAACACCTCCTGTGTGCGATGAAAGAGAAACAAATCATTACCATGTTTCTCCTACACTCCTTTCTGAACATAAAAAATAAGCCTCGTCCGATGTGTGAACTCGAACAAGACTTTGCGGAGATAAGTGTTTCTGAGTACACTTATCTTTATATTCATTATATACTGATTTTTGCGCTATGCTATATGGTTTTCTTTACGAAAAATCGAATAGGTTTTTTCATAAAAAATAATTTTTTACTAAACAATTGTGCTTTTAAAAAGCAGGTATGAGTTTTCCATTTACAATATTATATATACCGGGAACATTTAAAGTTCCTTTAGTAAGTCCCATGCCTATCACATAGGATTCAGATAAAGGATTTTCTCCTACAAATGTAATTGAAGATGCGCATTCAATATCATAGACGAGTGATACAACATATGGAATGTCTTTAATCAAACAATTAACTTCAATTGTTCCAAAAGTATTGGTGTCATAAATAGACAACGTCCAATCATTATGCAAATGCTCAGAGATGAATTTTTCTATTATAGAATGTCCTTTGTCATTTGCGGCAATATCTTTATCATACCAAACTGTACCGCCCCATAAATGACCAGTTTTCATAAATTATACCTCCTAAAAACAAAATAACCCCATCATCACAATTGACATGGTTTGTGACGATGGGGTTATGATTTATTATGATTTTTAATTATATCAATATTGATAAAATTGTCAATAAATTTTATGTTTTATATGCAGTGTGTAAATTACATATTTACATACGCCTATAAAACTTCTCCAAATATTCTAACGCAAATTCATTATATTTCTTCATGTGTTCTGTAGGATTATGTTGTTTGTAGCTTTCGTATGTATCAAATTTTTCAAAATAAAAAAGCAATGAATAAAATGCCGAAATATCATCCGCGTTTTTGCCTGTGGTTGCAGTATAATATGGAGAATTATCTCCCGTTAAAAAATCGCCAGTAATTTTATAAAGTTCAAATTGTTTTTTCGTCAAATCAAACCACTCTTTTGGTAGGATACATGGATTTTCGCTTGCTTTTTTACAGTTTAATGCAAATTCGTCTGGATTTAGCGTTTTACCTATTGATTTGAGCATATTGGATATAAATCCAGCTACTATATCACACACTCGTACTCCAGCACATTCTTTTGAATCCACTTCTGTTGTGTTTTCAAATATTTTTTTTATTGCAGAAGCAGTATCTCGCTCGCGGTCAATTTTAAGAATAACATTTTTGGGATAGATATATTGTTCTTCTAATGTGGTTGCTAAACCGATAGCATTGATTTTATAATCAAATTCTATTGGATAATTTTTAACGGTAATACTACTTAAACCAATAGCATATTTTAAATTTGTAAGAGCAATCATTTCTGCTTGTTTTCTTTGTACGCCTTCATCCCATTTTATTACGTTATTCAATTTTGAAATTATGTTTTCTTTAAAAAGCAAATCACTATTTGTGGTTAATAGATTTTCGAGCGCTGCCAATATATTACAGTCAGAGTAGTTACAAAGAAATTTGTTTAACGTATAATAGAATATAATCATGAATTCTGGCCCGTAAGGAAAGGAAAAGGAAAAATTCATTCCATCTCGTACCATAATTTCAAGAGGGTTAATGATATTTATTTGATATATTGCCTTTGTTTGCAATAAAAATTCAAACAATACTGTATAGAAATCAATATATCTATTACTAAAGTTTTTGATTCCATAGTTATAATCCGCTTTTAACTTCTGTGATTTGAGTTCAGGTAGAACTCCTTTTACACCTGGGAAAAACTTAACTTTCCATGTATCCTCGATTTCTTGATATTTTTCCATTGCAACTATGTCATTTTGCGTATTCCATCCCACATAACATCCAACATAATATATAGGTCCTTTTTCAAATCCTTTACTTTTGCACCAAAAATTTGGTATACCATTCTTAAACCGAATATTTCCATTCTTATTTGATTCGTCGAAATAGAAGTGATACATATTTTTATTTGTCATTTTATTTCACCTGTATATAAGCAAAAAATTCCATCGCAGTTAGTATAGTGCTAATTACGATAGGAAACTTGAAACCGTTGTAATATCTGTATTAAGCACAATTCGTAAATTGCGCTAGTTTAATTTTAATGGGACATCTTAATCAAAAATCGCATTTCCAGAATCCGAAGTATCCTGCTGGAGACTCTCTGTACCAGTCGTATTCTTCTGCATTTTATCGTTGTCGTCATGTAGGAAGAAGTCATTCATCAACCATTCTGTCACCTTTATAGATGCCCTGCTGCGGCACAAAGGTGGCGGCGATAGTAACCGATATCGCCATCTTTGAAAGCAATCTGTACGATGACGAGACCCTCTACTGCTGGGATTCTGATGTTCTGGACGAAGCCATTGGTCTGGATAGGTATATTAACTTCGAGGTCAAACGTAGGGAGAAAGACAACGATGGTCTTAGGTGTAATAGTTGTGATGGTGTCAGTGTGAGTGGTTGTTATGGCTTTTGCCAAGAAATCCATCAATTGAATTTTTTAACTTGTCTATATTGCTTGATAGTTTGTTATATGTCAATTCCATTCCTCCCCAAACCAAGAATATCGAGGTAATAATAAGTATTGTAATATTCAAAAATGTGGGGCTGCTAAAATCATGTATTTTTTCAAGACAGTCTATTATTTTCAATGTTACTTTTTCAATGGTCAATATTTCTCCAATAATTATGCAAGCTAATCCACCAATACAAACTATACCTGCTATTATCACAGAAATTATTTTATGCTTTGGTTTCCATTCTTTTACCTTTAAATATGTAATAATTTCGATAATGATAAGAATTACGAATCCCAAAAAATAGAGTACATGCATTAAATCCATAAAAATCACCTTCTAAAATTTATGTTCTAATAAGTAACATAGTTGCCCTTAATATTTATTTCACATTGAAAACATTTTTTTCTTCGTCATAATCTTTCATACAATAATGGTTCTTAATGTTTTAATTCAGTTTGTAAAAGACAAATTACATCTAACTTTTTATCAAAAACATCGTCCATTCCTCCTTTTATGCTGAGATAAATTGATTGAGCACTCTCTCGGTCTTTTCCTGCACCATCTTCATGTACTCTTCCATGTAATCCCAATCTGGGTCACCATTTTTGTTAACTGGAAGCATAATAGCATCCTTCAAAAGCTTTGTTCCTGTACACATTTCAGAGAACTCGTATTTCTTTGATGTCACTTTTTCAATAGCACACCCAACAAATTGCAGCGTACCGCTCGAAACTGTACTTTTGGCTTTTAGAATATTGACCCGTCCATGAGAAACAGCAAAATACGGTTGTTCGTGAAAAAACACTTTTTCCAAACATATCAACAGTTAAAGTGTTACCTTTCCATAGATGCGCTTTTGGCTCTTCTATATATGCAATGATGCCGTTATGTTCTTTGCCTGATGACACAAGCGGGGTTGCGCCTTCTGTGATTGATTTAGGTTGGATGTCGTCTTTGGAAAGAAAAGCATCAAACAATTCCCCCACCCTGAACTCTCTCCACTCCCTCGTATCCACCTTTTTCTTCTCCGCATCCTTTGCAGCCTGCAACATGGTCAAAGACTCGGCGACTTTGGCTTCAAGGTTCGCCATGTAGGACTCCATATAAGCCCAATCAGGCTGGCCTGTCTTGTCCACAGGAAGCAGAATTGTTTCATGTTTTACTTTGTCCCATGTGCATTTCCTTAACTTATCCAAGTTATAATCCATGTGCAAGAACGCGCGACAGTCCTCGAAGGATAAATGTCATATCGGATAAACGGTTTTTCTTCGGACTTATCGTTATCGCTGCTGTTGTTGCGGAATTTTATTGACAAGCATATAGCACATACAGAAATGATGCTTTTAGCACTTCTCTTTCAGCACCAAATGGATGCTCATAACAAATCTGAACAGCCTGAATCGGTTGAGTCACTGTCTCTCCTCCTCACAAAAAATGAGCGATAAATACGCGGAAATGCACAAAAACGCACGCGTGCATTTATCGAACGCACGCGTGCATTTAAAATGCTATTATGTATAGTTCCTTCACCTCCACAAACGACATACATAGCTATATGCAAAAGCGATGAAAGACGAAAATGCCAAGAGGCAAACAAGGATTACGCAGCTATTCAGCAAGTGTTTGAAAACATCTCCGATTCGATTCCACAAGTTGATTTGAGTTTCCAGCTCCTCTATTTCGTGCTTCTTCTCACAGAATTGCTCATCCTCTTCCAGAGACAATCGCAGGTCTTGCGTTATACCACAGGCGTCGAACATATCATCGCTATCGGCATTACTTCTGAGCTGCCTACGCCGGGCTTTACGCCAATTTGCAATTTTCTTTTGCAGCACTGCGTCTTTTGTGTCCTTTTCGTCAGCTCTCTTTCGCAAAATATAGGAAACCACAATGTAGCAGACCGCTGATACTACAGCAAGAACAGCCAAAAGGATAAATGCAGGCCGCGTTCTGCAAAGGAGCAGCATCGCCATGGTAAGTATTGCCACAAAAGTCAGTGCAGTTTGCATTTTTCACCTCTTATGCGCACAACCGGGGAAATTGCGTTTAGGATTTCGATGTCCCGGATACTTGTAAAACCAGATGGTTTTATTCAAACCACCCATTTTTGCAAATACCCTAAAAAATAAACCTCCAATGCTGTAACATCGGAGGAGTCGAATATTTCTTTTTCTTTACTGCTCGGCTTTAATTTTTAAATGCACAGAATGCTTTCGACTTATTTTTTCCGTTTCCATCTCTTTTTTTGAGCTCTTGTTTTATGTTTTTTATGTTTTTTCAAAAACTTTTGTATTGTAAAATAGTCACCACTAATTTGACCACAGAAAAGATAAAACGCTGCACCACCATAGCTAATTATTGCGGCGAGATTATGCCATAAGGCAGAATTGCTTCCATCTGCATCAAACATGTCTTCGATTACTAAAGGAAAAAAGATAAAAAATGTAAAAGAAAATGCAAGAACTTCGAAACCAAGAATAATTTTATCCTCTGCGCTTACTGTTCTTTTTTCCTTTTTCCCTTTGTGCAACACATAAAAATATGTAGCAAAGCCGAATATCACTGCCAATATGAATAATACAGCAATGTCTTTGCCCAGTATATCAAAGCTCATAATCGTTCCTCAAAGCTCTATCCGCTTTTTTGCAATATCAAAAAAATCGGCATCCTTTTCGATGCCGATAAAATTCCTTTTCGTATTGTTCGCTGCTACGCCTGTCGAGCCGCTTCCCATACAGAAATCGAAAACGGTATCATCTTCGTTTGTGTAGCTTTTGATGAGCCACTCACACAATGCCACCGGTTTCTGTGTGCCGTGCGCCGCATATTTCTGTTTATCAGTAGCGAATGTCAGCACGCTCGTGGGAAATCGTTCGGTACTGTCATAACCTTTTGCTGTGTATTTCCCGTAATCCTCTGTCATCTTAGAATTTCGTTTATGTTCGACCGTTGAGACCTTTCTCGGATGTCCTGTTGTCTTTTGAGGATTATAGGTCGGCAGTTTTTTGTAGAAAACAAGAATGTCTTCATGTGCTCGAAGCGGCATTCGGTTTGCATTAAGAAATCCAACCGGAGTCGTTTTCTGCCAGATAAGATTGTATCTCCAAGGAATCGTAGTAGACTCCATCAATGTTTTCGTGTAAATCCCGGCCGAGAAAAGAATCACCACTCCCCTATCGGCAAGGATTCTGTCCAGTTGTGACCAAATTCCCTGTTGCTTTCTTTTATTCCATTCCTCGTTGGCGTCCTTGTAGGGAATGTTCTTTTTGAAGCAATGCAGTAAATATTTCTCATAATTGAGATTTTTTCCGTCGCATTCGATAAAATCATCAAACGGCAGCACAACATCCCATGTGTTTTGCGTTATTCCGTATGGCGGGTCAGCCAGAACGAGATTGACAGAATGGTCATGAATCAATTCAAATGAATCCATACAATCTCCGTGAATCAACATATAACTACTCATTTGGTAATCTTCCTCATTTGATGCCGTCAGCACACTCTTGCTGTAAAAAAACAACAAAAAAATCCCCCTCGAATTACTCCGAGGGGGAATGTGCTTATATACTATTCGCTTATAATAAGTATATATCGAATGATTTTAAATTGCTATATGTTTTTCTTTACGAAATAACGAATAGATTTTTTCACAGAAAATCGATTAGCCAGCGTTATTACCGTTCAAATCGATTGTGCCGGATGCTACAGTTTCGACTACAGCCGTCAAGTCAGAATCGTCCAACGGGTCACTCACAATGCTGATTACGCGACCCTTAATGGATGTTTTCCAGCCAAGGATGGAATACAGGTCATCTGGCGTTACCCAATAATACTGTTTCGTCTTTGGGAACTGTGCAACACCGCCGTAAGTAGCCGACGTACCGCCGAAACCATCATCAGAAACGAGGTACATAGTATGACCATTTTCATCGGTGTACTGGTCAATTCTGTTCTTCACGATGGGGTCAGCTTCATCGTTAGGGATGGTGTACAGACCCCAGTCGGTAGCAGCATAAACATAATCGCCGGTAACATGGCTGAACAGTGGATTATATGCCATGGCAAGCTGAGCAATGGAGACGTTCAAATTCCCGTCTTCATCAATCATGGGGAATGCGTCAGGAATATATTCGCCATTCAGAACGATTTTCCAATCGCTGTCAGTTGACCCGTTTTCGAGATAGTTTTTGCCGATTTTGCGAAGAGCAATGAACTCATCGCGCTTTTCTTTGCTGTCAAAGAGATACACACGTTCACTGGTTCCTTCTTTGCGAAGAATCGGATGCGTCTTGAAGGGGTCCAGTGTCCCATCGTATTCGAGTACATCAGCGCCGGAAATGATATATTGACGCTCAATACCGTTCTTGTCTGTACCAGTATAAAGCGGGTTCGTTCCAAAAGCCAGTTCAACATTGCCGCCGCTCGACAGAGAGGGAGTTAAATTGTAGCTCTCCTGTCTGTCCTTCTGCATTTCAAAATACGTCTTCTGAATGCCGTAAACATAACGGTCAGTGTAGCGGAACGTAGCAGAGTTGTCTTCTTCCAGCGTGGCAAAGTCAACGAAAGCAGTGTCACTACCAGCGGGGATGTTTGCGGCGCTGCTTACAGCATCTGCATCGGTGTTGCCGCGCCTAATGTCGGTCGGAACCTCTGCTTTTTCAGGAACATAGTCGATAACTTCTTCGTCTTTGTCGGTATTTTCAGGAATTGCTGTATCAGTTTTGTCGTTGGCAGTTTCAGCGCTTGCCAGATTATCTTCGCTGCTTGCTGCGGACTCGGAAACCGAACTCGAATCGGGCTGTGTACCCGCATCGTTTTTATGACGGTTCATACCAACAAACACAAGAATGATAACGATGACAGCAATGATTGCTGCCGCAATGGCAATAGGATTGATGTTTTTCTTCATAATTATGGAGCAGGACACCCCATCTATAGCCGTAAGGCTTAGGTGGGGAGGAATGCGTTTCTTAGAAAAGACTAAGATACAGCATTTCCTGCTTGCCTCCTTTCAATATTTAGCTGATTTGTATCCATGCTCCCGCATGGCAAACAACTTGAACTTTGGAAATTGCTACGGACTTACTTTTTCCATTGACTGGAATCAAAAGTCTTGTGCCTTTATTATGGCACCCGCTTGTAATGTATGTTTTACCTTCGAGACGCACAGTGTCGTATGACTGAATTGCATAGCGCCGTCTTCTTATAGAGCGACGGCCCTTCGATACCTTTTTGCTGCGGTACTTGTGCAAATTCTCAGAATCTTTTTTGTGATTACGGTTAATTCTGCCATTAAAGAGTTCTTTTCCTTTTGCCTTGTTGCCGGTGCGAGCGTCAATATAAGTGGCATCGTAGAATTTTTCCAGCACACGATTGTTTCTGCGTCGCTTTTGGTAATGTCTAAACTTGCAACGGCATGCCGGGTGATAATCTCCCATTGCATACGCATCGTTGTTATGGGTTTTCTCAAGTTGAAGCGCAATGCGCTTTTCCTTTGTCATCGCACCATAAGTGATGGTCACAAATTCTTTATCGTATGTGGTGTACAGTGCATCTACTATCTGCCAGCGAACAGCGTTCATAAACGCTGCGCCTGAAAGGTCGGCAAATTCTTTGCCTTCGCCATAACCGAAGAGTTTGCCACCTTTTTGATGATTTGCTGGCGTGTGGCATTTTTCGCATACCGTAGCAAGCTCATCAAGCTGGTAACCATGTCTGCCTTTCCAGTAGAACATATGGTGCATATGCAAAATAGCACCATCCGCGATTTTGCGCTTACAAACCTGGCAAGTGTAATTATCACGGTAGAACACCGCTTCACGCAGCGTGGCTAAATTGTAGTGCGGGCCTTTCTGGTAGTCTGCGCTTTCCGGCTTTGCTTTACCTTTCTGGATAGCTTGCAGCAGCATCGTGTCAAAGGAGCCGACTTCAACAGTTGCATGAGTAATCGGAATTACAGATACATATCGTTCAATAAGGCTGATGTTTAGCTGCTTCTTATGTTCCAGAGAAGGTGCGAGCCAACCTTTATCACACTTGCGGTTATCGAAGCGCGGTTTACGGTAACGCAGTCTGTTTCTGCGTGTACGGCGCAACTTACGACAACTGTCGTGGCAGGCTTTCTCGTCCTGTAATGTATTATATTGAGCAGATACATACTCGTGAGATTGACTTTTCACACTGATGCCGATGTAGTTGTAGCCCACATCCTCGCAGATTTCAATAGGCTGCGTGTTCGTTTTGCTGTCATACAGCAGCTGGATGGTAAAGGGATGATGCTTAACGATTTTTGCTTTTCCGTCTTTCAAGAGTCGGCGTACCTTGCCAAGACGGAAGGTAGGCATTAAGCGTTCACCACTGTTGCTGAGAACACAAACGCAAGTGCTCATGCAAGATACTCCTTTCGTAAAATAGTAATGAAACTATAAGTCAGGGCTTGCGCCCTGTGGTCCACTTCGCCAATGTTATGCACTGTTTTAGCCTTTCGGCATGGCAGCCGCACATCTCCTACCCTTAGAGATTTTTAACGTAATACATATCAACGGCTTGCGCCATTGATACATACACTGCCCGCAGAGCCCGACACTTGTGGAGCATATCGGGGTGCCTATATTATGAAGATGATTGCTCATCAAATGCATAACGGAGTTCGCAGCAACCGAAGTTGCCGTTCACCAAGGCTAATCAACCGGGCTTACGGGTTGCCCCGCAAGCCCCGTCTATAACCGGCGAACCGGTTTAGGCGGGGTTGTTGAAATGCGCCTAAGTAGATGATATCTATCGTACAGTTACTATTCTATGCCATTCGCACAGTATAGCAAATAAAAAATGCCGCCCATCCTTGGATGAGCGGCGAAGAGTTATATTTTAGATATGGAAAACAGTCCACTCGCGGTTTGGATAATCGTCGCAGAAGCTTGCGAAAGCGAGCGGCGCACCGTTGTCTTGGCTGTCTTTGTT
>ENA-OOWN01000517-OOWN01000517.1-human-gut-metagenome-genome-assembly--contig:-NODE-517-length-33210-cov-50.736269_pt1 | contig 33210 bp, 38 predicted proteins | sample MGYA00241406_ERZ501319 | MGnify/ENA primary metagenome ERZ501319 (study PRJEB25962, sample SAMEA2042734) | human gut metagenome | biome: human gut; feature: human-associated habitat; material: faeces... | reverse complement strand
GAGGCCGAAGAGTTTTTGGTCGTGTCAAGAATATTTCTTATTTTTAGATCACGTTAAAGCTGTGCGGATGTGCACGGCTTCAGCGTCATCCCAGACTTGTCGTTCGGTCTTGCAAGGATATGATGTCTTTTTCGGGCCCAAGCTAAACAATCCCCCATATTCATCGGGTGAGCCTGAATAGCATCCTTGCAGCGCTCCGACAAGGTGGATACCGTCATTGTGAGACCATGATAACCACCTTGCCGCCCCGTCCATAATTGCCGGAAGCGGCAACGCTCCCTCCTTATTCCTAAAATCACTGTTGGACGAGCCGACGCCGGAGGAAGAATCCCTTCGTCGCTACAAAGAAAAGCACCGTGCCGAAGATCTGCATGGCCGCCATGGCCCAGAAGGCCGACGCGTAGCCGAAGTGCTCGGCAAAGACACCACCCAGCAGGATGCCTATACCCTGTCCGAGATCCCACATCGTCAGGATCGTCGATGTGGCCGTACCCCGTTCATAATGGTGAGCCACGCCAATGATCATATTCATGAAGGCCGGCCACATGTGACCGTTGCCCAGGCCGATGAGGAACGCGGAGGCATAATAGGCCGGCATCGTCGGCGAAGCGATGAACAGCGTGTAGCCGATAGACGACAGGATGACGCCTTCGGCAGCATTGTGTGTCAGCCGTCCATCACGCAGCGACTTGCTGCCCTGCAAACGGGAAAGGATCAGTCCGACCGACAGCAAGGCAAAATAAGCACCCGTGCCGCCCGTGATCCCCAGCCGCTCCTTGCCATAGATAGCCAGATAGTTGGACATCAGTCCCCAGCAAAATCCAAAGCAGACGACATTCAGTCCGATGAGCCATCCCCGCGTGAGGAAGAAACGGTCGAGCGAGATCGGCTGCTTGTTCTTGACGATCTCCTTCTGAGGAATCTGAATGCGCATATTGACCACCAGTCCCAGCAGTGCCACCAGGAATGCCAGCCAGAAGAGGACATGGAAATTGTGCGTGTAATGATAGATGAACACACCGGCCGTCGGCGCGATGGCCGAAGCGAGGTTGTTGCTCAAGCCGTAATAGCCGATGCCCTCATTGCGACGGCTGGAAGGCAGCACATCGATCGCCACTGTGTTATTGCTCACCGTAGACGCTCCAAAAGGTGCGCCATGCAGGGTACGCACAATGGCAAAGAGCAACAGCGAGGCCGCCATCAGATAACTGGCAAAGAAAAGGGCATTGACCGTCAGACAGACAAGCAGCACCTTCTTGCGGTTGAAACTGTCGATCATGAATCCGCTGAAGGGACGGATGACCAGGGCGGCGATCGTATAACCGAAAAGCACAAAGCCGATCATATCCTTCGTGGCATGGAAGCTTTCACTGAGATAGATGGGCAGGAGCGGCGTGAGCAAATAAAAGGCGAAATACATGGTGAAATTAGCCACCATCGCACGGTTATAGTTCGCATTCCAGAGTTTCTCTTGTTTTAACTTTTCTGCTTCCATAATTTCTGTCATTGATGTCCTTATATCCTTGATACACATAACAACCGCGTGGCAAACGTCGCGCAGGCTCATTGCTTCTGCCGGGGAGATGCCACCTCTACATTGGAACGGGAAGACAAGAGAGCCCGGTAAGGCATGACAAAAATACGGATAAAAATCGGAACACAGACACCTTCCCCATGATTTTTTTCCAACGATCCGCCAATTTACCACGCAGGCCGACCTGCCAAAGAATATTCCTGCAGGCGGATCAGTCACGACAAAAAGGAATGTGGCCTCCACATTCACTTCCATATTATGACCGCCTCACAACCATACGAACAGCCCAATGATCAGAAAAAAGTAATATGCCCAGCGTAAAAAAATCCATATCATACAACCACCGAGCATATTCCGTCTTATAGAAGTCGCCATCCACTATCAGAATGTATATTCCGACAGAAGCGGTCACATCCTTCCCGACCTTCACCAACATTGCCTGAAAGCCATACGGTCTAATCCCTCTGCCTGAACTCATGTGGTGTCATGCCGGTTATACGTTTGAAAAACTTACAGAAAAAGCTCGGATTAGGGAAATTCAGATCCTCGGCTATCTGTGCAATCGGAATATTCTCATACTTCAGCATTATCTTTGCATTGGTAATCAGCGCACGGTCAATCCATTCCTTGGCCGTGATGCCACTCGTCTCCTTTATCACTACCCCGAGATAGCGCGGCGTGACACACATCCTATCTGCATAGAACGACAGAGAATGGCCGCTCTTACTGTAGGTGCTGACCAACTGTATAAACCTGTCGAACATCATCCTGTTGTGCGGTTTCTTATAGTCGCTGTCGCTGCTGTGCCTGTTTTTCAGATAGTCGTAATAATGGAGCAATGAGTAGATAATACCGTCAACAACCTCGGCAGGACTGTTTTTCTGCCGGGCTATCTCCCATGCCGACTGGAACATCCGGTCTATGATGCCGATATCCCGTAGTTCAGGGGTTGCGATAAAGTTATAAGCATTGCGCTTATATTCGGCGGGGATCCTTTCCTTGAATGTCAGGTTCATCTTCTCATTGCCCACCATCATTCCACACAATTCAAAATCCTCGGAGAAACTATTGACCTGTATGATACTGCCCGAACCGATGAAGGCGATCATATCCTTCCTCAATGTGTAGTCCATAAGGTTGACCGTCACTTTCGCCTCCCCTTTCTTTATCAGTGCCAGCCGGCAATCCTCTATAATATAAGGAGTGCCCGACCGCAGCAACTTGGCAAAGAGCTTATGTCCTGTCCGCAGCATTCCGATGTCCCTGCCGATGATCTGCAGATTATTCTTTTGCTCATCGATATTTCCAATCATCGCCCTGATCTCAGAAAACGAGAAACGTTCCGGATGCATACTGTTTGTCTTCATAAACGCCATTTTTTGTATGCAAAAATATGAAAAATACGAAATAAAGACAATAAGGAACTCCTTATACTGCCTTTCTTACGATATTTTAAGTACAAAAGGAACATTTTTAGACTTTATCGGATAAGGTCACCAGACTGATTATTTCCTACCTTTGCACTGTAACACCATCAACCGTCCGGTCATGTCGCCGGGTGTGGTGTCTCAAATAGTCCGAGAAAGAAAATAATCATGATATGAAACGTATTTTAGTCTTCATCATGCTGGCCGCTACAGTGATGCCCGCCTTCGCCCAGATCACCCTGAGTGAGTGCAGATCGCTTGCCCGCGCCAACTATCCGCTCATCAAGCGATTCCGTCTGGTGGAGCAAAGCCGCTCGTTATCGCTCAGCAACGCTTCCAAGGCATGGCTGCCACAAATATCACTCAATGCCAGGGCATCCTATCAAAGTGATGTGACACAAATTCCCATCGACCTTCCCGGCACCGACCTGCATCCGTTGTCGAAAGACCAATACGATGTCAGTGTACATGTCAGCCAACAGATCTATGACGGCGGTGCCGTCAGGGCATCCAGACAGGTCACCAATGCCCGCAACGATGTCGAGCGTGAGAAAGTCAATGTAGCCCTTTATGATGTATATGAGCGCATCGACCAGCTTTTCTTCGGCATACTGCTGCTCGATGAGCAGATCCGTCAGGTGCGCCTCCTTCAAGACGACCTGTCGCTCAGCCTGCAGTCGGTAAGCGGCATGGTACGTGGAGGCATTGCCAACCAAACCGATATCGATGCCGTCAAGGTAGAACAGGTAAAAGCCGCCCAGACGGAAACCGGCCTGGTCACCTCGCGTGCCACCTATCTGAAGATGCTCTCCACATTCATCGGCAAAATGCTCGACGACAGCGTGCAGCTCGTACGCCCTGCCGAAGGAGATCTCACCGGAATGGTGAACAACCGACCCGAACTTGCTCTCTACAATGCCCAAGACCGGCTGCTCGACCAACAGCGCAAGACCCTCGACACCTACCTCCGTCCACATATAAGCCTGTTTCTACAAGGCGGATACGGCAATCCGGCACTCAACATGCTCAAAAATAGTTTCGACGCCTACTATAAAATAGGAGCGACACTCACATGGAACATCGGAAGCCTGTACACCCGTGCCAACGACAAGCGCAAGATCGAGACCGACCGCCTCAGCATCCGTGCCGAGCGCGAGGCATTCCTCTTCAACACCGGACTGCAAAGCGAACTGCAACGCGGCAACATTGAAAGCCTGCACAAACAGATAGCTCAAGACGATGAAATCATCGCCCTGCGTCAAAGCATACGCGCCAAGGCCGACACGAAAGTGGCCAACGGTACGGAGACCGTCAATGAGATGCTGCGCGACATCAATGCCGTAAGTGAGGCTAAGCTGGCAAAAGCCTTCCACGAGATACAACTTCTACAGGAAACATACAAACTGAAAAACATAAACAACTTCTAGCATGACAAAGAAACTTCCGCTCATACTCCTGTCCGTGGTCCTCGCGGCATGCTCGTCGGGCGATCCCGACTATGATGCCACAGGCATGTTTGAGGCCACTGAGATCATCGTTTCCGCCGAGGGGAACGGCCGGCTGCTCTCTTTCGGCATCGAGGAAGGCGACCGGCTGCAAGCCGGCAGCCAGGTGGGCCTCATCGACACCGTGCAACTTCAGTTGCGGGCCATGCAGCTCGGTGCCACCAAAGACATGTATGCCACCCAACGCCCTGACATCGAGACACAGATCGCCGCCACGCGACAGGAACTGGCCAAGGCCGAGGAAGAGCAACGGCGCTATGAGGCGCTGGTGAAAGACAATGCCGCCAACCGTAAGATGCTGGATGACGCCATAAGCAACGTACGCGTCCTCCGCCGCCGTCTTGCCGCCCAGCAGTCGTCACTCGGCAAGAGCACGAACAGCCTCAACCGTCAGATGACTGCCACCGAGATACAGAGACGCCAAGTGATCGACCAGCTGCGCAGGTGTCATGTGACGTCACCCATCAACGGTACGGTGCTTGAGAAATATGCTGAAGCCGGTGAATATGCCACGACGGGCAAGCCCTTGTTCAAGATCGCTGACGTGAACGACATGAAGCTACGGGCCTATGTCACCGCCGACAGGCTCAATGCGATAAGGATCGGGCAGAAGGTAAAGGTGTACGCCGACGAAGGCAAGGACGGACGACGCGCCTATCCGGGCACCGTCACATGGATATCCGACAAGGCCGAGTTCACTCCCAAGACCATCCAGACGCGCGACGAACGCTCAAACCTCGTCTATGCCGTGAAGATCTCGGTCAGGAACACCGACCACCTTATTAAAATAGGTATGTATGGTGACGTCCAATTCTGATATCAAGTGGATTGTCCAGGCCGAGGGCCTCTGCAAGAGATACGGCAAGACCATGGTCGTCCGCCATCTCTCCTTCAGTGTTGACGAGGGAGAGATCTATGGCATCATCGGACCCGACGGTGCCGGCAAGACCACACTCTTCCGCATCCTGACCACCCTTCTCCTTCCCGACGACGGCAAGGCGAGCATCGACGGACTCGATGCCGTGGCCGACTACCGGTCTGTACGCCGCCGCATCGGCTACATGCCCGGCCGCTTCTCGCTCTATCAGGACCTCACGGTAGAAGAGAACCTCAGCTTCTTCGCATCGGTGTTCAACACGTCCATTCAGGAGAACTATGACATGATAGCCGACATCTACCGTCAGATAGAGCCGTTCAAGAACCGTAGGGCCGGCCGTCTCTCCGGCGGAATGAAGCAGAAGCTCGCGCTCTGCTGTGCCCTGATACACGCTCCCCGCGTGCTGTTCCTCGATGAGCCGACGACAGGCGTCGACCCTGTGTCGCGCCGTGAGTTCTGGACGATGCTGAAAAAGCTGCGTCATGACCACGGTCTGACGGTGTTGGTGTCCACGCCCTATATGGACGAGGCATCGTGGTGCGACCGCATATCGCTGATGCAAGCCGGCCAGTTCATGCAGACCGACACGCCACATGGCATCGTCAAGGCTTATGCTGCCCGGCTGTTTGCCGTCAGGGCAGCCGACATGCACCGGCTCATGACTGGTCTGAGAGCCTGTCCGCTTGTAGCGACATCGTTCTCCTTCGGTACCACCTGCCACGTGACGCTCGCTTCTGAGACTACCCCTGACGATCTGCGTTCCTGGCTCATCGGACACGACTATCAAGAAGTAGACATCAGTGCGATCACCCCCTCGGTGGAAGACTGCTTCATGGCACTAATGCAAACATCAGAGAAATGACAGACGAAAACGTTATCACAGCCGAGAACCTCACGAAACGCTTCGGTGACTTCGTGGCCACCGACCATATCTCCTTCAGCGTCAGACGCGGTGAGATCTTCGGCTTCCTAGGAGCCAACGGAGCCGGCAAGACGACAGCCATGCGCATGCTCTGCGGTCTCAGCCGTCCTTCAGAGGGCCGTGCCACAGTGGCAGGCTTCGATGTCGCAACCCAGTCTGAGCAGGTAAAGCGCCACATAGGCTACATGAGCCAGAAGTTCTCGCTCTACGACGATCTCACCGTGAAAGAGAACATGCGCCTTTTCGGCGGCATCTATGGCATGGGGCGCCGGCAGATCGCCGTACGTACGGAGGCCATGCTTGCCGAGCTCAGGCTGCACGATGAGCGCGACACGCTGGTGGGATCGCTGCCGTTGGGATGGAAGCAGAAGCTGGCCTTTGCCCTCGCCATCTTCCATGAGCCGGAGATCGTATTTCTCGATGAGCCTACCGGAGGCGTCGATCCTGTCACACGACGTCGGTTCTGGGAGCAGATCTATCAGGCATCCGACCACGGCATCACCGTATTTGTCACTACCCACTACATGGACGAGGCCGAATATTGTGACAGGGTGTCGATAATGGTCGACGGAAAGATCGAGGCCCTCGACACACCATCGGCGCTGAAGCAACGCTTCGGAGCCGACAGTCTGTATGACGTCTTCTTCAGCCTTGCACGAAGCGCCAAGCGTGAATAGGACGGCAGACACATGGACCGGAAGGCCTGGCCAGATCCCGACCGTCATCAGACCGCAGCCCCCTATGAGACGAGCTTGCCCGATGCCACCGCCCTTTTCGTCTGTCACTCCATTCCGACACGGCATGCCGCGCCTTCGACAAAGACGGCAGACAGGCCACCCGAAAACAATATGAAATCCTTCGGATCACTTATGACCGATTGGGATTAAAAAGACGTTATAGCTACATATTATGAGACGGTTTCTTTCATTTGTCCGCAAAGAGTTTTATCATATCTTCCGCGACTGGCGCACCATGCTCATCCTACTGGTCTATCCTGTCGTGCTCATCCTGCTGTTCGGCTATGCCGTCACCACAGAGGTGAAGAATGTACGTGTGGCCGTACTCGATCTGTCGCATGACGCCGTCACCTCCAAGGTCTGCGGCCATATTGCGGCCAGCCGCTATCTCGTCATGGCCGACATGCCTCACAGCCGTGCTGAGGTAGAGGCCCTGTTCAGAAGTGGCGGCATCGATGTGGCGATCATCTTCGAGAGCGGCTTCGCCGGTAATCTCCGTCATGACGGTCGTGCCCATGTGCAGATCCTTGCCGACGGCAGCGAGCCCAACCAGGCCGCCGTACGTGTGCAGTATGTCCAGCAAGTGCTGGCCGCGGCGCAAAAGGAGGTCATGGACAATGCCGTTGGCCGTAGCCTCACCATTGTTCCCGTCACACGCATGCTCTATAACCCGCAACAGAAAAGCGAATACAATTTCGTTCCGGGTGTCATAGGCATGATCCTGATGCTTATCTGCGCCATGATGAGCAGTATCGCCATCGTACGAGAGAAAGAGAGCGGCACAATGGAAGTGCTGTTGGCCTCGCCCCTTCCACCGGCGTGTATCATCCTGGCCAAGCTCGTCCCCTACTTCATCATCTCCTGTATCAATCTTACAGCCATACTGCTGCTGTCCTTTTTCCTGCTCCATGTGCCGATGGCAGGCAGCATGGTCTGCTTCCTCGGGGTGACGCTGCTCTACATCCTCGTCTCACTCACGCTCGGCCTGCTCATCTCCACCCTCGTCAGCACACAGATTGCAGCCATGATCTTATCGCTGTTACTCATCGTGCCCACCATCTACCTTTCCGGCCTTGTCTTTCCGCTCGAAAGCATGCCCTCCATTCTTCGCGGATTGTCGGCCATTGTCCCGGCCCGATGGTATATCGACGCGGCACGCAAACTGATGATACAGGGCAGCAGCGCTGTCTATGTAGCTGCCGATGCCGCCGTCATGGCTGTCATGGAGGTAGTACTTCTTGGCGTGTCACTCCGATTGTTTAAAGTAAGACTATAGTATTATGGTGATAAAATACCTTATAGAAAAAGAGTTCCTTCAGATCAGACGCAATGCCATTCTTCCTAAGCTGTTTGTCATGCTACCCCTGATCCTGCTCATCGTGATTCCTTATGCAGCCAATCAGGAGATCAAGAACCTGAAGTTTTGCGTCATCGACAACGACCACAGCTCCTTCTCACGCCGTCTGGTGCAAAAAGCCGATGCCTCGACCTATTTCTCGCTCACCGGTGTCTATGACGGTCACCCATCGGCCATGAACGCTATTGACAACGGCGATGCAGATCTGATCCTCGAGATAGGACAGAACTTTGAAAAAGACCTCATCAAGACCGGCATTGCCCATGTCGATGTCGAGGCCAATGCCGTGAACGGAATGAAAGGCATGCTCGCACAGGCCTATATGCTGCAGATCCTGTCCGACTATGCGACACAGCTCAGCGAAGAACAGGGAATGAACAACGGCCGGACCGCTTCTGCAGGGGCGGATGTCAGGCCAAGATACCTTTATAATCAACAGCTCGACTACAAGATGTTTATGGTTCCGGCCGTAATGGCCATGCTCCTGACGCTGCTCATCGGTTTCCTGCCGGCTCTCAACATTGTCGGCGAGAAGGAGCGCGGTACGATCGAACAGATGAATGTCACACCTGTCGGACGCTTCGCCTTCATCTTCTCCAAGTTGATACCTTATTGGCTCATCGGGCTGTTCATGCTTGCCTGGTCGGTGTTTCTCGCGTGGGTCATCTACGGGCTGTTCCCGGCAGGCAGCGTCTTACTGCTGTTTATCCATGCCACCCTGTTCCTGCTCATCGTGTCAAGCCTGGGGCTCATCGTATCCAACTATTCCTCCACCATGCAACAGGCTGCCCTGCTGATGTTCTTTTTCCTCGTGATATTCATTCTGATGAGCGGTATGCTCACGCCAGTGTCTGCCATGCCCCGTTGGGCACAGCTCATGACCTACGCCAATCCGCTACGCTATTTCATTGAGGTGATGCGTGCGATCTATCTTAAAGGCAGCGGTTTCACTGATCTTCAGACACCGTTCTTCGCCATGCTGGCCTATGCAGCCATTTCATGGGCATGGGCCATAGCAAGCTATAAGAAAAGCATATAACCCATTCCATCAGACATATCTCCGCGTGGCATTATGATCATGAAAGGCTACCCCTTCGTCCATATCTCTTCACACGACAACATCATACAAATTGCTTGAACTATTCTATCATCGGTCATATTACAATCGATATATATGCCAACAGTACAAAATATTGCCGACGAATGCCAAATGTAGATAAGGGGGAAGAAAGGCTACGTCATGCCACGTTCCATCTTATGTTCTTCTCCAGCCCTCGGCCGAGATGAACAAAGAAGCTCATCCATACCAATCCAGTCAGTATGACCTGCCGAATTTCTTACTCCCTCTCGTAAAGAAGGAACTCTTGGAGGACAAACCACAGATAAAACCCAGACTCGCCCCGAACATGCCTTACTTCAACAATACCCTCTTGCCAAAAGGAGCGAGCGACAGACGGGCCATCTTGAAATGTTGTCTTCCGAAGGGAATGCCTATGATCGTGATAAACAGTAATACACCAAAGATGATGTGCATGAGCCATGCCCACAAGCCACCCATAATGATCCACAACACATTGAGTGGGATACGAATGCAACCGTCGAGTGAATCCGTATCCTCTATCTCCGCCCCAAAAGGCCATAAACACAACAGGCCGATCTTGAAAGTCTGGAACGCCACAGGCAAGCCGATGATCGTGCAGGCCATCGCTAGACTGCCGGTGAAATATCCGATGGCAGCTTCCAGTCCACCGAAAACCAGCCATAACACATTTCCTATTATTCTCATAGTCTTTCTTTTTAATCGTTTACTATCATTCTATCTTTCAGATTCCAACGAGTATGCATCTCAATGCGAGACCATTTACTGTCCTGATCGGAATAAGATCATTATGTCGATAACCATCCCGATGTTTCACAACCAGCCAACATATTTGTTATAAATGACAAAACGATATTACTATGTATCCCTCGTTTTTTGTGAATATGCCAACCTTATGACAATTCATTCCCTACTCCTACTGTTGGCATAGGTCTCATCATAGCCTTAAAGGGAGACTTACTCATATCGATTGCCCATCACATACATCCGCCCAATACCTCATCCACTTTTCTCACGTCCAATCCACTTCTTGTGCCACGACAAAAGGATCATCTCCAATGGGCCAATAATTGGATGCCTTGAAGTCCAAGCGTCACTTACATACAGTCAACGCCTAGTCGAGTTGTATCAACTCGTATTTTTGGCTTCCCATTCCAAGCGACTCGGCATGGTCCAACGTATGCATTCCATGGCGTGAGTCTATCCGTTCGATCAGATGGATCTTACCGTGATCCTGAGAAGAGCGTACGAGATCGGTGCAGGCCCTGTCGAGAGCGACGGGATCGAGTGAGGCCAAGATGCCAATGTCGCCCATCTTCGGATCTTCCGGAGAAGCGTCGCAGTCGCAATCCACCGACAGATTGTTGGCCACGCTGATATACAGGATTTTCTTCCCGTAATGATCAGCCACGGCCTTGGCTGCCTCAGCCATTGACTCCAGGAAATCGTCCTGGGCAGGATGGCCCCAGCTTGTCGTGCTCGTTCCGGCGGAATGGATCAGCCGCTTGCCATTGGAGGACGCTATGCCGATGGACATATTCTTGATGGCTCCACCAAACCCGCCCATTGCATGTCCTTTGAAATGGGAAAGGATGATGATGAAATCGTAGTTCAACAGATCTTTGCCTACGATGTCTCGAGTCAGGTGCTTGCCACCCTTGACGGGAAGATCGGTCTCCCCTTCCGCGTCCATGATATCCACCGGCGCGATAGCAGTAAATCCGTGGTCGGCAGCCGCCTTGAGGTGACTCTCTGTATTGCTACGGCCACCACCGTATGCGGTGTTGCACTCCACGATGGTTCCGTTCACCTTCTGCACCAGGTCCTTGATCAGTGCCGGTTGCAGGAAATTGTGTCCGCCGGGCTCACCAGTGGACAGCTTCACCGCTACCTTACCGCTTGCCTCACGGCCGAGAGCCTCATAGATCTTGATCAAATTCTCCGAGGATATCGTTTTATACCAATACACTTTCGGCAGGCCCGTCTCTAGAGAAGCTACCGGCCGGGAAGCGTCCTGCCCGTTATGCGTCCGGGCACACACGAATGTGGCAAACAAGACTGCCATCATCATCAAGATACTCTTTCTCATCATTGTAATGGATTAAATGTTTTCAAAAGTTCAGATTGACACCGGCCATCACCGTTGCCCGCGGCATGGGATAACCGGCATTAATCTCATATCTCTGTGCCAGCAAGTTCTCTCCCCGCACCCAGATATCCAGCCATTGCGATATGCGGAAAGAGGCACTCAGATTCCAAAGCACAAAATCTTCCTTGCTCTTGTCGCCACCCACCGCAGTATAGAGTCCGGCAATATACTGCACTCCGGAAGAAACGTTCCAGCGTCCGCAGGAAAGATTCGCACCCACGTACAACTTGTGCTCAGGTGCGGCGATGACCGGGTTTTTCATGTGCAGATAGCTGTAGTTGCCGTCCACCGACCAATAACGGTTGATGCGGTAAGCTCCCTGCAATTCCACGCCGCTGTTCTCTATCCTACCCGAATTTTGGTTCAGCATGCCACTGCCATGCGGATTGGGTAATGTCACGATGAGATTCTTTCCGTCTATGTAAAACAGGTTCACACCATAGGTCAGCCGTCCATCCATCAGTCGCTGGGAAAAGGCCAGCTCGTAGCTCCACATCGACTCCGGCTGCAAGTCCGGATTCTGCGGCGGAAACATATACATCTCACGTAGGATCGGATAACGGAATCCCTTCGAGGCCGATACTTTCAGCTCCATGGCATGAGGGAGATGGAAAGCCAGTCCGGTCTGCGGCACCCACTCCAATCCGATACGCGAATGATGATCGGCACGGAGCCCGGCATTGAATGTGAGCCACGCCCCGATGTCCTGACGGAAATCGACATACCCGGCCAGCTCATCCTCGCGCTTATCCACCAGGTCGGACGTCGTCCCGGCCTTTTCTCCACTCACATATTCATTCCAGGCATGCCCGCCATACCGGAACCAGTCAAATCCCAGAGTGGTGCGGTTACCTCTGAAGAGCCGGGCACTCTGATAGAGGGAAACGCCCATCATGTTGTCATTCGAGAGGAATCGCTCATCCTTCGGTCCTTCACCGGCAGAAGGGGTATAGCCATCATTGATCCAATGATGGCCCCAGTTATAGAAGAAGCTAACGGCACCAGAGGTCTTCTCATAATGATTCTCCACTGCCAACGCCGTCATGCCACGTGTAATGCGTTGGTCGCCGTCGACCAACGGCGCACCTGCCGGTCCGGGATACGAGGCATTGAAATGGGTCACGTTCACGTCACCCCACACATTCCAGTTGTCAGTCATCTCATAGCCCAGTTTGGCATATCCACCGTATTGCTCGAATCCCATGTCAGGTCGATGGCCGTCCGTGCGGTTGTATGACCCGGAGACCACACTGGAGAAACGTCCCTTTCGTATGCGGTTGGTCAATTCCGTCTCGAGCGTATTATAAGATCCATATCCTGCACGGACATTCGTCTTCACCCCATCACCCTGCATCTTACGGGTGACGATGTTGATCACGCCTCCCATCGCGTTGGAACCGTAAAGGACCGAGGCCGGCCCCCGCAACACCTCCACCCGTTCGGCAAGGAACGACTGATAGGCATCCGCTATCGGATGGCCAAATATGCCGGCATACTGAGGATGACCGTCTATCATCACCATCAGCCGGGCGGTTCCTCCACTCAAGCCGCGCAGGGAGATGCTGCCGGCCGCTCCTCCCGACACTCCATATCCCATTATTCCACGGGCAGTGACAAACAAGCCGGGAACCTGTTCTGTCAGCACCGGCAACAGCGACGACTGTAAGGACCGGTCTATCTTACTGCGATCCACCACCGTCACGGTCTGGGACAGATGACGGACATCCGTCTCATTGCGGGTGCCGGTAACGACCACCTCATCTATCTCATGCGTTTTCCCTATATTGAGGGTGTCGCGGATCTGTGCCTGAGCCATTCCGGCCTGAACGGAGAGTGCCGTCAATATCATTATATATAGTCTCTTTTGTCTCATTGATACCCTTTTCGTCTGTTCATTTTATTTCTTGTTTGTAGAATGTTTCTATCCGTGTCGATAATCATCCTGCAATATTCCAGTGTCAATCCCAATCCTCATCAGATTTCATCCAATAGCAGCTAGCCGGACCTATGGCAATGCTATCCTTCATCGCTTATCTTACTATCACAAGACACGTTCTTACCCTTCCGGACCTCTGCAACGCCTGTTCTTTCTTAACCCTGTCATATCCATGACATCGACGGGCACAACACCACTGACGAAAACATTCCCAGCATAGCCATAAGGTCAAGTCCAACCATAACAATCCGGCAAGTCGGCTATACATATAGTTGTGCTATACACCTTTCGCTCCGGCATCTCTCCGGGGGCTACTTCCGGTTTTTCACATACACATGCTTTATGCTTGGGGTGGAGGTATCTCTCTTCTCTATCTCGAACTTATCCTTATTCGCCTCTATCAGTTCCGACAATTTAGAGAAGCCATAATTTCGGGAATCAAAATCCGGCATCTTCTTCAGCATCAGATTACCGACATTCGCCAGGAACGCCCATCCGTTATCATCCGCCAGATCCTCGACTGACTGGCTCAACAATTTAATGATCTCGTCTTTCGGACCTTTCGTCGCGGTCTCCTTATTATATGCACTTGCCTTCGCATGGTTAAGGATCTCGATATAGATAAACTTGTCACACGACACGATGAAAGAATGCGGCGTCTTCTGTTCACCCATGCCGATCACAAACTTACCCGACTCCCGCAGGCGAACGGCCAGACGCGTAAAGTCGCTGTCACTCGACACTATGCAGAAGCCGTCCACCTTATCCGCATGTAAGATATCCATGGCATCAATGATCATAGCCGAGTCCGTGGCATTCTTACCTGTCGTATAACTATATTGTTGAATAGGCGTGATGGCATAATCGAGCAGGACCGACTTCCAGCCAGAAACGGTGGGCTTCGTCCAGTCTCCATAAATACGCTTGATAGTTAAGGTACCATACTTGGCAATCTCCTCCAACATTCCCTTGACGTTGGAATAGGGTACGTTGTCTGCATCAATCAGTACTGCTAATTTGTGATCCTTTCTATTCATGAATACCTATAATTAAAGTTCGCTCTATGCAATAACACTGACCTTACGGAATCATCATACTGTCATCTCAAACTACCTCATGGTCATATTGCCATGACATCTTCTCATTATCGGCCAACGCGTCATATATGATGCAAATATAATAGATTTTATTTAATATAGGTATATCAAGAACACGATAATTTTTCTTGGGAATTGGCTTACATTAGATGGATGATGCTTTTATGAATCTATCCTTATCTCCTTCATATTGCCCGTAGATAACAGAAGTTCCATAAGATCATGACCATTATTTGAACCAGTGTGACCATTGCTCTTGCCATGGAGATGTTTAAATGGCATTACGCGACAGACCGTTGGACTGACCACCATGACACAGGGGAAAGTCCCATAATCATGGATGACCGATAAGACAAGAAGATGGTTAGCCATGAAAAGAGCAGGACAACTCCATCACTGTATCTGCAAGGAGGCGTATGGCTTCCCCGACCAGCTTAGGTGCCGATGATGCTCCCTTATGAAGGTTACCATCTAACTATCCGTGTACGTAACCTGACAAATACTAGAAAAGCCTTAAGATCTGTCGATCTTAAGGCTTTCTGCGGTGCGTACGGAACCAACCTTCTCAAAATCAGCATTTGATATTCAGCAAGTTATTAAACCCTATCTGAAAAAGGACCCCGATTCTGCACCTATATAGCTTCTATATTCCTCGGTTAGGAAATTACTTATTCCACTCTGCAAATATACGGATTTTTATTGATATGGCAATGATTATCTAAGAGATTAGTCGTTTTCAATTTCATCTTTACTTTTAGACTTCATAATTTGCTGTTGTGTCCGTAATGCAACCGGATGGTTAAGCAATTTAACGGCTATTTCATCATCAAACAGCAAGTTGGGACCATAATTGCCTTTATAAAATTCGTCTATGTATTTTTGTTCCGTTTCATCCAAAGTCATCAATGCAGAAAGGTAGTCTATCACACAATGGTTTATTTCATCCTTTGGGTATTTCCCCGCATTGATATGAAGCATCGGCAATAGTTGTGCCTTAATATCTTGAAACGGCATTTCCAAAATATGCCTTACATCCTGTTCCAACAGACAAGGATTATCCGGATTCCCCAATGTACTGTAAAAGACGGTGCATTTCCTGAGTAAATCACGTTCTTCCGGAGCCGACAAGATACCCGATTGGGCAAGGGAATATATATCGTAAATATCCCCTTGGCTTGCAACGCTCATAGAAAGCCTTGATTTTTCCACCGAAAAGTTCCGGCAGGGCCAAATGGGCTACATTCAGCATACCATCTTTTACAGAGAAAGGAAAAGGTATCTGGGTCACCACATAGGGAAGTATATGACACCTGTTATGGTAATTTATATCCAGCTTTATCTTGTCCCTGCTTCCCGTCACTGTTATATAATACAAGGAATAAGAATCCAATGAGAAAGACTTCCGCTGTGTAACTTCATAATCATTCTCCTGGCAATATAGAACCAATGCCCGGTTGATTTTGTCCCTTTCATCCATCATCCGCTCTTTTGATATGTCCTCCGCAAAATCCAGGTCAAGATCAACCGACAGCCTGGGCGGTTCGGCAAAGGCGAGCAAATTGATGGCAGTGCCCCCTTTCAGCAATAATTTCCCGCTAAATTCCGTACGTGCATTCAAATCATTTAGAATAAATGATAGCCGAATGACTTTTTCAACATTATTGGCTGTATAACTATGTTCTAAGGCAATCTTTTGTATTTCAGATTTCTGAAGCTCAAATTTCATAATGGCAATCCTTTTGAATTTCTTTCATTACATTGGCTGGGATACACAAATTCCATTCCCTGGAATATGAATCGCAGTAATATGGATTTATCAGATAACTGATATTCTTTCCCATGCCTTTTTTGCATGCTTTGAAAAAATTGTCCGATAAGCCCAAGTCTTCTTTAAAATGGGACAGGACAAATCCCGCACGTTGAAAAAGGCTTTTGCTTCCATACAGATTCAGGCAGTGCAACATGTCTTTCTCGTTGACAAGCGTATGGTCAAGTTCCGATAGGGCATATAATAGTTCCTCCAATCCTCCAGCCAGGTTTATATTATGCAAGCAGTCTATCAGAGTCTGATTGACAGAAGTTACCCGGATTGGATATGGATTGTCTTCATCCACGACAAGCGGTTTATACAAAAATTTGACCGGCTTGTAGATATAGGATTCGCCTTGATAAATGAATGTACGGAAAGTGGAAGGACTATGCACATACAGCCAGTTGAATTCCTGTGTCTGCAACGAATAATACTCCAAGGCGGCATGATATACAAGGCAACCTTCCTCGACAGCGTTGCAGGCTATTCTGAACTTGTCCTGTAAATCTGAGGGCAAATAGACGCCTTTGCGCACATGAGCCACCATTCCCTGTTTCTTCCAGCGATACAAGGACGGCGTGGTGCTCTTTCCCCTGAGAAAATGATAACGCTCTAATTTTTGAGTTGTCTGTGACATATCCATACTTAATATTTTATGCAAAGATACAGTTTTTATTTGAATTGCGAACAATTCTAAGTGCTCAATCAACTAAAATACTTTTCTTGCAATAAATATATTCCTGCATTTCTCTTTCTTACAGCAAATCTAGCCCCCTGCCTTTGGATTGAGCAAGGTCAAGCCCCTGAAGGGGTTGGCCGGGGAAAAATCATCCTCGCTCCGCTGCGGTATTTTTCCCCGCCAAACCTTGCACAATCCCGGCAGGAGGCAAAATTTGCACGTAAGAAACAGAAATACTGGCTCCAAGAGCCGGTTCATGTCTAACTGTATAAAGAATAAGAGATATGAAAACAGAAGTAAACCAGACGGGAATTGACGGCAGATACCCTACAGACAGCGTACATTATTTCGGGACGGCGTATCCGATGCGTGAAGTGGACGGATGGAAAGTCTCCACGGAACGGCTTGAAGCCAGGCTGGAATTTGACAATCCTTTGCTGATGGAAGCGATGGAGATGCTGGAGGAATTCGCCTGTTTCCTGAGCGATGAAGAAATCCATACGCTGAGCGACGAGGAAATACTTGAAATCATCCATTCATAAAACATAATAGTATGAAACACAAAATCGCCATTGAAGAAACGCTCCGCCGTGTGGTCGAAGTGGAAGCGGAAACCCCTGCCCTTGCCGTGTGCATGGCGGAGGACGAATACAACAGGGAAGAGCACGTGCTTACGGGCAATGATTTTATCGGCGTCAATATCACGCTGGCTCCCGAAGACAAGAAAGCGCAAGAGTATTTGAGTGACAGCGCTTTTCGCAGTTATGTCGAAAGGCGTTTCAACGGCAGCTCTGCGGACATCCCCTTGGAGGACAAAGCCCGGCTCGCGTTCGGAAGCCTGGACAACGCCATCCACGACTTTGACTGGCAAGGGGACAGCCCTTCGGCAGAAGAAAAGGAAGTCTGGCTGCTCTACCGTTGCGATGCCTGGCTCAGCACGGCCAGCATGGAACTGGTCGCCCCTTTCTCCTCCAAGGAAGCCGTGGCGGATTACCTGACGGGCAACCGCAAACGCTTCCGGCTGACGCAATGGGACCTGGACTTCTTCCGGGAGAACAGCCAGACCCAACGGGGCGGAACCAATTACATCGCTTTCAGTCATGGCCTTGACCCCGCTCCCGAACCACAGCCGGCTGACACGGACGACGCCTTCTACAAAAAGCCTTTCCGCTACGGCTGCACCGTCCTGACCCGTTACGAACTTGAAAACCTTCCCTGCCCGTTGTGTACAAAAGATACGGATGACGGGACCATGCGTAAGATAGTCCGCCGGATGCACCGGAAGATGCAAGGACGGACAAATGCCAACGACAATGAAATATCGGATATGGAAACAATCCGTCTGGAGGAAATGGACGAGGCTGCGGCATATTTCAATGTCCCTTGCTATGAAGGCTTGCAGGAATGACAATACGATTAAAAACAGACAAATATGGGTTATCAGATAATCACCAAGATGGTTTATAACGCCCGCACCCACCAAATAGAGACATGGCAGCATTCCAACAACGTGTGGCCGAGGATTGACCACTTCCGTGCGTTGGATGTAAGGGCGGACGAACAACTGTTCCGTTTCATCACGATGGTGGCGGAGGGTTCGTGGCAGACACGCAAATGGCGCAAGGCGTTTGAAACGCTGTTCCGGGAATACCCAGAACTGCGCATGGATTCCTACCAGGATGAACTCAATGGTAAATCCTGGCCGGAGCATTGCGCAGTCTGCCGCAGATACGAGGAACTTGCCCGAAGCAAATGCAGTGAAATAACCGCACGTTTCAGGCAGCTTGCCAAAATAAAAAAGGCAGAGAAATAACGGAAGGGCGACCGCAAGGCCGCCTTTCGCATTTATGGACATCATGTACGGGAAACGGAACCCTGCCGTACACAGGTAAGAGAAATGAAAGAAGAACTGACAATGGAATTCGTGAAGTCCCTGATGGACGAATCCTATACGCTGGCATGGGTGGATTGCAGGGACAGTTTCAATGACGATTATGCCCTGATTCAAAAATGCCTGAATGAAAAAAGTCCGGAATCCCTTTGGGAGAGCATAGACGGGTGGCATGGCGATTCAGAATGGGAGGCGGCCAAAGAGATTATGGAGGAGCTCAAGGAAGAATGCAGCCTTTTCCATGATTTCGACGAGGACATGGTGGAAACCTTCTTTGAAAGGCATGACGATGAGATAAGGAACGAGATTTACGCCCGTGACGACTCGACCGTCCTGACGGACCTGATAAGGCATACGGATGACATCCCCATCCGGGTGGAAATGTTTTCCGACAACGACTGCATCAACTCCCACTGGTGGGAATCGCAGGACGGCTACCGTTACGAAGGCTCCTATTTCGGGGACATGGCGGACGCCTTGAAGCTCAACCCCGCCAGGGTGAAGAGGATGCTTGTGGAGAAAGGCTACACGGTACACGGCCGTTTTCCGGACAGGAAACACAGGGACGGCAAGGAACAGGTGTCCTACGGACATTTCTATCAGGAGCTTGTCAATTCCTGTTGCGGGGCGAACCTGCTGGCCTATATCGGGAAAGTGAGCCTGAAGGACTTGTATGACACCGGATTCTCGTTCAAGGAGGTCATTATCCCCAAAGGCAACTATTGCGGCATTTTCAGTCCCATCTATGGCGGCGGCAGCCTGCTCGGAATGGAACTGAAGCAGGATGTCCGATTGAGCCTGGAGGCCAAAGGATGCCGTGGTTTCCGTTTCCGGCTTGACAACGAAAGGTCCCGGTACGAATGCTCCATCCGGCATGTATATGGAGTGGACGATTCCTTTTTCGGCGGGACTGTCAGGATCGTTCCCTGACAAGCAACCGGCATTATTGTATAATCTTAAAAATAGAACAGAATGGAAAATAGACTTTACATCATCCGTTCGGAAGGAACGGAACATTTGTGCTATAAGGAAGACGGCCTGTTTGTAGACATCTGTGATGACATGTTCTTTTTCATGGAAGATGCGGACGATTTTGAGGTCGTTCCGCCTGGTACGTCATTTAGCGGGAAGGCATACGACTATGACGGGAAAAGGGTAAGACTGATTCCCAGGAGTTATTCCAACGGGTTGATAGCACTGACACTGGTCCTCGCAGAAACAGGCAAACCCTATGCGACACTGACCAAAAACTTAGAAGACGAACCGGTTGTCGGGCTTGCGAAATGGACAATCATCGATACCGGCAACAATCCGGAGGCGATGGGCTTTCTTCTGGGAAACGGGCTTGCGAAAGATGCCGGGCACAAATATAAAATCGGTTTCAGGGAATATCCGGTGGTGAACCTTGATTTCCCTGAGCTGTACAGGGTATGCCCGACATTTTTTGAAGATACGGACGATGACATGGACAGACGATGGAAACCCTCTATGAATCCTTCCACGGCCATACAGGACAAAAAACATTAAGGGCAATGCCGATGGGAATCCATGACATTCAATCCATATTTCTCTTTCTTACAGCAAAGATAGCCCCGTGCCTTTGGATTGAGCAAGGTCAGATTGGCTGGGAAAAAATCATCCTCGCTTCGCTGCGGTATTTTTTCCCGCCAAACCTTGCACAATCCAGGCACGGGACTAACGTTGCATATAAGAAACAGAAATACCGGTTCCCGGAACCGATACAGATCAAATAATGGGAAATATGAAAACCAAAGAGAATCAAATGGAAATGGACAGAAAGTACCTGTGCTATTTCGGAGTCAAGTATCCGATCCGGGAAGTGGACGGATGGCATGTATCCACAAAACAGTTTGAATCTGTGCTGAAGCGTGACAGCCTTTTCCTCATGGAAGCGATAGACATACTGGACGGGTTCTTCTATTTCCTGGATGAAGAACTGTTCTATTCGTTGAGCGACGAGGAGATATACAGGCTGGTCAACAGACTATGACCGACATCAATGATAAAACCCAATGAACTTATGTTTAACTAAACCAGCAGAACAATGACGACAACAATGACACCGAAATCCCGTGAAGGACAAGTAGCGGGCTTTCCGAAAGAACAGGCCGTCGCGCTTACGGAGCGCAATGCCTATCGTGCGAAAAGCATCAGAAGGACGGGAACGGACGAAAGCCCCGTCCTTTTTCATTTCCGGAAACACAGTACGGGCATGCATTCGTATGTGCATACCATGGAGGCGGCTGACGGGACAGAGCAGGAAATCCGGCCGGCGGACTTCAAGGACTGGGAAATTGTCGAATCCAGATACCCCGGCTATCTGGAAGACCTGTACGGCAGCGCATGCAGTGCCTACCGGTGGAATTCGTTTGACCCGGAGGAACGTGCCCGGACCGACATCTACCGGCATGAGCGGCAATTGTGCGCCGACTTGCTCTCCATCCCGGAAGAAAAGCGGGAGCAATACAAGGATGGCTATCGGAAGCGCCTTGCTGATTGGTTCGGCAGCCTGTCACGGTGTGCAAGCCCGGCTGTGACCGGACCGGCAGGCTTCGACCGCCGTAAACAGGAAAAGGCGGAACAGGCCTGCCAAAACAAACAGGAGGAACTTGAAAGCTGGCGGGAACGCTTCCTTGCCGCCATGAAACGGATGCAGGATAAAGCGCGTCCCGAAGAGGAAAAACAGGAAGAAGCCTGGCAAAGCCTGAAAAAGGACATTGCGGACAGTGCCAGGACCGTCCTCGAACTGGATACCGGGAAAATCCGGGGGTATAACCGGGCGCTTTTCGTCAGCAGCATCCTGAACAAGGTGATGACCTATGTCAACCGGGGCGAGGTGGAAATCGTGCAGAAAGCCGTCGATTTTATCCGTAACTGTAATGAGGGTGTAAAAAAGCCGGTCATCACTCCTCGCAACCGTTTCTTCCAATTCCCCGAAATGGCAGCCCGCGTAAGGGAAAGACTGCTGGCAGCCCGGGAGGAAGAGAACAATGAAATCCGGTTCGACGGAGGCAGGCTGGTGTGGAACCGCCAGGCCGACCGGTTACAGATCCTTTTCGATGACATTCCCGATGATGCCAGACGCAAGGAACTGAAATCAAACGGTTTCCGATGGTCGCCCAAAAACAAGGCATGGCAGCGGCAGCTGACCATGAATGCGGTACGGGCGGCAAAAAGGATGTTGAACCTTCAAAACACATGAAAATGGACCATGATAAAAGAAAATATGTGGCAGATTCCCGGTATTTCCGGGGAGATGTCCTGACCGTCATGTCGGACGGAGTACATTGCGATGATTCCGGGCATACTCTCACAGAGTTGCGCGAAAAGGAAAACAACCCTCACCTGTATGCTTTCGGGAGAAAAGAGCTGCGCAGGAAAGGACGCATCTACATGGAATCCCTCTGCACGCTGTTCAGGGAAGTTCCCTTGACATGGTATGAAGAACAATTCTATTATTCCATCCGCCGGAACCGGAACTGCTTCTTTAATGCGACACCTTATTACCGGGAGTTGCATGACTTTTATTTCAAAGTATCCGGCCGGTGCTTTACCGGTATCCGTCCTGTCAACCTGCCCCACGAGGAACTGCAGCGCCAGATAGGCGAACATTACCGGCGTGTCACCCGCAAACCGGACATCCGCAAGTGGAACATCGTTTCTTCAGGGACTGACGGAAGCGCCGGAAGGATGGGCACAGCCTACTTCTTCGTGACAGAAGAAGGCAGGCAGCGGTTCATCTGCAATCTGACCGCATCCGGAGAAACAGAAGAATCCATTTTGGAGGCACGCAAGGATGTCGCCCGCACCCTCCGCAGCCTGCACAGGCATCATTATACTTATTTTGCGGGAATGGGAGGCACTGATAATCTGGACCGGTTCATGGATGATATGGAGAAGAACGACTACACCTTGCTGGCTGCCGGGACATTCTTCCAATACCCGACAAGCAGGGAATCCGTTACCTTCACGGGAAAAATTAAGGAGACAGGCAAAAGGTTCCTGTACCGCATCTACGACCGTGAAGTGTTCCTGCACCTTCTGAAGCGCCTCCGGGGTGTTAAAAAAGAAACGGAACATACGGAGCGCGTAATGACATAACAAGCTAATTATTACAGAAAACAAAAAGCCCTGTCCTATAGGATGGGGCTTTCATCGTTGTATGCTCGGCATGAGTATTAGCTAACGGGTGCAAGTCCCTAATGAGCCCTAATAGCGGGAATCATACAGCCCAAAGCAAGGGTGTCCATCGCGAGTTGGAATCTGAAAGAAGCTTGCGGCAAACATCTGGTCTGACGGACAGAAACTTCATATAAGGCATAAGACTGTGGGTAAGGTTGCATCACAAATCAAAGCCCTATAGCTATTCGGAACAGTCAATGTAAATGAAGCAGACATAAGATGGAAAGTTAATACCCTTATCCGAGGAGGTCTCACGGACGCATGATAATAGTGAAAAAGAAATCGAAATCAGCGGAGTAAAGCTTGTCGTGAGAAGTCAGCAGATGTCATAGTAGCAAACGTGTCGAAGAGTTTGTGAAGGACTGAACCTAATAATTAAACGATAGTAATTGAAACATACCTAATGAGAGAACGAATGCAGAAAACATTATCTAAAGTTAATGGCTGCCCTCAAAGAGACAGGTCGGAAACCGAATGGTATGGGGGAGTGCAGACTTTCATGTGGATGTGTGAAGACAACATCGTGGAAGTACCATTCGACAAGGAACACCTTTTCGAGCAAATCCTGAGTCCTGCCAATCTTAATCGAGCCTATAAGGCAGTGATTGGTAACAAGGGCTGTGGCGGTATCGACAAGATGTCATGTGAACAATTGTTTTCATGGCTATCAGCCAATAAAGATGCGCTCATCCGTTCCTTGATGGACGGTTCTTACCGTCCGAACCCCGTCAGAAGGGTAGAAATCCCGAAGGACAATGGCAAGATGCGCCTTTTAGGAATCCCCACCGTGGTAGACCGTTTGGTGCAACAAGCCATTAACCAGGTTCTGACCCCTATCTATGAGTGCCAATTCTCGAGGAGCAGCTACGGCTTCCGTCCAAGAAAAGGTTGTCATGACGCACTGCGAGGGGCGCAAGAAATAATCAATGCAGGCTACATATATGTAGTAGACCTTGACCTCGAGCGCTTCTTCGATACCGTGAATCATAGCAAACTCATAGAAATCCTCAGCCGTACTATTAAAGACGGCAGAGTGGTCAGTCTAATACACAAATATCTCCGAAGCGGTGTAATGAACAAAGGTCTGTTCGAAGCGAGCGAGGAAGGAACTCCCCAAGGAGGACCACTGAGTCCTTTGTTGAGTAATATTATGCTTAATGAGTTGGACAAGGAACTCGAACGCAGAGGGCTTCCTTTTGTTCGCTATGCCGATGACTCGATGATATTCTGCAAGTCCAAGAGGGCGGCAAGAAGAGTCAAAGAGTCCATAACCCGATTTATAGAGGGAACTCTATATCTCAAAGTCAACAAGGAAAAGACAGTAGTGTCGTATGTCCAAGGAGTTAAGTATCTCGGCTACTCCTTTTATGTAATGAAAGGCAAATGCCGCCTCACAGTACATCCGAAGTCCAAATCCAAGATGAAATCAAGACTCAAAGAACTGACGAATCGTAGCAACGGATGGGGATATGTTAAGAGGAAACAGAAGCTGAAAGATTACATACGTGGGTGGATTGGATACTATCACCTTGCCGATATGAAACGCTTTCTTCTTGATATAGATGAGTGGTTAAGACGGAGAATACGTATGTGTATATGGAAATCTTGGAAGAAACCCAAGACCAAGGTAGCAAACCTCATTAAATGTGGTATTGAAAAATACAAGGCATGGGAATGGGGTAACACCCGCAAAGGTTATTGGCGTATTGCTGATAGTCCTATATTGAAGGTGGCGATAAATAACGATAGCTTGAGAAAAGCAGGGTATTATACCTTAATGGGTTCGTATCTCGAATGGTACCCAAAATAGGAACCGCCGTATGCCGAACGGCACGTACGGTGGTGTGAGAGGTCGGTGAACATGAAAATAGGAGATAAACACCTATGATTAATGTTTACCTCCTACTCGATTTGACAACAATTGAAAAGCAACCAGAAATGAATAAGATGGAGAAGTTTAAGGAAATACGGACCATGTATTGGGGAACACCTGCCGAAGAGCCATCCGGTACCCATGGCGGCGGACTTGGTGTAAAAGAGAAATATGATGCTGAGGTGTCAGGAGCTGGGATTGTGGATTTCATTCTTGATTCATTTTCCATGAGAGAAGCGGGATTTATTCAGGAGAATATGGAGAACGGTTTCAAAATGTTCGTCAGAGATAACGGCTGTAAACCGGATTATGCCGTCTGTTCCGTGGCTTGGAACGATGGCGACATCTATCCGGAAGTCAATATCCGGCTTTCGGAAACGGTGAATCCGGCCACAGACGACAATATCTTTTTCTATTGTGGCGGACTGGAAGGGCTCAAGTCGCTTGTCTTCCCGGGTGCGGAAGACTTTTACATAGCAGACATCCTTCGCTTTGAGAATTTTACGGAAAATCGCCAGGCACAAAATCGTAATACGGAATGTCATCCTCATTTCTTGCGGCAAATATAGTCGTTTGCCCGACTGACCGGGCAAGGCGGCCCCCATGGGGCTGGTTGGCCGGGAAAAAATCATCCTCGCTCCGCTGCGGTATTTTTTCCCGCCAAGCCTTGCGCGGTCCCGGGTCAAACGCCAACATTTGCGACAAGAAATAAGAATGCCTGCAAGCAGGCAGATGTCTCATTAAAAATTAGAATATATGATCACAATGGATTACAGACAAATGCTGGTTGTATCCCTATGGCAGTACAATCATCATGCGAGCGAAGGACTGACCCTTCCGCTTTTTCAGGAAACTTTCGGGAAAGTCTACGGACAGCACTATTATGAGAAATGGACGCTTTACTTCAACCGCAACCTGTGGGACATGTTGACCTATTTCAGGAGCGAGGAGGAAAACGGGCAGAAATTCTGTGACATGGTGGCAAGGCAGGTAGAGCTTTACCTTCATAACCGGAAACAGACAACCCTCAAAAATTGAAGGCTATGGCACAATACCCGGTTTCCAAAGAAATACAGCCCTTGGCGAAGCTGATGACGGATCTTGCCCATGCCTGCGGCTATGACCCGCTGACCGTATTCAATGATTTCCTGACATTTGTCATTCACGGTTTCTCGCCCGGTGCGCCACCGCTCAAGAGTTGGAAATACAAGCGGCAGCAGAATGCCGCATTCATGGGCATGGTGCGTGAATGGGTGCGGCTCATGCAAAGCCGTCTGAAAGAAGATGACAGCTGGTATGACCCCTTCGGTGACATTTACATGGCGTTCTCTTCCGCCGGTTCCAAACAGGCACAAGGACAGTTCTTCACTCCGATGCCAATTTGCGAACTCATGACCGCATGTGCCGGTACGGGAGAACATCAGCCCGGACAGCGGATGGGAGATCCGACCTGTGGCAGCGGACGCCTGCTGCTTGCCTGGCACGTACGCAACCTCGGCGGCTATCTGGTCGGTGAGGACATCAATCGCACTTGCTGCCTGATGACCGTATGCAACATGCTCATACATGGCTGCGTGGGCGAGGTCATCTGGCACGACAGCCTGCAGCCCGAAAAGTTCAACGACGGCTGGCTGGTCAATCCGGTACTCACACGCACAGGCATTCCGACCATATCCAAGATAAGCGGGGAAGAATACCGGAGAAGCCGGCAACTCCCTGTAAACAGAACAATAAATCTCCTAAAATGACAGCTATGACAACATCCATTATTGCCCGGATCTGCGGCTCATGCGGCTGCACTCCGGAAGAAGCGAAAGAGTATCTGGAAGGTGAAATACGCAACCTGTTGGACTACAGGGACGTGGAAGACCTCCGTGCGGAAGATTTCGCACAGGCATGCGACAGCCTCGGGCTGGAACATGACTTCATCCCGTATTTCATTGAACGGATCAGTATATGTTGAATTTATGAATAACCCACTGTTAAATTGACAAGATTATGAAACTGAATGCAAGCAACGAACTGAAATCCCGTCTGGCCCATGCGGCAGAAAACGGGAGCGGCATCGCAAGGGACATCCTTGCCGAATTGAAGAAGAATGTGGATGTCACAGAGATTGTGCGGGGATTCTACAATCATTTTTCCACCAAACGCAAACGGACATCCTGTGACGGGTTCCAGAAAATCCGGATCGTGTTCACTGCCTGTAACAAGGACCTGGCCAACGAGCATTTTCCGGACCGCAACAATCCGCAGGCTCCCCTGTTCCCGGAAAACCGGGTGGATATGGAGCCGTCCACGTTCATCAAGCTGTTCAAGAACCTGCCTGAGTACCCGGAAACGGACATGGCCTATTTCGCCAGTGCCATCTGTGTGGACAGCAAGGTGACCGTGCGCCTGCTGGAAGGGATGCAGAACATTTACGAGGCATACGACGGGGATAATTATTCTCCGATAGCGGACGATATCACATCATCCCTGCACAATTCCTGCATGCGCTATCCGGAAAAGGCACGCAATGCGGCGGACTTCTACGCCAACTTTGCCGGAGCGAAAATCCTGGTGGCAAGGGACGGGAGCAACAATGTGCTCGGACGTGCCATCGTGTGGGAGAATGTGCGCTGTCCGGGCAACGGCTACGGGCTGGACACGGTTTCGCTGACGGACCGGATGTACTCGTCCCATGCGTTTGTCATAAGAATGATGCAGAACGAGGCACGCCGGCTGGGAATCCTTCTGCGCAGAAAGTTCAACGATTGCCAGCATAGCAATGAGTTTGTGGCGTTGAGCAGCCCGCGAGGAACAGGTCTTGCGGCAGGGCAAGAACTGCAACAGGCTCTCATCGTGGATGTGCCGGCTTTCCGCTGGCATAAGAAGGGGGTGCCTTACATGGACACGTTTTACAGCATTGCCATAAAAGACGGGAAAATAGAACTGAGGAATTATCAAGGGGACGGCCAGATTGCCATCTGCCGGAATACAGGGGGAAACGCCACCCGGCACAATTCCGTATGCCCTGGCTGTGGCAGGCTGCACGACAATCCAGATAGGATATTTTGTAGTCCGTGCAGGTCTTCTCTCTATACCAGTACCGTTTTCGGAGAAGTGATAAAAGGCACTGCACGGGAATACAAAGGAAAGGTTTATCCTTCTGTGCTGTTCAAGAAAGGCAGGCCGATTCCGCCGTTCAGGACCTATTTGCAGATGGAGAAACTTTTCATGGCATAAAGAAAGATTGACGCAGGCGCATGTCCTTGCGAATATGCGCCTGCGTTTGATGTGTCACATTCAAATACCAAGTTTATGGAAAGACTGATTACACTTTATAACATAGCTTCCCCGTCGGGGAAGGAAAAGTCCATGCTCCGTTATCTCAAGACGGAGTTAAAATGTATGGGCATAGCCTGCAGACAGGACCGGCAGGGCAATCTGTATGCCGTAAAAGGCCGGGCAAAGACTTATCCGTGCATCGTGGCGCATGTGGACGAGGTGCACCGCCACAGGACAGGCACTTACGGGGCACACGTGGTGGCGGATGCCATGGTGATAGGCTATGACCATCGCCGCAAGTGCATGACGGGTATCGGTGCCGACGACAAGAACGGCATCTGGCTCTGCCTGAAATGCCTGGAGGATTTCATGGTGATGAAATGCGTTTTCTTCATAGGGGAAGAGACTGGTTGCACAGGAAGCCGGGAGGCGGACATGGCTTTCTTTTCGGACTGCCGTTTCGTACTCCAGTGCGACCGCCGGGGGAATTCGGATTTTGTCACCCGCATACACGGCACGGAACTCTGTGCACGCGAATTCGTCGGATGTGTCAACCTCCCGAAATACGGCTACAAGCCGGCCGAAGGCGCCACGACGGACGTGTATGTGCTGAAAAGAAGGGGGCTTCCGGTTTCCTGCGCCAATATCTCCTGCGGGTACTACGAGCCGCACACGGACCGTGAATATACCATACTGGAAGACCTGTACAAGTGCTACCGTTTAGTGCGTCATATCATCATTGCGCACAAGACGGTCAGCGTCCATTCGCCGGAACAGGAACAATGCCCGTTTCCCGGATATTATGAAGCATTCGGCATCGGCGGGTACAGCGAGGAAGAATACCAGCGGATGGTGAGGTGGTTTAAAAACGGCTGCTCCCGAAAACCGTTGAAGAAAGACTTTTTCTAACAATATTAAAACAAGAATCATGATGGAAGCAACATTGACAATGCCGGCAGCTGCGCCGGTACAGAAGCAGCAGGGACTGAATCAGGTAGTGATCAACAAGGTACGGCGGATGGTCGAAGGCAGGCAGCCGGATGTGATGGCCACCATCACCCGCCTGCTCGAAGAAGGGAAAATTGCACAGGATTACATGGCCCCCATCGGGGTCAGCCGCAGAAACGGCGAGCAGCGTCCTGTCGTGTCGTTCAAGGCGGCGGGGCGGGTGCAGCTTTCGATGCCCGAAGGGGATTTCAGTCTGCACGCCAATGCTATCGGCCAGGTTTCCGAAAAGATGGGCATCCCGGCCAAATACCTCCGCGAACTTTCGGCGGGAGCCGCATGGCAGAAACAGTTGTGCGCCACCATCCTGAACGAGCATTCGGACTGGACGGAACGGACGCGTGTGCTGGTCCGGACGGTAGGAACTGAAGTGCGGGGCATTTTGTCCGATTCCTACCGGAGGCTCAATTCGGTGGAGATCCTGACCGCATTCATCCGGGAGGCGGCAAACCAGGGGGCGGTCGTTTCAGATGCCTACATGAACGATACGAAGGTCTGGTGCGAGACCATCCTGCCCGCTCCCATAGAGATTCCCACCCGCAAGAACGGTACGGTCGTCATCTTCGCCGGGGCACGTTTCTCCACATCCGATTATGGGAACGGTTCGGTGGACATGCGTTCTTTCCTGCTCAACGGGGCGTGCCTCAACGGAATGGTGCGCGAGTCCGTCATGCGGCAGGTGCATCTGGGGGCGAAGCTGCCTGATTCGATGGCCCTGTCCCAGAAGACTTACGAACTGGACACGCAGACTACCGTCTCTGCGGTTTCCGACCTGACCAAAGGGCTGTACAGCCGGGACACCCTCATGCAGAAGGCCGTGGAGATTCAGGGAGCCGCCGAGGTGGACGTGGATTTCGACAAGGAACTGAAACAACTGGTACAGCGGGGTGCCTTGCTGAAGAACGAGGGGCGCGAAGTGGAAAAACTGTTGATGAACAATAACCCGGACGACGGGGTGACAGGCGGCGCTACGCTTTGGAAGCTGACCCAGGGCATCACGGCATTCGCACGGGCACAGCAGCCGGAACGCTGCCGCGAGCTTCATGAGATTTCCGGCCAGTTGCTGAACCGAGTGAAGGTGAACTGAAAAACGGATGCGAAGATGAAAGCCGGGGATTTTGCCACACTGGTACGCCCTTATAAGGGGTACCGCAACATCGAACTGATCAAGCGCCTGCCGTACACATGGCTGGTGCGTATATGCGGAAGCGGATTGGAACTGGAAGTTTACGAGGACGAATTTGTCCTTGATTGAGTATGAACCCTATAAAAAATAACGAGTATGAAGATTTTATGTAACCAGGAGCACTACGACAAGGTAGTGCAGTATGCCGAATCAATCGGCGACACTACGCTCCAAAAATGTCTGGAGCGACTGAAGAGTTGGGAAAAGAATCCTAACCGTCCCTGTGAGATTGAGTTATATTATGACTTTGCTCCTTATTCATTCGGTTTCAGAGAGCGTTATCCGGATGGCAGGATTGGCATTGAGGGCGGACTGCTCTATCATGGCAAGCCGGACCAGTCTTTGGCGGTTCTGTTAGAGCCTTTTCACGGGTGGAGCATACATACCTGATTTCTTAGTCGTGGCGTAAAAAATCTCAATTTTGAACTGAAACTTAAAAGTTTTTTGCAAGCCTTTAGATTCAAGTTTAAAATTGAGATTGCATTTAATATTTGATAAAATGATGCAACTACGATAAGTTTAAAATCAAATTGTTCATGGTAATATCATGTCAACATCAACAAAAATATGTGTAAAATGTCTGATTTTATACGCTGTCTGACAACTTTTTATCGATATACATAAGTTTAAAATCATTTCATACATATAATATTGCTGTATGAATATTCTTATACGAATGTCCTCATAGAATACTATTTATAAATTTATCAAATTATCAAGACAAATTGCAGAATAATTCGCTGCAAGCTGAAGCAAAAAATCTTTTCCAACACTAAAGATTTTATAGAATTTACCATAATCTTTTTGTGATAAAGCTCTTTGCAATTGATTGACTATGGCATTTAATTCATTGTTTGATTCTCCCACAGTTTTATGCAACTTATTGATTTCCTCCATTAACCTTTGTGCCTTTATTATTATTTCGGAATGGATAATATTGTTATCTCCAATCACTAAGTTTCCAACATTTCCAGCATTCAAGTTGTTGATTGATATTTTACTCATTGTTATTCAATTATTTTTAGTAATTAATTATTTTATTATTGTCACCAATGCATGTAGGAGCATTGAATATATTATCATTCAATTCAATAGATTGTCCATAAGTGAATAATGAAAAAACACCTTGTATATTAAAGGCTTTCATTATCAATCCTGAAACAGTACTACTAAAAACTTGCTTTACTATAGATAGTGTCAAATTTAGCACTGTATTTCTCCAGTTCGGTCTGACAGAATTGATAGATTGACAAGTTTGGTTCAACAAGCACTCATAAGTATGCAACATCGCTGATTGTATAGATAATGTAGCTTTACTATTATCCGTTACCATATTTAATGCCGTTTTGTAGTAATCGAGTGCTAAATTAAAATTTTTGTAGTATCCACATATTTCCGCCATTGTCATATTTGCAAGGAAAAAGAATAGTGAATTTCCAGATTTATAAGCAATTCCTCGGCATTTATTTAATAGCTGTAATGCATTGTTTGAATCTGAATATTTAATTAGATTAGCTGCATTGAAATAGCATTGACATTTCAAATAAGCATCCACAATATTTAAGCCTTCTGCATAATTGATAGCTGAAAAAGCAAATTGAAACGCGAGTTCCATTTGATTATTTTGGGCAACAATTACGGCCACCTCTGTTAAACAACGGCTGCAGGTATGAAAATCAAGATTGATTCTTGCTTTGTAGTAAGTTTTTGTATAAAAATTATATGCTTCTTGATATTTATCTTTTTTGATTAACGAAAGTAATTTTTGATCATCATCAATGTTGTAATTATGGTATTCTACTGCTTTAGCATAAATAAATTCAAATAAATCTGTTAATGATTCAAGTGAATATTGTCCTGTTTCAATTCCCCAATAACAAATAAACTCTTTGCTTCCAATATTTGAATTATCAACAAATTGAATGTTGGGTAAATGTATATGGTTATTCGCTAACGATTTTCTCACATTTGTTGTACCTGTCAACAGAAATTGCCCATCATCTTCTTTAGGACCATTCCACCACTTAGATATAATGTTTCTTGTATCAGGTGAATTGGATTCCTTGACTATCCATCGGCCAACTTCAATTCGAATAACTTTGTTACTATTCCACATAACTTAAACTACTAAAAACTATACTTATTATGTTAACGCGAGTTCGATATAAAGATTGAAATTATCAGTTTGAGAATTAGGAACATAGCGATAAAAGCATTAAATTTATAGTGCTCAATTATAACATTTAAGCAATTACCACTATGTTCTCAGAGGCTAAAGTTATAGATTTTTTTTGTATGGCAGATGATTTTTGCAAGAAATTTGCCAAAACACAGGAAAATATATGGTTGAAGACAAGAATTATAAGCATCAGAACAAGCCGAACCGGATGAGTGATGCGGAAATCATGGTCATCCTAATCCTGTTCCACTCGGGAGGCTTCAGATGTTTCAAGCATTACTACAAAGAATATGTATGCAAGTATCTGGCGCATCTTTTTCCCAAGTTCCTGAAGAATATAAAAGGAAAGCTCTGTGCGGACAAGGGGGATATCGGGCAAACCCTATTCAAGAACCTATTCCGGGGCATACAGTTGATAGGTAAGCATTCGAAGAAATGCACCTTTTACACTTTGAGGTTTGGTTGTAGCTTTGC
>ENA-OOWN01000515-OOWN01000515.1-human-gut-metagenome-genome-assembly--contig:-NODE-515-length-33293-cov-25.186203_pt1 | contig 33293 bp, 28 predicted proteins | sample MGYA00241406_ERZ501319 | MGnify/ENA primary metagenome ERZ501319 (study PRJEB25962, sample SAMEA2042734) | human gut metagenome | biome: human gut; feature: human-associated habitat; material: faeces... | reverse complement strand
GAGTCATGCCGCCATGATCCGGGTTTCATTCCCCGCATTCATTCCATACGCACCCTTTGAGCCATTCCTCTGCTTTTCGTCCCCGTACTTCATTTGATCAGTATATTTCCCCTATATTTATCAAGTGAGCCGTTTTTTCTGTCAAAACATAACTTTTTTTATCTGTTTAAGTATTGGTCTGTTACTACTGGGGCTTGTAAGAAAATACCGGTTCGTCTCTTCATTCCGGATATTTAAGATTTTTATATCTTGGAGGTGTCCGATATTGGAAATGTCCTATGCAGGTACGCAGTGGGGCGCGTACCTGCATAGGACATTATTTTAATGTGTGGCTGTCCACCATGCTGTTTTTTTCATTCCTTTCAGTGCAACGCTGTTGCGGCTGGGGTCGCTGATCGTGATACCAGAATATGATTTCACGTCGATAAGTGTAGGGGACATGTAGAGGTAGGAATAAAGTTGGTCGGTGTGGACTGTCGACCGTATGACATTAGACAGCTGAGTGTGGAAATCTGAGAGAAGGTCTGGGCTTGTACAGAAATGATCCACGTAGTCGCCTAAATCGTAAAAGATCGGAGTGGTAAAACCATCGAGGACCTGAATTTTTGACAGGCTGTCGCTATTGAGCGTGTCACGCAGATTAATTTGTTTCATGACTTGAGCCAGCTTCTCCACCTCACGGCAATCTATGGCGGATAATGCTCCGTAGGGATAGGCTTCATTACTGTAAAAGTCGTAGAAATCGGTTACTGCGGCTTGGTAATTGGGTGCTTGCTTGGCCAGCTCTGTCCACATAGTCTGGTAGGGCATACCCTGAGCCATCACTTCCGATGTGGATGCGATAAGGAAGTTGGTCACATTTCGCAGCTCATAGGCTGTTTCGATGTTGGCCATATAGCAGTCATCGAAGAGAATGAATTGCATCTTAATGCCTGCAGCAGTGATAGCCTCAGCAAGGGTATGAAGGTCTATGGCATAGTTATCCAGATCCGATGCGCTTCCGAAGAAGCGGGTTGTGGGGTAGGGCGCGTCTGCACCTGTAAGGGGATGAATAAATGTGTTGTATTGTTGTTTTAACGGTGTTTCACGGTTCGTGTTCCGATCATTTCCATCCGGATTGCCGGATGTCGCTTTCGGCTTAATGTTGTAGGGATAGTTAGTCCAGTCTTCTCTGTATGTCCATCCCATGCCATGTCCGCCAATGATCATGGCATAGTTGAGGGCGTAGGCATTGGTTTTTACATCATTGAGAATCTGTGTGATTCCTTCTGCGGTGACATAGTCATTGCCTGTATATGTCTTTAAGGTGTCGTTGCTCACAACACCGTTCTTATATTTCATTTCAAAGAGCACAGAAGTAGTAGGAGAGGTGCTGATGAATACCAGTGCACGTCCGTTGAGGCCTTTGTTTGAGCGGATGGCACTTTTGATGCTATCCAGATTTTGTTGCATATAGTCGTAAAGTCCAGAATTGGTTGAGGATCCGGACCAAGGCATATAGACCAGTACGGTTTGCTCATTGATATTCTCCACGTCCGTCGTTTCGCCACTATCGCACGAGGCGATAGTAAGGGCGAATACGATGGCGCAGAAAAGCCATTTAAAGAATTGTGTCATAAACAATTACTTTTTCTTTCTGAGTTCTTCGAGACTTTGCTTGAGGGCGGCGATTTTCTCCTCGCTGTCACTTTGCTTTTTACGCTCACGGGCTACGACGGCCTCGGGAGCATGGCTGACAAAGTTCTCATTGGCCAGTTTCTTTTTCACACCGGCGAGGAATCCTTCGAGATGCTGAAGCTCCTTCTCCTGCTTCTCGATCTCGGCATCCACGTCGATGAGGTCGCCGACAGGTACGGCAAACTCGTCGGTCTGTACCATGAAGGCAGAAGCGTCAGCAGGTTTCTCGGTTTCGATCTTGATCTCGCTGAGGTTGGCCATCTTTGTGATGATGGGATTGTATGCGGCATAAGCGTTCTGGCCGATGGCGATCAGCACGAGAGACTCACGGGGCGCGATCTGCTTCTGGTTACGGATCGTACGCACACCTCCTACGACGAGCTTCACACGCTCGATCGTGTCGACAAGCGCTTTTTCCTCCTCTGTAGGTGCGGCAAGAGTCAGGGTGGCCTTCATGATGCTTTCGCCCGGCTGACGCTCGTAGAGGTGCTGCCAAAGTTCCTCGGTAATGAACGGCATGAACGGATGGAGCATGCGCAGCAGTACATCGAAGAATCGCAGGGTAGCCTCGTAGGTCGTACGGTCGATGGGCTTCTGATATTCGGGCTTGATCATCTCAAGATACCAGCTGGAGAACTCGTCCCAGAAAAGACGGTAGACCGTCATCAAGGCCTCGGAGATACGATAGGTCTTGAACTGTGCGTTCATCTCTTCGTTCACGACCTTCAGCTTGGCCTCCATCCAGTCGACGGCGATCTTGCAGGCCTCCGGCTGTGCGAGGCCGTCGGCCACCTCCCAACCTTGTATCAGACGGAAGGCGTTCCATATCTTATTATTGAAATTACGGCCTTGTTCGCAGAGACTCTCGTCAAACAGGATGTCATTGCCGGCAGGAGCGGACAGCATCATGCCCATGCGCACACCGTCGGCGCCGTACTTGTCGATGAGCATCAGTGGGTCGGGTGAGTTGCCGAGGCTCTTGCTCATCTTGCGGCCAAGCTTATCGCGTACGATACCGGTGAAGTAGACGTGCTTGAACGGCATCTTGCCACGGTATTCGTATCCGGCCATGATCATACGGGCAACCCAGAAGAAGATGATATCCGGGCCTGTCACCAGATCGCTTGTAGGATAATAGTACTGAATCTCCTTGTTGTCAGGGTTGTTGATACCGTCAAACACGCTGATCGGCCACAGCCATGAGGAGAACCAGGTGTCGAGGCAGTCGCTCTCCTGTTCCAGATCCTCAGCCTTGAGGTCGGCTTTCTTCTCACGGGCGAGTGCGAGTGCTTCTTCCTGTGTCTCTGCGACAACATATTCCTGCTTGCCGTCTACGTTGAAGTAGTAGGCCGGAATGCGGTGTCCCCACCAGAGCTGACGTGAGATGCACCAGTCCTTGATGTTCTCCAGCCAGTGGCGGTAGGTGTTCTTGTATTTCTTGGGATAGAATTCGATCTCGTCGTTCATTACTGGCGACAGGGCGATGTCGGCGAAGTGCTGCATCTTCAGGAACCACTGTGTAGAGAGCTTCGGCTCAATAGGCACATTGGTACGCTCGGAGAAGCCTACCTTGTTGTCGTAGTCCTCGACCTTCTCCATCAGTCCGGCGTTTTCCAGATCAACGGCGATCTGCTTGCGCACGTCCATACGGTCCTGACCGACATACATGCCGGCAGCCTCCGAGATGGTTCCGTTGTCATTGAAGATGTCAATGGTCTTCAGACCATGCTTCAGTCCGAGGGCATGGTCGTTCACATCGTGGGCAGGCGTCACTTTCAGACAGCCTGTACCGAATTCGATGTCGACATAGTCGTCCTCGATGACAGGAATCTCACGGCCAACAAGGGGGACGATGACATGCTTGCCTTTCAGCCATGTGTTTTTCTTGTCGTTGGGGTTGATGCACATTGCCGTATCGCCCATGATGGTCTCAGGACGTGTGGTAGCTACGACAGCGTAGTATCCTTTCTCGTCCTTGTGCATCACGTTGCCTTCTTCAACCTGCTTGCAGTCGGGTTCTACGACACGGTATTTCAGATAATAGAGTTTGCTGTGCTCATCCTTGTAGATCACTTCTTCGTCGGAGAGAGCGGTCTGAGCCTTAGGATCCCAGTTGACCATCCGCACGCCACGGTAGATGAGTCCCTTGCGATAAAGGTCGACAAAGACGTGGATCACACCTTTTGAACGTGTCTCGTCCATAGTGAAGGCCGTGCGGTCCCAGTCGCATGAAGCACCGAGCTTGCGCAGCTGCTTGAGGATGATGCCTCCGTGCTCACGCGTCCAGTCCCATGCATGCTCAAGGAACTGCTCGCGTGTGAGGTCGGTCTTCTTGATACCCTGTTCTGCCAGTTTGTTTACCACCTTTGCCTCCGTGGCGATGGAAGCATGGTCGGTACCCGGTACCCAGCAGGCATTCTTGCCCTCCATGCGTGCGCGACGGACAAGGATATCTTGAATAGTGTTGTTCAGCATGTGACCCATGTGGAGCACACCCGTGACATTGGGTGGCGGGATAACGACAGTGTACGGCTCGCGCCCGTCGGGTTTGCTACTGAAGAGTTTATTGTCGAGCCAGTATTGGTACCACTTCGACTCTACCTCTTTAGGATCATACTTACTTGCTAATTCCATGATTCTATATGATTTGTTGTTTATTCGATGAAAAGTCGTTGCAAAATTACTAAATTCCGACTAATTTGACTACTTTTGCATAGAGAAAATCAATAATCAAGGTAAGAAGCAACAATGACAAAGCATACAAGAGAGGAAAAACTTGCAGCCTTCGGCAGGTTGCTGGATGTACAGTATCGTTTGCGTAAGGACTGCCCCTGGGACCGCAAGCAGACTTTTGAGAGCCTGCGTCCCAATACCATCGAAGAGGTTTACGAGCTCTGTGATGCCCTCGTAAAGGGTGATCTGCACGAGATCATGAAGGAATTGGGCGATGTGATGGAGCATGTTGTGTTCTATGCCATGCTGGGTGAGGAAGAAGAGAACTTCGATATTGCTGATGTATGCAACCAGCAGAGCGACAAGCTCATGTTTCGTCACGATTTCATCAATTGGAATGAGGAGGGCCACTGGACAGTGACTAATCCCGATATGATGATCAATGGTCGGGGACAGGTGGTATATAAAGATGAGGCTGCGAAGGAACATCCGGTTCAAGCCGCAGGAGCACAGTCGGCTACGCCTGCGACAGCCGATCAGGTGCTTTCCACATGGGAGCAGCGAAAGCAGCGTGAGCGTGACGGCAACAAATCGGTGCTCAGTGGCGTACCCTCGTCATTGCCCTCTGTGATCAAGGCTTACCGTATCCAGGAGAAGGCCCGCAATGTGGGATTTGACTGGAAGGAACGTGATGATGTGTGGGATAAGGTGCGTGAGGAGCTCGACGAGCTTGAGGCGGAACTGAAGACAGAGAATAAGGAGAACTCTACAAAGGAATTGGGCGACTTCCTCTTCAGCGTCATCAATGCAGCCCGCCTTTATCATCTCAATCCGGACAACGCTCTTGAGGAGACTAATCAGAAATTTATCCGTCGCTTCGGATATATTGAGCAGTGGGCTAAGGACCACGGACGTGACATCAAGTCGCTTACTCTTGAAGAGATGGATACATTGTGGAACGAAGCAAAAGAAAGGGAATGACTATGAAAAAAATGTCGGTATTCGTTATTCTCCTGTTGATGGCTTCCTTTGCCATGACAGGATGCAAGGACACTGCGAAGCAAAGCGCAACTCCAGCAGAGCAACAGGACAGTGTGGCAGACTCTACGCTCTATGGCGTCTGCGGCGAGGCGACAACGATGCATGAACTGGAACTCCTTACTGATGCCGGCGATACGCTTATGCTCGGCATTCAGGAAAATGATGAAGGTACACAGGATGTGAAAGGCGGCTTGCTGGCCGGTGACCGTCTAGCCGTGATCGCTTCGGATATTGACGGAGAGAAGGTGGCTTCCCGTGTGATCAATCTTACGACTTTGCAAGGTCACTGGACTTCTTTGGACAAAAATTTCGTGGTCATGGAGGACGGCACCGTTAAGTCGAATGTGCAGGCAGAGAAACATCCTTGGACTTCATGGAAAATTGTCAACGGACTGCTCCTGCTCAATACGGACACGTTCCAGATCGATGAATTGGGCAGCGACTCGCTCTATCTGGAGAACCGTGAAGGCATCTTCGTCTATAAACGGCAGAAATAATGGAACCTTTTAAAGTCCATATTCTGGGTTGCGGCAGTGCGTTGCCGACGTTGAAGCATTTTGCCTCTTCGCAGGTTGTTGAGATCCGCGGCAAATACTTCATGATTGATTGCGGGGAAGGGACACAGATACAGCTGCGCCGTTCTCATGTAGCCTTTACGAAGATCTCGGCTGTGTTCATCTCTCATCTGCATGGTGATCATTGCTTTGGGCTGATCGGTCTGATCTCTACGTTCGGTATGCTGGGGCGTACGGCGACACTGCATGTCTATGCTCCCGGCGGCCTCGGCCCGATGTTGGAGTCGCAGATGGAGATGTTCTGTAACGGGCTGGACTATAAAGTGGAGTTTCATGCTGTCGACACGACACGGCAGCAAGTGGTTTACGAAGACCGGTCACTCACGGTAGAGACTATCCCCTTGAGTCACCGCATTCCCTGTTGTGGCTATCTTTTTCGGGAGAAACCGTCGTTGCCCCATATCTGTCGCGATATGATCGACTATTACGGAATTCCCATTTCACAGATTAATAATATTAAGAATGGGGCAGACTGGACGACACCTGATGGCGATGTGATCCCTAACGCACGTCTTACCAAACCGGCTGACAGTCCACGCTCTTACGCTTATTGCAGCGATACGCGTTATCTGTCGGAGCTTTGTCATCGTGTGGAAGGTGTGACGCTTCTCTACCATGAAGCGACTTATGATGACAGTTGTGAAGACCGGGCACGTTTGTATTATCATTCTACGGCTTCTCAGGCTGCATCGGTAGCCCGTGATGCTCATGCAGGACAGCTTCTGCTCGGTCATTTCTCTGCCCGATACGATAATGAGGAAGGCATATTGAAGGAAGCATGTTCAGTTTTCTCTAATACGCGTCTGGCTAATGAGGGTATGGTTATTGACGTGAAATAAAAAGGCAGGAATCTGCAAAATCGATTTTGCAGATTCCTGTTAAAGGAAGTGCTATAAAACTATTGTACCATATGAAACAATTCTTAATCCTACTGTTCTCTTGGCTGACCTTACAGCTCTCTGCTCAGCCAGTGTTTAAAACTCCCGGTCGGGAAGGTCATCCTTATCGTATTCCGGCTATAGCAACGACGGGCAAATCGAGTTTGCTTGCCGTGAGCGATTTCCGTTGGTGCGGCTCTGATATAGGCTATGGCCATATTGATCTTGTCGGTCGTCTCTCGTCAGATGGTGGCCGGACATGGGGCACCGAATTTCCTATTGCGACAGGTAGTGGCGTGAAAGGTGCCGATGATTGCGGTTATGGTGACGCTGCCTTATGTGCTGACATGTCTTCAGACCGTGTCGTGATGCTTTGTGCAACTGGCAACGTTGTCTATTTTCAGTCTACACGCGAGCACCCCATTCGGGTGGCACGTCTGTATAGTGAGGATGGTGGAAAGACTTGGAGTCGTCCTGAGGACATCACCCAGATGATCTATGATCTTGTGCCAAAGGCTAAAGGATTGTTTGTCGGTTCGGGTAAGATCTGTCAATCACGTGTAGTGAAAGTGGGGCAATATGCGCGCCTTTATGCCGCTTTAGCCACGATGGCAGGTAACTATGTTATCTATAGTGATGATTTCGGACAGCATTGGGCTCTGTTAGGTGATGCCGTCTCGCCTGCTCCGGCAGGTGATGAGCCTAAATGTGAGGAACTTCCTGACGGCACAGTGATTCTGTCGTCACGCAAAGAAGGTGGCCGGTGGTTTAATCTGTTTCGTTTCACTGATATCAGGAAGGCGGATGGACACTGGATGACAGCGGCTGCTTCCGATCGGGTGCCGGATGGACTGACGGTCGGCAATAATGCTTGCAATGGTGAGATACTGTTAGTTCCTGTTGTCCGTAAGAGTGATAATCAGTCATGTTGGCTGCTGCTGCAGAGCATTCCGCTCGGTCCCCTTTCTCAGGGTGATGAGAATCGTTCCAATGTGTCGATCTATTATAAAGAAGTGACGACCTCCACTGTAGATTCACCGGCTGCTCTTGCTGCAGGCTGGACTCTTGGTAGGATCTTCCGTTCGCCACAGGGCGCTTATTCCACAATGAGTCTTCCCATGGCTGACGGTACTATTCCTTTCCTTTATGAGACGGCTCCAGGACAGTATTCAGTGGTCTATGAACGTGTCAGCATCGGTGAATTGACACATGGATCGTATGAGGCTGTGAAATGACGGAATGCGGTATGACTGTTCCGGCTGAATAAGAAGCGATGCACTTGTCGTCTTGGTGGAAGGCAGGAACCATATAAGTCCTGCCTTCTTTAACCCCAATCGCATTAGATGGCAAACATTTGTTTTATGGACCTGTTAGATGTCATCCCTTCTTGTTTTAATGGCAGCCCGTCCGCCACTTTGTGTTGATACAGTCCGTTACGCCTTCGACAAAGGTGACAGGCGGGTTGCCAGAATACGAAATTCTTCAGATCTTGAATGTGATAGGAGCTTAATCAGAAAGGTTTCTCAATTGTTTTATTGTTTTTTCGGGGAAAATGCTTACTTTTGCAGCAAGTAAGGTAGTGCCCCGGCTCTGCCGCTGGCATCCTTGGATAAGAGGGGTGCGAGAGGAAAGTCCGGGCAGCACAGGACGCTCCACTTCCGAAAATAGAAGCTATTGGTGACAGTAGGCAAGGGCAGAAGAGAATGACCGCCGTTATAGTTCTGATTATAACGGTAAGGGTGAGAAGGTGGTGTAAGAGACCACCAGTCTGCGGGTGATCGCAGGGCTGTGTCCGCTGGAGGCTGCAAGTTCATGTATACCATCGTCATGGGAGGGCTGTCCGCCCGATGCATGGTCTTTATGATAATGCTGCGATGGAGGGTAGAACGCTAGAGCGGCGGGGTGACTCGTCGAGTAGATAAATGGCAGAGCACTTGAGACGGCTTGGCCGTTTCAGGTTACAGAACCCGGCTTATCAGGGCACTGCCTTACGTTTTTTATTTTTCTTAGTTGCGGAGAATGGGACCATCGCCGCAGAGTAAGATACGGTATCTTTCAGATACGGTACCAATCAACTGAAAACACTATGAAATGGAGGAAAATAAAGGTAGGGATGAGACTATGGCTGCGGGCGCAATTGCGGGATGGCGGTCCGCTTTTGCGTTGGCTGATGAGTGCCGGCCGTAAGCTGGTGTTATCAGTGATGGCATTTTTCCGTAATCAGTTGTCCGACCAGGTCTATTCGCTTTCTTTTTCAACCATGTTTGCCATCGTGCCGATTATTGCCGTGTTGCTGGCTATTGCCCGTGGCTTTGGCTTTTCCGACTATATGGAACAGGAAGTGCGGGCTTTTCTTGTCAGTCAGCCTCAAGTGGCCGATGTAATCATGCAGTTTGCTAATAATTATCTGGCACATAATCAGAGCTATGTCATTGTCGGCATAGGTTTCGTGTTTATGCTTTATACTGTAGTGAGTCTGTTTTATAATATAGAGCATGCCTTTAATTCTATATGGCAGGTGAAGCAGGGACGGAGCTTTTCACGGATGCTGATTGATTATACGGCTATGCTGCTTCTTTTGGCTGTGAGTGTGATCCTCACGGCGGGTCTCACAGTGATAGTCGGTGGCTATGCTGACAAGCTGATGGCCGATTGGATGCTTCTGCCCTTGACAAAGATGATGGGTGTGCTTCTGCAGTTGGCCATGTTGTGGCTGTCGTTTCTTTTCCTCTACACCTTTATGCCCAATACGAAGGTACCCTTGAGTTGCGCTGCCGGCCCTGCACTCTTGGCAGCTGTATTGATGGAAGGGTTTCAGTATGGATATGTGTGGCTACAGGTCGCTTTGTCGAGTTATAATGCCATTTATGGATCGGTAGCCATACTGCCATTGTTTATGATTTGGTTGATGGTGGTATGGTATATCTGCCTTTATGGTGCTCAGCTCTCGTTTGTGAATGAATATGGCTCAACACTTCGCTCATTTCGCATGCGTGTAAGTGATCTCAGTCTTCGACAACAACGAATGGCGCAACTTTTGTTGTTACAGACCGTGATGCGGGAAGGCAATGCCGGGCGCCGGCCCACCCTTTCGTCATTGGCCGAAGGTACAGGCATTCCCTTGCGTCTGGTGCATGAGTTCATGGACCGGCTTATGGAGGCAGGTCTGCTCTACCAGACGATAGAGGATAACGGTCAGCACGGTTTTGCCGTAGGGCTTAATGTGGCGAAGATGAGCGAGAAGGAAATGAGCGACAGGATTGAAGCCTGGAGCGTGGACGGTGAGGCGCTCAATCTATGAAAAAGATAAAGTTATATATAATAAAAGGTATAAATCATTTAGAAGAGAATTATGAAAGAATTGCAACCCAACATACTCGATGATTTCGAGCACAGGATCGGTCAGCTGATCGATCATCACGGCGATGAGGCAGACTTCCCGAAAATGGAAGGAACGGGCTTGACACGTCAGGATGTCGACGATTTTCTCTTCGACTATCAGGCAATCCTCGATATGCATGGAACACAGAAGACACAGCTGACAGTGTATGGTATAATAGCTTTACTGCCAGTGTTGGCCGTGAGTGCATTCCCCGATAGTATGTTGCCTTATCCGAAATGGGCGCTGTTTTGGTCGTTGGCATTAGGTATAGTCATAGCTTTACTTATCCGGACTGCAGTAGAGATGGTGCGTCAGTATCGTCTGCGTAGGATGCGTGTAGAGTATCCGGACGTTTGGGCGTATGTAGACAGAGTGAGAGAATATGGTGATCAACATTAAAACAAGAACGAATATGGAACTACCCGATTTTATGCAGTACAAAGACAAGTTCACGCAGAGTGGATTTGTCGAGAAGATTTCAAAGATTGCGCGCCGTGCCGGAGCTAAGCTGGTGTATGCTGCGCTGATTTTGTATTACACCTTACAGAGCCCGAATGTGCCGTTGAAGGATAAGGCACTTATCATTGGTGCCTTGGGTTATCTTATCAGTCCCATTGACCTGATAGCTGATGCTATTCCCATAGCAGGCTTGAGTGACGATCTTGCCGTTTTGCTCTATGTGCTGAAAAAGGTATGGGGCAATGTGGGAGAAGATGTGAAAGAGCGTGCTCATGCCAAGCTTGCGACTTGGTTTGACGAGGAGGAAGCAAAGGCTGCCGATGATCTTTTTGGAAATAGCGATGGTGTGGACGCCTGAACATCTGTCAGATGTGACTCTGCCATGTATGACAATCATGACAGCTGTGTCGTATGACAAATGTGACAGATTTATATATGCGAACCGTGTCAACAGCAAGTTGGCACGGTTTTCGCTATTTATGGGGCAGATAAATAAAAAATTTAAATACAGTATATCATGAAGATTAAACCATTAGCAGACAGAGTGCTGGTGCTTCCTGCACCTGCAGAGGAAAAAGTAGGTGGAATCATTATTCCTGACACGGCAAAAGAGAAGCCGCAGCGGGGTAAGGTCATTGCTGTAGGCAATGGTACGAAAGATGATCCCATGACCCTTAAGGAAGGCGATGAGGTGCTTTATGGCAAGTATGCCGGCACGGAAATCGAGAATGAGGGAGAAAAATATCTGATGATGCGCCAGAGCGATGTTCTGGCTGTAATTGAAGGTTAAAGGTTTAAAAATTACAAGACACAACTATGGCTAAGATTATTAAATTTGATACAGAAGCACGTGAGAATTTAAAGAACGGTGTTGACCAGCTCGCCAACGCTGTAAAGGTGACGCTCGGTCCTAAGGGACGTAATGTTGTAATTGAGAAAAAGTTTGGTGCTCCTCAGATTACAAAGGATGGTGTAACTGTTGCCAAAGAGGTTGAGCTTGAGGATAAGTTCGAAAATACCGGTGCCCAGCTGGTGAAGAGTGTTGCTTCTAAGACGGGTGATGATGCCGGTGACGGTACGACTACTGCAACCATCCTGACGCAGGCAATGGTAAATGAGGGCTTGAAGAACGTTACCGCAGGTGCCAATCCTATGGATCTGAAGCGCGGTATGGATAAGGCCGTGGCCAAGGTTGTTGAATATATCAAGGAGCATGCTGAGCAGGTTGGTGACAACTACGACAAGATCGAGCAGGTAGCCACAGTAAGTGCTAACAACGATCCTGAGATCGGTAAGTTGCTGGCTGATGCTATGCGTAAGGTCTCTAAGGATGGTGTGATCACCATTGAGGAGAGCAAGAGTCGTGATACTTCCATCGCTTTGGAGGAGGGTATGCAGTTTGACCGTGGCTATCTCTCTGGCTATTTTGTAACTGACACAGACAAGATGGAGTGCGTGATGGATAATCCGTACATCCTGATCTACGATAAGAAGATTTCTAACTTGAAGGAGTTCTTGCCTATCCTGCAGCCTGCTGCAGAGAGCGGCCGTCCTCTGCTCGTTATCGCTGAGGATGTTGACTCTGAGGCTCTGACGACACTGGTTGTAAACCGTCTGCGTGGTGGTCTGAAGATCTGCGCCGTGAAGGCTCCTGGCTTTGGCGACCGTCGTAAGGCTATGCTCGATGATATCGCCGTGCTGACTGGTGGTGTCGTGATCAGCGAGGACAAGGGCTTGAAGCTGGAGCAGGCTACGCTGGAGATGCTCGGCTCTGCAGAGAAGGTGACGATCACGAAGGACAACACCACCATCGTGAAAGGTGCCGGCAGCAAGGAGAACATTCAGGATCGTATGGCTCAGATCAAGAATGAGATTGCCAACACAAAGAGCTCGTACGACAAGGAGAAGCTGCAGGAGCGCCTGGCCAAGCTGGCTGGCGGTGTAGCAGTGCTCTATGTCGGTGCTAACTCTGAGGTAGAGATGAAAGAGAAGAAGGATCGTGTGGATGATGCTCTCTGCGCTACGCGTGCAGCTATCGAGGAAGGTGTCGTAGTAGGTGGCGGTACCACTTACATCCGCGCTCAGGAGGCTCTGAAGGATCTCAAGGGAGATAATGCTGACGAGCAGACCGGTATCAATATCGTATGCCGCGCTATCGAAGAGCCCTTGCGTCAGATCGTTACCAATGCCGGTGGCGAAGGTGCCGTTGTTGTGAACAACGTACGTCAGGGTGATGGTGACTACGGTTACAATGCACGCCTTGACAAATATGAGGATCTGCGTGCAGCCGGTGTTATCGATCCTGCCAAGGTTGCCCGTGTAGCTTTGGAGAATGCAGCTTCTATTGCCGGCATGTTCCTGACTACAGAGTGTATGATCTGTGACAAGCCGGAGGAGAAGACTCCCGCTATGCCTGCTCAGCCTGGTATGATGTAATTTAGAGAGTTTTTCAGCAAACTCAATATATAAGATTGATGCCTGTCATCCTTTTGAATGACAGGCATCTTTTGTTATAATAAATATACTTAAATAAGAATATCTTTTCTTCGAAAATTTGCATGAATAATAAAGAAAATGTATCTTTGCGAAGAAAGATGAGGTGCTCGAATAATGGAGCAACCTTACAAAGAATCGACTCATTATCTCCCTGAAAAGGGTTTAAAAGATATTTTTTTGATTTGTTTTAGTAGATTTGTTTTAAGTAGTTTGTTTTTTGGAAATCGGACGTCGTGACGACATCCGATTTTTTTTGTGTCTTTTATAAGGATTTATGTATGGACTGATTAAAAATCCGTATCTTTGCACTTATGAAAGTAAAGTTACACCTTGATTGGAAAAAGGCAGCGGTCTTCCTGATCGTTTGTGCCGGCCTTATCTATCTGACGCGTTCGATATGGTTATCGATCGCCATTCTTCTTATACTCTTCATTATTGATGGTCTGCTCTCTGACTGGGACAGTTCCCGACAGTTGAAGAAACAGATTAAGAAGTGGAAGGAAGAAGCTGAGAAGAAAGAAGGAAAAGAGAAATGAAACAACTGGTTGATTTATACAAGAAATGGGCAGGCCATGAGCCAGACCACGTGGAGAAGTTACCGGGAGCCGGCAGCAACCGTGCCTATTATCGTCTGACCGATAGCGAGGGGAGTACGGTGATAGGAGTGGTGGGAACGAGTAGGGAGGAGAACCATGCCTTCATTTATCTCTGTCGTCATTTTCAGGAATGCCATTTACCTGTACCGCGGTTGCTTGCCGTGAGCGATGATGAGATGCGTTATCTGCAAAGTGACCTTGGTGACCGTTCCTTGTTCGGAGCGATCAAAGGCGGTCGGGATGCCGGTGGACGATATAACCTTGCCGAAAAGGCTCTTCTAGTGCGAACAATCCGTGAACTGCCCCGTTTTCAGATCGTTGGAGCTGCAAATCTGCAATGGGAGAATTGTTATCCGCAGCCTGCCTTCGATCAGGACAGTGTGCTTTTCGACTTGAACTATTTTAAGTATTGTTTTCTTAAAGCTACGCAGTTAGACTTCCATGAGCTAAAGCTGGAGGCTTCGTTTCGTCAACTAGCCAAGGATCTGACGGCAGAGGATGGCAACTGCTTCCTTTATCGGGATTTCCAGGCACGCAATGTGATGCTTGATAAGGAGGGTAATCCATACTTCATAGATTTTCAAGGAGGACGTCGAGGACCGTTTTATTACGATGTGGCTTCCTTTCTTTGGCAGGCTTCCGCAAAATACTCTTTCAAGTTACGGCGTGAGCTAGTCGCAGAATACTATGACTCGTTGAGGCATTATGTGGAGGTGCCGTCAATACGTCATTTTGCTCAACGTCTTTCTATCTTTGTGCTTTTCCGTCAGTTACAGGTGCTGGGCGCTTATGGCTTCCGTGGTTATTTTGAGCACAAACAGCATTTTATTGACAGCATTCCGCCTGCCATACAGAATATCCGCGATCTGCTGGCTCTGCGTGAGGACGTGCTGCCTTATCCTTATCTGCGTGACGTGATGTACAGATTGACGCAGCTTCCACAGTTTGCCCCTAAGCAAGAAACGGTGTCCAAACGGGCTGACGGTTATCGGACTACGGATCGGAATATCTATGTTTCACATCCACAGGATGGACCTGCCACCTATTCTAAATATGACGGCAAGGGTCCGTTGGTGGTGCGTGTGTATAGTTTTTCTTACCGTAAGGGTATTCCTACTGATCCTTCAGGCAATGGTGGTGGTTATGTGTTTGATTGTCGGTCGACACACAATCCCGGTCGTTACGAACCATATAAACAGCTTACAGGACTTGACGAGCCCGTAATACGGTTTTTGGAAGATGATGGTGAGATACTCGAATTTTTAGATGATGTGTATCGACTTGCCGATCGTCATGTAAGCCGCTATATCCAACGCGGGTTTACATCTTTGATGTTCTGCTTTGGTTGTACGGGTGGCCAACATCGTTCGGTGTATTCGGCTCAGCATCTGGCAGAACATATTCATAAAAAGTTTGGTGTAGAGGTAAGACTAGAGCATCGTGAACAAGGAATACGTCAGGTGTTTAAGGCTGTGGGACAATAATATATAAAGAAGTATAAATCGTTATAAATCAGGGCGTGACATCATGTCACGCCCTTTTTCGGCATACCGTTTGTAAGATCTTCTACAGGTAGAGATTCTCATATAAGAGGTGACATACAGCGCTTTATGAGTAATCTTGATAATTGATAATTAAAAAACAGCAATTATGAAGATCGAAAACATTCATGCAAGAGAAATTCTGGATTCGCGTGGCAATCCGACTGTAGAGGTAGAGGTTACGTTGGATAATGGAGTGACAGGTCGTGCTAGTGTTCCTTCCGGTGCATCGACAGGAGAGAATGAAGCGCTTGAGCTTCGCGATGGGGATAAGAGCCGTTTTGGAGGCAAAGGCGTACTAAAGGCAGTCGATAATGTGAATAAGATTATAGCTTCTGCTTTGAAAGGTGACGATGTTACTAATCAGCGTGCCATTGACTATAAAATGCTGGCCCTTGACGGTACTCCTACAAAGAGCAAACTTGGTGCAAATGCCATATTAGGAGTGTCACTCGCTGTGGCTCATACAGCGGCTAAGGCCTTGGGTTTGCCTCTTTACCGGTATATTGGTGGAGCCAATACCTACGTGTTGCCCGTTCCGATGATGAATATTATCAATGGAGGAGCACATTCTGACGCGCCTATAGCTTTTCAGGAGTTTATGATTCGTCCTGTCGGCGCAGAATCGGAGCGTGAGGCCATTCGCATGGGAGCAGAGGTGTTCCATCAGTTACAGAAAAATCTGAAAAAACGGGGGCTGTCAACAGCTGTGGGCGATGAAGGAGGCTTTGCTCCCCAACTCAATGGTATAGAGGATGCGTTGCAGAGTATTGTCGATGCCATTGGAGATGCCGGTTATGAGCCGGGTAAAGACGTAACGATAGCTATGGACTGCGCAGCGTCGGAGTTCTCTACGGTCAAAGATGGAAAGTACTATTACAATTATAGGCGGCTATCCAACGGCATGCCGAAGGATCCCAATGGTAAGGAACTTAACGACGATGAGCAGATTGCATTCTTGGAACAGCTCATCGACAAATATCCGATCGATTCCATTGAGGACGGTTTGGATGAGAATGATTGGGATGGCTGGGTAAAGATGACAAAAGCCATCGGTGACCGATGTCAGCTTGTGGGCGATGATCTCTTTGTGACAAACACGAAATTCTTGCAGAAGGGTATCGTAAAGGGAGCTGGTAATGCCATCTTGATTAAGGTGAACCAGATAGGCTCTCTTACGGAGACCCTTGAGGCCATAGAGATGGCTCATCGTCATGGCTATAATACTGTCACCTCCCATCGCTCGGGAGAGACGGAAGATACGACTATTGCCGACATCGCCGTGGCTACCAATTCCGGTCAGATCAAAACGGGGTCAATGTCACGTACCGATCGCTTAGCTAAGTACAACCAACTTATCCGTATTGAAGAGCAGCTTGGTAGCGCTGCGCAGTATGGTTACAAAAAGCTAAAGTGAGAGTAGGACGATATGCAGAAAAAGGCCGTGATCCATCATCGGATCACGGCCTTTTTCTGTATATAATCTAAAAATTAATAGGCATTCTGGAACTCTTCGAGGAAACGGGTGTCGTTCTCTGAGAAGAGACGAAGATCGTTGACGCGATACTTCAAATTGGCAATACGCTCTACTCCCATACCGAAGGCATAGCCCGTGTAGACCTCAGGATCGATACCGCCGGCACGCAGCACATTGGGATCGACCATTCCACAACCGAGAATCTCTACCCAGCCTGTACCCTTACAGAAAGCGCAGCCCTTGCCGCCACAGATGTTGCACGAAATATCCATCTCTGCAGAAGGCTCTGTGAAGGGGAAGTAAGACGGACGCAAGCGGATCTTCGTATCAGCACCGAACATTTCGCGGGCAAAAGTGAGCAGTACCTGTTTCAAGTCGGTGAAGCTTACACCTTTGTCGATGTACAGACCTTCTACTTGATGGAAGAAGCAGTGGGCACGTGCAGAGATAGCTTCATTGCGATAGACGCGGCCCGGGCAGATGACACGGATGGGCGGCTCGTGAGTCTCCATATAATGAGCCTGGTCACCCGATGTGTGTGAACGGAGCAGCACATTCTTAGTCACATCATTTTCACTTTTCGAGATAAAGAATGTGTCCTGCATGTCGCGAGCAGGATGATCGGCAGCAAAATTCAGCATAGTAAAGATGTGCTGGTCATCGTCGATTTCTGTACCATGATACATCGTGAAGCCCATACGCTGGAAAATGCTCTCGATCTCATTGCGTACGATGCTCAGTGGGTGACGTGTTCCAAGACCGATAGGGTAGGAGGTACGTGTCAAGTCGAGACTTTCGACGCTTGTCTCCTGTGTGGCTACCTCTTCTCGCAATTGGTTGATGCGGTCCATGGCAGCCTTCTTCAGTTCGTTGATCTTGATGCCAACTTCACGCTTCTGGTCTGGTGCCACGTTACGGAAGTCAGCCATTACGGCATTAATTTCACCTTTCTTACTCAGATATTTTAATCTGAGCTGTTCCACCTCCTCTGCGTTCTTGGCAGAGAGGTTAGACACTTCTTCGAGAAGTTTGCTTATCTTGTCTAAAATCATATTCCTCTTTTTAATTGTTTATTTCATGTGCAAAGGTAGTAATTTTTGTGGTAAAAAGGAGTGGCATATCAGAAATAATGTGTACTTTTGTCGCTGTTTTACTATGTATTAGAAGGATTTTATGAGAAAAGCTTTACTGTCAGTCGTTTTGCTGTTCATGCTGGGCTTTCTGACCGTTCCCTATGCTTGTACGGACAAGAAAGCGGTTCCCACGGACAGTGTCACGACCGATTCAAGTATTGTCGACACGTCTGCTACGGACTCTACACAGAGCCTGATTGCAGCAACGCCTATGCCAAAGGCGGCTGATGAACTCTTTGACGACTTCATCTTCAATTTTGCCGCCAACAAAAAATTACAACTTAAACGTATCAACTTCCCGCTGCCTGTATATCGTAACGGTAAGCTGGAGAAGACGATCGAGAAACGTCATTGGCGAATGGAGCATTTCTTCATGCACCAAGAGTACTACACGCTCATTTTCGACAACAACAAGCAGAAAGCCTTATTGAAGGACACAACGATCGATCATGTCGTTGTCGAAAAGATCTTCTTTACGAAAGGGCTTGTGCAGCAGTTTCTTTTCAACCGTATAAATGGTCAGTGGATGATGACATCGATCGGTTATGAGTCTATCAAAAATAGTAAGAATGCCAGTTTCCTCCGTTTCTACCATCGTTTTGCTACCGACTCAGCCTATCAGGCACATTCGTTGGTTGATGAAGTAGAGTTCACCGCTCCCGATCCTAATAATGACTTTGGGCTCATTTCCGGTGTCATCGTGCCTGAGCAATGGCAGGATTTCAAACCGAGTTTGATACCGCGGGGAGTGATTTATAATATCCTTTATGGCCAGAAATATAAGGAGAGCAACCGTAAGATATTCTTGATCCGTGGTATTTCTAACAGCTTGGAGATGGAACTCGTATTCAAGAAGATCGGTGGCCGATGGAAACTCACCAAGTTCAACAGCTAAATTTTCTAATATGAAAATATATGACAACTTATCCCTTCTCGGACGCAACACGTTTGGCATTGACCAGAGTTGTGACCGGCTGATGGAGTATGAGAATGAAAACGATGCAGCTGATGCGGCTTCTGAATGTCGTAGTACCGGGCATTTCCTTCTTCTTGGAGGAGGGAGCAATCTGCTGTTGACTCAGGATTTTCACGGATTGATAGTGACTCCGGCACGTCGCTTTGAGGTGTGTGCCCTGCCCGATGCCGGTGATTCAGATAGTGTGTTGGTGCGTTGCTGGGCGGGCACTACCTTTGATGATGTTGTAGCCTATGCTGTGGACAATGGATATTACGGTCTGGAAAATCTGAGTCTTATTCCCGGTGAATGTGGAGCATCAGCTGTACAGAATATCGGAGCTTACGGAGCAGAAATCAAGGATACGCTTTACCGTATTGAGGCGGTGGAGATTGCTACGGGGCAACCGGTCTCGATCTTTAATGGAGAGTGCCAGTACAGCTATCGTCAGAGTCGCTTCAAAGGTGAATGGAAGGATAAGTTTATCATTACTTATGTCACCTATCGGCTATCCAAGACATTCCGTCCCTATCTCGATTATGGAAATATCCGTCGCGTACTTGACGAGCGACACATTTTCATTGATACGCTGACTGCCCGCCAGCTTCGAGATGCCGTCATTGACATCCGCCGTCAGAAACTGCCTGATCCCGCAATAACAGGCAATGCCGGATCATTCTTCATGAACCCTATTGTAGATGAAGCCACCTTTAAGGAATTACAGGGCCAACATCCTGATATCCGGTATTTTGAGGTGGAGTGTCCCGACGGATCGATACATTATAAGATACCAGCAGGATGGATGATTGATCAGTGTGGCTGGAAGGGCCGATCGCTTGGTCCCGCCGGCGTACACGATAAACAGGCTCTTGTGCTTGTCAACAGGGGAGGAGCCAAGGGCAGCGACATTGTCGCTCTGATGCATGCCATCCAAAAAGATGTGCGTGATAAGTTTGGTATCGAGATCAGACCTGAGGTTAATGTTATCTGACGCGACTAATATAGTAAATGATCTGTAGAATATAAATAAGACAAATCGTTGAAATTAACATTCTTAGGTACAGGAACATCCCATGGTGTGCCGGTGATTGGTTGCGATTGTGAAGTATGTCGCAGCCATGATCCTCGCGATCACCGCTTGCGGTCGTCTGCGTTGGTGGAGACTTCCTCCACGCGTCTGCTGGTCGACTGCGGACCGGATGCCCGTCAGCAACTGCTCAAAATTCCTTTCCGTAAGATCGATGGTGTGCTTATTACCCATGCTCATTATGATCATGTGGGAGGGCTTGACGATCTTCGGGCTTTCTGTCAGTTCGGAGATATCGATCTTTATGCCAATGATGTAGCAGCTAAGAGTATCCGGCATAATTTCCCATATTATTTTGAAGAGAAACTCTATCCTGGAGTGCCTCGGTTTCATTTGCATGAGGTCCCAGCCCATGTGCCTTTCCGAATAGGCGATCAGGAGATCGTACCTGTGAGTATCATGCATGATAAACTGCCTATCTTCGGCTATCGGATCGGCCGACTGGCTTATCTCACGGATGTAAAGACGATTCCCTCTGCAGAGTATGATTATCTAAAAGGTATTGATACGCTTGTTATCAGTAGTCTGCGCTGGGAAGTACCCCATCATAGTCATCTGCTCGTTGCCGACGCGATAGCCATAGCCCGTCGTATAGGTGCCCGCCGTACGTATCTGATGCATCTCACGCATAAGATCGGTCTTTATGATGAAGCCAGTGCCCGTCTTCCCGAAGATGTGCGTCTGGCTTACGATGGTCTTACAATTGAAATATAATTTATATTTCTTTTTCTTCCCTGTCTGCAAAAAAACTAATAACTTTGCAGCAGTTTATGAGCGAACCATTAGCCGAAAGAATGCGTCCGAAGACGCTGGATGAATATGTAGGACAACAACACCTTGTTGGTCAGGGTGCTGTCTTACGCCGGATGATAGAGAGCGGACATATTTCCAGCTTTATCCTCTGGGGACCTCCTGGTGTAGGTAAGACGACACTGGCACATATCATAGCCAACATGCTCAAAGTGCCATTCTATACGCTGAGTGCTGTGACAAGTGGGGTGAAGGATGTCCGTGAGGTCATTGACCGTGCTCAGAAGTCGCGTATGTTCTCACAGGAGTCGCCTATCCTCTTTATTGATGAAATCCATCGTTTCTCCAAGTCACAGCAAGACTCGTTGTTGGGAGCTGTTGAGCGTGGTACGGTGACGTTGATAGGTGCCACGACGGAGAATCCTTCTTTTGAGGTGATCCGACCTTTGCTTTCCCGTTGTCAATTGTATGTCCTCCAACCGTTGGAAAAAGACGATTTGTTGACATTACTTGACCGTGCCCTTCACGAGGATGTGGAACTCAAGACGAAGTCGATCACTTTGGAAGAGACGGGTGCTCTGCTTCGTTATAGTGGGGGCGATGCGCGTAAGTTACTGAATATTCTAGAGTTGGTGGTAGACGCTGCCTCTACGGAGGACATCGTGATAACCGACCGTTTGGTTGAGGAACGACTGCAGCAGAATCCGTTGGCTTATGACAAGCAAGGAGAAATGCACTACGACATTATCTCCGCTTACATAAAGAGTATCCGTGGAAGTGACCCCGATGCAGCCCTGTATTGGATGGCACGTATGATAGAAGGTGGTGAGGATCCCCAGTTCATAGCCCGCCGTCTGGTCATCTCGGCTGCAGAAGATATCGGCCTGGCCAATCCGAATGCGTTATTGCTGGCGAATGCTGCTTTTGATGCGGTGATGAAAGTGGGCTGGCCCGAGGGACGGATACCATTGGCTGAGGCGACGGTCTATCTGGCCACCTCGCCCAAGAGCAATTCAGCATATCGTGGCATAGACGCGGCACTGGCAGAGGTGCGTAAGAGCGGCAATGCGCCTGTGCCTCTCCATTTGCGTAATGCGCCGACGAAGCTCATGGCGCAACTTGGTTATCATGACGGCTATAAATATCCTCATGACTATCCTGGCAACTTTACCCAGCAGCAATATCTGCCGGACGAATTGCAGGATGCACGTTTTTGGCATGCTCAGCATTCGCGGTCTGAGGAACCTCTTTATCAGAGAATGATCCAATGCTGGGGTGACAGATATAAAGAATAACCGGCACGCGAGCAGGAGGGCGAGTATGAACCGGAGTAGTTTTCGGTCAGAAGGAAGAGATACACCGGTAGGGAACAATACACGTAATCCACTGGTCTCCTGCTTTGTTGTGCGCTTTAGAAATTTAAAATAAATTATGAAAATTGTAGAACTTGACGGCTATGCCGCTAATCCCGGTGATCTCTCATGGGATGCCTTGAAGGAATTTGGCGATTTGACGGTCTATCCACGCACAGCTCCTAAAGATGTGGTAAAGCGTGCAAAGGACGCCGATGCGATACTTATTAATAAGGTGAATATCACAGACGAGGTGCTTGCCCAGCTCCCGAAGTTGAAATATATAGGTGTGCTGGCTACGGGCTATAATGTGGTTGATATCGAGGCAGCCCATCGTCGAGGGGTGACGGTAACGAACATTCCTGCCTATAGTACGGACAGTGTGGCCCAACATACGTGGGCACTGATTCTTAACGTTACCAATCAAGTAGAATATTATGCGCAGAAGAACCGGCGTGGAGGATGGAGCAGTTGCCCTGATTTCTGTTATTGGGATCAGCCGTTACACGAGTTGGCCGGCAAGACTCTTGGCATTGTCGGTTTAGGACATATTGGTATGCGTGTAGCAAAGATCGCGCACGACTTCGGCATGGATGTCTTTGCTGTGACCAGTAAGAATCGTGATGACCTGCCTGCCGGTATTCAAAAGACAACCCTCCAGGGACTGCTGGGTGTATCTGATATTCTTACACTCCATTGTCCTCTTACAGCAGATACTCACCATCTTATTAACGAGGAGACGTTGCAGGCCATGCGTCCCGGGGCTATACTTGTGAATACCGGACGTGGTCCGTTGGTAGATGAGGATGCCGTGGCTCGTGCTCTGCACGAAGGGACACTTGGTGCCTATTGTGCCGATGTGATGGCTACAGAGCCTCCTGCAGCTGATAATCCCTTGCTGAAGGAGCCTCATGCTTATCTTACACCTCACATTGCTTGGGCAACGGTGGAGGCACGTCAGCGCCTGATCAATATCTGTATTGACAATCTGAGAGCTTTTATTAACGGGGAGCCTATTAACAGGGTGTGATCCTTTTCGGTCGGTGAGATCCAAGAATATACATTCCTGTCCATTTCTGTTGTCCGCAAGGAGACATTGATTGACTAAAAGAACTATAATACAGTGGTTACAGATCCTTCGTTGTCCCATACAATCCAACAGATTCTCGAAATACTGGGAACGCTGGCTTTTGCCATTTCTGGAATCCGTCATGCCGCCGCCAAACATTATGATTGGTTCGGCGGTTTTGTCTGTGGTATTGCTGTTGCTATTGGAGGTGGGACGATTCGTGACGTGATGCTTGGGGTGACACCTTTCTGGATGCTTTCCCCGCTTTATATTATCTGTACCGTAGTAGCACAGATCATAGTCATCGTATTTGCTCGCTTCATGAAGCGGCTTGATAACGCTTGGTTTGTCTTCGATACCCTTGGCCTGGCCTTATTCACCATTGCCGGCATTCAGAAGACTTTGGCCTGCGGGCATCCGTTTTGGGTAGCGATCATTATGGGATGTATTACAGGAGCTGCCGGTGGTGTGATACGTGATGTGTTGCTCAATAAAGTGCCTGTTATCTTCCGCAAGGAAATCTATGCCATGGCCAGTGTGGCCGGAGGTCTGCTTTATTGGTTCATGACCGCGTTGGATATTAATGTTGCCATTACAGCGGCTTCTACTTTCTTGTTGGTTATTGTCATCCGTTTTCTGGCGGTGCGTTTCCATATCTCTCTTCCTGTTCTTCGTAGTGAGGAAGAAACCTCGGTCAAAGAGGACTAGTGATACTGCTTACATATGACAGGCACTAAAGTCCTCGCTTATGCCATTAATTCTTTAGAAATTCTTTTTTTATTATGCACAATCATACAGATAACTATACCTTCCTCACATCTGGGCCGATACCCCGTGTGATTCTGACGATGGCAGTACCGACAATTATCTCGATGCTTGTAACGAGCATATACAATATTGCTGATACGTTTTTTGTTGGGCATCTTGATACACAGGCCACGGCTGCCGTGGGAGTAGTCTTCTCGCTGATGTTTATGACGCAGGCTTTTGGATTCTTTTTTGGACATGGGTCGGGTAACTATATTTCCCGAGAGTTGGGAGCAAAGCGTCATGGCAATGCCGAGCGTATGGCTGTTACAGGTTTTGTTTATTCGTTCCTCTTTGGTTGCATCATAGCCATCGGAGGACATTGCCTGCTTACTCCATTGAGTTATTGGTTAGGATCGACACCCACCATCCTGCCTTATACTAAACAATATCTGGGTATTATTCTTATTGGAGCACCCTTTCTCACCTCGTCCCTAACGCTTAATAACCAGATGCGTCTACAAGGCAACGCTTCACTTGCTATGTATGGAATCGTTAGTGGAGCTATCGTGAATGTTGTACTAGACCCGGTGTTTATCTTTGGTTTTGATATGGGTGTGAGAGGTGCAGCGCTATCTACCGTCATTGGTCAGGTCCTTAGCTTCTGCATTCTTTTATGTATGACCTATCGGGGAGAGAATATTCCGATTCGTCTGAAAAATTTTTGGCCGGGCTGGCAACCATTACGTGAAATATTCTATGGCGGTTCGCCATCACTATCCCGTCAGGGATTGACAGCGATCTCTACGTTGCTGCTTAATCAGGCAGCAGGTAACTATGGTGATGCAGCCATTGCTGCTATGAGTATAGTTGGTCGTATCTCTACATTTATCATTTCTGTTGTGATTGGAACAGGACAGGGCTTCCAGCCTTTCTGTGGCTTTTGCTATGGGGCACAGCTATATACCCGCTTGCGTAAAGGATATTGGTTCACAGTAAAGGTCGGGACAGCCTTTCTCATCTTTTGTTCCCTGCTTACGGTCTGTTTTTCGTCAACGGCCATTAGCATCTTTCGTAATGATGCCGATGTGATCAGTATAGGTGGCCATGCATTGATGTTACAGTTGTGTACATGGTGCGTGACACCGGTCATCATGGTAAGTAATATGTTGTTACAGACGTGCCGTAAGCCTTTTCGTGCCAATGTGCTAGCATCGGCACGTAACGGGTTGTTTTTCATACCTGCTATTCTCATTTTTCCTCATTGGTTAGGGCTGCTTGGAATTGAAATTGTCCAACCGGTCAGCGATATTCTCTCTTTTTTTATAACAGTACCTATTGTTCTTGGCTTTTTCAAAGAATTGAAGAAAGAGGAAAGTCATTCGTGATTTTTATAGGGAAGACTTATGGAGTTTGTCGGGGAGCACGTACTGTGTCTGGCAGTGACAATGCGCAGACGACAGGAAAGCTTTGCAACTTGTGGAAATCCCCCTATGTAAAAGAGAAATAGAGGATCATTAAAAATCTGTATATATATTGGCAAAATAAAAGTATTAATTTCCTGTATTTTTTGCATGGCTTATGTCATTAATAACTGTGCAAGAACTGGCAAAAAAATAAAAAAGGAGGCAGAAAGCGGAAAAAGACGATCCTGAAAACTTATATTTTTTAATCTGAAATCAGACTTGTTTCCTGTATTTTCAGAATTCTCTTTGTGTTATCCGTGAAAAATACACAAAAAGGAAGAGGATATTTGGAGAAAAGAAAAATTTATCCTAATTTCGCTTCAAATGAAGAAGTTACTCTATACTTTCATATTTCTTTTTGCCGCCATATTCCTTCCAATAGGATGGGCGGGAACAAAAGTCTCTTCACTTACTTTTACAGATGAGGCATCGGCAGCATCGGGTCATGGAAAGGAAGTGAAGAAGGCCATTCTGGCTGCGCGTGATCAGATCAAATCGGGAAAGGATCTTGATAAGGCGGAAAAAAGCATGATGTCGTTGCTCAATGACTCAGACAACCTTGACAATGACAAGATATGGTCGACGCTTTTTGACGCTCTTCAAGGGCAGTATAAGGCAGGTAATGAAGCGCTCTATTTGAAACAAAAATATGATACAGCGGCATTTTTCCAAATCACCTCCCGCCTTTTCACCCAAATGGAGCGTTATGACTCTATAGATGCCCTGCCTGACAAGAAGGGACGAGTGGAGCTTAAAATGCGCAAGGACAATGCGGAATTGCTTCATCGGATACGTCCTAATCTCTATAATGGAGGACTCTATTATCTCTCCCGTCAGAAATACGCGGAGGGCTATACGCTTTTGCAACAGTATATCGACGCAGCACGGCAGCCTCTTTTTGAGGCCTATCAGTATGAGGAGAAAGATCAGCGCATGCCAATGGCTGCTTATTGGTCGGTCTATGCGGCATATAAACAGAAAAATGTGAAAAATGTACTTCACAATACCTATCTCGCCCTAAAAGATACGACCCATACGGAGATGATGTTGCAATATCTGTCAGATACGTATCGGATTGACGGTGATACGACACGTTATGTGCAGACTTTACAGGACGGTTTTGCTCACTATCCGCTCTCACCGTTCTTCTTTTCACATCTCGTAGAATATTATTCTTCACAGCAGGAATGGACGAAGGCACTTGAGTTGACAGATGGAGCATTGAAGGCGGACAGTACGAACATGCTTTTCAGACTGACTAAGAGTACGATGCTTCTTAATACAGGTGACTATCAGCAGGCTTATGATATCAGTAAGGAACTGCTAGAGAAAAATGATTCCCTGGCAGATGCTATCTTGAATGCAGGGTTGGCACAGTTCAATTTAGGTGTTACTTCTTCCAAGCAGTATCGTAAGGATGCGACGGCACGGAAGCAAGTACTTAGCTGCTACCGTACGGCATTGCCTTATCTTGAGCGTTACCGTACGATGCAACCTGACCGTCAAGACAAATGGGCTCTTCCTCTCTATACGATTTATTTGAATCTTAATATGGGAGAGAAGTTTGATGAGATAGACAAACTGATCAAGGCGGGTAAGTGATTATTGAAGTTAGACTAAAGTGAGAAACAGATGAACACTATACAGAAACTGACTGCCCGCATGGGCATAGAGCTCAATGATATGCAGAAGGCTTCAGCTGCGGCTTTGCTGAATACGCATGATGATGCTGTCATCCTTAGTCCGACAGGAACAGGAAAGACGCTTGCCTATCTCTTGCCGTTGACGCAGCTGGTCGATGCCGCTAGCGACGAGGTGCAGGCAATAGTCGTTGTACCGGGTCGTGAGCTGGCTTTACAGAGTGCTGAGGTGCTTAAGAGCGTTAAGTCAGGGCTACGTGGCTATGCCTGTTATGGAGGCCGGGCTGCCATGGATGAACACCGTGAGATCAGACAGTTGCGGCCGCAGGTGATCTTTGGGACACCCGGCCGTCTGATCGACCATATAGGAAAAGAAAACTTTGGAGTGACGAAGACAACTTTGCTCATTATCGATGAGTTTGACAAATGTCTTGAGATGGGATTTCGTCCGGAGCTTAGCCGGCTCACAGAAATGCTTCCTTATGTGAAGCGGCGTATACTCCTGTCGGCCACTGAAGCGGAAGAGATTCCGTCGTTTGTTGACTTGCAGCATGCCCGTCGTTTGGATTTTCTTCCTAAAATGGACGAGGGGAATAGTCGGATCACCACATATGTCTGCCATAGTCCGCAGAAGGATAAGTTGGAGACACTTGCCAAACTACTCCTTTCACTTGGACAAGCAGGCACAGTCGTGTTTGTTAACTATCGCGACTCCGTGGAACGGACTGCCAACTGGCTTGCCGACCAAGGTTTTTCTGTCGTTGCTTATCATGGAGGGTTGGATCAGAAGGGAAGGGAGGAGGCTATCTTCCGTTTTGCCTGTGGGGCAGTGAATATTCTAGTCAGTACGGATTTAGGCAGTCGCGGATTGGATATACCCGATATTCGTAACATCATTCATTACCACTTACCGGAGACGCAGGACAATTATATCCATCGCATTGGTCGTACAGCACGTTGGGATGCCACAGGACGTACGGTCTTCTTGCTTGGTCCTGATGAGCAGCTGCCCGACTATGTGGATTCAGTAGAGGAGTATAGTCTGGCTGATGCGCTTGAAGAAGTCGAGCGGGAAGCAAGTAGGAAAGGACTGCCTTTGCAACCTGCACAATCAAAGAGGGTTATCCTCTATATAGGTAAAGGTAAGCGTGATAAAATCTCCAAGGGAGATGTAGTCGGTTTTCTTTGCAAGACAGGCGGATTGAAAGGGACTGAGATAGGACGTATTGATGTGCGTGACTATTATTGTTATGCTGCAGTTGATCGGGAATGTGCACGGTCGGTATTGAGAAAAGTGGACGGACAAAAAATTAAAGGACACAAGACGCTTTACCGGCTTATGGCATAAGATATAGGTTACAGTTAAATTATGAATACTGTTACCGGAAACAATTTATTAATGTAAGACGTATTTTAATAAAAATTGGCGGATTGTTTGCGTGTTTGAATTAAAATGTGTAATTTCGCCTATATTTGAGAGATCATATTACCTTTAAATTTAAAACACTATTATGATGAAGAAGTTCAATTTTAACGCAGGTCCTTCTATCCTTCCTCGTGAGGTGATAGAAAAGACGGCACAGCAAATTCTGGATTTCAATGGATCGGGTCTTTCTCTGATGGAGATCAGTCACCGTGCCAAAGATTTTCAGCCTGTGATGGATGAAGCTCAGGCTTTAGTAAAAGAACTGCTTGATGTGCCGGCCGGATACTCCGTGGTCTTCCTCGGTGGCGGTGCTTCACTTCAGTTTATGCAGATCCCGGCTAACTTCTTGATCAAGAAGGCGGCCTATCTGAATACAGGCTCGTGGGCGAAAAAGGCTATGAAAGAGGCCAAGCATTTTGGTGAGGTCGTTGAGGTGGCTTCTTCTGCTGATGCCAACTACACCTTTATTCCTAAGGACTATACCATTCCCACTGATGCTGACTATTTACACATTACAACAAATAATACCATCTATGGTACGGAGATCCGTGAAGACCTTGACAGCCCGGTACCGCTTATCGCAGATATGAGTTCGGACATTATGAGCCGTCCTGTTGACGTGTCGAAATATACGGCCATTTATGCTGGTGCACAAAAGAATATGTCAATGGCCGGCGTGACCTGTATTATCGTAAAAGACGATATGCTGGGTAAGGCACCGCGTGAGTTGCCGACAATGCTCGACTATCGTACGCACGTCGAGAAAGGCTCGATGTTCAATACACCGCCTGTTGTTCCTATCTACACTCTGATGGAAAATCTGCGTTGGGTGAAGGCACAAGGCGGAGTGAAGGAGATGGAACGTCGTGCTAAGGAGCGTGCTGATATGCTTTATGCAGAGATTGACCGTAATAAGCTGTTCCGCGGTACGGTAAAGGAAGAGGATCGTTCACGGATGAACATCTGCTTTGTGATGGCTGATGAATATAAGGAACTGGAGAAGCCGTTCCTTGATTATGCTCTCTCACAGGGTATGGTCGGTGTAAAGGGACACCGTTCGGTTGGTGGCTTCCGTGCCAGCTGCTACAATGCACAGACTGTTGAGGGCGTGAAGGCTCTCATTGAGACTATGCAGGAATTTGAGAGACAGCATTAATCAATTTATCAGATTATTACAGCTATGAAAATATTAGTGGCTACAGAGAAGCCTTTTGCAGCAGCTGCTGTCGAAGGCATTAAAAAGGAGATAGAGGCCGGTGGAAATAGCATCGCTCTACTTGAGAAATATACGGATAAGGTGCAGTTGCTTGATGCTGTAAAGGATGCTGACGCGCTGATAGTCCGTTCTGATAAGATAGGCCCAGAGGTGTTAGATGCTGCTAAGCAGTTGAAGATTGTCGTCCGGGCCGGTGCCGGTTACGATAATATTGATTTGGACGCTGCTACAGCTCATGGCGTGGTGGTAGAGAATACTCCGGGTCAGAACTCCAATGCCGTAGCTGAACTGGTTTTCGGACTGTTGGTCTATACGGTGCGCAACTTTTACAATGGTAAATCAGGTTGTGAATTGAAGGGACGACGTCTGGGAATTCTTGCTTTCGGTAATGTGGGACGTAATGTAGCACGCATTGCTAAGGGCTTTGGAATGGAAGTCTCGGCTTACGATGCCTATTGCCCGGCAGAGGTGATTGAACAGGCTGGTGTGAAAGCCTGCAAGAGTGCAGAAGAACTTTTTGCCAATAATGACATTGTCTCGCTTCATATTCCTGCGACACCTGAGACGAAGCAGAGCATTGGATATAAGCTCGTCAGCAAATTGCCGAAGGGCGGAATCCTTATCAATACAGCACGTAAAGAAGTGATCAATGAACCGGAGCTGTTGCAGCTCATGACAGAGCGTGAGGACTTGAAGTATGTTGCCGACATTATGCCGGATGCGGATGCTGACTTCAGAAAGTTTGAGGGTCGCTATTTCGCTACGCCCAAGAAGATGGGAGCACAGACAGCTGAAGCCAATGCTAATGCCGGTATTGCTGCCGCCCGTCAGATCAATGCTTTTTTCAAAGACGGAGACAAGAAGTTCCAGGTAAACAAATAAACTCTATACTTTATCCTCCACGGTATATATGGTCGTGTGCCAGAATATAGTGGAGGATAATGAACTTAAAGAAGAGGAAAATGTAGTTCTTTTATATAGAAAGAATGCATAATCCTACCAGGCAACTAACCGGCTAAATAAAAACCAAAACTCGAAAACTATGGCAATCGTGAAACCTTTTAGAGGACTTCGTCCTCCCAAGAACTTGGTGGAGCGTGTAGAAGCACGTCCGTATGATGTACTCGACTCGGAAGAAGCACGCCGTGAGGCCTTCGGAAACGAGATGTCGCTTTATCATATCACCCGACCGGAAATTAATTTCCCTCCCGGAACGTCGGAGCATGATCCTCGCGTTTATGAGAGTGCAGCTCAGCAGTTTCAAAAATTTCAAGAAGAAGGGTGGCTGGTGCAGGATGAGGAAGCCCACTATTATATTTATGCACAGACTATGAACAACAAGACACAGTACGGACTTGTTGTGGGAGCCTCTGTGAATGATTATCTGTCGGGTGTGATAAAGAAGCATGAACTTACCCGCCGCGATAAAGAAGAAGACAGGATGCGCCATGTACGGGTTTGTAATGCCAATATGGAGCCGGTATTCCTTGCCTATCCCGATAATAGTGTGCTCGACAGTCTGTTGAAGCGCTATGCTGCAACGGAGCCGGAGTATGATTTCATTGCTCCTATTGATGGTTTCCGGCATCAGTTCTGGGTGATTAGTGACAAGAAGGATATTCAGATTGTCACGGATGAGTTTGCCAAGATGCCGTCTCTTTATATTGCAGATGGTCATCATCGTTCTGCAGCCGCAGCTCTCGTAGGTGCGGAGAAGGCGCGGAACAATCCTCATCATCAGGGTGACGAAGAATATAATTATTTCATGGCCGTATGCTTTCCGGCCGGCCAGCTAACAGTACTTGACTATAACCGAGTTGTGAAGGATCTGAATGGTATGGCATCAGAGACTTTCCTTCGGAAGTTAGGACAAGATTTTATAGTCCAGTATATGGGTGGTGAACCATACCGACCTCAGCGTCTGCATGAGTTTTCACTCTATCTTGATGGAGCCTGGTATTCTCTTACTGCACGAGAGGGAACGTACGATAACACCGATCCTGTCGGTGTATTGGATGTTGATATATCAAGTCGGTTAATTCTTGACCGATTGATGGGTATCAAGGATCTACGTTCTGATCGCCGTATTGACTTTGTGGGAGGTCTGCGTGGTCTTGAGGAATTGAAAAGACGTGTCGATAGCGGAGAGATGCGGTGGGCTCTGGCTCTTTATCCGGTATCTATGCATCAGATCATCAACATAGCTGATAGTGGGAAAATCATGCCTCCAAAGGCTACATGGTTTGAACCGAAATTGCGTAGCGGATTGGTAGTTCATCGCCTTGATTAGTCTTGTCCTATTAGCTACCGAAGAGGTAATGGTTCAGATGTAGAAGAATATTCTGCAAGAGCTTATTATAGTTACTGTATAATTAAAAAGAAATTGATACTGTGGATCAATACGTTACGATAACAAATACTATCGGTGAAGGATTCTACACCGAGAAGCGAAGCAAATTCTTGGCTTTTGCCCATCATGTTGAGACGATAGATGAGGCAAAGGCTGTGGTCGCACATTATAAGGCAAAATATTATGATGCGCGGCATTGTTGCTTTGCTTATGTGTTGGGTCCTGAGCGTGACACCTATCGTGCTTTTGATGACGGTGAACCGTCTTCTACAGCGGGTCGTCCGATTTTGGGACAGATCAATAGCTTTGAGGTGACGGATATAATTATTGTAGTTGTACGGTATTATGGAGGTGTGAATCTTGGTACTGGCCGACTGACACAAGCTTATAAACTAGCTGCTCAGGATGCGATGAACCATACCAAACGTGAGGTGCGTACGATAGAAGAAAAAATAGTCTATCAGTTTGCGTATGCTAATTTTAGTGCGGTCATGCGGGTGGTGCATGATATGCAGGCACGCATCATCAATCAGGATTTTGGTGATAAATGCTCTGTTCGTTTGGCAGTGCCCCGGTCACGTGCTGAAGAGCTTAATCAACGGCTTCATGAGTTGGACTATCTTAATGATACGAAGGGCCAACAGAAGGAGACGAAGGACTTGGAAGGCCGCGATAATGGCTAGAAACGATAGAGTGGAACGGAAAATAATTGTGACAGAAAACAGAGAAGCGGACTTGCTGCATATTCAGCAGGTCCGCTTTTTATAGTTAATATGGGGAGGATCAGGCTCACCTGATAAATATAGGGGAGATATGCTGCTCAGATGAAGTACGGGGATAAAAAAGCAGAGGAATAGCTCAAGGGGCGCGTATGGAATGAATGCGGGAATAACCCCCGGATCATGCGGCATGAATCCTACCGACTGCCTGTGACGGTTCTTGTCGGACTTCCCGTAACGGTCATCTTGCTCTCCGTCCCTCAGAACAGATAGGATGACAGGGGCGGAGACGCTCACGGTCACCGGTTGCATGGAGAGAACAGGCTGTAAATAAAAAACAGAGGTTTTTATCATCGTTTCAGATTGAGAAGGGCATTTCCTGCCGGCAGCTCGTTGCCCCGGCTTTGGAATATATACTGCGATGGCGGATGAATATATACTGCGATGGCGGATGAATATATACTGCGATGGCAGATGAATATATACTGCGATGGCAGATGAAGATATACTGCGATGTAGGTTGAATATATATTTGTCTTTTCCTGATTTCACTAGACACTTTTTTGTTTTATAACCTAAGTCAGTAGA
>ENA-OOWN01000507-OOWN01000507.1-human-gut-metagenome-genome-assembly--contig:-NODE-507-length-33788-cov-16.236860_pt1 | contig 33788 bp, 34 predicted proteins | sample MGYA00241406_ERZ501319 | MGnify/ENA primary metagenome ERZ501319 (study PRJEB25962, sample SAMEA2042734) | human gut metagenome | biome: human gut; feature: human-associated habitat; material: faeces... | reverse complement strand
GTAAACGCTTACTTTAACAAATTTAGCTGTTCTTTCTATTTCAATTTTAGAAATTCCACTTGCATATAATTTTTTCTTTAATACTTTACGAATGTTGTAATCTTCTACAAGGTAATCGCCAAAGTTTTTAGAATCAGCATACCATTTTGAATCCCAGTTTTTGATTACTCCAACTCTTACACCATGTGGATTAACTTTTTGTCCCATTTCTAAAATTCCTCCTCTCTTAATCTTCACATTCTCTTAATACTATTGTTATATGTGTTGTTCTTTTTCTAATTCTTACTGCTGAACCTTTTGCAGCTGGTCTAATTCTTTTTAGAGTTGGACCTTGGTTAGCATATATTTCAGATATATATAATTTTTCATGACTCATATCATGATTATTCTCTGCATTTGCAATTGCTGATTTTAATAACTTTTCTAGTATTGGTGATGATGCTTTAGGTGTAAATTTCATTATAGCTAATGCTTCATCAACTTTTTTACCTCTTACTAAATCTGCAACTATTTTTACTTTTCTAGCTGATATTCTAGCAAATTTTAATTGTGCTCTTGCTTCATTAATTGTTGCTTGCTCTTGCATTATTTTCCCTCCTTGTTATTTTTATTTCTTAACTGTAGATTTTTTATCTCCAGCGTGACCTTTAAAAGTTCTTGTAGGAGCGAATTCTCCTAATTTATGACCTATCATTTCTTCTGTTAAATAAACAGGTACATGTTTTCTACCATCATGAACTGCTATTGTATGTCCAACCATTTGAGGATATATTGTAGAAGCTCTTGACCATGTTTTTAATACTTCTTTTTTTCCTGTTTCATTCATTTCTTCTATTCTCTTTAGAAGTTTTTCTTGTACATAAGGTTTCTTTTTGCTTGATCTTGACATTTATTTATTTCCCTCCTTTAAGACTATTTTCTTCTCTTAACTATGAATTTATTTGATAATTTCTTTTTATTTCTTGTCTTGTATCCAAGTGCTGGTTTACCCCAAGGTGTTAATGGTCCTGCGTGTCCTACTGGTGCTCTACCTTCACCACCACCATGTGGGTGATCTACTGGGTTCATAACAGATCCTCTAACTTGTGGTCTCCATCCCATATGTCTCTTTCTACCAGCTTTACCAATTTTAATTGTATCATGTTCAGCATTTCCAACTGTTCCAATTGTAGCTCTACATCTTGTTAAGATTAATCTCATTTCTCCTGAAGGAAGTCTTACGTGTGCATATTTACCTTCTTTTGCCATAAGTTGTGCTTCTTGACCTGCACTTCTTACTAATTTTCCACCTTGTCCTGGATTTAATTCTATATTGTGAATCATTGTACCTACTGGTATAGATTCGATTGGCATACAGTTACCTGGTTTGATATCTACTTTAGCTCCAGATACAACTTTGTCTCCATCTTTTAATCCTAAAGGTGCTAAGATATATGCTTTTGTTCCATCTTCATATTGAATTAAAGCTATATTTGCACTTCTGTTTGGATCATATTCGATTCCTATAACTGTTGCTGTCATATCATCTTTTATACGTTTAAAATCTATTATTCTGTATTTTTGTCTATTTCCTCCACCTTGATGTCTAACAGTAATTCTTCCATATGAATTTCTTCCTGCTTTTTCTTTTTTCTTTGCTAATAAAGATTTTTCAGGTGTCTTTTTTGTTATTTCATCAAATGCAGAAACTGTCATGTTTCTTCTTGATGGTGTATATGCTTTAAATCTTTTAACTGCCATTTTAAATTTTCCTTTCTTAATTTATATTTGTAGATTTTTTCCTGCTCTACATGCAGATATTCTTTATTATCCTGGTATTTTCCAGATAGTTTTCTTTTGATTGTAATCTATATAATTACAAAATTAAGCTCCCATAAATTCATCAATAGAATCTTTATATTTCTTAGAAATTTTTGTTGTTTTTCCACCTTTTGCTAAATATGTTTTTTGCTCTGGATTTGTATCTATTGTAACAATAGCTTTTTTCCAGTCAGATGTTTTTCCAACATATCTTCCCATTCTTTTTTGTTTTCCACTTACATTCATAGTATTAACTTTTAATACTTTAACTTCGAAAAGTTTTTCAACAGCATTTTTAATATCTATTTTTGTAGCTTTTGGATTTACTTCAAAGGTATACTTTCCTTCATTTAGTCCATCATTACTTTTTTCTGTAATTATTGGAGCAATTATTATTTCTTCTGGTCTCATTATGCGTACACCTCCTCTAATTTCTTAACAGCATCTAGAGTTACAACTAGTTTATTGTATTTTAATAAATCATAAACATTTATTGTATTTACTAATGTTGTTTTTACGTTTTTGATGTTTCTTGCTGATTTTTGAACGTTTTCATTTCTTTCTGGTAATAAGATTAGTGTTTTTCCTTCTACTTTTAAGTTTGCTAAAGTTTTAACCATAGCTTGTGTTTTTATTTCTTTCATTTCTGCTTTGTCTAAAACAACTAAATTGTTTTCTAAAACTTTTGAACTTAATACTGAACGTATTGCTAATCTTCTTTCTTTTTTATTAACAGTATATTTGTATGAACGAGGTTTTGGTCCTAATGCTATTCCACCTTTTACCCATTGTGGTGCTCTTATAGAACCTTGTCTTGCTCTACCTGTTCCTTTTTGTCTCCATGGTTTTCTACCACCACCAGATACTTCTGATCTTGTTTTTGTACTTTGTGTTCCTTGTCTTTGGTTAGCTAAGTAGTTAACTAATACACTATGTACTACTGCTTCATTTGGTTCAATTCCAAATACATTATCATTTAATTCTACGTCGCTAACTTTTTTACCTTCCATATTATATACATCTATTTTAGGCATTGTACTTTTCCTCCCTTCCTATTTACTCATTTTTACGCTTGATTTTATTTTTAGGATAGCTCCTTTTGGTCCTGGAACGCTTCCTTTTACTAATAATACATTTTTATCCATATCAACTTTGATTATTTCTAAGTTTTGGATTGTTATTTTTTGTACACCCATGTGTCCTGGTAATTTCTTACCTTTAAATACTCTACCTGGTGTAGATGTTGATCCCATTGAACCTGGTCTTCTATGATACATAGAACCATGTCCCATTGGTCCTCTGTGTTGTCCATGTCTTTTGATAACACCTTGGAATCCTTTTCCTTTTGATATTCCTTGAACATCAACTTTTTCACCTTGTTCAAATGTATCAGCTTTTACTTCATCTCCAACTTTTACATTTTGAACATCGTCTAATCTAAATTCTCTTAAATGTTTTTTTGCTTCAACATTTGCTTTTGCAAAATGTCCAGCTTGTGGTTTGTTTACTTTGTGAGATTTTACTTCTCCAAATCCTAATTGGATAGCATTGTATCCATCTGTTTCTACTGTTTTAACTTGTGCTACTACACAAGGTCCAGCTTCTATAACTGTTACTGGAATGATCATACCTTTTTCATCAAATATTTGTGTCATTCCAACTTTTTTTCCTATTAATCCTTTTTTCATTTTTCTTTCCTCCTATACGTTTCACCGTATAAGTTATTCGTAGCTCGCTACGCTTCGCACGACTAACTTAACTATTGGCTAATTACATTTATTTGGTAACTAGCTTGGCTTCGTTATTTTTTTTATTATTTTTTATAATTTTATTTCTATATCAACACCTGCTGGTAATTCTAACTTCATTAAGTTATCAACAGTTTTTTGTGTTGGATAAAGAATATCGATAACTCTCTTATGTGTTCTCATTTCAAATTGTTCTCTTGAATCTTTATATTTGTGTGGAGAACGTAAGATTGTTACAACTTCTTTTTGTGTTGGAAGTGGAATTGGTCCTGAAACTTTTGCTCCTGTTTTTTTAGCAGTATCTACTATCTTTTCAGCAGACTGATCTAAAATAACATGATCATAAGCTTTTAACCTTATTCTTATTTTTTCGCTTCCTACCATTTGATTTGTTGTTGCCATAGTATAATTTCCCTCCTTAAAATATTTAAATGTACCTAGGCAAGTTTAAACGCACCCTGGTGTTTTGTAAAACTCCAATATAAAAACCCAAGTTGGCATGATTATCTTGGGATAAGTGCATTATGTATTTTGTAGCTCGTGTTAGTGCTCTACTGATTTTTCTTATGCAACTTTGCCGCATAAGTTATCCGTAGTTTGCTTCGTTCACACAGCTAACTTAACTTACCGCCCGGTCTAAGCCAAGACATACTCCATAGAAGTTCCCTCCAAACCTACGTATTGTAAGCTTGTAGCCACATTCTACTTCATCGCTAATCTCATGCCCAATAATTATACAACGCATACGCCCGCAAGTCAATAGATATTTGTAATATTTTTGTAATTTTTTAATTTAATTTAAAAATAGGTATAAGATTTTTCATCTTATACCTATTTTCTATTTTCTAAATTATCCTTTTATAACTTTATCTATCTCATCTTTCATAGACATTAATGTTTCACAACTCTTATCGAATTTTGCTTTTTCGTCACCTTCTAAAGGTAATTCTAATACTTCTCTTGCACCTTTTCTATTTATAATTGTTGGAACACCAATATATAGTCCTTCATGACCATATTCACCTTTTAAATATGTTGATACTGTCATTATTTCATTTTGGTCATTTAATATAGCTTTTATTATTTTTGTTAAACCTAAACCAATTCCATAATATGTTGCTTTCTTTCTATTTATAATTTCATAAGCTGCTTGTTGTACTTCTGTATATATTTTCTCTAAATCTGACATTGGATGTTTATTATCTTTCATGATTTCTGTCATTTTTTTGCATCCTACATTAGCATGATTCCATGGAACAAATGATGAGTCCCCATGTTCTCCCATTATATATGCATGTACATTTTTACTAGAAACTTTTAAATATTTTCCTATTAAATATCTTAATCTAGCTGTATCTAAAACTGTTCCTGAACCAATAACTTTTGAACTATCAAATCCAGAAACTTCTCTTACTACATATGTCATTAAATCTACTGGATTACTTGCAATTAAAAATATTCCTTTAAATCCGCTAGCAACTACGCTTTCTGTAATTTCTTTCATTATTTTAGCATTTGCAGAAGCTAAATCTAATCTTGTTTGTCCTGGTTTTTGACTTAGTCCAGCTGTTATTACTACTATGTTAGCATCTTTACATTCATCATAATCTCCAGCTTTAATAATCATGTCATTTGGAGCACAAGGCATACCATGTGCTAAGTCCATTGCTTCTCCTTCAGCTTTATCCTTTAACACATCGATTAATACTAATTCATTAATTCCTCCTTGATTTAATAAAGAATAAGCCATACTCATTCCAACAAAACCTGTTCCTACTAATACAATTTTTCTTTTATCAACCATATCAAAAACTTCCTTTCTCTATTTTATCTTTCCAGTCTAATATTATACACTTAATACTAAGTATCTGTCAAATTTTTTTGCAGCAAAATACGTTTCTAAATATTTTTGTCTCATATTATAATAATTTATTATAACTTAAAAATATTTTTTTATTAGGCTTTTCAAAAAATTTTATAAATAAAAACATGGTATCTTTCTTACGAGTACCATGTTTTTTATTGCTTTTATTATTTTTCTATTAATTTTGCTTGTACAATTATTCTATATTCAGATGTATCATCACAAGTATATAATGTAATAATTTTATCATTAGCATTCACTTCTGTATTAAAATCATATATGCTTCTATTCTTTATACTTTCTATATAGTTTATAAATTCATTTTCTTCATAATAATTGCTTACTATAAAATCAGAAGCTTTTATCTTATATACAGATATTATTTCTCCAATATAGTTTTTATATTCAGTATTAAATGTAATATATTTATTGTTTTCATTTTCATACCAATCTGCATTCAATGTATTTTCTAATTCTGCAAACATTGTATCATTCAATCTGTTATGTCCATATAAAATTGTATTTTTATCTAATGTTTCTAAATTATTTCTATAGTCTGCAAAAATCCATCCTGCTGAGTTTTTTTCTTTATATAAATTATGAGTTAAATAAAAACTATTATTAGATGCTTGTACAACAGGATAATTAATATTTGTATTGTTAACTTTTATCCAAGCCTTAATATCAGCATTTTTTTCTTTTAATTTATTAAAATCTGTTTCTACCGTTTCTATTTCTTTGTCTCCTATTTTAATAAGCTTATTTTCTATACTGTTATCATTTATTTCTGAACTTATATCTGCATTACTTTTATTATTCAAAAACCAAATTATAATGTTAGCGATCAAAACAATTATAGATATGTATATAAGCAATTTCCATAAATTTATACTAATTCTAATTTTTCCTCTTTTTTCATCTTTTACAATCAAATTATTTCACCACTATTTTTCTAATTTTATTAATTCCAAGAAGTAATACTAGTATTCCAAGTGCACTTACATAATATATAATGTTATCTCCTGTTTTTATTACTTCTCCACTTTCATTTATTAGTTTCCAATCAATTTGTGGCACAGGAAAATCTTTTCTAATATTTTCATTCAAATGATTTACATATTCTAAATATGCCTCCTTATTTGTATCATATTTTCCTGTTTGTCTACTTGTTCCATCATCATATAAATTTACAGTTTCTGTTAAGTATACAGTATATTCAAGAGAATAACCCGTATTATCTATATTTCCTATATTCCATGAAAATGTTTTAGAGTTTGAATCATAAGACACATAATCACTTTCAATTTTATATGTATCTCCTTCAACTGTCATTATGTTTTTATCTTGTTGTAAATTAGAATATGCCTCTGTTCCAGTTTCATTAAAAGTAATTTCCTCAACAATTTCTTCTCCATGTTTTATCTGAATTTTTGTATTTAACTCATTAGTATTTTTATTTAATAAAACTACGTCTTCTCCTAAAACATCTGTTACTTTACTATCTTTTGGATATATGTAAAAATCCTTAAATATATCATTATATATATTTTCTAGTTCTTCTGGCATATTAGCCCAATCATAAAAATATGATTTTCCTGTAGATAAATTTTGTAATAGTTGTTTTGTATCTTCTGAATTTACGACAAATGCACCTGTACTAGTAATGGCTTTATCTGAGTTTTCTGAACCAATTGTATATATTTTAGTTCCTGCTTTTTTCATTAATGTATTTTCTTTTAATTCATTATTTAAAAAGTAATTTACCCAATTATCTGCATGATGTCCTACTTCACCATCTGTTGTTTCTTTATATACAGTATATTTTAGTCTATTATAAATTGATGGTGCACCATCTGATATAAATACTACTACTGAATCTCTATTCTCTGGAGCTACTGTCTCTAAAAGTTCATTTGCTTCTCTAAACGCCTCTGTGTAATTAGTACCTCCATCAAAATTAGTTTTGTCTTTATTAATTAATTCTGTTATTTTTTCTATATCATTAGAAAAGCCTAAATTTTCTGTTTCTTGCTCATCTATAATTTCACCAGCAAATTTTACAACTGCAATTCTATTATCTGAATTAAATTCTAGTACTTTACTTGCAAATTCACTAGCAGTCTCTTTTATTGTATCTACTTTTCTATCTTCACTATTTTCATTTATTTTTTCATATACACTATTTGAATCATCCAATACTAGTACTACATCTGTATTTTTCTTAATTGGTTGTGCTACTGTTTCTAATTTTACAGTTGCTGTTCCGTTTTCTTCATATTTGTCACTTACTGTTGCTTCTTTATTTATGCTAACAGAACCTGGATTTGGATATTGAGGTTCACTTTCTATATTTGATACCTCATACTCTCCTCTTGGAGTGTAATTTTTTACCACTTCATAAATTTTTACTTTTGCAGCTTTTCCTGGTGTACTTGATAAAAATCTTTTATCAGAGGATAAGAATCTTAAATAACTATATTTGGCAATTCCATTATTTTGTTCTAATTTTACATATCCATTACCATCAAAATGGAAATTAAAAGTATATCCGTTAGATGTATATTCTATTCCTGCTGGATTTCTTTGTGTATTTGTAACACTAAATTCAAGTTGTTTTCTTACTTCATTATCACCATCATATACTGAGGCAGCAGCTTCTATTACTGGTTTATCTTCTCCTTCTGATACCGAATTTAGACTTTTGGTAAATAACCAAAGTATATTTTGATCTCCATTATATGTTAATGTATCATTTTCGATATCAACTTCTTCTGCATTATCTAGCCCCATCGCAAATAAAGGACTATCTTCCTTTACTGTACTTGCTAAAGCATAATTTACATTATCCTCTTCATAAACAATTAAATACTCATTACCTGAACTGCTTGTTATTTCATTTTCATTTGTTATTTGTCTTATTTTATAAGTTGTTTCTGTTGTATTAGCAGCTTTTACTTTAGTTACATTAACAGTAGAAAAAATAACTAATAATATTACTACTATACTAAACGTTTTTTTAAGTAACTTCATCATTAGTATCTCCTCCCTTTTAACTTATAGCATCAACAATTGCTTTTATTATAATATTGTTTTCATATAAATTATGTAGCCATCTGTTAGTTGCAGGAATTTTATATATAATAAAACATATTAATGCAAGAACTGCAATTACACTTACTATTGCAATTACTTTTCTAATAAAGCCTTGCAATCTTAGTTTTCGTAACTCTTTATTATATTCTTTTTTAAATTGTTTATTTATAGCTTTATTTTTTTCTGCTTCTCTTTGTACATTTGTATATTGTCTTGCATATACATTGCTAATATTATTAACATAGTTTTGATGTTCTACTTGTTTCCTTTTTTCCTCTTCTTGTTTAAGTCTTGCTATTTTTGCATCATAAGCTTGCTTCTTTTGAGGATTAGATAGTACTTCATATGCTTCATTTAAACTCTTTATTTTCTCTTCGGCAGCTTTTTTATTTTTTTCTTCTTGTAAATCCGGATGATATTTTTTAGCTAAAACTTTATATGCTTTATCTATTACTTCCTTAGATGCATTTTCATTAACTTCTAATATTTCATAATAATTTTTCATTATTCCCTCCGCTGACTAACAATATTATTAAAAGCAACTATTTAATAATTCAATCAATTGGTATAATTATAACATTTCTTATATAAATAGTATAGTATTTTTTGTAGTTTAGTGTTATAATTTCTGTATTATTACATAAGGAGTTGAACAATAAATGAAATTATCTTCTGATAAAGACACGATGGCAGAATTAAAAGCACTAATTTTATATATTCTTTATAAAATAAATAAACCTATTACAAATGATGAATTTTTAAAATTAGTATTAACTATAACAGACATTAATTATTTTTACTTCCAACAGTTTTTATTAGATTTGATGGCTGCAGAATATATATCTTCAATAAAAATAGATGACAATACTCTTTATAAAATAACACCAAAAGGTATAGAGGCTTTAAGATTAACAGGTGATATGATTCCTGGTATTTTAAAATTAAAAGTAGATAAAAATTTCAAAAACGAATTAAATATAATAGAAAATGAAGTTTCTGTTTCAGCAGAATATATTCCTAAAAATGATAAATCTTTTAAAATCTTTTGTAAAATTACAGAAAATGGTGAAACAGTGTTCGAAATAAGAACCCTTGCCGGATCTAGTGAACACGCAAAACGAATTGTAGATAATTGGAAAAATAATGCTACAGATATATATCCTAAAATTATGAAAGCTTTAAATTGCGAAGATGAAGAAAATGATTAAATATTTTTACTAATAAAAACACAGTATATAAAATATATACTGTGTTTTTATTTACAAATCGGGATTTAAGGAACGTCCCCAAACCCCTATCCGAATCCCGATTTTTCTTCTTACATATTCATATACTATAATACTTGTTGCAACTGATGCGTTTAAACTTTCTGTTTTTCCTAGCATTGGAATAATAATTTTTTCATCGGCCATATCTAATAATTCTTTAGATATTCCATTAGCTTCGTTTCCAATTACTAATATTTTTTTATTATAATCTATTTCATAAATATTTTTACTTGCTGTTAAGTCTGTACACATAACTTTATATTTATGTCTTTTCATTTCTTTTAAAGTTTCTTTAAGATTTTCTGCTTCTACTATATTAACTCTAAAAATTGCTCCCATTGTTGATCTTACAACCTTAGGATTATATGCATCAACTGTATCTTTAGATACTATAACTTGTGATAAATTTGCACTATCTAAAGTTCGTAATATAGTTCCTAAATTTCCTGGATCTTGCAGACCATCTAATGCCACAATTATATCTTCATTATAATTAATATCCTTTTTATTATTCTTTTCTACTACTGCTAATATTCCTTGTGGTTTAGAAACATCTGTAAGACCTTCAAAAATCTTTTTGCTTACATACAAACAATCATATTTAGCTATTTCATACAAAAGTTTTTCATCTATTATGTTATTAGCTAGGCATTCTTCACATATTACAATTTTTTTAATGACAGCTTTTTCTTGAATAGCTTCCTTTAATATTTTTACTCCTTCTATTATATATTCATTATTTAAATCTCTATATTTTCTTTCCTTTAGTTTTTTGATACTTTTTATATTTTCATTATCTTTACTAGTAATAATTTGCATACTTACCTCCTAGTTTTCGCATAAGAATTTTAAGAATTCTTTAATACTAAACAAAATCTTATCATCTGATATATCCTCTATTTTGTATGTAATATATGGGTCTTTTCCTGGGGAAAATTTAATTTTATTTCTATACTCTTTAAGTAGTTTATCCACAATATCAAATTTAAAACTCTCACCTTCAAAAGAAAATACCACTCCATTAGCTTTTTGTTGAATTCTAAAAATATGTAGTTTCTTAGCTAAAGACTTTATCCTTGCAATATTTAATAGATTCTCTACCTCTGCTGGAATCTCGCCATAAATATCAATCATTTCATCTATTATATTTTGAATATCCTCTTCTGTCCTACACAAAGCAATATCTTGATAAATTTTTATCTTTTGGCTTGAATCTGTTATATAACTGTCTGGAATATAGCTTGATACATTTAAGTCTATTTGTACATCTTTTTCCTCTTCTTCTTGAGGAATATCTTTCATTTCCTTTATAACTTGATCTAATAAATTGCAATATGTATCATAACCAACTTGTTCCATATGTCCATGTTGGATTTCCCCAAGCATACTTCCTGCTCCTCTTATTTCTAAGTCTCTCATAGCAATCTTAAATCCAGAACCAAACTCTGTAAATTCCTTCATTGCTTTTAATCTTTTATCTGCAACTTCTGATAATAGCTTATCCCTCTTATAAGTGATATATGCATATGCTTGTGCATCACTTCTTCCAACTCTTCCTCTTATTTGATACAACTGAGCCAATCCTAATCTATCTGCATTTTCTACAATTATTGTATTTGCATTTGGAATATCAATTCCAGATTCTAAAATTGTTGTACAAACTAATACATTTGTTTCACCATTAATAAAATCAAGCATTATATTCTCTAACTCATTACCAGACATTTTGCCATGTGCATAACTTACTTTTGCTTCTGGCACTAATTTTAATATTTCATTTGCCTTTCTTTCTATACCTTCTACATTATTGTATAAGTAAAATACTTGACCATCTCTTTCTAGCTCTTTTGTAATGGCTTCTCTTACTACTTCTTCATCATATTCTAATACATATGTCTGCACAGGCTTTCTATTTTGAGGTGGTTCATATATTATAGACATATCTCTTACACCAACTATTGACATATGCAATGTCCTTGGAATTGGTGTAGCAGTCATTGTTAATACATCGATACTGTTTTTATATTCTTTTATTTTCTCTTTATCTTTAACTCCAAATCTATGCTCTTCATCAATTATTAATAAGCCTAAATCTTTAAATTCTATATCTTTACTTAATATTCTATGTGTTCCTATAACTATATCAATTTCACCTAATTTTAGTTTTCTAATGATTTCTTGTTGCTCTTTTTTAGTTCTAAATCTATTTAAAACTTCTATATTAACTGGAAAATCTTGCATTCTTTCTTTAAAACTTTTATATTGTTGATCTGCAAGAACTGTAGTTGGTACTAAATATGCAACCTGCTTTTGGTCCATAACAGCTTTAAATGCAGCTCTAATTGCAACTTCTGTTTTACCATAACCAACATCACCGCATAATAACCTATCCATTGGCTTTTGCATTTCCATGTCTTTTTTTATTTCTTCGATACATCTTAATTGGTCATCTGTTTCTTGGTACATAAAGCTATTTTCAAATTCTTGTTGCCAAGGGGTATCTTTAGAAAAAGCATAACCTTTAGATTTTTGCCTTTTTGCATATAATTCGATTAATTCTCGTGCAACTTCTCTTAAATTCTTCTTTACTCTTTCTTTAGTATTTTCCCATTCTTTACTTCCAAGTCTGTTAATCTTTGGAAGAGTATCTCCTCCTCCAATATATTTTTTTACATTATCTAATTGGTCTGTTGGTACATAAAGCATATCATCATTTTTATATTTTATTTTTATATAATCTTTTGTTGTTTTATCTGTAACAATAGTATTTACTCCAACGAATTGACCTATACCATGAATTTTATGTACTACATAATCCCCTTGTTTTAATTCTGAGAAAATAATTTTTTCGGCTTCATTAAAAAGCTTACTTGCTTTTCTTCTTTTTCTTTTTTCTATACTAATTAAATCATTTGCTACTATTACTAGAATATTAGTCTCATAACTTTCATAGCCTTGTTCTAGACTTCCTACAATAATTTTTACAGCAATTCCATTGCTTATTTCAGAATATTTTAAATCTTCTTTGTATTCGGAAATAATTTCATTTTCATCTAAAACAGCCTGTAATTTTTTAGCCTTTTCTTTAGAATTAACATATAAATATAGTTTTTTCCCTTCAGCTTTTGCTTTTAGAATATCATCAATAAATTTATTAAAGTCTGATCTATTATAATTTAATGTCCTAAATCTAAAATAATATTTTTCAGCTTCTAGGCTATCTCCCAAATCATCAGAAATTAAATATATCTTTTTCATTTCATTAATATTATTAGAGAACTCTTCTGTACTTATATAATTTTCTAACGCATTTGGAATTATTCTTTCTTTTTCTATTAAAGCATTTTCTAATCCTTCTATATCTTTTAATATGTTTTTACCTCTAGCTAGGATTTTCTTTGGTTCTTCTAAAAATAAAATGTATTTTTCAGTAATGTAATCTAGTAATGAGGATTTCTTACTATAAAAGAATTTAAAATATTTATCAACTTTTGAAATATATTCTCCTGTTTTGATTAATTCTATATCTTCTTTAACATTATTTTTTTGATTCTCTGTATACTCATCTATATTGTTTAATATTTTATTACAAACTTCTTCTAAACTATTTTCTAATAAATATTCATGCAGTGGATTTATTTCTACTTCTTGAATCATCTCTACAGATCTTTGAGTTTGTATATCAAATTTTCTAATAGAATCTACTTCATCACCCCAGAATTCTATCCTTATTCCATATTTATCATCAAATGATAAATCTAAAATTCCACCTCTACTACTAAATTCACCTTTTCCATCTATCATTTCTGTTTTAGTATAACCTAACATAGAGATTTTTCTTTTTAATTCTTCTAAATCGTAAGTTTCTCCAACTTTTACAGATATTTTATTTTTAAACAAAATATCTTCTGAAATTATTGGTTGTAATAAAGATTCAATAGAACACACTAAAACCTTAATTTTTCCATTTTTAATATTTTTTAAAACTTCTATTCTTTCATATGGAAGTTCTTTGCTTTCTGCAACATAATCATATGTGAGTATTTCTCTTTTCGGAAAAAAGAACACTCCATTAATATAACTTCTTATCTCTTCTGCAAGTTTTTTTGCTTGTAATTCATTATATGTTATAAGACATACTGGTCTTTTTATATTTTCTTCTGTAGAAGCTACAATTTGTGGTGCTCCCACGCCAGCTAACCCCAATATAGATATTGGGGCATTTGATTTTTTTATTCTTTCTAAATATTCATTAAATTTGTCCGATTTAGTAAGTTCTGCTAATACTGGATTCATATTTCTCTCCTTTAACAGTATATATTATATAATATTTTCCAAAAAATTGAAATATATATAGTAATAAATATTCAATTTAAGGAGAACCTATGAAGATACTTACTTTTTCACTTAGAAAAAACTTTTTTAGTATTATTTTTGTGCTTTTTACAATATTACTTGTATTATTCTCGACATCTAACCTGGCTTCTGCCAAAAACGGATTATATTTATGGGCAAATAATATTATTCCTGCTCTTTTTCCATTCTTTGTTGCCACAGAACTTTTAAGCCATACAAATGTAATAGCTATTCTAGGTAAATTTTTTAATAAATTGATGAGACCACTATTTAACGTTCCTGGAGAAGGTAGTTATCCATTAATTATGGGAATTGTTAGTGGATACCCTGTTGGTGCAAAAATTGTATGTGATTTAAGAAATAAAAATATTTTAACTAAACCAGAAGCAGAACGTTTATTAGCATTTACTAATAATTCCGGTCCATTATTTATTTTAGGAACAATTGGTATTGGACTTTTTAAAGATACCACAACAGGAATTATATTATTAGTTACTCATATTTTAGCTTCATTAACAGTAGGTATTATTTTTAGATTTTGGAAATATAAAGATGTAAATATTGCAACTTCCTCTTCTACAACTCGTATTACAAATACTACTGTTAATCGTTCTAATATTGGAGATGTATTGATGTCAGCAATAAAGAATTCTATCTTTACAATACTAAATATTGGTGGATTTATTGTTCTTTTTTCTGTAATTATCTCTATTTTTAATAGGACACATCTTATAGATTTAAGTAGTGCCATATTAAGTCCATTATTTAATTTATTACATATTACTCCTGACTTTGCTCAAGGTATTTTAAATGGATTTTTAGAAATAACAAATGGATTACAACAAATAAGTAGTATTCCTATTAAAAATATTTCTTTTAGTATTATTATTTGTGCTTTTATATTAGGTTTTGGTGGAATATCTGTTTTATTGCAAGTATATAGTTTTACTGCTAAATCAGATGTTTCAATTAAGTCATATATTTTAGGCAAATTTTTACAAGGAGTTATTGCTGCTTTTTATACTTTTTTAGTATTTCATTTTTTTAGCTTTTTATCTTTAGATTTAAGTAATATTGTTAGTATTTTTGAATATGTATAACTAGGAGGTTGATTTTATGGATAAAAATATTGATTTTTCAAATTTAAATGGTTATCAGTCATATGATTTTCCTGACCCTGAAAATTTCTTTAATCCCATGAATCAATATGAACAAGGATATATGTACTATAAATGTTTATGCATGCAAATGGACTATAAAATAAAATGCAAAGAATATGAAAAGATGTGTAATGGAAAAAGTTGATAGAAATTTTTGTTTTCTATCAACTTTCTTTATTGCGTAGGAAATCTCTTCATATTTTTCTGAATAAACAAGGTAAAATTACCTATATTCTTACGATTGCGAAGCAACTTTTCTTATTTATTCTATTATATCGATAATTGTATTCTCTTCTATTTTTTCTTGTCCAATTTTGTATATTTTTAGAAGTTCATTTTCTGTATCTTTAGCTTTCTCTATATCATTTGCATATATTGTAGCTAACTTGTCACCTTTATTTACAAAATCTCCTATTTTCTTATTTAAAATAATTCCTACTTGTAAATCAATTTTGTCCTTTTTAGTTTTTCTTCCTGCACCTAAATCGCATGATAATTTACCTATTTCTTCAGCATTAATTTCTTGCACATATCCTTCAGTAGTCGAAATCACTTCTTGTATTATTTTAGCTTTTTCAAATTTAGTTACATCTTTAACATATTCTATATCTCCACCTTGATTTTGTACAAGTTCGATAAACTTATTATATGCTTTACCATTTTGTATATTTTCTAATAGCATTTTTTTATTTTCTTCTATATTTGAACCTTTTCCTGCAAGTTTAACCATATACGCACCAAGTTCTAACACAACTTGTTTTAAGTCTTCTGGCATCTTACCTTGTAAAAATTCTATAGCTTCTATTATCTCTAAACTATTTCCAACTGCAAAACCAAGTGGTTCATTCATATTAGTAATTACACATACAGTTTCTCTATTAGCTAAATTTCCTATTTCTATCATAGTTCTTGAAAGTTCTCTTGCATCTTCTATGTTTTTCATAAAAGCACCAAAACCACAAGTAACATCTAAAACAATTTTATTTGCTCCACTTGCAATTTTTTTGCTCATTATACTAGAAGCTATTAGTGGAATGCTTTCTGTACATGCAATAGTATCTCTTAATGCATATATTTTTTTGTCAGCAGGTGCTAAATTAAGTGTTTGGGTAATTAAACTTATACCTATATTTTTTACATTATCTATAAATTCTTTTTCAGAAATTCCTGTATTATAACCTGGAATAGCCTCAATCTTATCTGCAGTTCCACCAGTATATCCTAAGCCTCTTCCAGACATTTTAGCAACAGGAATACCTAATGATGCAATTAGTGGTGCTAAGATTATAGTAACCTTATCTCCAACTCCTCCAGTACTGTGTTTGTCTACAACATTCTCTCCTAATTCTGATAAATCTAACACATCACCAGAACTAGCCATGGCCATAGTTAAGTCTTTGGTTTCTCTATAACTCATACCATTTATATATATTGCCATAACTAATGCTGCAGCTTGATAGTCTTCTATATTATTATTGGTATACTCTTTTATAAAAAAATTTATTTCATCGGTATTTAATTCTTTGCCATCTCTTTTTTTAGCAATAATATCTATAATATTCATTTCTATCTCCAATATTTATCTTTTTAATCAACAAAATGTTTTATAAATGTTTTTCTATGTATTGGACATGGACCATATTCCTTAAGAGCCTCTATATGAGCTTTTGTTCCATAGCCTTTATGTTTTGCAAATCCATACTGTGGATATACTTCGTCCCATTGTCTCATTATCCTATCCCTTGTAACTTTTGCAAGTATTGATGCTGCAGAAATACTGTAGCATTTCGCATCACCTTTTATTATAGAATCATATTTTATATTACAAGTATCTATTTCATTTAATGCATCAACTAAAATTAATTCAGGTTTTGTTTTTAAACCTTGTATTGCCTCTGTAACACCTTTTTTGGTAGCATTAAGAATATTAAGTTCATCAATATCTTGCTTGTCTATTATCGCAACAGACCAGCTTATCGCATTTTCTATTATTTCATCATATAGTTTTTCTCTTTTCTTTTCAGAAACTTTCTTAGAATCATTTATTCCTTCTATCATCGAATCTTCAGGCATTATTACACATCCAATAACAACAGGCCCAGCTAGTGGACCTCTTCCTGCTTCATCTATTCCAGCTATATATTTTATACCTTTTTTATGATACTCAAGTTCTATTTTTTTTAGTTCTTTTAATCTTTTTTCTTCTTTTTCTTTCATTTTTCCTCCGTTATTTTACTACTAAATTGCTAATATCTGTTAAAGAATAAACAATATTGTTATCATCAGTTTTATATCCATCTAAATAATAAACTTCTTCAGTTTCATAATTTATAACAAAGTCTTTTTCTTGTTTTATTTCTGTAACCTCTAATTCTTCTAAATCCTCTTTTGCTAAAAGCCTTATTTTTCCATTATCTTCTATATTTAATTTTTTTAAATCCTCTTCTGAAATTTCTTTTCCTATATAATCACTTGTATTATTCACTTTATTTCTTTCATTTATAACTTTTGCTTTAGCTTGAATTTGTAACATTGTAGTACTTAAACTTTGTAATTCTTGTTCATGTAAGTTGTTTTTTACGTAAAAAACTGCTCCTATTACTAATATTACTATTACTAAAACAATTAATATTAATTTAAGATTTAAAAATCCTTTTTTTCTCATAATTCCCTCCAATTTTTCTTATTATATATTCTTTTTTGCATTATTACAATAAAGAAATACACATTTTTCACAGTTTTTTCACAAAAGTATTGTATCTTTTAATTAGTTTAGTATAAGATAATAAAAATGGAGGTAATTTTATGTCAGAGAATAATGAAAAGAATATCGAAAATAAAAAATTTAATTTTCCACAAAATAATAAAGGTTTTAAAGAAAAAGGAAAAACTGGTTTTGGAAAAAGTGTTTTAATTCCTTTTTGCTCAGGAGTTATAGGAGCTGCTTTAGTTGTTGGTGTTTGTTTTGGTGTGCCAACAATTAAAAATAGTTTAATGGGGTCAAACTCAAATTCTTCAACCTCTAGCACTCAAGCTGTTGGAACTCAAAATTTAGTTTCTTTATCAGGTTATTCTGATACAGCAACAAATGTAGCAGCAAAGGTTTTACCATCAATAGTTGGAATTAAAGTTCAATACACTGTAAATTCTATATTTAATGGATCACAAGCTGCAACTGCAGAAGGTTCAGGAATTATACTTAGTGAAGATGGATATATCTTAACAAATAACCATGTTGTTAGTTCAAGTGATTCATCATCTTACTATTCTGTTTCTGAAGCAGCAAAAATATCTGTAACATTATATAATGATTCTACTGAATATGAAGCAAAAGTTGTTGGAACAGATTCACAAACAGATTTAGCTGTTATAAAAATAGATAAGACAGATTTAACTCCAGCAGAATTAGGTGATTCAAGTAGTGTTGTAGTTGGTGAGTTTGCAATGGCTATAGGTAACCCTCTAGGTATGCAAAGTTCTGTAACATCAGGTATAATTAGTGCAGTTAATAGAACAGTACAAAGTACAGATGGAAATACTTATAATCTAATTCAAACAGATGCAGCTATAAATTCTGGTAACAGTGGTGGTGCATTAGTAAATAGCGAAGGTAAAGTTATTGGTATAAACACTTTAAAATTAAATGGAACTGGTGTTGAAGGAATGGGATTTGCTATTCCTATAGATTCTGCAAAACCAATATTTGAACAATTAATTTCTACTGGTAAAGTTGCAAGACCTTATATCGGATTAACAGGTAGAGATTTAACTGAACAAACAGCAAAAGCAAACAATTTAGTCGAAGGTGTTTATGTTGTTTCTGTTGAACCATTCTGCGCAGCAGAAAAAGCTGGTATAAAAGCTGGTGATGTAATAATTGGAATAGATGGAACTTCTATAACAACAATGGATGAATTAAATAATATAAAAAATCAACATCAAATTGGTGATGAAATCACTTTAAAAATAAATAGAGATGGTAAAGAAATGGATATGAAGGTTACCTTACAAGAACAACCTTCAGAAAATAATTAATTATTTATGGACACGAAAAATAAACTTCGTGTCCATTACAATTTTAAGCAAAGTAATTTTATTTTTTCAAACATATCACTTTAAGTTCACAAAATGAACAAATTTAATTGTTATATTATAGGAGAAGTCAGTAATACTTATTACTCCAATTACTGACTGTATGTTTAAAAACATCCCCTTTTATTTTCAAAGAAGAAGCACTACAAAGTGCTTCTTTTTTTGCATATAAATACTAATTAACAAAAAATAAAAGTAACATTTTTACATGTTACTTTTAAAATATTACTATATCTGTTACATCTGTATTGCTAGAATTTCCATATGCATAAATAACATATACATTATTATTTTCGTCTATGAAAAAGTTACTTATATTTTCTACATCATATCTATCACTTCTTAAATCTCTTATATAAACCGAATAACCTAATTGCTGTAAAGCCTTAGCTTCTTCTTGTTTTCCCTGTATTTGTTTTCTTATTTTTTCTTGTACTGTATTAGTATCTAAGTTTTTAAGTGTCATAATATCAGAAAATTCTACTTTTTTCATTTCTTTAATATTATAACAATAAGTTTGTATAATTACTCTTTGCGGATTACTTCCCTCTTTTAAAGTTGATCTTATAACAATTGATAAAATGTTATTATTTAAAAAAGCTTCATAATCTACCGAATATACAGATCTATTTGAGCCACCATTTAAAATACTCTCTGCTTTATCTTGAAATACTTGTTTGATGTCTTCATTATATGATTTTATTTCCTCAGAATTTATATTAATCACTGGTATTTTTACATCTATTTCATAATTCCCTGAATTTACTTCTGTTTTCTCATAATTTGTATATATATAATCTTTATCTGCATCTATTTTTTCTGCCTCTTCTGATGTGTTAGTATTTTTAAATGAATTTTGAAATACATCATCAAAATTATCAACTAAATTTGTGTCTGTAATTTGTGCATTGCTTAAACTATTATCGGCTATATTCTCCTTATCTTGAATATTTGGATTCATAACATAATATAAAGCTTCTACAATAGCGATTATACATACAATCATTATGAGAGAAAAGCAAAATATTTGGCTTTTAGGTATCTTTACTCTTCTCATACGTACTCCTTTTCTAAACTTACATCTAATTATAACATTTAGGTATATAATTTTCAACTTTTTTAAGTATATATATTGTTTGAAATCATTGACTATTGTGGTATAATAATATAGTATTATATATATTGTATAAACTATATATTAATATAAATTTTCGATAAAGGAGAACTTAATTAATGATTTGTTCAGAATGTAAAAAGAATACTGCAATCATATTTATAAATTCAATAGATCAAGACGGTAAAGAGTCTTTAAAGGGTTTATGTTATGATTGTGCCAAGAAAAAAGGAATTGATCCATTAGATGTTATTGCAAAACAAAATAACATTTTAAATAATAATATAAATAATAACAATAATATGTCTAACCAAATAGAATCTTTATTTAAAGATTTATCAAAAAATTTAAATTTAGAATCTTTAAATTTGGTTAATTTAGGAAATGATCCAACAGATTCAGACGATGATGACTCTGCTGATAAAAATATTAATGGTATGCCACTAGAATCACTATTTGCAGGTTTTATAACCCCTAATAATGATTCAAATGATTCAGAAAATACTAACACTAAACAACAAAGAAAAACTTCAAAAAATAAGAAAAAGAAAAGAAAATTTTTAGATTCATATGGTACCAATTTAACACAAAAAGCTAAAAACAATGAGTTAGATAATGTAATTGGTAGAAATAAAGAAATCGAAAGAATGATTCAAATTTTAAACAGAAGATCTAAAAATAACCCATGCTTAATTGGTGAACCTGGTGTTGGTAAAACAGCTTTGGCACAAGGACTTGCTATAAAAATTTCTAATAAAGAAGTTCCACCAAAATTACTAGATAAAGAAGTTTATCTAATAGACATGACTGCTTTAATTGCAGGAACTCAATTTAGAGGTCAATTCGAAGCTAGAATAAAGTCTTTAGTAGATGAATGTAAAGATTTAGGTAATATCATATTAGTAATAGACGAAATTCATAATATTATTGGTGCTGGTGATGCAGATCATTCTATGAACGCTGCTAACATATTAAAACCATCTTTAGCAAATGGTGAAATCCAATTAATTGGAACAACCACTTTAAAGGAATATAGAAAATATATAGAAAAGGATTCAGCTTTAGAAAGAAGATTCCAACCAATTATCGTTCAAGAACCTAATATTCAAGACACTGTAGAAATTCTTGAAGGAATTAAACAATATTATGAAAAATTCCATGGTGTAAAAATTTCTAAAGAAGTTATAGAAAAAACTGTTTCTATGTCAGAAAAATATATACATGATAGATTCTTACCAGATAAAGCAATCGATATCTTAGATGAAGCTTGCTCTAGAATTAATTTAAATAATCAAGACCTATTTAAATTACAAGTATTAAAAAAGAGATTACAAGAAGTAAAAGATGAACAAGAAGAAATTGCTGCCGAAAGTGCAAAAGCTACTAACGAAAACGATTCTAATCAAGACTATGAAAAAGCAGCGAAATTAAAAGCAACAGAATGCTCAATTGCTCAAGAAATAGATGACATTCAAAAAAATATTACTGTTCCAAATTTAACTGTTCAGGATATTGCGCAAGTTATAGAAAGTTGGACTAAAATTCCTGTAACAAAAATAACAGAGGCTGAAACAGAAAAATTATTAAATTTAGAAAAAAATCTTCATACTAGAATAATTGGTCAAAACGAAGCTGTAAATAGTGTTGCTCGTGCAATAAGAAGAAATCGTGCAGGACTAAAAAGTACTAAAAGACCACCATCTTTCATCTTTGTTGGACCTACAGGTGTTGGTAAAACAGAACTTGCTAAATCTCTAGCATACGAAATGTTTGGAAACGAAGACATGATTATAAGAATTGATATGTCCGAATATATGGAAAGCAATTCCACATCAAAATTGATTGGCTCTCCTCCAGGATATGTTGGTTATGATGATGCTGGTCAATTAACAGAAAAAGTTAAAAGACAACCATACTCAATTGTTCTTTTTGATGAAATAGAAAAAGCTCATCCAGATGTATTTAATTTATTATTACAAATATTAGATGATGGAAGACTTACAGATTCACAAGGTAATACAGTAAGTTTCGAAAATACAATTATTATAATGACTTCTAACGTTGGCTCTAATGCTAATGTAAACTCAATTGGATTCAATTCATCTAAAACATTTAATAAAGAAAAAATAGAATCTAGTCTAAGAGAAACATTTAGACCGGAATTTTTAAATAGAGTAGATGAAATTGTTATTTTTGACAGTTTAACTGAGAATGAATTAATTCAAATCGTTGATATTATGCTTGCAGATACTAGTAAAGCTCTTGCAGATAAAAATATTAGTTTAATCGTAAGCGACGAAGCAAAAAAATATTTAATGAAAAAAGGAACAGACCTAAAATATGGTGCAAGACCATTAAGAAGAGCTATTCAACGTTATATTGAAGATGAATTATCAGAAAAAGTTTTACGACAAGAAATAAATAGTGGTAATACTGTAAAAGTAGATTTAGAAAATGACGAATTAAAATTCACAATATTATAAATGTATTTAATGGAGGACTATAGATGAAAAAAATTGCTAGACAAATTCCTAACATATTAACAATATTTAGATTTATACTTATACCTTTTATTGTAATCAATTTAGTTTATGATTCATATATTGCAGCATTCATTATCTTTACAATATCAGGCTTAACAGATATTTTAGATGGATTTATCGCAAGAAAATATAATTTTATAACTAATTTTGGAAAATTAATTGACCCATTAGCAGATAAATGTACACAAATAATAACTTTAGGAACTTTAGCTATAAAAGATATAATTCCTATGTGGATACTTGTTATAGTTATTTTAAAAGAATTTATAATGGTTGCAGGTGCTTCCTTCCTATATGGAAAAGAATTAGTTGTTTCTAGTAGATGGTATGGAAAACTTGCTACAGTATTATTCTATATAGCTATTGTTTGCTCATTATTTATAAAACAATTTGATTTTTCATTTGACTTTAGTATATACATTTATTACTTAGCTCTAATTTCTACAATCTTTTCTTTAATTATGTATATAAAAGCTTTTTATATGCAAGGTTACTTGAAAAAGGAAAACTTAAAAATAAATGAACAATTTGTAGATAAAACAAAAGACAGTTCTAAAAAATAGAACTGTCTTTTATGTTATTCAAAATCTTCTATTAAGCTGTTTAAATTTTCTCTTCCAAAAATTTTTATTCCATCTCTTAAACTTATTTTATCTGTTTCTGGTAAATATTCTGTAGAAATTCCCGTATTTTGATATATCTCTTCTGTACCATCAGCTAAAAGCTTATAAATAACAATATTACTATTTTCATCTTTTACAATATAATGTTCATCACATTGTCCTTCTTCCTCTTTCAATAAAACAATTTTGTTATTGTCAAAGCTTTCTATTTTGTAATCTGGGGATAATTCTTCTACTTCCTTTTGCGTTTTATTTACCATATCATTTGTAACTTCTCTTACCTCTTCTGTTGTGTGTCCACATTCATTATAATATTTTTTTATAACTAGTTCTGCATTTGGTGACACCTTAGTTTCTGTTTCACTTACTTTTATTTCGTCTATATCATTTTCGATTTCGTTATTCTCATAAATACATTCATCTGTCACTTTTTCTTCTTCCTTTGCCAATTTATCATATTTTATATTTTGATATACTACAGCACTTGTTAATATCACCAACGCTATTGTAAATATTGATATTATAACTATTTTTAATTTGCTCATATAAATCTCCTGCCTTCTCTACTGTTTTATATTATTATGTAGAATTATTAGAAAATTTATACATTTTTTATGTAGAAATATCATCGTCATCTCCACTAAATACTCCACTTAGTCAATCATATGAGCTATATATTCCAGCTTTTTTACATTATTTGGATTATATCTATATAACCTAAAATTATAATACTATTTTAGCTTACTATTAACCCAGATCTTCCCTATGTTGTTTACTTTTATAGTAATCTCTCCATTTAAATCCGTTCTATATATTTTTGTTCCGTAGCATGCTTAATCTATATAGAACTCCTGCATTTGGATGTCCAAATTTATTATTCTTTCCTACTCCAATTACAGCTATTTTTGGATTTACTTTTTCTAAAAATTCTGCTATTGATGATGATTTTGACCCATGATGTGCTACCTTTAAAATATCTGCAGTTAATTTTTCTGTATTTTCATATTTTTGAAGTAATTTTTGTTCTGCTATCTCTTCAATATCACCTGTAAAAAGCATTTTAAAATTTTTATAACAAAGTCTTACAATCATTGAATTATTATTTAAAACATTATCTGTAATTTGTTTTTCTTCTGGCCATAAAATATCTAGATATGTATTTTTATCTAGATTAATTGTATTTCCTTCTCCAACTATTTTTACCTTTATATTTCTTTTCTTTATAATATCCAAAAATTTATTATAATTCTCTGAATATTCCACTTGTTTTGGTATTAATACCTGTTTTACATTTAATTCTTCTAAAATCGTTAAAATTCCTCCAACATGGTCTGAATCAAAGTGAGAAATAATAACATAATCTAATTTATGAATTTTTTTCTTTAATAGATATGGTAATAATGTTTTCTCCCCCACATCAAAAGTTGAACCAAATTCGCTTCCTCCGCCATCTATTAGTATCTTTTTATTAAACTGCGTGGTTATAAGTGTAGAATCACCTTGTCCAACATCTATAAAATTAATATACAAATCCTTTGGTATATTTTTATAAATAAATGATATACTAATACTTAGCACCAAAATTAGTACTATTATCTTTTTATATTTTCTAAAAAAATGCTTGATTTTATAAATATAGTCCCTTCTTAGCATATAATATAAATATATACTCATTACATAATAAATTATTATTTCTTTTATATTTGGAATAATACAATAAATTTTAGAAATACCTATATTTGAAAAAAATCCAACTATGTTTATTGTTAGTTCTATTAATGGTTCTACAAAGCAAAACATTGGTAATGGGCATATCATGATAAATAGTCCAATAATTGTAATTACCGTCGATAATGGAATAATTAATAAATTTGAAAAAATAAAAGTTAATGAAATGGTTCCAAAAACATATAATATTATTGGAAAAATAAAAATTTGAGCAGCCACAGAACTAATTACAATATTTAAAATATATCTTAAAATATTATTTTTAATTACTTTATTAACTTCCTTTATAGTAAAACTTCCTAATACTATAATTCCTAAAAATCCAAAATATGATAACAAAACACTCAAACTATTAATTGCAAAAGGATTATTTATTAATATAATAAGTAAAGATATTCCTAAACTATTTGCTATATCATACCTTCTAATAATTAATCCACTAATTAAACTTATAATACACATTATACAAGCCCTAATAATTGAAGGTGTTAAACCTGTGATAAACATAAATTCTATTAAAATTACTATACACAAAACATCCATTATTTTTTTATGTATTTTTAACAATCTAAAAAGAATTGTAATTCCTATAATAATATTCGAAACTTGTCCCCCAGATACTGACAAAATATGATATAGATTACTGTTTAAAAAATCTGTTTTTAATTCTTCACTTAAATCTTCCGTATCTCCTAAAATCATAGCGATAAGCAAATTTTTATTTTCTTCTTTTTTTATTACTTTACTTATATTACTCTTTAGAATTTCTTTTAATCTAGCTGTATATAGTATTAATTTATTTATTCTGCCCTTTTTTATTACTTTATAATGATTAATTTCAACTGTTCCATATATTTCTAATGTTTTTAAATATTCTTTGTAATTAAATCCTCTTTCATTTCTAGCAACATCTGGTTCAACATATGTTCCATCAATTACTAACATATTTCCTACTTCAATATTCGCTTGCTTATTTACTCTTATATATAATTTTGTACCATTTCTTGCACTATTTTTACTATTAATAATTTTAACCTTATATAAGTCTTTATACTCTTTTGGCTCTTTGTCAGCAATCACAATGCAATGTTCTGCTATTTCTTCTTCTTCGTATATGTTATCATATTTTTGCTCTAGAATATTTGTATACAGAAAGCCAAAAGTCATACTAATCAAAATTAGTAATTCAGTATATCTTTTTAAGAATCTCCTTAAAAATCTAAAATATTTATTATTTATTTTTCTGATGCCCAAAAGACACATTGCAATAATTAGTATAAAACAAAAGAAGGCTATACTATTTATGTATAAGCCCCCTAATATACCTATAATATATGAAATTAATATTATTATAATCGGTCTTTTCAAATTACCTCGTTTCTATTTGCCCCCAATTATAATACTCTTTTAGCTGTTTTATAATTTGTTGTATAGTATCCATCAGATAATGATGTTATTACGACTCCTTTTTGTGGATTTGCAGCATGTATAAAGCTATTATTTCCTACAAATATTCCTACATGCCCTATAGAACTCCCACCTTGTGAAAAGAATACCATATCTCCTAATTGTAAATTTACTTTTGAAACTGTAGTTCCTATATTAGCCTGTGCTGATGCTGAATGTGATAAATTAACACCAAATTTACTATATACGTATTGAGTAAATCCTGAACAATCAAAAGAATTTGGACCTACTCCTCCATAAACATATGATTTTCCTAATAACGTTTTGGCATAATTAACTACTTCTTCACCTTTGCTTACAACTGTATTTGTATCTTCTGATTCTGTTGCATCAGCTGTAGTATTTGGTAAATCTACAATTTTTTGAGTTCTTTCACTATCACTTCTGTTTGTTGATTGAACTTGCTCATCTGAAATATATTCACTTGACACATATCCACTAACACCTGTACTTGTTGTTATTCTTGTCCAACCATTTTCTTGTCCTTCTATAGTAACTGCTGTATTTCTTGTTAATGTTGTAACAACATTTGCAGAAGTACTTGCACTTGCTCTAACATTAACACTACTTGCACTAATATAACCTGTTTGTGTCTCTGTTGTAGTAGCCGGTGTTTCTTCTTCTGGCTCTGTGTTTTCTGTTTGTTCTGGTGAATTTTGTTCTGCTTCTTCTGCAGTTAACTTATCTGCTCTTATCCATCCAGAAACTGTATCAGTTGATATGAACGCCCAACCATTTACCTCATCATCTACAGTTACTGTTGTATCTTTAACTAATGTTTGTACTGTCTCAGCATTTATTAGTGGTAATATTTTTAATTCACAATCTTCTAATAATTTTTGACTTGTTCCTATAATGCTATTTTGTGTTTCAGAGTTCGTTGTATCTGTTGTGGTATTAGTTACTGTATTATTTGCATTTACATTTTCCTGTGGAATAGTTTCATTTGAAACGGCATTTACTACAGAATTAACTGTATTTTCTACAGTATTGTTAGTAACTTTATTAGTAGTAGCTGTATTATCTACGACTTCACCTTCTACATCTATATAATCTGCATATACATATCCTTCATATTCTTTATACTTTACCTGATACCAGTCTCCTTCTTTTCCCAATACTTCAACTTTATTATCAACTGAAAGTAATGTAACAAGTCCAGCATCTAAGCTTGGAGCCTTACGTAATTTTACAGTTTCACCTGTAATTACTCCATTTGTTGCAGCATTTGAAATAACTGTCATTACAGATAATATTGCAATAATAATTAAAATTATTAATAATTTCTTTTTGTACATCCTAATTCTTCTCCTTAGAAATATAGTTTAAATTCTTATTTTTCATAGGTATTAGTATATAATGAATCCTTTAAAAAGTCAATTAGTTTGCTCCCATTAAGTTCTCTATAAAAATAGCACATCTATCTGCTGCCATCTTTAAATATTTATTAAAATCAATTTGGTTCTCTTCATTTGGACTATCTGAAATTGATCTTATGATTATAAAAGGAGTATCAGATAAATATGCTGTCTGTGCAATAGCTGCTCCTTCCATCTCTACACAATCCGCATCAAATTTTGTGCGTATTTTATCCTTCATTTTTCTGCTTGTACAGAATATATCTCCTGTTGCAATTGTTCCAATTACACATTTATAATTGTTCTCTTTCATATTTTTTATTACATATTCGCATCTTTTAATTAATTTTGTATTACTCTCTAACTTAACACCAATATTGCTTATATATCCTTTTTCATGTCCAAAAGCTGTAATGTCAAAATCGTGTTGTAATACATATTTACCAATTACAATATCGCCATATTCTACATCATCATTAATGCTTCCAGCAGAACCTATATTTATAATATAATCTATATCAAATTTATCTATCATTATTTGTGTAGTTCTTGCAGCATTTACTTTTCCAACACCACATTTTACTAAAATTATTTTTTGATTTTTTATTTTTCCTTCAAAGAATTTTAAATTAAAAATATCTACTTCTTTAGTGTTTATCATTTTACTTTTTATTGCTTCCATTTCTTCTGGCATTGCAGCAATAATTCCAACATATTTTCCCATAATCATGCCTCCTTTTGCAAAGATTATAACATAAAAAAAAGAAATTGCATATAAAATACAATTTCTTTTTTATTATAAAATTATTCTTAAACAAATAATTTACTAAGCTAATTCGATAACAGCTCCAGCTGCTGTGAATTTTTCTTTAATTTCTTCAGCTTCTTCTTTAGAAACTCCTTCTTTAACTGTTTTTGGAGCTCCATCAACTAAATCTTTAGCTTCTTTTAATCCTAATCCTGTAACATCTCTAACAACTTTGATTACTTGGATTTTGTTAGCTCCAACTTCTTTTAATACAACATTGAAAGAAGATTTTTCTTCAGCAGCTGCTCCTGCTGCTGCTCCTGCTGCTGGTGCAGCAGCTGCTACTGCAGATACTCCATATTTTTCTTCAATTCCTTTTACTAATTCTGATAATTCAACTACTGTTAAACCATCAATTTTTTCTAATAATTCTTCAACTATAGTCATTTTTTATTCCTCCTAATTTTTATTATTGTGGTTTAAGTCCACTACTCTATTAAATTTATTTAATTATTCATTAGTTTCTTTTTGAACTCTAACTTGATCTAATGCAACTGCAAGTTTTGAAATATTTCTAAGTAAAGCGCCTGCAAGCATAGATATAAGTGTTTCTCTTGATGGTAATTTTGCAAGAGTGATTAATTCTTCTGTTGTCATTACTTTTCCATCAATAACTCCACCTTTTATTTTGTAAGTTTCATTATTTTTTGCATATTCATAAACTGCTTTTAAGGGTTCTAAGTAATCTTCACTAGCAAGAACTACTGCTGTAGGTCCAACTAATAAATCTTCTAATCCTTCAATTTTAGCTTCTGCTAATGCTCTTCTTGTAATATTGTTTTTAATAACTTTATATTCAGCATCTACTTTTCTTAAATTAGATCTTAATCCTGTAACATCTTCTACAGATATTCCTCTATAATCTGTTAATAATACTAATTTTGATTCTTTCATTTTTTCTGCTAATGCTGATACTTCTGATTGTTTCTTTTCAATAGCTTTTTGATTTGCCATTTTAGTATTCACCTCCTAAATAAATAAACCTAATCTTTATAGCCAATTTACGAGGCATAAAGATTAGGATAATCCGCACTTTTTGCCTCGGTAGGACTTACTGATTGCCTACTTTCTTTGGCCTATATAAAATTATTTTTGATTAACATATACACTTGGTCCCATTGTTTTTGCAATTGCAACACTCTTTATGTATTGTCCTTTTGCAGCAGCTGGTTTTGCTTTTATAATAGCATCTATAACTGTTTTATAGTTTTCTTCTAATTTATCAGCTCCAAATGAAACCTTTCCAAATCCAAGGTGAATAATATTAGTTTTATCTAATCTATATTCAACTTTTCCTGATTTAATTTCTTGTATAGCTTTTGCTACATCCATAGTAACTGTTCCAGATTTTGGGTTTGGCATTAATCCTTTTGGTCCTAAAATCTTTCCTAGTCTTCCTACAACACCCATCATATTAGGTGTAGCAACTATAACATCATAATCAAACCAATTTTCTTTTTCTATTTTTGGTATTAATTCTTCAGCACCAACAAAGTCTGCTCCAGCTTCTTCAGCTTCTTTAGCTTTGTCACCTTTTGCAAATACAAGAACTTTTAATGTTTTTCCTGTTCCATTAGGAAGTACAACAGTTCCTCTAACTTGTTGTTCTGCATGTTTAGAATCAACACCTAATTTTACATGTAACTCAACTGTTTCATCAAAATTTGCTTTAGGCATTTTTTCAATTAATTCTAAAGCTTCTTTAGCTTCATATAATTTACCTTTTTCAATAAGCTTTGCAGCTTCTTGATATTTCTTTCCTCTTTTCATATTTTACCTCCTCTGGTTTTAGCGAATTTACATTCTCCCAATTTTATAATTAGTCTACAACTACAACTCCCATACTACGAGCTGTTCCTTTTACCATACTCATAGCAGCTTCTAATGATGCTGCATTTAAGTCTTCCATTTTTTGTTCAGCTATAGCTTTAACTTGTTCTGTTGTTATTTTAGCTACTTTATCTTTATTTGGTTTTCCTGAACCTTTTTCTATTTTTAATGCTTTTTTAATAAGTACAGCAACTGGTGGAACTTTTGTTATGAAAGTGAATGATTTATCTTTATATACTGTTATAACAACTGGAATTATCATTCCTGGTTGATTTGCAGTTTTATCATTAAATTCTTTAACAAATTGCATGATATTAACACCACTTGAACCTAATGCTGGACCTACTGGTGGAGCTGGAGTAGCTTTACCAGCTTCTATTTGTAATTTTATAACATTTACAACTTCTTTCTCTGCCATCTTACATTGCACCTCCTTTAATGAATTTTCAATTGTATTTTTTATTGAAATCTAAGACCTCAATATTATACTTTTTGCACTTGTGAAAATTCTAGTTCTACTGGAGTTTCTCTTCCAAACATAGATACCAAAACTTTAACTTTGTGTTTTTCTTTATTTATTTCTTGTACAACTCCTACAAAGTTTTCTAATGGTCCATTTAATATTTTTACAGAATCGTTAATGTCATAATCAACATTAACTTCTGTTAATTCAAATCCCATTTTTCTTATTTCTTCTTCAGTAAGAGGAATAGGATCTGTCCCTGAACCAACAAAACCTGTAACGCCTCTAGTATTTCTTACGATATACCAAGATTCTTCGGTTACAATCATCTTTACTAAAACATATCCTGGAAAAACTTTTTTCAAATTAGTTTTTCTTTTACCATCTTTTATTTCGATTTGTTCTTCCATAGGAACAACAATATCAAAGATATAATCTTCTAATTCTCTATTTTTAACTGTTTTTTCCAAGTCAGTTTTAACTTTGTTTTCGTAACCAGAATAAGTATGTACAACATACCATTTAGGTTGCATGTCCTTTTCTTGAGACATAATTGGCCTCCTTGCTAAAAATTTTATTCTACTGTATTTTCAGCAGCATTCAATTCATTTTCTGTAATTGCGTTCTCTACTAATTCATTTTCGTCTGAAGTTACAGTATTGTCAGCATTTTCTTCTATTACAATAGAATTTTGTAATTTTTCTATGCCATTAACTTCTAGTCTGTTTAGTGATTCAAAAGCTAAATCTAAAATAATTACAATAGCAGCAACAATGAATACTATTGCAAGTACAGCTGCTGTACTATTAAAAAGTTCTTTCGCTGTTGGCCATTTAACTTTCTTTAATTCTGCTCTGTAATCCTTCCAAAAATGTTTCTTCTTCTTATCTTCACTAGCATTTACTTTCTTCTTATCTTTGGCCATTCTCTTTCCTCCTTAAAAATAGCTTATTTTGTTTCTTTATGTTTTGTATGTTTTTTACAGAATTTACAATATTTAGCTATTTCTAATCTTTCGGTATTATTTCTCTTGTTTTTAAATGTTGTATAATTTCTTCTTTTACAATCTGTGCATTCTAAGATGATCATCTCTCTTGCTCCTTTTGCTGCCACTATAATACACCTCCGTTACTAATATTTCTTTGAAACGATGTGAGCCATGTAATATCTCATACATACGCTTGAATATTTTATCATGTTTTTTTTAATAAGTCAACAATAATAATGCATTTCTTAGAGTTTTTTTGTACTTTTTTTACGTTTTTTATTTTTTCTTTTTTGAACGGAAAATCCAAACTTTCCAATCTTTTTTCCTAATGAATAATAACCTCCATTTGCATATGCAATCAAGTCACATTTTGATATGTCAAATGCTCCTTTTTCATCAATATACTTTTCATCCGCATCTATAGAAAGTACTTCGGCTACAAACATATCATGTGAACCTAGTTTTATAATATCTTTTACCTTGCATTCTATAGAAACAGGACTTTCTTTTATTAAAGGTGCTTTAACAAACTGTGCCTTTTCTTTATGTAATTTCATTTCTTTAAATTTATCAAATTTTTCACCAGATCTTACTCCGCACCAATCAGTAGCATATGCCAATTGTTTGTTAGTTAGATTAATTACAAATTCTCCGGATTCTTTAATTAAATTATATGAATATCTTATAGGTCTTATAGATATGTATACCATTGCTGGATTAGTATTTAAAATTCCTGTCCATGCAACTGTTATAATATTGCTTTTTTCCATAGTCCCACATGATACCATAACCGCTGGTAATGGATACTCAAAAGTGCCAGCTTTCCAAATTTTTCTTCCCATAATTTTCTCCTCTACATATTAATTTATATTATAAAAACAAAAAAAGAAATTACAAATTAAACAACCTTTAATCTCTAATTTCTTTTCTTATTTAAATATAAATAAAAAAAATCTAGCGAAAGCCTATCTTCCCAACAAGGTAACTCGTAAGTATTTTCGGCACATTAGAGCTTGACTTCTGTGTTCGGTATGGGAACAGGTATTTCCTCTATGTATCTTCACTAGAAATTCTTCGTATGCTTCTTTTCTTAGCACACTCAAAAATACATAGAATAAAACTTCTTCTCTAGAGCTTAATTTGTGGTTAAGCCCTCGATCTATTAGTATTGGTCAGCTTAATACATTACTGTACTTACACCCCCAACCTATCTACCATGTAGTCTTCATGGGATCTTACTTGCTTGTGCAATGGGATATCTTATCTTAAGGTGGGCTTCACACTTAGATGCTTTCAGCGTTTATCCCTTCCATACTTAGCTACTCAGCCGTGCCACTGGTGTGACAACTGATACACCATCGGTATGTCCATCCTGGTCCTCTCGTACTAAGGACAGCTCCCTTCAAATATCCTACGCCTGCGACAGATAAGGACCGAACTGTCTCACGACGTTCTGAACCCAGCTCGCGTACCGCTTTAATGGGC
>ENA-OOWN01000491-OOWN01000491.1-human-gut-metagenome-genome-assembly--contig:-NODE-491-length-34307-cov-24.638503_pt1 | contig 34307 bp, 23 predicted proteins | sample MGYA00241406_ERZ501319 | MGnify/ENA primary metagenome ERZ501319 (study PRJEB25962, sample SAMEA2042734) | human gut metagenome | biome: human gut; feature: human-associated habitat; material: faeces... | reverse complement strand
AGGGTTCGTTAGGGACTTGCACCCATTAGAATAAGCTCATGCCGAGCATACAAGAAAAAGCCCTGCGTATCGCTAGGATACGCAGGGCTGAATATTGTTTACTGCAAATTTGCCAATTACTCAGCAACCTTCACAGTAGCACGACGGTTGAAGCTTACAGGAGAAAGCTCATCAACGCCGCCCTTACCAATAGTGGTAATGTTACTGCGGTCGATACCCATCTTCACGAGCTCGTCGGCTACGGCATTAGCACGATCCTCAGACAGCTTCTGGTTGTACTCAGCGCTACCAGTAGCAGAGTCAGCATAACCCGTTACTTCCAGCTTAGCATTGTTGTCCTTAGCATAGTTAGCTACTGCCTTTACATTAACGAGATCCTTCTGAGAAGCGATCTTAGACTTGTTGATGTTGAAGAATACGCTTACAGGGGTATTAACGAATTCCTTCACCGACTCAGAAGGCTTCTGATTAGCCAGCAGATTCTTCAGACGGGCGTTCTCTGCGTTAGCATCGTTGAGCTGTGCATTGAGAGCATCGATCTGTGACTGAGAAAGAGCCTTAATAGCGTCAACATCGGGAGTCTTGTCCCAAGATGCCTTACCAAGCTGGAAGCTCAGACCTAACTCTGCATAGAGGTTGTTGTCACGGGAATCCCAACCGCCCTTATGAGGCTTGCTATATTCAACACCGTCAGCATCGGGCTCCATGCAGTTCCAACCTCCCTCGAGGTAAACACTAACATGCTTGCTTACTTTCCACTGCGACTGCAGACCTACACGAAGATGAGTTGCATACGTATCGTATGTCATACTACGACCGATACCAGCACCACCGAATACGATCATATTCCAAACACGCGTAGGATTGTAACCGCAGAAAAGATTACTCATGTTGAACATTACATCCTCGCTCAGCAACCAATACTTATTGCCATTGCCATAGTTGTTATCATCCGTTACGGTCTTGCCCCAAATACCCTGCAATTTCGTACGCAAGCCGAGACCAGGAGTAAACCACTTACCAATAGCCAGACCTACACCAGGATTAGAACGGAAACCCTTAAAAGGACTTCTTGCCAGACCCTGTCCGTGCTCTTCATTGGAATACCATGCATTCCATTCTGCACCTACCTGGATAAACCAATTGCTCCAAAAAGAATTCGTAGCGACGCTGTACTTCAAGGTAGGATCAGCAGTCGTTGTCTCCTGTGCAAAGCCTGTTGCGGCAACACCTGCAAAGGCCAATGCCATCAATAACTTTTTCATAATCTTCTATAATTTAAAGTTTAATAATGATTCTAATTAAATTAGTCTATTTCTAAATTCACAGCAAATTTAATAAGAATATCCCAAAGTTGTTCTCCAAAAGACGAATTTATTTAAAAAAAATCAATAAAATTCCCTAAATCTTCCGCTCTTTTCTTATTTTCTTTCCTAAATGACATCTTAAGAAAACAAAAGAAGCACTTATTTGCATTTCTAGTATTAATAACAAATAAGTGCAGACATTTCATAAACACTCTCTGTCCTTAATAAATATCATATACAGGCACCGGATGAGCATCATCCGGTGCCTGTATATCTATTATTTTTATGGTACACAGACTATTCCACCTACCCCAACATCTGTTCTATCTTTTCCTGTTTCAAAATAGCGAGAATAGCCTTTCCATTAGGTGTATAATTGAAATTCTCACAGGCAAAGAGACTATTGACAATACTCTCCATTTGAGCATTATCAAGTACCTGCCCGTAAGGTGCAGCCGCTGCCTGAGCCAAGTGAAGAGCAATATTGGCATTAACCTCCTCTAATGCCTTCATACCCTGTTCCATCGTTGTGGAGAGAATATCATGAAGCAATGTATCAGCTGCCACACCTTCCATCCCTGCCGGTATGGCATTCACCGCATAGGTGTCACCCCCCAAGCTGGTAAGTTCAAAGCCTGCGGCTGTCAGTTCATCTTTCATCTGTCCTAAAACCACAGTCTCCTGAAGAGAGAGCTGAACCGTCTGTGGGAACAGAATCTTCTGTGAATGAATCTGGCGGGCTGCAAGTTGACGTTTATATTGCTCAAAAAGAATACGAAGATGGGCCCGATGCTGATCGATTATCATCAATCCCGACTTTACGGCAGTGATGATATAACGTCCTTTATATTGATAATGTGAAGGCGATTTCTCCTCAAGAGGACTCTCCTGAGAAGAAGGCTCAACCGGAAAGAGAGTCTCAACACCCGGTTCCTGATGCCGCCCCAATCCTTCATACAACTGTTCCCAATGATTAGCTGAAGAATGATGGGATTGCTCTCCCTGTGGGCGATATCCATTATCCTGATCTAAAAATTGACTCGTTTGAGTGTCCGAGGAGTCTGCTGCATCCGACATCTTTCCCTGAAAAAGAGAAGGCGCTGCCGGTACCGACTGGCTGGTCATAAACGGATTATACTGCGGATTGATCTTCACTTGAGGCATATCCGTTCCCTGCATAGAGTCATATAAAGGAATATCCGGTTTCCCTTCTGTATCAAACTCCAGAGCAGACACGTCATTGAACGTTCCGACAGCATCCTTCACCGCAGCTGTGAGAAGCTGATAAACGGTCTGCTCATCCTCAAACTTAATCTCTGTCTTCGTCGGGTGAATGTTCACATCTATCGTCTTGGGATCTACTTCAAAATAGATAAAGTAAGGTACCTGATCACCGGGAGTTACCAACCGCTCATAAGCAGAAACGATAGCGCGATGAAAATACGGATGCTTCATATAGCGTCCGTTGACAAAGAAATATTGATGAGCACCCTTTTTGCGAGCTGCCTCAGGCTTACCTACGAAGCCAAGAATAGAACATACCGATGTCTCGACCTTCACAGGCAACAGCTGCTGATTGATCTTCATGCCGAACACATCAACTATTCGTTGACGCAGCCCTCCTTTCTTCAGCGAATACAACTCTGTACCATTACTGTGAAAGGTAAAATTAATGTGCGGATACACGAGGACTATACGCTGAAAGGCCTGAAGAATGTTGTTCAGTTCCGTAGCGTTAGATTTTAGAAATTTCCGGCGTGCCGGCACATTATAAAAGAGATTCTCTATCATGAAATTAGAACCGACCGGACAAGCAATAGGTTCCTGACTCACAAATTTCGATCCGGCAATGGAAAGATGAGTACCCACCTCTTCATCAGCCGTCCGCGTACGGAGTTCCACCTGCGCCACAGCTGCGATTGACGGGAGCGCCTCGCCACGGAAACCCATTGTGTGAAGATCAAAAAGATCCTCAGCACGCCGGATCTTCGACGTTGCATGGCGCTCAAACGACAGGCGGGCATCAGTCTCCGACATACCACAACCATTGTCGATCACTTGAATAGAAGTGCGGCCGGCATCCACTACGAGAACATTGATCTCTGTGGCACCAGCATCGACGGCATTCTCAACAAGCTCCTTAATTACGGAGGCCGGACGTTGTATCACCTCTCCGGCAGCAATTTGATTAGCTACCGAGTCGGGTAGAAGTTGTATATGATCTGACATCAGATTAACTAATTAATTCAACAACCATATCCAAAGGGCTGAAAGTGCCACGACGAGCAGAAAAATCCAAAGGGCTGAGCCTAACATAGGAACACGCTGACGCATATCCCGCTGTCCATGACGGAAAGCACCTCGAAGATGCGAAAAATCACAGTCTGTCATTCTACTAGTCTCTTCTGGTGAGCAGGAATCCATATCACGACGGGCTTGCTCTTCCAGTTGTCGCAGACGTTGCCGACGCTGCTCTCTTTCAGATATTTCCAAGTGGAAACGACGTGGCTTGGCATTCGGTATAAATAATCCCATTATCTCTTCAATTCGTTTGAGGCTACCGTTGTCTCCTTGGCCGCCGGTTCAGCAGGCGTCGGTGTCGGTGTCTGAGCCGGACCTTTTATATTCTGTAATGGAGCCTCATGACGCTTTATATTCTTCAGCTCAGTGCCTGCTGCTTTGCCACGCCAGACAAAGACATCAGCCGGATCTGTCGGCCGGACATAATCAAACCAGGCAAAACCATCTATCTTATCGGTCCCCGGCGGAATCTGTGTCATCGGATAGAGTACTCCAGAAGCCTTCGACGTCCAAATACGATCGAGACGGCGCTCAGGCGTGATATACATACGCATCGTATCGGTTTCCATCGAATTGAGACCAATCAGTGTCGAATCCTTATCATCCATTGGGAAATAGACCGAGATGACATTACCAATCGCATCGGTACGGCGTATCTTCCCTTCTGTAAAATAAGCATACATTTCCTTTGAAGACACCTGATTGTAATGTGTTGAGTCGGGCATCAACTCGATCGAGTAAGCTTGTCCGAGCACTTGTGCCTCGCGTATGGTTGAGTCGCGTGAATAAGCCTTTATCACTTCTCCGAAGAGCTGACGCGATCCATTCCATACGATCGGGTCGTGATACATCGTCATACAAGAGTCCTTTGAATTGATAACCAAAGAGTCGCAGACACCCTGCAGATCTTGTCTATAGGCACGTACCTTATAATAGCAATGCACCTTTCGCCATACCGAATCAGTATTGATATTGAAAGTCTCGATACGCAAAGTATCACCATGGACATAAAGCGTGTCGCCCTGCGAATAATCCTTGAGTAAGGCTTGACGGGTGGCAAAGCCTTTGCCCGTCTGCTCATTGTAGTCCACATGTCCACAATAAAGCTCATTCTTATTCTTCTTATCCTTATAGATCACATTGCCATGGCCGCTGTTTGCTCCTGTCTTGCTGTTGTAGTATAGCGTATCTCCGGTTATCTCCTTCTCCTGATTTTCTACAGTAGACCGTCCGAAGAGCTGCGCCTGATCACTATTCGTATTGAAGAAGGCATTTTCTGTATATACCTTTCCGTTCTTACTGGTGATTACTGATGCTTGTGGTTGTCCTTGTCCGTGGTTGGGCGTGTATTTTCCGAGCACATGTGCCAGCTTTGTCCGTGTATCATAATACAGCGTGTCCGTAGACACATGACTACGGTCTGTGTAAAGCTGTACGTCATAATAAAACACAGCCTGCTTCGTCTCTGTATTGTACTCACCCCAGTCACTACTCAGTTTCGAGTTCTTATCGACCAACCGGCCGCCCTTAAAGAAATAGGCATTGCTATAAAGCCGGTCATAGTTGAGCGAGTCGCAATAGAGCGTCTGACCGCGGTGCTTCAGCACGACATTGCTTCGGGCTTCCATTATCTGTCCTTCGCCATCATACCAGGCCCGATCACAAACCAAAGAAAGTGTATCACCCTGACGAAAACGCACATGTCCGAAAGCACGTACCGAGTTGCTTACCTGATAGAAATAAGCACTGTCACACGTCAGATGACTACCCCGATGAAGGAAAGACACGTGGCCTTTGACAATCTGTGCATCAGGATTAGGTCCAAACTGGTCATAGCGCAATTCATCGGAATGGAGCAGATATACGCGGTTATCCCCCGTATCCTTCCGTTTCTTACGTGTTTTCGCAGCGGACGATGTGAAAAGTCCAAGGACAAAGAGGCATAGAACCATCAAAACGACAGTTCTATGCCCTATTGGTTGAGGAGTCAGAGAGACCTTACGCCTCTGTGTTCCCAGTATAATAAGAAACAGTGTCCGTACATACCGCTGCAGCCCCTCGGGCGAAACAGCATGCAAACTTTGAGACACCGTATTCTTAAAACTCTTATTTAATCCACCCTTCATATTCGAATGTACAGTCTTTGTAGCGGTCAGCCATCTTTACATAAGTATGTTTGATCTTATCCACTACCCAATCATGCAAGGTCTTCTCGCGAGCTTTGCTAAGAACTACGTTACGCATCACCTGAAAATCTTCGGTGATCGTTGCACGATGACCAGGCGTACGGGCTTTCAGCTTCACAATGGCCGTCACGGTTTTTCCACGGCTGTTCACCATCTCAAAGGGTGCAGAGATCTCTCCGACCTTCATCGTATCGACAACACGCGCAACCTCCGTAGGCAGATCCTTCATCTGGAACTTCGGCGAAATACCATCTGCTGTGGAGTTAGTCATCATACCCTTATTATTTTTTGTATCCTTATCGTCGCTAAGGAACGTTGCGGCCTCCTCAAAAGAAAACTTGCCATTCTTCAGATCAGTAGAAATGGAATCGAGCTGTAACTTAGCCTTGTCAATAGCTTCGGGAGACACACGGGGCTTGAGCAGGATATGACGCACCTTGATCTTATCGCCTCGCTTATCGATGAGCTGAATAATATGATAACCAAATTCCGATTCTACAATTTTGGAGATCTTATTGGGATCGGTAAGGTTGAAAGCCACATTGGCAAATGCAGGATCAAGCAAGCCACGTCCTACATAATCCATCTCACCTCCCTGGCGTGCCGAACCGGGATCCTCCGAATAGAGTTTGGCCAGCGCAGAGAATGATGTCTCACCTTTGTTCACACGATCGGTGAAATCGCGGAGTTGATTCTTCACACGATTGATCTCTTCCTGTGATATCTTCGGAGCATGGGTGATAATCTGTACCTCCACCTCCTCAGGCACATAAGGCAGCGAATCAGCAGGCAGCTTACGGAAATATTCACGCACATCAGCCGGTGTCACCTTCACGTCCTTCACCAAATTCTCTTTCTCTTTTTGTATAAGTTGCTGGTTCTTGAAGTCATCATGCATCTCCTGACGCATCTCCTTCACACTCTGCTTACGATACTCCTCCAGTTTTTCCCGTGATCCGGCCACAGAGATCCAATGGTTGATCTGCTGATCAATGCCGTTCACCACCTCGCTTTCTGACACTTCTACAGAATCGAGTACTGCCTGGTGAAGGAACAGCTTCTGCAAAGCCAGTTGCTCTGGCAGTGTACAGTCAGGATTACCTGAAGGAGTGATACCCTCGGCAAGCATCTGCATACGCAATGCCTCCACATCTGATTTGAGGATGGGCTCGTCACCTACGACCCAAATTACTTCATCGACAATACTGCTTTCGGGGACAGGTGCTTCCACCGTCTTGGCAGCAGAATCGTTTGCGGACTCACGGACGGCTGTATCAACCGGTACTGTTCCTTCTGTCGTAGCAGTTACGGTGGTATCTTTCACCATACCGCGGAAATGGAAGCCCGGCAGTGTGCCACGTCCGGCGAGTGCCGTAAGGGCGCATATACTGAGGGCAATGAATACCTGAAATTTCTTGTTCATTCTATTTCTATTTTAAGCTCGCAGGGCCTGGTTGCCTATATTATCTGCATAAACTGTTCTCTTCCAACAATCCCATAAAAGCCCTCGGGTTATTTTTCTTCTTTCACGGTGGCAAGAACCTGCTCATTGACCTCTACAGGATATCTCTTACGAAGTTGTTCCACCCACTGTTTCTCCAGTTCTTCCTGATAGTCGGCTATCACCTGGGGACGCACATCCTCCACCGATTCCGGCTTTTTCAGTTTTTTACCATAAACAGAATGATAAGGAAAATCCTTCACAGATCCTGCCACTGTATCAACATCGAAGATACAGCTGTCTACAAGTGCATCATCACCTTTTTTAAAAATTCCTTTCACTACATGAATACGTACAACACTATCAGTATTAAACGTACTTCCCAGTATTTTAGCCCATTCCTCAAAAGGAACACCTTTTAAAGAAGTCTTTACGGCCTTGATATCACCGGCCGTACGCGTATAGTAGGCTATACCCTTGAAACGAGGTTCATCCCAACGGTAGAGCTTCTTATGCTTCTTATAATACCGCTCCTGACCGACACTGTCAGTCTGGGCCATATTCCACACCTGACGGTTGCTTATTTCGAAAAGAAGCAGGCCGTCATGATATTCCTGAATAAGATATTTCAGATTACTGTCTTTTGCCGTCATCTCCAGTCGTTTCCGAGCCAGGAGCTCTTCGGCGGACATGTGTTGCTGACGGGCCAACGTATCGATCTTTTGGGCAATGATCCGTTCACGCAAGCCACGCCGGTCAATATATTTAAGAATAATGGGGCGCTGCTGCTCATAGGGAAAGAACTTGCGTTTTTCCTCTACTTTCACAATATGCCACCCCGCAGGTGAGAGAAAAGGTCGGCTTATCTTTCCTGTATCAAGCGAGAAAGCCTGATCCTCAAACTCTTTGAACGTCTGGCCTTTGGCTATGTAGCCCAAATCACCGCCTTGTACGGCAGAACGAGGATCCTGACTGTACTGCTTGGCCAACTCGCCAAAATCGCCGCCCTTCAACAGGACGTTATAAAGAGAATCGATACGCTCCTTGCATGCGGACTGTTCTTTCTCACTGGCTTTCTGTGGCATACGAACGAATATATGAGCCACTCTTACCAGTCCTCCGTTGTCATCAATGCGTCGCCGCGAATTCTCATAGATACGTCGGGCCGCAGCCTCAATATCTGTAGAATCAATCATCGTCGGCCGGATTTGCTGGTCGCGATAAACGGCAAATTCTTTCTGAAAAGACTTCAGCGTGTCAAGCCGCGCGTCCATCGCAGCTTGTACCTTCAGCTTATAATCTACAAAGAGGGGCACATAGTCTTTCACACTCTTCTTTTCCATCACATCACCTGTATTATTCTTACTATACAGATAAGCGAACTCAGAGCGCAATACTGGTTTACCCGCAATGGTCATTACCACTGGATCGTCAGCCGACTGGGCCAGGCAAAAAGAGCCGCCCAAAAGAAGGGCGGCTGTCAAGTGTATCAATCTCATTTTTTAGTATTGCTTTATTCCGGACGCGAGTAGTTCGGAGCCTCACTGGTGATCGTAATATCATGAGGATGGCTCTCGAGCACACCTGCATTCGTAATTTTCGTGAACTTAGCATCGTGGAGCTTCACGATATCGGCTGCACCGCAATAGCCCATACCAGAACGGAGGCCACCGGTGAGCTGATAGATCACTTCCTGAACAGTTCCCTTATAAGGAACACGGCCAGCGATACCCTCGGGAACGAGCTTCTTGGCATCCTTAATGTCGCTCTGGAAATAGCGGTCGCGTGAGCCGTTCTTCTGCTCCATTGCCTCAAGTGAACCCATACCACGGTAAGCTTTGAACTTACGACCATTGAAAATGATGGTATCGCCAGGGCTTTCCTCCGTACCGGCAACGAGTGAACCGATCATCACGCTGGAGCCGCCGGCTGCCAAAGCCTTCACGATATCGCCCGAATAGCGCAATCCACCATCTGCGATCAGAGGTACATCCGTATCCTTCAAAGCAGAATAGACATCGTAGACAGCGCTCAACTGAGGCACGCCCACACCGGCAACGACACGGGTCGTACAGATACTGCCCGGGCCGATACCTACCTTCACTGCATCAGCACCGTTCTCTACAAGATATTTAGCAGCAGCACCGGTAGCGATATTGCCAACAACAACATCGAGGTTGGGGAATGCGTTCTTTACCTCGTGCAGTTTATCCACAACTCCCTTTGAATGACCATGGGCTGTATCGATGACAATAGCGTCGACACCTGCTTCTACAAGAGCCTGTGCACGCTGGAGGGTGTCAACAGTAACGCCTACACCTGCAGCCACACGCAAACGGCCCTTAGAGTCTTTGCAGGCCATTGGCTTATCCTTTGCCTTGGTAATATCCTTATATGTAATCAGACCTACGAGATGATTCTCGGAATCTACTACAGGAAGTTTCTCGATCTTGTTCTCCTGAAGGATCTGGGCAGCATCCTGCAGATTGGTCTGCTGATGGGTGGTCACCAGATTCTCTGATGTCATCACCTCATCAATAGTCTTATCCAGACGACGCTCGAAACGAAGATCACGATTGGTGACAATACCTACCAAGTGATTCTCATCATCAACAACGGGAATACCACCGATATGATATTCGTGCATCATATTGAGTGCGTCTTTCACAGAACTGCCACGACGGATCGTCACGGGGTCATAAATCATACCATTCTCAGCACGCTTTACGATGGCCACCTGACGAGCTTGCTCCTCAATGGTCATATTCTTATGAATCACACCAATTCCACCCTCACGAGCAATGGCAATAGCCATAGCGCTCTCTGTAACAGTGTCCATAGCGGCCGTAACGAAGGGAATGTTCAACTCGATGTGACGAGAAAAACGTGTCTTCAACTGCACCTCTTTGGGCAACACCTCAGAATAAGCGGGAATCAACAGGACGTCGTCGAAAGTGAGACCGTCCAATACAATCTTGTCTGCAACAAATGATGACATAAAAAATACTTTAGGAATTTATTGCGTGCAAATTTACTCATAATTTCCGAGATATGCACGAGGATTCCTTCTTTTTCTCAAATGGTTAATGCTATTTAACGCACAAAACCAAACTGATACGGTTCTAAATACAGCCTTGAAAGTGCTCTGCCCACAGGACTAACGCCTCTACCCTAATGCTATATTCGGTAACTGCCTGTTCCAGATTAATCACCATCAAAAGATCTTTTTGCCTCTCTTCAAGACATATGTTTTCATTAGCTTATATTCAATGGTTTCCACGAGCAATTTGGTGTGAAATGAGGACTCGGAAACGATATAAAGACTTTCTGTATTTCTGCAAGCCTCTGAATCCTTCGCTATTCATACACTCCAGCCCGTTTCATCTTTATAAAAACATGCCCACAAATAAGATCATTCATACTTCTCCACATGCCGCCTCATTACAGCAAATCCTAAAACAACCCATTTTACAACACTACAAAAGCATACAGACATGCCAAAATAAATAAACCTAGACTACAACGGGGCTCTATAAACGCACAATCCCCATCTCCGACAGCGGAGACAGGGATTTGCGTTACCTGAAATCTAATCTTTTTCTTACGCTTAAGAAAATAAATACCTCTGAAAAATCTTAAACCTAAAACTAAAAACCTATATGAAACAATCTACTAACTTTAAATCTTGTATTCAGAGTGATCCTTTCACAAGAACCTTTATTTCTGAATTGCGATGCAAAGGTAACATTAATTCCTCATTTCCGCAATAGCTGTTAGCACTCTTTAGCCTAATACCCCCATTTCCTTGACATTTATCAAGTTTTATGTGCTCGCACACAACAGTCGTTAACACGTATTTCCAAGTCATTAACAATCCACATGGAAACAAACGCAAAAGCTTCCGGATTTCGAACAGAACACATTGGCTCCTATCTCTCGGAAAATGACATTCACCTACAGCTAATTTCGTGAACAACGTTCATTGACTGACGAGCCGTAAAAAGTACACACCATCTTCGCCCGGCTTGAAAACAAGTCGACTACCCAAAAGGCTATTTCACTATAATCCTATAAAATAAAAGTTAGGCTCTTGCCCGCGTACGGAATGTACAATTATAGATAATTGTCATTTGTACCTTGCCTTCATCGGTATAATGAAGACTGTAAGAGATAATGTGAAGTCCATGTGCCTGAATCATTGCCGGATGCTTAATCGTTACAAAATAAATTTAGTATTACTGATGAAACACTGACAGGAAACAAAGTGTCATAGATGCGAAGACGGATACCGACATTCAATGCCGGGCATTCCGTAAATATGCTGTCAAGAGGGATCTCTTTAGAAAGGTATTAGCATTTCCCTTTCCGGAGATATCTTGTCACTATCAGATTATCTTTCTAATGCGATGCAAAGATAGTACTTATTTTCAAAAACAATGCATTGATCTATCAAAAATTTACTTTCAACCCAAATTATCATTAAAGATTTGAAGTATCCTGTACTATTATCGAGCAGGCTGCTTCGAGGCAAAGCGGCTCACCCGATAAACCTAGGGGAGTTATGCATATAGTTTGGTAAGTCTGAAAAGAAGGATTTTGATATCCGTCACGCCTCTGAGAGAAGCCCAGAAAGCCCTGATCTTAGCGTTATAACTTCAAAAGAGCCATGAAAGCTCTTGGGTGTATGCTTCAAAAAATATGCGGGATGCTGCATCTGAACAATATCCTACAAAAGCGGGCTTTTTAAGGGGCGACTAAATAAGGTGGCGATCCTGTATGGCCGGGAAGGATGTCGGGATTCCCTTCCTCTCTTCCGGGGAAGGGGCGGGGAGATGCAGGGCGTGACCTGTCCGAAGTGGACGGCCCCCTGAAATTTATCCTATTTTTCTCTACAGTCAAAAATCCCGGGCACAGAGGTCCACTACAGGCCCCTTCGCAGTAGCCGACCGTCCGATTTTCAGGCAGCAAGAGACGCCAGTCGGCCTCTTTGTTGTCCCGTTTGCTTGCCGTTTTTCAAGATGTTGAAAATCAATAAGCTGACAAAATAACTGTATCCCAGAAAATGTTACCATTGGATACTTTGCCCTTGCAAGTATCTTCCTGACTTCTCCTGATCTTACTAGCCACTTTTTCTCTTATCAACGGAGACAGCAGGCACCTTGCAGAAAGCTATCCTAAAAAAAGTAGACAGTCAGGTAAAAACGTACTATTTTTCTTTACAGAATACGGTCCCACAGACAGGCAACAGTCCGAGCGTGTTGTCTGTCAGGACCGGATATACCCTTTGGGGCATTGGGTATGAAAAGTTTAGCCGTTCGGGCCCGGGTTAAACAATCCCCTATATTTCTTAGGTGAGCCCACAACTCCACTAGGTTTATCGGGTGAGCCGGCAAAGCGACGGACAGAATACCGGCAAGAGGGTACATGACATCGGGAAATCCTATAAAATAGAATTAATGTTTGCGACCTAGTGACTATCTTGACTCCAAAACAAAAAGGCAAATTAGACTATAGTACCCTTTACCATAGTCCGATCTGCCTTTCATAAAAAACATCTATTATGACGTCTGTATATCTATCAACAATGATCCCATCGGATCAGTTTGCCATTTCTGATATGAACTTGATACGTACAAGCCGTACCTTTTCCTCTGCGGTGAGTCCGCCATCATCGTCATAGACGTCTGCTCCCTCAATGGCATCATCCACATCGTCAGTCTCGCTCTCTCGGAACCAGTCGTAGATGGCATCTACATCTTCGGGGTCGATGTTGTCCTCATTATCAAGATAGTAATTAAGATTCACTTTCATACCACTGTAAACGATCGACTCAATCTCGGTAATCAGATCGTCGAACTCCAACACCTGAGCACGTGCGATCTCATCAAGATCGATACGCTTATCAATCAGTTCGATGATCTTCAGTTTCTTCTTTGACTTATTAGGCAATGAAATCACACGCATCATATCAGCCCTTTGTATATCATTCTCATCACAATATTTCTTGATGAGTTCGATAAAAGGTTTTCCGAACTTGCGTGCCTTACCCATACCAACACCTTGGATCTGCTGCAACTCCTCAATAGTAACGGGAAAATTAGTCGCCATCTGGGAAAGCGATATATCTTGGAACACCACCCATGGGGCAAGTTTGTTCTTGCGGGCCACATCGCGCCGCAAACCCTTCAATTGAGCGAAGAGAGCCTCATCAAGTGCACTCACGCCCTCGTTGCCTTCCTCTACAGCCTCAAACTCATGATCGTCCACCACTGGAAACGGTTTGGGATTGCGCAGATACATACGACCGGCGGCCGTAAGTTTCAGCAAGCCATAATTCTCCACATCCTTACGGATAAAGCCCGAGAGCATAGCCTGACGTATCACGGGGTTCCAAATCTTCTTATCTGCCTCATCAGCCGTCTTTCCGCCTCCAAACTCCGGTAGTTTGTCATGCTGATGGCGCACAATATTATCGGTGCGTCTGCCACGCACAAAATCAATGATATAAGCCTGATCAAAGTTCTCCTTCGTCGCTTTGATGGCTTCGAGCACAGCGATAAGAGCGTCCTGCGCATCCTTCGGCTTGGAAGGATGAAGACAGTTGTCACAATTGCCGCAGTTATCTTTGGGATAATCCTCCCCGAAATAATGGAGCAGGAGTTTACGTCGGCAAATAGCCGACTCGGCATAGGCTTTCGTCTCAGCCAACAGCTGGCGACCGATCTCACGCTCATTCTCCCCCTTATTCTCCATGAACTTCTCAAGCTTTTTCAAGTCCTTGGGCAGATAGAAAGCGATACAGATACCCTCACCACCATCACGGCCGGCACGTCCCGTCTCTTGATAATATCCCTCCAGACTCTTAGGAATATCATAATGAATAACGAACCGCACGTCGGGCTTATCGATACCCATACCAAAAGCGATCGTAGCAACGATGACATCAATATCCTCGCGTAGGAAAGCATCCTGTGTGGCATTGCGCTCCTCCGTATCAAGACCAGCATGATAAGGCGCTGCCTTAAAACCGTTGAGTTTCAGCTTTTGCGCGAAGTCATCCACCTTCTTACGCGAAAGGCAGTAAATAATACCACTCTTACCGGGATGCTGACGCAGGAAACGGATGATCTGACTGTCAGTATCTTCCTCAGAGAGTTTCTGACGTACCTCGTAATATAGATTAGGACGATTGAAGGAAGAACGGAACTCCGTAGCATCCATGATGCCCAGACTCTTCTTAATATCGGCACGTACCTTATCAGTGGCCGTCGCTGTAAGGGCTATGACAGGTGCATTGCCTATTTTATTAATAGTTGGACGGATATTACGATATTCCGGACGGAAATCGTGTCCCCATTCCGAGATACAATGAGCTTCGTCAATGGCATAAAAAGAAATCTGGAACGAACGGAAAAACGCCAGATGATCCTCCTTATTGAGCGACTCCGGCGCTACATAAAGGAGTTTTGTCCGTCCGCTCTTCACATCCTCTTCCACCCGATTGATAGCAGCACGGTTGAGTGAGGAATTGAGAAAATGAGCCACCCCGTCATCTTCGGTAAGACCGTTGATCACATCGACCTGATTCTTCATCAGCGCAATGAGGGGTGATACGACGATAGCCGTACCATCCATGATGAGAGACGGCAATTGATAGCAGAGACTCTTACCTCCACCTGTAGGCATGAGCACAAAAGTGTTATGCCCGGCCATCAAATTACGGATAATGGCTTCCTGGTCGCCTTTGAAACGGTCGAACCCAAAATAGCGTTTTAGTTCTTCAGTCAGATTTACTTCCTTGGTCATTGATTGCGTGATTTTCTAGTTTGTAAGATGAAGGCCATAAAAGGCAAAAACAGATATGAAGCACCAGAGACTTCCCCTAGGCCCACCCGACAACGGGTCGCCCGGAGGACGGGATTCCGACTAAAGCCGAAGAGCACAATCTATCTTCCAAATGACACGGGACCTGGGAGAAAAGTTCCTGTATCCGACAATACGGACGCAGTCACCTCCTCCCATCCCAAAGGATGGCTATTCCTCTTATGCGGTCTGAAGCTCCTGCAAATGAGACTTGCTAAGTTGTTCGCGTGCATAGTCCAATGTCACTTCAAAGTGATCGACCCGACGCGAAGGCATCTCATACATAGCATCAACCATAATATTCTCAACGATCGAGCGGAGACCACGTGCGCCCAACTTGTATTCCACAGCCTTGTCGACAATAAAGTCTAAAGCCTCGTCGGAAAAGGTAAGCGTCACATGATCCATCTCAAAGAGCTTCACATACTGTTTGATGATTGAGTTCTTCGGTTCTACGAGGATACGGCGCAAGGCCGCACGATCGAGAGGATTGAGATAAGTTAGTACCGGCAGACGGCCAATGATCTCTGGGATAAGACCAAATGACTTCAGATCCTGCGGCACGATATACTGCATGAGATTACCCTTATCGATATGACGGGCATTCTGCACAGAGTTGTAACCCACCACATGGGTATTCATTCGCTGTGCTATCTTACGCTCGATGCCATCAAAGGCACCGCCGCAAATAAAGAGAATATTCTTTGTATCAACATGGATGTAGTCCTGGTCAGGATGCTTACGGCCACCCTTCGGCGGTACGTTGACCATTGTTCCCTCCAGGAGTTTGAGCAATCCTTGTTGCACACCCTCACCACTCACATCACGTGTAATGGACGGATTATCGCTCTTGCGGGCAATCTTGTCGATCTCGTCAATAAAGACGATACCACGCTGGGCTGCCTCTACATCATAATTGGCTACCTGCAGCAAACGCGAGAGAATACTCTCCACGTCCTCACCCACATAACCGGCCTCGGTAAACACTGTCGCATCGACAATGGTGAAAGGCACATCCAACAAACGGGCAATGGTACGGGCTAACAATGTCTTACCCGTTCCCGTCGATCCTACCATGATGATATTACTCTTTTCGATCTCCACGCCGTCATCATCGACTGGCTGCTGAAGACGCTTATAATGATTATACACCGATACAGCGAGGGTGCGTTTGGCATCATCCTGACCGATGACGTACTGATCGAGATATTTCTTGATTTCCTTGGGTTTGGGCACCTTCTTCAGTTTAAACTGATGATCACTGCCCATATTAGACTTTGTTGTATCGGTATCGGGCAAATCAAGTATTCCCGTCTGCCGGACAATATTATAGGCTTGAACGGCACACTCTTCACAGATAAAGCCGTTTATGCCCGTGATGAGCAGACGTACATCCTGCTCACCGCGTCCGCAGAAACTACATACTTTCTTCTTTACCATAATTATTAATAAAGGGTATTGATGATAATGTTTAACCTGAGAACTGATGGACATTCATCTGTCCGCCAGCATTTATTTCTTACGCGTCAACACCTCGTCGATCATACCATATTCCTTAGCTTCCTCTGCCGTCATCCAATAGTTGCGGTCAGAATCTTTCCATACTTTTTCGTAAGGTGTATGAGAATGATCGGAGATAATGGTGTAGAGCTCCTTCTTGAACTTCTGGATCTCCCTTGCCTCGATCTCAATATCTGAAGCCTGGCCCTGCACACCACCAAGTGGCTGATGGATCATCACACGGCTGTGGGGCAATGCAGAACGTTTGCCCTCCTGGCCACTGACGAGCAGTACTGCAGCCATCGAGGCAGCCATTCCCGTACAGATCGTGGCTACATCAGAGGTGATAAACTGCATCGTGTCATAAATTCCCAAACCGGCGGTTACCGATCCTCCGGGAGAGTTGACATAGATCGAGATATCTTTTCCGTTATCAACGGAATCAAGATAAAGCAACTGTGCCTGCAACGTATTGGCGGTATAATCATCGATCTCCGTACCAAGGAAGATGATACGGTCCATCATCAGACGGGAGAATACATCCATCTGTGTCACATTTAGCTGACGTTCCTCAAGGATGTAGGGATTGAGATATTGATTCTGAGCGCGTACCACGTCCTCAAGAGCTAACGAACTGATGCCCGTACGGTCCATGGCAAACTTTCTAAAATCCTTGTTCATAATGATTCTTTCTTATTACCTATTTTTATTTACATGATATGTTTCCGATATCTCCTCTGCGAAGACCGGACAAATAATACACGAAAAAAGAGGTTATCGACTCTTTTGCTGTTGATCGTATCACAAAGATACACAGAAAAGTCGACAACCTCTTATTATAGAGCGAATATTTTGCTTAAAAAAGGTTATAAGAAGAGGCTTTCGCCCCTAATTATAATGTTTTTGACCGATTGCAGTTGATCTGATCATCATCTGTGAACCATTTGGCAAACAATCTCTCCATAGGGAGAAACCGTCTTCCGATCCACATCCTACGATACACAGGATCTATTATTTATCGTTCTCTGCGAGCTTGTTGAAGTCATCAAGTGAGATTGCCTTCTTATTCAGCTTCACAGCATCCTTCACAGCAGCAGTCAGCTTAGCATCGAGGGCACGCTGAACAAAGTTGTTCACGTTCTCACGCTTCTTCAGCAGCTCATCGGTGTAATTGTCAACATACTCCTCAGGCACATTGTTCATGCCATACTGAGCGAACTGCATGCGGGCCATTTCCTTAGCAGCGTTCTTCACGTCAGCGTCCTCAACCTTGATACTGAACTGGGTAGCGAGCTTATTCTGAATAAGGCTCCACTTGAGCTCCTTCACTGAAGGCTCATAGTTCTTCTCGAGATCCTCATCGCTGGCCTTCGGATTGTTCTGCTTAACAATACGCTTGAGTAAAGCATCGGGGAAGGTCAGATCACCTACCTTCTTCTCTGCATACGCACGCACGTCATAAAGGAAGCGGAAGTCTGCACTCTTGTCAAGCTGCTCCTTCACCATTTCACCGAGTTTCTTGCGGAAATCCTCTTCTGTCTTCACCTCGTCCTTACCAAGTACCAGGTCGAAGAGCTCCTGATTCACCTCATGAGCCTTGAAACGGCTGATCTCTGTGATCTGGAAACTGAAGTCACCCGTATGAGCGGCAACTTCTTCTTTTTTGATCTTCAACAGTGAGCTTACCTCTACGTCACTCTCAGGATAAGCCTTGCGGGGATTGAAAGTGATGATATCACCCTTTTTGGCACCATCGAAGAGCTTCTTCTGATCGTCAACCTTGATATAGCTAGGCATGAGTACAGCACCCTCAACAGTGATGCCACCCTCGAGCGTATTGCCCTCGGCATCCAGCTCGCGCAGATCACCCTTCAACATATCATTATCCTGATAGTCGTCTACCTGCTCATACTTGCCGGCACGCGATGCGATAGCGCTCACCTGATCGTCGATCACCTTGTCGTCAACAGTGATGTCGTAGTAGTCTACGGTGTCATCCTGGCCCAGAGTAACATCGAACTCAGGAGCTACAGCGATATCGAATACGAAAGTATAAGGAGCGTCCTTCTCCAGATCCTGCGGCTCCTGCTTCTCAGAAGCGAGGGGCTCACCGATCATATTGATGTTGTTGTCACTAAGATATTTCTGGAGTGATTCACCCAACTTCTTGTTGATCACGTCCATCTTCACAGCGCTACCGTACTGACGACGGATCAGATTCATAGGCACCTGACCAGGGCGGAAACCGGGGTAATTAGCCTTCTTACGATAATCCTTAAGCGTCTTCTCTACGTCTGCGCTGAAATCAGCCTCCTCGATAGTGATGGTCATCAGTCCGTTGACCTTATCGGGGCATTCGAATGAAATATTCATCTTGATTGATTAATTATATTAATTTTTATTTGATATTACTTCTGAAGTCCTTGCCTCAATATGGTGCCACAACAGCACCACCCTTTGCACGAGTTTACAATTTCGCGGGCGCAAAGTTACCTAATTTTCACCATATTACCTAATAATAAGGAGAAAAATGCAATTTTTTAACCAACAGGAATCTCTTCTGCTCTATTCTACCCTACGACTTGAAGGAAAATTTTATATTCCTTTATCGTCTCTTTTCCGTTCCAGTTCAGCAAGCAATTCCTTACGTGCCTCAAGTGCAAAAGCACGATCCTCCTCATCGCTCTGAAACTTGCGATAGACAAAGTTCTCGCTCAGATAGTTTTTGCGGACCACTTTGTTGGCGGCCAACTCTTCTGGCAGTCCCTGGAAAAGGATACGTCCTTCAAACAGCAAATAGGCCCTGTCAGTGATAGACAAAGTCTCTTGCACATTATGGTCAGTGATAAGAATACCTATATTGCGATATTTCAGTCTCCATACAATATGTTGGATATCTTCCACTGCAATAGGGTCGACACCGGCGAACGGTTCGTCCAGCATGATGAACTTCGGGTCGATAGCCAGACAACGGGCGATCTCCGTACGACGGCGCTCACCTCCTGACAAACGGTCACCTTTGTTCTTACGCACTTTATTGAGACGAAACTCAGCGATCAGGCTTTCGAGTTTATCAAGCTGTTGCTGATGGGAGAGCGATGTCATCTCCAATACCGACATGATATTATCCTCAACGCTCAACTTACGAAACACGCTGGCTTCCTGGGGCAAGTAACCGATACCTGCACGGGCTCGTTTGTACACGGGATATTCCGTGATCTCTTGATCATCGATGAACACATGACCTTCGTTAGGAATCACCAGTCCGGTAGTCATATAAAACGACGTTGTCTTACCGGCACCATTAGGCCCCAGCAAGCCGACGATCTCACCCTGCCTCACATTAAACGTCACATCCTGGGCCACGGTTCGCTTACCATAACGCTTTACCAAGCCTTCCGAATGAAGCTCCTTGTGTTTCAGTTTACCGGCAAGACGTGCCTCTACCTCCTCGGGCGAAAGTGCCGCGATCTCTTCAGGAATACGGATAGCCTGCGAGTGCTCCTTTCCCGCCTTCTTTTCTTCTGTCATCTTAAAAAATAGTTTGGGCTACAAAAATACTAAAAAATCACCGAATAACGTTTTTAATGCTAAAAACTATTGATTACGAAGCAGTTTTTAACGGATTAATGATTACTTTTGCAGTCAGAACGCCGATTAATCAAGGAGCTGGAAAAGTAGCAGAACCGCATATCTGTTCCACCGTCTCCTCCCCATAGGAGATCCCACTTTCCTCCTTCATCCGGCACATCAATAAATAAAAAAATGCTCATCTATAGACTTTTACACAAGTGGCTCACCACATTCGGCAGTTACCTCATACTCATGGGACGCTCCATCACCCGCCCCGACCGCTTCCGTATGTTTCTAAAACGATATGTGAAAGAAATGTCACAACTCGGTGTTGACTCTATCGGCATCGTACTTCTGATATCTTTCTTCATCGGAGCTGTTATCTGTATCCAGATGAAGGTCAACATCCAATCACCATGGATGCCCCGCTGGGTGACCGGCTACACCACACGTGAGATCATGCTGCTCGAATTTTCCAGTTCCATCATGTGTCTGATCCTCTCCGGAAAGGTGGGTAGCAATATCGCTTCAGAACTTGGCACAATGCGTGTGACACAACAGATCGATGCCCTTGACATCATGGGCGTGAACTCAGCCAACTATCTCATTCTGCCGAAGATCATGGGCCTGATGACCATCATGCCTTTCCTCGTCATCTTCTCCATGGCGATGGGAATCGCCGGTGCTTATGCCACAGCTTTCATCGGTCATATGATGTCACCCGATGATCTGACCCAAGGTCTGCTCCATTCGTTCAACGACTGGTTCGTCTGGATGAGTATCATCAAGAGTGAGTTCTTCGCCTTCATCATCGCCAGCGTCTCCAGCTATATGGGCTACACCGTAGAAGGCGGTTCCGTAGAAGTGGGCAAGGCGTCCACCGACGCCGTCGTCAGCTCCTCGGTGCTCATCCTCTTCTCCGATGTTTTCCTTACGCAGCTTCTCAGCTGAAAAGATGCCCAATTTTCTATAATTCTTCAACGCAACTATGATAGAAGTAAAAGATCTCACAAAATCGTTTGGCAACAAGACGGTGCTTAAAAATATCAACGCCACGTTTGAGACCGGTAAGACCAACCTGATCATCGGGCAATCCGGCTCGGGAAAAACCGTACTGATGAAAAATCTCGTCGGTCTGCTCTCTCCCACCTCGGGCAGTATTCTCTACGACGGACGCAACTTTGTCGACATGACAAAGAAAGAGCGCGTCATGCTTCGCCGCGAGATCGGTATGACTTTCCAAGGCGCTGCTCTTTTCGACTCACTCACCGTACAGGAGAACGTTCAGTTTCCTCTTGATATGTTTTCTAATAAGAACAGCCGGGAACGCGAACGCCGTACACTGGAGTGTCTTGAACGTGTAGGACTGCTTGACGCCGCCAACAAATATCCCAATGAGATCTCCGGCGGTATGCAAAAACGTGTCGCTATCGCACGCGCCATAGTCCTCAACCCCAAATATCTCTTCTGCGACGAACCCAACTCCGGTCTCGATCCGAAAACTTCCCTTGTCATAGACGAACTTCTGTCCAGCATCACAAAGGAATACAATATCACTACTATCATCAACACACATGACATGAACTCTGTGATGGGTATCGGTGAGAACATCATCTTCATCTACAATGGCCATAAAGAATGGACCGGTACGAAAAACGATGTCATGTCCGCAACCAATGAGAAACTGAATGACCTGGTCTTCGCCTCCGACCTTTTCCGCAAGGTAAAGAAAGTAGAGATGGGAGAAGATATGTCACGTAGATGAAGATTTTATGTAACTCCTATTTTTTTATCAAGATCAAGCCGAAGTATCCATTTTTTGTTTTACCTTTGCAGCCGAAATGAGACAAAACGGATAACTTTTTCTCCGATGTCTCTAAAAAAGTTGTCCAAAACCGACGACTTCCTTAAAGAGATTTATCATATAGTCTGCCAATTAAAACATCAATGGAAATCAAAAACTTCACTATCACAAAGCGGGACGGCACTGCAGAGCGCTTTAGTCTCGACAAGATCATGAACGCCATCCTCAAGGCGTTCAACTCCGTGAACGAGCCTGCCGACCTAGGATGTATATCCAAGATTATCAGTCATTTAGATATACACGAGGGTATCAAGGTGGAAGACATACAAAACCAAGTAGAAGAAGCCTTAATGAAAGAAGGGTTCTACAAAGTAGCCAAGAGCTTTATGCTCTACCGCCAACGCCATACTGAGGATCGTGAAACGATGGAGAAGCTGAAATTCCTTACCGACTATTGCGACGCTTCCAATGCTGCCACAGGATCGAAATATGACGCAAATGCCAATGTGGAGCACAAAAACATCGCCACGCTCATTGGCGAGCTACCCAAGTCGAACTTCATCCGTTTGAACCGACGCCTCCTCACCGACCGTATTAAAAAGATGTATGGTAAGGAGCTGGCCGACAAATATCTCAACCTGCTCAACCACCACTTCATCTATAAAAACGACGAGACCAGTCTGGCCAATTATTGTGCCTCCATCACCATGTATCCCTGGCTCATCGGAGGCACCACCTCCATCGGTGGCAACTCTACCGCACCGACCAATCTGAAATCGTTCTGCGGCGGATTCGTCAACATGGTATTCATGGTGTCAAGCATGCTCAGCGGTGCCTGTGCCACTCCTGAGTTTCTGATGTACCTCAACTACTTCATCGGCCTAGAATACGGCAAGAACTACTGGAAGGAAGCCGACAAAGTGGTTGACCTCTCACTCAAGCAGCGTACCATCGACAAGGTGATCACCGATTGCTTCGAACAGATCGTCTACTCCATCAACCAACCTACCGGAGCACGCAATTACCAGGCAGTGTTCTGGAATATCGCTTACTATGACAAGCCTTATTTCGAAAGTCTCTTCGGAAATTTCTACTTCCCTGACGGCAGCCAACCCGACTGGGAAAGCCTCAGCTGGCTGCAGAAACGCTTCATGAAGTGGTTCAACAAAGAGCGCACCAAAGCCGTACTCACCTTCCCCGTAGAGACTATGGCTTTGCTGGCCAAAGATGGCGACGTCATCGACAAAGAATGGGGCGACTTCACCGCAGAAATGTATGCTGAGGGACACTCGTTCTTCACCTATATGAGTGACAACGCCGACTCTCTCAGCTCCTGCTGCCGACTGAGAAATGAGATACAGGACAATGGTTTCAGCTACACCCTAGGTGCCGGAGGCGTGTCTACCGGCTCGAAGAGCGTGCTGACTATCAATCTCAACCGTTGCATCCAGTATGCCGTAAACAACAAACAGGACTACAAGGAATTCCTCTCCGACGTCATCGACCTCACCCATAAGGTACAACTGGCCTACAATGAGAATCTGAAGGAGCTGCAACGCCATGGCATGCTCCCTCTTTTCGACGCAGGATATATCAACATCGGCCGCCAGTATCTCACCATTGGCATCAACGGACTGGTGGAAGCTGCTGAATTTATGGGGCTTCAGATCAACGACAATCCCGACTACCTGGCCTTTGTCCAGACCGTACTCGGACTGGTGGAAAAATACAATAAGCAATACCGCTCCAAAGATGTGATGTTCAACTGCGAGATGATCCCCGCTGAGAATGTGGGCGTGAAGCATGCCAAATGGGACCGTGAAGACGGCTATTTCGTACCCCGCGACTGCTATAACAGCTATTTCTATGTCGTAGAGGATGATTCCCTCAACATTCTCGACAAATTCAAGCTCCACGGTGCACCCTACATCAAGCATCTCACTGGTGGTTCGGCACTCCATATGAACCTCGAAGAGCATCTGTCAAAGGCACAGTACCGCCAGCTCCTGAAAGTGGCTGCCAAAGAAGGATGCAACTATTTCACGTTCAACATTCCTAATACGATCTGTAACGACTGTGGACACATCGATAAGCGCTACCTCAAAGAGTGTCCCCACTGCCACAGCAAGAACGTCGACTATATGACGCGCATCATCGGCTATCTCAAGCGCGTGAGCAACTTCTCTGCGGCACGACAGGAAGAAGCCGCACGCCGTTACTATGCCGGCAAAGAAAAAATGGCAGCCTGCGAATAAGACCACGGCAGCCCGCATCCATTCCGGACGGGCTGCTCATCCATATTATATATCGACACGATTCACCAACATCAACACCCATATTCATCATCATGCTTAAATACGTCAATACAGGGGTGGTATTTCAGGAAATACCCGATGAGGTAACCCTCGCCGTCAACATCTCCAACTGTCCCTGCCGCTGTCCCGGCTGCCACAGCTCTTATCTTTGGAGCGACACAGGCGAACCGCTTACTCCAGAGGTTCTCGACAGCTTTGTCCGTGACTATGGTAATGATATCACCTGCATCTGCTTTATGGGTGGCGATGCCGAGCCGGAAGAGGTCGACCGTCTTGCACGCTATCTACATCACAACCATCCGAAAACAAAAGTGGGCTGGTACACCGGCCGTGTGCGGATATCTTCCGCGGTGTGCAAAAGTGATTTCGATTATATAAAGGTGGGACCTTACATCGAGCATTTGGGCGCTCTGAAAAGTCGTACCACCAACCAACGACTGTACAAGCAGACGAAAGAAGGAGAATTCACCGACATTACTCACAGATTCTGGAAAAAATAAAGACTGACAGCCCTACCCACTTATACGCAGGATATTAAAAGATAGGCATACAGTGTAAGAAAGTAACGAATCGGGACTTCTCCAACAAAAATAGCCATATAAAGTTTCATTAAAAGCTTTATATGGCTATTTTAAATTTGATGACAATGAAGTCTGACAACCATACCTGGGAGTTGCAGTACACCCACGGACGGAATGCCTTGGAAAGATATGAGCCATATCCCTTGCAAAAATCAAGCAAATGTTTTATTTTTGCATATAAGGTTATACCTCACCAATCCCATATATCCGAGAGCCACAGCAAGCTCTCCATATAACAAATACAAATATGATCCATCATTTTATCACTAAACTTATAGCCACTGTCGTGGCGGCATTCTGTCTCACCTCTTGCACGATAGGCGGAGACGACACCGACGAATATGGAAGTGGCCTATTACAGAAAGGCACGCCAGCCCCCGACTTCATGATCTACACTGACAGCCATCCGGAAGGCTTTACTCTCAGTTCGCTGCAAGGACAGTATGTCATGATAGAATTCTGGGCTTCTTGGTGCCCTGACTGTCAGAAAGAGACCGAAAATATAAAACGACTATATACCACCTACGCCCCTCTCGGCGTAGTATTTATAGGAGTATCGTTTGACACCGACAAAGAGCAGTGGCAACAATACATTCATGACAATGGACTGGACTGGATTCAGTATAGCGAATTAAAGCCGTGGAAAGAAAGCACTCTTTCCACGGCATATAACGTGAAATGGATTCCTACACTATATCTTATCGACAAAGAAGGCCGTGTGGTACAGGGTACAGTAGATGTAAATGCAATGGACACCCTATTGGCCAGTCTAAACCTCAACGGTCAGTGACCTTGATCACGGGATTTCCAATGCAACCATTTGGCATCTGGATATTGATCATAGCACACACTGTAGGAGCAATATCTGTGATTGACACTTTCTCATACGTCTTGCCCGGTGCGACATGCCATCCCATCAACAAGAAAGGAATGTGTGCATCATAAGGATTCCACACACCATGTGTGGTGCCACCATCCACCTTGTCACCTTCTATCTCGTAATAGGCAGGACGCATCACCAGCTGGATGTCTCCACTGCGACGACGATTGTATCCGTTTATAAGCTTCTCACGAATCACTGCGGGTAAGACGGCATCATTGACATGCTCAAGATCAACGACATAGGCGAACTGCTCATCCTGCTTCAACCAGTCGACGGCTGCCGCTTTCACATCATCAAGATCAGCCGTCAGACGCTTCACTGCCTCATGATCGATAAACACCTTATAACTATCAATACAACGCACCAGATCAGTCGTGGTATTGAATTTAGTTTTAAGATAACGATTCAGCTCCTCTTTCACTTTGCTTGGGAAGAAGCCTTCTGCAGGAATACCATGAGCATTCAGCATCAATATATTATTGGCTGCGCCATGGTCAGCTGAGAGGAACGTCAGATACTGACCCTTTCCCACCGTGCGATCGAGATAGTTGAACAGATCGGCCAGGCGTTGGTCAAGATCAATATAAATATTGCGCGTGATGTCACTATGTGTGCCGTACTTATGACCGACCAGATCGGTACACGAGAAGCTCAGCGTCAACAGATCGGTCACGTCATCGCTGCCCAGTCCCTCACCTGCTATGGCAGCCTTGCCCATCTCTTCGGTCAACTTGTTACCTAGCGGTGTATAGCAGATATCATCTTTCGACACCTTACCGATAGTCTTGTTATAGTTTACGACCCACTCTGGCAGCTTGTCCATATAATATGTACTACTAATAAACGTGCTCGTCGTATAGTCCATCCAATAAGCACCATCAGCAGAATGGCCAGCGGGCAGGATGGAGGCACGGTCCTTCAACGACACGCCGATCACCTTTGCCTTAAAATCCGTGGCTACCTTCAGCTCGTCACCAATAGTGGTTGTCAACAGATTGCGAGGCGACATCATTCCCTCATCCGACGTACTGCCCACCGACCGCACTGTAGAATCTGCACAACAATACGTCATCTTGCCATTCAGCAGGAAATTATTACCAGCTATGCCATGTACGGAAGGAACCGAGCCAGTGAAGATCGCCGTATGTCCGACAGCCGTCACCGACGGCACATAATTGATCATTGTGTTCTCACAGCTGAATCCCTCGTTCATCAGGCGCTTGAAACCGCCCTCGCCAAAAAGACTATAGTAACGGTAAAGATAATCCCAACGCATCTGGTCGACAACTATTCCGACCACTAGTTTCGGTCTTTCCACACCGACAGCCTTCGCCGTACAGCTGAAAGACGTAAGAAGCAATAATGCCGCAATGGCATGTGCAAACAAATAATTTCTCTTCATACTTGTACAAATTGAATGGTTTATTTTTCTGGCCGCGAAGGTAATCACCCCAATTTACACAACTGTTTCAACCATATTACAATTCTGCAGAACAATAACATAATGCAGATTCGACAAAATTATACGCGAACGACGACAATTGTAAGAACGAATGTATTTCTCAGTAAAATCACGATCACAGAAACATTTCAGACAATAGATATACTTATTAAACCCATCATACATTTTCTAATTATTTGTTCTTAATCTGCGCTAATCTGCGAAAATCTGTGTTTCTGATAATATCATTTCATTTTGCATACTTACTTAAACAGTGAATAGCGACGATAAAAGACATCGCCGCTATTCACCGTTCACTATTTATTACTATTCATTAGAAAGACAATCCGTCGTTCCAACCCGGGTTCTGAGTCAGATTCGGATTCAGCGACCGTTCGTTGATAGGTATCGGATACAGGTAATCACGCTCTTCATTGAAAGCCGTACGTACAATATCGTGATGATAATCGACATACCCATGATCGCCTTCCGACAGAATAATGTCCGACCCAATCTGATATACCTGCGCATCGGGCACTTCGGGTTCAGTATCGCCTTCATCATACAAAACCACGTCAATCTGACCGTCGCCGCTCAAGTCGTATTCACCTGCACCGGGGAAATACATGCCCATAATAGACTGGTTGATGCAAGCACCCGCTTTCCAGCGCACCAAGTCATCGAAACGGAAACCTTCCTGAGCCAACTCAATGGCACGCTCGCGACGGATTTCCAAGATAACCCCTTGATTGCTTCCGGTCACATTGGTATAGCCGTAATCGGCAGACGACAGGTAACTATCGGGATTTGCATTAGCCTGAGCCATATCCAAATGCGGCATACCTACGCGGTCACGGATTTCATTCACCGACTTATCCAAATCTTCTTGCGTCAATGTTCCCAGTTCTGCCTTAGCCTCAGCAAAATTCAGCATGACTTCAGCCAGACGGAATACAGGAAGGTCGCAGGTAGAACGGTCGTTACGGTCTACCTGACCGCCCGAAGCCGACGGGTCTTGCACATATTTTATCGGCTGGTATCCTGTTACACTAACCGACAAATCGGGAGCCAGGATGTCTGTCTGCCCGATACGGTGATACCCCGGAGTACGGATGCTTTGTGCCAGACGCGGGTCGCGGTCTTTCACTTCTTCGGTAAACGGCATGGTTTCCCATCCTTCACGGTCGGTAAAACGTGTTCCGTCTTTCATCAGATACGTATTGACAAACTTACGGGTCAGGCCCGGACGTCCTTGGGTGGGCACCAACGTATGTGCCGTCGCATTGTGGTAAACGCTCATGCCGTAATCGAACTTGATGGCAAGGATGTATTCATCGGGATTGGCATCTTCTTCGGCAAAAAGCATCAGATAGTCTTCTTCCGGATTATCGGTCGAATACAAATGATATTCGCCGCTATTAATCAATTCTTCTGCCGCATCCGCTGCCTGTTGCAGATAATACGCATAATCATTCCCCTCCAAAGTCAGGTTATGATATTTCCGGTATGTACCTTCGTACAGACAGAAGCGGGACTTCAACGCCAGTGCCGCCCAGCGGTTTACACGGAAAGGACTGCTGGTCTCTTCCTCCTTGGTAGGCAGGTTCTCGATAGCATAATCGATGTCGGCAAGCATATTGGTCATCACCAGTTCGCGCGAATCGCGTGCCTTGTACAGGTCGGGGTCATCCGAAAACAATTCCTTGTCATACCAAGGCACATCGCCGAAACGCTTTACCTTATCATAATAGAAGTAGGCACGGAAGAAACGTGCCACCGCCGTATATTTCACAGCCGCCTCCGCATCTTCACATTTATCTACATTGCCCAGCAGCGTATTGACACTACGCAATGCCGTCCAGCTCCATCCTCCTCCGCTGGCAGGAACGATGCGGTTTTCTCCGCCCAACATCTCGTCGGAAAGTTCTTGCTGTACATACACATCGCTCTGCTCGTCATACGGTGATTTATTCAGGATACTGTTATAAAAACCGTTGCTGAAAAGCTGCAGGTCGGTCTCGGTCCTGAAATAATTTTCTTCCGTTATATCACTCAAAGGGCTTTTATCTATCCAGTCGTCACACGATGAAAGTCCGGCAAACAATGCAAGTGCTATAAAGATATTTCTATTTTTCATAATCGTTTTTTCTCTTCTGTTTAAAAATTCATGTTAGAAAGTGACATCGATACCGAACAGGAATGACTTCTGCCACGGATAGAAAGCATTGTTATAAGCTCCGCTACGATCGATAGCCCCTTCCGGGTCTACATATTTCGAATGTTTCTTCAACGGAGACCAATAGCAAAGATTTTCACCCGTAAAATATACGCGTACTGACTCTATGCCGGCTTTCTGCGTCCACTGTTGCGGCAAGGTATAACCTACGGTCAGATTCTTGAAACGCAGGTAACGTATATTCTGCAAATAACGGTCGTTTATATTGCTCAACACACCGCTTGATGCCGAATAAGCCATTGCACGCGGGAAATAAGCATCTGTATTATCTGTTGACCATACATCTTGTAAGAAATCCTTTTGCAAGAAAGACAGGTACGGATAAGAGTAAGCTCCCCAGAAAGGCATGGATTCTCCGTCGGGATACCAATAATGATTGCCTGTCCCCTGGAAGAACGCCGATACATCAATGCCGTTCCAACGCACGCTTGCCGTAATACCGTAAGAAAGCGAAGGCAACGAATTACCGAGTATCTTACGGTCGCCCGGAGCATTCACATTATTGCTTCCGATATTTACCTTATTGTCACCATTCAAATCGACAAACTTCACGTCACCGGCTTGCCAGCCTCCGGTTTGCCCTTTCAATACATAAGTCAAGTCTACTTGGTCGGCGTATGCCTGTGCTTCTTCATCGGTTTGGAAAAGCCCGTCGGTCACGAATCCCCAGATTTCACCGATTTCCATACCTTCATAAAAGTCTCGGGCAAAAGTCTTGTCCTGATTATCATATTTCGTAACAATGCTCTTGTAGTCGCTCAGGTTAACCCCGATGCTGTACTCAAACGGTTTGCCTCCCAGCGTCAACTGGTCATGCCAGTTCAAGGTGATTTCGTATCCTTTCGTACGCAAGTCGGCAGCATTCATCTCCGGCATACTCGCTCCATAGACAGAAGGCAGTTCCACACCGTCGGTCAACATATCGCGGGTATCACGTATATAACCGTCTACCGTCAAGTTCAAGCGGTTGCCCAGCATCGTCAAGTCGAAACCGAAGTCCCATTGCTGGGCGGTTTCCCATGTCATGTCCGAAGCAATCGGAGCACCCAACGTAGAATATTTGGGCAATACGCTTCCTTCACCAAACGTATAATTCAGATTGGCGATAGATACCAGACGCGCGAAGGTGTAATAAGAAGACACATTCTGATTGCCCAGGCTACCGAAAGAAGCCCTGATTTTCAAGTTGTCAACCAAACGGCGTGCAGGCAGGAAGAAAGGCTCTTCCGAAATGCGCCATCCTACAGAAGCCGAAGGAAAGAATCCCCAGCGGTTGCCTTTCGCAAAACGGGAAGTACCGTCGTAACGCCCGCTCACTTCGAACAGGTAACGGCTCTTGTAATCGTAGTTGATACGGCCGAAGATACCTAACAAAGCATACTCGTTCTGTCCGCCGCCTACACCGGTAATGGTAGCACCCTCGGCATTCTGACCTACCAAGTCCAAATCGTCCAGGTCGGCAGATACCAGGTTTTCACCGTATGCCGAAATGTTTTTGCTCTTCCATGCTTCGTAGTTCATACCGGCTACTACGGTCAAATGATGCGCATCGTTGAACGTATCGGTATAATTACCGAAGATGTTCGTTGAATAATAATTGCTCGTATTCACCGATTCATCCAAACGGTTGGCACCGGCACCGGTAGCATACGAAAGCAGTTCGCCATCGGGATATTCACGGTAATACATCGGATTGGAACGGCTTGTATTGCGTGTCTGATACAAACGGTATGTGAAGTCGCCCGTAAAGCTCAGTTCCTTTATCGGAGAATAAACCAAACGGGTTGTATTCGAAAAGTCTGTACCACGCTCTACATTGCGGTGTGAATCTTCGCCCAACAGAATATGACGGCCATTTGCCACCTTATAATTCAGATAAGGTGTACTATACAACCACGAACCATCGGGATTCTTCTGCGGGAAACAAGCCAAAGCGTGGCGGGCACTGTATGCCAACGTATTTTCTACACTGCCATCGCCCAAGTAGCTGTATTGCGAACTGTAGAACGACGTATTGTTCGACATCGTAAACCACTTATTAATCCGGAAGTCAATCTTCGAGCGTAAGTTGTATTTCCGGTACACATCCGGATTTTCGCGCAAGATACCGGTCTGCTTGTCGAATGAGCCAGACAAATAATACTTGATATCGTCTTTTCCGCCGCTGACAGAAAGGTTGTGCTGCTGCATCGGACGATTATCGCGGTACAATTCGTGCCACCAGTCGTGGTTTCCATAATATACCCACTGGCGGCGTCCGTTACGTACGTCTTCTACCACCCACGGGCGGTCGGGGTTCTCGGTCTTGTCGTTCACACGGTCCAGCAACTCCTGCATGTCCTGGTCTGTATAATCGACATACAATGTACCCGAATTGGCTTGCCAGAACTTGTTGATAGTATATACCGACCAATAACCGGTCGTTTCGTAGTCGGTAGAAGTGGTAGGTGCCTGCCAGCCGAAACGTCCGCTATAATGCACCGTAGCTTTCCCGTCTTTAGCAGCTCCGGACTTGGTAGTCACCAAAATCACACCAAAGGCTGCACGTGCACCGTAAATAGCGGCAGCCGATGCGTCTTTAATTACGGAGATTGATTCTACATCGTTGGGATTGATGCGGTCTATCTCGCCTACCGCACCGTCTATCAACACCAGCGGTTCGGCATCGTTGATAGATGTCACACCACGCACATTGATAGTAGCCGAGCTTCCCGGTACGCCCGAAGAAGTGGTTACGTTCAAACCAGCCACCGTACCTTGCAGCATATTGCTGAGCGAAGTCGTCACGCGGTGTTCCAGTTCATCGCCGTTCACCGTAGATACAGCTCCCGTAAGATTTACTTTCTTCTGCTTGCCATATCCCACAACCACGGTCTCATTCAACAAAACCGCATCCTCACTCAGATGCACCGTAACACTTTTCTGATTGGGTGCCACCGTCACTTTTTGTGCGGCAAAACCTACATACGATACATTCAAAGTGACCTTTCCTTGTGGCACCTGAATCGAAAATGTACCATCCACATCGGTTATCGCTCCGATAGTAGAACTTTCAACCGCAACCGTCACCCCAATAAGAGGTTCATCGTTTGCATCCAACACTTTTCCCGATATGGTCCGGTTCTGTGCAGAAAGCGTCACATTGCTTCCCGCCAAGACCAATATCAGGAACAAAACTACAGATTGTAATGTTCTCATTATTTATTGGTTAAGAATGTGTATTTACACGAAAAATAACAGCCTTCAAGGATGTCACAGGCTGATAGTCTGTGTATAGACTTCGCCGAAACGGTTGGTAAACTCTATTTTGATTTGTTTGGCACCGTCGGAAGGCATGGCACGGAACAAGTGAGCCGTAGGTTCAGCCTGGCTACGGTCTTTCAGTTGTGAAGCACGCTCTTCATCCGAACCGACAAACTGTTCCATATCCCCCATCGGCTTGCCATCCTGATACCATACCACACGGCAAGCACTGTCCCAGTCCCAGACATTGGCTACCACAAAACTGCTTTGAGCCGTAAACTCTCCTTTATTATATATACGGAACTGATAAGCGAAATCGCGACGCGTTGCCTTGTAATGCCATTTCACATTATCGCCATCTACATCTACTACCATATAGCCATTGGGCGCACCACACTGGTTTACCCAGCCAGCCCACCAGCCGCCACAGGCTGCGCCGATATTGTGCTCGTAAAGCGTAGGCGTCACTTCGTTGTTTTGGAAAAAATGCGTATGACCGGAGAACACATGCACCTTATAATCTTTCAGCACCTCTTTCAGAGCGTCTGCGTTACGGACATTTCCGCCCGGCGACACTTTATTCCATACCGGCGCATGCAGGTTCAAGATAACCAGACTTCCTTTGGACACATAACTTAAATCCTTCTTCAGCCATTCCAACTGCTGCCCTGTAAGGCTTTCTACATAATTCTTCCCACCCACATAGTTGATGTCTTTCATCGTTACAATGTGCGCCTTACCGATATTAAACGAATAATCGGTGGGACCGAAATAGCTTCCGTATATCCTTTCACCGTATACCGGAGTGCCCATCGCCATATTGTGAAGGTCTTGGTATTGCTTATCGAAATCGTGGTTTCCGATGCATTGGAAGAAAACAGCACCGGTATTTTTTACCGACTCTTGATATTCATCGAACAATGGCATGTTGTCCCACACCAAATCACCCAAGGTCATGGCAACCACTTCACGCGACTGCTTTAAAGAATCGATAACTTCTTTCAAATCGGGTACCGTTTCCTGACACCAGCGCTTCAGTTGTTTTTCATTTTTCACCTGAGGATCCGATATGGCTATATAATGGAAACGTCCGTCTGCTTGCTTCCGCTTCTCCAATACGAAATCATACTTTCCGCCTGCTTGAGCCAAGTCACGTACCGCAATATAATGTCCTGTAGCCAACCCGTCCTGCTGTGGCAAAACATACGCAGCCGGAGTAGATATTGCTACAAATTTACTGATTGTCGTATCCGAATTCAATGCCCATGCTCCCAGCTTGTCTGTCTTGGTAAAATGCACACCGTCATTTACCACCACACCAGGTATTCCCTTACCGCTTTGGTCTGTCACCTTCCCATTGAAACGCAACATTGCTTCCTGAGCACCTGAAGCCAGGCACATACCACAAAAGAAAGCACTAATAATTAAAGATTTACCATCCATTTTTACTTTTGATTTTATAAATTTAATCTAGTTTTGTTTACAAAAGTAAACCTGTGGCATTTCAAATCAGTTACACCTTAATGACATTACTATGTGAGAACAAAGACAAAACCAATACAAACAAAAATGCATACCTTTCAATGTGGCAGACCGCATGAACGAACTGCTTGTCAAGGCACTCATATCTACC